>Ga0209181_10011821_pt1 | contig 11126 bp, 15 predicted proteins | sample MAT05_FD_187208 | JGI IMG/M metagenome (GOLD analysis project Ga0209181, IMG submission 187208) | Freshwater microbial communities from Lake Fryxell liftoff mats and glacier meltwater in Antarctica - MAT-05 (SPAdes) (version 2) | ecosystem: Environmental > Aquatic > Freshwater > Ice > Liftoff...
ACCATAATCGCAAGAACCGTCAAATTGTAGAGCGGGAGTTCCAAAGTCAGTCTGGCGTTGAGATCACCGCGCCAGGGGGCAATCGGATCAAGCCGCAGTTTTCCATTTTCAAGCATGCCAGCCGTGAGGGTTGCCGTCTGAGCGTTGCGATAGCCTTCCTTGATGGGCTGGTTCACCAAAGGTAATCGGACCAACAATCCCAAAAGAAAAAGAAGGAGGGTGGCTTGGGAGGAAAATGCCATTATTTTAAACATACTTAAGGGTTGGTAGACATGGACTGGGCCGGCCTGGCGATCCGGCTATCCCTGCCAGGCAGCATGGATGGGGATGGTTAGAAAAGTACGGAATGGGCGCATCTCCAAAAGTTGCAGGTTGTAGCCACGGCACTCTGTTGCCGTGTTCTGGGGAAAGAAGACGCCCCAACAGAGTGGGGCGACTACAACGTCGGCGTTCTCAACGCCCTGTTCTCCACGGCACACAGCTGTCGGGGTTTGTCTTTGCAACTTTCGGAGATGCGCCCGTATGGAATGAACACGGCTGGATGGGCTGGTTATTTTTTGCCGACGACGAGAAACTGTTTTCCAAATAATCTCCAGGCAAGGGGTAGCTTCAGATAAGCTTGGACTAAAGGGAGCGGGGCGGGTTTCTTGCCGGCCATGGTGTATGGTAAAAATCGCCCGATACATTTTTCAACGACAAAAGCCCGGTTCTGCAACGCTTCCTTGAGCGAGAGTTCGGTGAGCGGCAGATAATGATCCCAAAAATCCCAGTAAGCACCCGGCACGCACTTGATATTGGGTCCCATGGCAATAAGTCTGCCGCCGGGCTTGAGGCAGCGTCTGATCTGATCCAGGGTTCTGGCCAAAGCGGCTTTGTCCGGGAGGTGTTCAAAAAAATTACTGGTGAAGACCGTGTCGAGGGAATTGTCCTCCAGTTTCCATTCCTGTGAACAATCCTGATGAAGGAACTCCACATGGGCATCCAGAGAGCGCGGCGCATCGGGATTGAGATCCATGGCGTAGTGCTTTGACGCGCGGACAGCGTTGATGAATTCGCCGTATCCACAACCAAGATCCAGTACGATTGCGGCGGGTGGGATAAACCTGGAAAAATAGTCGTCAACGAGTATCCGCCAAACTTTTTTGCGATAATCGAGGTTCGTCGAGAACCGCTGAGCGTAGATTCGACTCAGATCGTCTTGGTTGTGAGGGAGCATGAGTAAAACGGAAGGGAACCAATGGGGTATGAGCGGCTCGGAACACCACATTCACCGAATGGCCCCGGCCAGGTTAAACCTTGGGATGGTCTGTGCGAGGCGTTCTTGATTTCATCGGGTATCTCTTAGTTTGTGGCCGGGGTGTCTTCTTTCCACTGAAAACGGCGGCAGAGGGCCGTGACTCCAACTCGAAAAGTCGCGCGATCTTTGTGAGATGGTATCAGGCTGGAGGAACCGGTGATGAGGACGGTTTTCACTTCAAGAGGTTGTATCTCAGAATACAACGGATGGCGCTGAAGCCGTCTTTCCAGCCAATTTTTTTGCCCTCCGCGTAGGTGCGGCCGTGGTAGGAAATGGCGACCTCGTAGATCCTCGCGCCCAGCCGGGCCACCTTGGCGGTGATCTCCGGCTCGAAGCCGAAGCGGGGTTCCTCAATCGTGATGGATTGAATGATTTCCCGGCGGAAGGCCTTGTAGCAAGTCTCCATGTCCGTGAGATTCAGATTGGTGAGCATGTTGGACATCAGGGTAAGCAGGGTATTGCCGACAGAGTGCCAGAAATAAAGGACGCGATGTTCCTCGGATCCGATGAAACGCGAGCCGAAAACGACATCGGCCCGGTTTTCCAGAATGGGGGCAAGGATGCGCGGATACTCCGAGGGATCGTATTCAAGATCCGCATCCTGAATGATCACGATTGGTGCGGAGGCGTGGGAGATGCCCGTGCGGAGGGCGGCCCCCTTGCCTTTGTTCACCTCATGGTGGAAGGTGCGGATGCGGGGATCTGCCGCAGCCAGAGCATCGAGAACCCGGCCCGACTCGTCACTGGAACAATCGTTGACGCAAATGAGTTCGGCGACACTTGGCTGGGCCAAAACCACGGAGATGACTTCGCCGACGGTTTTCGCCTCATTGTAAACCGGCATCACAACGCTGAGGCAGGAAACGGGTTGGGGTCGTGCAGACAAGGGTTCTTGCGGTCTAGGAGATGGCTGGGTAATGCGGAAACTCGCTTTCGGCATTCATAAGCAATCTGGTCTGGGGGTAGAAGATTGCAGCCGAATGCGGGCAAGCTGCCGCCCTTGGTCATTCCCGGCGAGGGAGACCATTTTCAAAACGCAGTGATGTGTGGTCGTCCGCACAAGGCGGAGGCTTTAATCCCCTTGAAGGAGTTTTTGGGCCAGAGGCAGAAACATTCCGGCACGTTTGTGCCATTTGGTGATTCGTTGGAGGCGCAGGCGCGCGGCGGGTTGGGCTTCGCGCGGGAGCTGGGGAACAAGATCCTGCAGGTGTTTCAGGCGTTCGGCACCGCCGGACAGGCCGGGCACGAGGCGCTTGCTGAGGAAGCCGGAGAGGAGGGGTTTGAGTTCCAGCCGGGCGGCGTAGAGCTGGCTGCGTCCGCCGTTTTCTTTCGCGCGGAAAACCGCGTCCAGTTCTTCAAGCTGGCGCAATCCCTGGCTGGCCGAACCCTTGCTGATCCCAAGCCGAAGGGTGATTTCCTCCATCGAGAGCGGGCGTTCCGAGGCGAAAAGGATGCCATAAATTTCCCCGAGTGAACGGGGGTTGCCGAAAAGCTCAGCCAGATCGGAGAAAACGACCACGAGCTCCTTTTGCAAGGAAGCTTGGGCGGCATTCACCGCGACGTCGCCGATTTTCGATCCGGACATGGCGCGATAATTTACCAGGTCCGCATAAAGTTCAATTCAAAATGAACTAAATTTTCAAGCCGGCCCGATTCGCGCGCGGCCGGTCGGAAAGTCCTTCAACCAGCGGGGTTCTTGGGGGAGAGGGATGGACGGCCTGCTGCCGGAGCGTCGCAGGGCCACGACTTCATGGCCGCGTTTTTAGTGCCAGCTTGAGGAAGGGCGAACCAAGAAAGCCGGTGCCGCCGGTGACAACGATTTTCCTGCAAAGAACGCAACGAAGGACAGGGAAAAAGCGGACAGCTAAAGTCGAAAAGTGAAAGCAGTCCCAATCCTAGGGGGTGAATTTGCGCACCTGCACGATGGGGAAGCACCGAAAATGCCGGGCATTTGCGGTCAATAATGGCAGGCCGAGAATGGACGCGGTTGCGGCAATGAGGCAATCGGCTGCACCCACGCCATGGGCCAGATGGTATTGTTCCATCCAGGTTTCAGCCCGAAAGCCGATCTCCGGAGATAGTTCCATGACCCTGACTTCCTGGTCGGCCAGGAATTGTCGCAAAAGGTAGTTTTCCTTTTTGTTCCGGCACCCCTGCACCAGTTCCATGCGCGTGATGACGGAGATTGCTCTTTGAGTGAGCCCTTCCAGGGCGCTGACAGCCTTTTGGTTCCCCCTGAGGCACCAGATGAAAACATCCGTATCAATCAACATGGAATCTTGGCTTACGCATCCGCCGTACCAGGACCGGGACCGGTTCGTCCTGGTCCCGCCACATTCCCACGGCGGGATGGCAGGACAGGGGGGGAAGGCCGGAAGGCCCGGACACGGGAATGATGATGCCTTCGATTTTTCCCCGGCAGGTCAATTCCACCTTTTGCTTCCTTCTGAGGCATTCCAAAATCGACTTGGTTTTGTACCGAAGATCAACCACGGAGGCTTGCATGGTTCAAATGACTACTTCCAAAGAGGCAGTTTGTCAAAAGGGTTCTGCAAGCTGAAAACCCGCCGCGGTGGTGTCTCAGAGCGTGTCGCTTTGCAGCGCGACTCAGGGGCGGACGAAGCGGTGAATGGTTTCGATCTCGTAGAATTCAAAACTCCGGCGCATCACCACGGACAACTCGCCGAGAAATCCAGCGAGGATCTCCGAGGCGTTGTTGAGCGGACAAAGAACGGAGACCACGATATTTTTTTCCACGGTTAGGGCTGGGCTTGCTGCCACTGGGCTTGGAGGCCAAGATCGGCGACTTGTTGTTGAAGGAATCCGGTGGCGGCTTCCGTGCCCAGCACTTCGATCATGCGCCGGATATCTCGCAGATGTTTCTCGCCGCCGCCTTCCCGAAAAAACATCAACTTCCAAAGTATGACGTACTCGGGTGGTGCGATAAAGATTTTCCCGCCCTCGGTGTTTTCGACGTGTTTGTGCTCCCACGCCCAGGCGAAAAGTGGATGGCGGTTGCTGGGATAAAAATCTGCCTTTAATCCGGTGGGCACATGAATCACATTGAAGTGTCCGCCGCATTCCCTTGCCACCTCTATTTCTATGATTTCGGGCGGAGGGCAGTAGTAGTCCGGTTCGGCGAAGAGCCGGGAAAAAACGGGAATGTCTTCGCGTCGGACGACAACCGGCACGTCCACATCCACGGTGAGGCGGGGTTCGCTATAATGCATAGCCGCCACCGATCCGCCAACCAGGTAATGCAGGCCAGAGTGGTGGACGGGATGGACGAAGAGGGAGAGAAGATCAGGTTCTTGCGCGGATGAACTCATGGGCAACGCTTTGCTGGCAGCGGGTTTCGGTCCACTCGGGGTGGCGGGCGCGGGTGACGCGTAAGCGGGTTTCCCGGGCGAGACGGTGAAGGCCCTGTGCCACGAACCATTTCTGCTGAAACGTCATTTCGCGAAAGCGTGCGATTTGAACGGGGTGGAGGGGTTCAAGTTTCATGGTCGGGCTGCTGGCAGGATCAGAGGGAGTTTATCCAGTTCCTGAGAGGGGGGAAGTTGATAGTCCCGGTCACGGGAATGATAATGCCTTCGACTTTTTCATGGCAGGTTAAGTCCACTTTTTGCCTCCTTCTAAGGCATTCCAAAATCGACTTGGTTTTGTACCAAAGATCAACCACGGAGGCTTGCATGATTTAAATGACTACTTTCAAAGAGGCAGTTTGTCAAAAAGTTTTGCCAGCGTAAAACCCGCGGCGGGGTGCCTCTGAGCGCGTCGCTTTGCCGCGCGACTCAGGGGCGGACGAAGCGGTGAATGGTTTCGACGACGTAAGCGAGCATCGTTGAAGTCAGTCCGGGATAGGTTCCGATGAAAATTGCGGTGTTCATGATTTCGTCGGCCCCATGCATCGATCCCGCGACCCGGAAGGAATCGGGCCGGTCTTTTGCCAGTTGAACAAAAACGGGTTGGCGGAGGAGGTTGCCGCCGAAAAGCATGCGGTTGCCGATTTTGTGCTCATCGAGATGACGCGCCAGATCGGTATGCGAAAAGGGCGAGCCGGGTCGAACGCGCAGCATGAAGCCAAACCAACTGCAGTCGGTGCGGCAACCGGTGGAATCCCAGGAGAAGGCTGATGGTTGAGGGTTGAGGGTTGATGGGGTGGTCCAGCCGGTGGCGTGGGTGGGCAGGGAGAAGTCAAAAATGTCCTCGAGTCCGGCCAGGCTGCGGCGAAGGGTTTCCCAGTTTTTTTTACGGGCCTCGATGAAGGCGGGAAGTTTTTTGAGTTGCTGGCGTCCGATGGCGGCTTGGGGATCAAGCGGCTTCAAGTTGTAGCCGAGATGACTGTAAATATATTTGTGGTCGTAGCCCGCAGGCAGCTCGCCGAGTTTCCAGCCAAAGCGTTTGCCGCAGGTGTTATCCTTTCCGCTCGCGCACCAGCAATCGCGTCCCCAGTCGCGGAAGCTTTCGGCATAGGTTTTCAGCGGCGGGCGGTGGACGATGTTCACGGCGCCGCCTTCGCCCATGGTGAGGTGGTGAGGCGGATAAAAGGACTGGGTGGAGAGGTCGCCCCACGTGCCGGTGTAGCGGGTGATATGGGTGCCATCGGCTGGCAGGCCGGGAGAGTTTTCGGTGAAACCCAGGGCGGCGGCGCGTTCCAGCGGGAGCGAATAGGTGCAGCCGAGGGCGTCGCAGTTGTCCTCGATGAGCCAGAGATCATGTGCCTTGCAGAACTCCAGCACGGCACCGACATCAAAGGGATTGCCCAGCGTGTGCGCCATCATCACGGCTTTGGTTTTCCCCGGCACGTAGGCCGCTGCGAGTTGTTCGACGCGGGCGTTGCTGGTGGTGGGATCGTTGTCAATGAAGACGGGAACCGCGCCGATTTGCAGGATGGGGGCGACGGTGGTGGGAAAACCTGCGGCCACGGTGATGACTTCATCGCCGGGTTGGATGCGTTTCTGCGGCGGCAGCTTGTGGGTGGTGAGGGACGAGAGGGCGACGAGGTTGGCCGATGATCCGGAGTTGACCAGCAGGGAGTGCTTCACCCCGAGAAATTGCGCGAGTTCTTTCTCAAAAGCTTCGCCTTCGGGTCCGAGGGTCAGCCAGAAATCGAGGGTGGATGCGACTGCGGCTTCCACTTCGTCCTCGGTAAACACCCGCCCGGCATAGGGCACGGTGGTTTCGCCGGGAGTGAAGGGTTTGGCCTCCTCAAGGCCCGGCCGGTTGGCCGTGTGCATCAAGGCGGAGTATTCGCGGGTGAGCCGAAGAATTTCGGATTTGAGAGCTTGGGGTGATTGGGACACGGTGAAAATTAGTGGATAGCCCAGGAGACCCGACGATCCGCGGCAATGCGGGTGTAGGCCGCGATCTGTTCGCGGGTCGAGTGAGCGGCGTCGAAGGCCGGGGAGTCTTGAGCGGCGCGATACCAGCTGACGGTGCGGTTGATGGTGGTCGGGAAGTCCCAGACGGGAAACCAGCCCAGGACATGGCGGGCCTTGTCAATGGCGAGATTGAGCAGCGTGGCTTCGTGCACGGCGTGGGGGTCGCTTTGGTCCGTCCACTCACCGGGCCAGCTTTTTAGGATCTCTTCTACGAGGGCTTCGACAGAGCGGTTCGAGTCAAGTTCCGGGCCAAAATTAAAAGCTTCCGTGATGAGCTGCGGCCTGCGGGCCAGGGAGGGATTGGCCAGGCAGGCTCCGAGTTGCAGATAGCCGCTCAAGGGCTCCAGAACATGCTGCCAGGGTCTGGTGGCACCCTTGTTTCGCACGGGGATGGGTCGCCCGGCTTCCAGCGCGCGGATCGAGTCGGGCACGATGCGATCCGCCGCCCAGTCGCCGCCGCCGATCACATTCCCTGCCCGGGCGGACGCGAGCCGAACGGGAGATTCGGCTCCCGTGAAGTAGGAGCAACGGTACGCGTTAATGGCAATCTCTGCGGCACCCTTGGAGGAACTGTAGGGGTCGTGTCCGCCCAGGGGATCCTCCTCCCGGTAGCCGTGCAACCACTCTTTGTTCTCATAGCACTTGTCCGTTGTGACCGCAACAAAGGCGCAGGGCGTTCCCGCCATTCGCACCGCCTCTAAAACATGGACGGTGCCGAGAACATTAGTGGAATATGTCTCGACCGGCTTTTCGTAGGACAATCGTACCAAAGGCTGGGCCGCGAGGTGGAAAACGAACTCCGGGCGGGCGGACGCGACCACCGCCTGAACTCTGGCCAAATCCCGGATATCCCCGATCTCGTGGCGCACGCGCTTGGAGAGCTCCAACTGATCGAAGAGTTTCGCGTGGGGCTCGGGAGGCAGCGCCAGTCCCGTGACGTGCGCGCCAAGTTCCAGCAGCCATTCGCACAGCCACGAGCCTTTGAAGCCGGTGTGTCCTGTGATCAGGACGCTTTTGTCGCGATAGGAATCAGCGAACGCCATGCGGGTCCTTCCAGATTTTCCAGGGGGCCTGGCCGGCCTCCCAGAGCTTGTTCAACAAGGTGTATTCTTGAAAAGTATCCATCGGTTGCCAGAATCCCTCGTGTTTGAAGGCGGACAGTTGATCGTCCGCAGTGAGTTTTTTCATCGGTTCCTGCTCAAGCATCATGCCGGCATCGTCGGGCAGATAGTCGAAAAGCCGACGGTCGCAGACCATGTAGCCGCCATTCATATAGCCCCCCTCGGTCTGGGGTTTTTCATTGAAGCTCCGCACGGCCAGACCGGTCCCAAGGCCCAGCTCGCCGAAACGCCCGGGCGGGTGCACCGCAGTGAGGGTGCAGGTTTTTTTCATGCGGCGGTGTTGTGCGATGCTGCCGGAAATATCCACATTACCGACCCCGTCTCCGTACGTGAGCAGAAACGTTTCGTCCGTTCCCAGATAACGCTCCACCTGACGGATGCGGTAGGCGGTCATGGAGTTCTCTCCGGTGTCTGCCAGGGTGACGCTCCAATCCTCCTCGTCGTGACGGTTGTGAAACTGCACGGCCGCAGCGCGGCCCAGCATCAAGGTTGTGTCGCAGGTGTGCCAGAGGTAGTTGCGGAAGTAGTCCTTGATCATATCGCCCTTGTAGCCGAGACAGAGAATGAATTCCTTGTGCCCGAAGGCGGCATAATACTTCATGATGTGCCAGAGGATCGGGCGGTTGCCGATGGGAACCATGGGCTTGGGTCGGAATTCGGTTTCCTCCCGCAGACGGGTGCCCTTGCCTCCACAGAGGATGACGACTTTCATGACGGATAGTGAAGCTTGAAACCGGAAACTTGAAACCTGAAAAATCACGTCGGCTTGGACGGGTCGCGGTTTCACGATTCAGCCTCGTGGTGGCAATCATTGGCGTTGCCGCCGACCAATGGCGGGGAGGTCCCGGCAAGCCGCCGCCCCTGGTCGTTCCCGGCATTCCCCGTAACGTCGCCGATTTTCCAGCCGGACTTAATGCTCTATTTTACAGGGCATGAACGAAGTTCAATTCAAAATGAACTAAATTTTCAAACCGGCCCGATTTGCTCGAGGCCGGTTGAAAGTCCTCCAACTCTCAGGTCATGTTCTGGGGGGCAACGGCTTGACAAACGCTCGTGCTTGGATTTGCTTGCAGCTCATGAAGTTCATCGGACGCCTGGCCTGCCTTGTCGCGATCCTTGGGCTTTTTTCCCAACTCGTCGAAGCCAGGCCGGTGTTGGCCAATGATCCGACTGTGGCGTCGAAATGCGGTGGCGATTCGCCCGATTCCCACTGTCCGATGGAACCGCTGCACGATCATTGCGTCTCATATTGTGGCCATGTTTTTAATATCATTCCCGGCTTCGCCGAAGCGTTTCAAGTCCGCGTGTCCGGGGCAATGACCTGGCTGATGGTGCGGCAGGAAAGTGCGCCGGAGGGGTTTCCCGCCGGGCTTTTCATTCCTCCCCGGTTGTCCTGATTAACGGCCCCATTCGGGCCGCTCTGTAAAGCAGGCCCTTCGCCTGTCCGACTTCGCGCACGCCCGGATCATCCCGGCTCGCGTTTCCCAAATTCCAATCAGGACATTCGTAAAATCATGACGTTTCCAACATTCCCTAATCACGGGCTTTCGAGCCCGCTCAAATCCATTTCTGCCCTCCTTGCGCTGACGGTGCTTACCGCCTGTTCATCGCTCAAGCAGGCCGGTTCACCACTTCCCATCGAAGTCCAAAATACCGGCAGCGGCCAGATCGTGAGCTCTCGTGCCCATGAGACGAGCGACCGGCTTTATGTCGCCGGCAGTGCCCGAAAACATCGTCTCAGCAACACCGCCGAGGTGGATATTCAGTTGATCGGTTCTTCTGGAGAAGTCCTCGTGAAGGATCAGGACGACATCAATCCGGCTCACGCTGCTCCGGGAGGAGGCAAACGTTTCAAAGACTCGTATCTCGTCAGCTTCCCATTGAGCGTGGCGCGGCAGGCGGCAAAAATCCGCATCATTTACCAAGGCGAAACGCACCCCTTATGATGTCCCGGAAGACAGGAGCGCGGACGTCCCGTCCGCGAACGAAAATCCCCGCTCCCGCAGGGCTTGGAGTATTCATGCTCGCCGCCCTGTTTGCCCTTTCCGCAACATGCGCCTCCGCCGAGTTTGCCCTCACCGCAGACTCCGCCGCACGGTTGGCCAGGGAAAAAAACCCCGAGCTCCAGGCCGCGCGAAGCCTCGTTGCCGAAGCCGAGGGACGCGCCCGCAGCACGGGACGGCTGACGAATCCGGAACTCGAGATCGAAGTGGCCGGAGGGCAGGACTTCGAGGGCCGGGTCTCCGTCGGACTCACCCAGCGGTTCCCGCTCACCGCGCGTTTGCGACTTGAGCGCAATCTCTCCGCCTTGGACATCGAGCGTGCGCGGCTGGAAGTGCGGCAAAAGGAACTTCAACTCACCTGGGCGGCGCGGGCGGCTTTTTACGAACTTGCCGCCACCCGCGAGGCGATGGCCCTGGCCGCCCGGCAAGCCGCCGTGGCCAAAGGCCTGGCCGGGTCGCTCCGCAACAGCGCGAGCACGGGCCTCGCCTCCAATCTCGATGCCGGACAGGCTGCGCTGACCGGAGAAGGATTCGAGGTCGCCAGGGAAGCCATCCGCGCCGATGAGGCTCTGGCGGCCGGTCGCCTGGCGAACTTGCTGGGCCTGAGGGCGGATACGAAATTTATACTCAAGGAATCCCTGGCCCTGCCAAAGACGCTGCCTGCCAATCGCTCCATCGGGTTTCGTCCCGATCTGCGTCTGGCCGAGATGGCGGTGGAAGCGGGAGAGGCCGATGTGTCTTTGGCCCAAGCCACGCGCTGGGAGGATGTCGGAGTCGGCGTCTTTGTCGAAGGCGAACGCTTCCGTGATGAACCTGAAGGCATCGAACCCGAGGCGCTCGTCGGAGTCCGCCTCAGCCTGCCCCTGCCCCTTTGGCAAAACGGCGCGGGCAAAGTGGCGGAAAAACAAGCCGTCCAGGAACGGCAGCGCAAACACCTCGAAGCCCTGCGCCTCTCCGCGCTCAATCAGGCTCTGGCCACCCACCGCGCCATGGCCGCGCATTATCGGGCCGCGACCCTGGCAGAATCGCGCGTCCTGCCCGCCGCCCGTCAGCAAGTCGCCGACATCGAAGCCGTCTATCAACGCGGCGAGATTGATACCCTGACCCTTTTCCGCGGGCGCGAACGCCTGGCCGAGTTCGAAACCTCCGCCCTCGAAGCCCGCAAAAAATTCCACCTCGCTCGTTCCGAATGGCTCGCCGCCGTCGGCGAACCCGCCACCACCCAACCATGAAAACCGCTCTCTTCCTTCTTTTTTCCCTCACTCTCCCGCTCTTCGCGGCGGAAACCTCCGCCACCACCCGAAACGCCGACACCGTCATT
>Ga0209181_10011822_pt1 | contig 11125 bp, 11 predicted proteins | sample MAT05_FD_187208 | JGI IMG/M metagenome (GOLD analysis project Ga0209181, IMG submission 187208) | Freshwater microbial communities from Lake Fryxell liftoff mats and glacier meltwater in Antarctica - MAT-05 (SPAdes) (version 2) | ecosystem: Environmental > Aquatic > Freshwater > Ice > Liftoff...
CCCCTTCAAGAAATTGAAACGGAGGTTTTCCGTCAGCTTGACAGCCTGGGGGTAAAACCTCCCCAAGGCCGGGTGGCCATCACAGCGGGCAGCCGCGGGATCACAAACATCCTTCCGATCACGAAGGCTGCGGGAGACTGGCTCCGCGCGAACGGGGCCATTCCCTTTCTCGTGCCCTGCATGGGTTCCCATAATGGGGCCACAGCTGAAGGGCAACGAGAGATGATTGAATCGCTGGGACTCACCGAGGAAGCCACCGGCATGGAAATTGTGTCCAGCATGGATGTTGTTAAAGTCGGCACGGTTTCCACGGGAGATGTTTGGATGGACCGGCATTGTTTTGAGTCAGCCGGGGTGCTTGTCTTGAACCGCATCAAGCTGCACACCTGCTTTGCAGGACCAGTCCAAAGCGGCCTCACCAAAATGATGGTGGTCGGCATGGGCAAAATCCAATCGGCAGCCACCTTTCACTCTACCCCAACCCCGCTCATGAAACACATGCTCATGGAAATGGGGGCTCTGCTTGTGGGGTCAGGGAAAATCTTTGCCGGCTTGGCCATCCTTGAGGACGGGTTCGATGAAACCGCAGAGTTACATGCCGTGGCCGCCGCAAAGATTTTGGAAACTGAAGCAACTCTCCTTGAACGGCATCGTCACTATTTTCCCGCACTCCCCTGCGACATAGTCAAGGTGCTCGTTGTGGACGAAATCGGAAAGACGTATAGCGGCACGGGAATGGATACCAACGTCATTGGCCGCCGGGGTGTGAATGGTTACGAAGACCTCACCCGCCCGAACATTGAAGTCATTGCCGCCCTCACCTTGTCCGAAGCCTCCCATGGTAATGCCATCGGAATCGGGAATGCCGACTTCACCACCCGCAGCCTCCGCAATGCCATGGATGAGGGGAAAACTTTCCTCAACGCTTTTACCACTGGCGATATGCGCCGTATGGCGATTCCTTGCACGCTGGAAACTGACGAGGAGTTGGTCGCAAAACTTATTGAGCGCTACGGGGAAAAGGGATGGATGTTTATCCCTAACACGCTCCACTTGGGGACGCTTTACTGCTCTCAGGACCTTGCAGAAGAACTGAGATCTCAGCCCAATTGCATGGTCACACCAACCTCGAAGTCCCTCCGTTTTGAGGACGGAAGGTTAACCCTGTTCTCAAACAAGGCGGGTCATTGAATCAACACAAACCCCTCAGGCCCGTTTGCCGCCCGGCGCGGGCTTGGGTTTCTCCTGCTTGGGTTTTTTGACTTCCTTGCGTTTGCTGTTATTGCCTTTTCCCATAATTCCCCGATCCTCTCAGTCGTTAGAGCCCAAGTCAAGGTCCGCAAATGTCCCTCAAACAACAATTCTCATTTTGAGTGAGCGGGGAGGAATTTTTACTGGGATTGGGGAGTTTATTCGGAGGGGCGAATTTATTCGCCGAACCAAAAGAGTGCCGGGCAAAGCTCGGGAAGCATAAGAGCGGCGACTGAAGATCGTCGATCCCAGTCGGGCCGCGCACAGGGCTTTTTCGAAATGAGAAGTGTTGGTCCCCCAAGGTCCTCAACCACTTTTAATCACACCCGCCTCAACCCCGGGAAGAGCCCATGACATTTACCACAATCTCCCGCCGATGCGGAGCCCGCCGGTGTTCAAACAAAAAAAGCCCCTGCCACGTCCCCAGCATTAGCTTCCCCCCGCCAATGGGAATCACTTCGCTCGTCCGGGTCAGCACCATCCGAATGTGAGAGGTTATATCATCCGCCCCCTCCAACGTATGCACATATCCCTCGGTGTCCTCAGGCACCAGTCGTTCAAAAAATGTCAGAAGGTCTTGCGCAGCCGAAGGGTCCGCATTTTCAAAAATGACCAGACTGGCGCTGGTATGACGGATAAAAACGGTCGCTGTCCCATCAACGACACCGCTCGAAGCCACATGTTTTGCCACTTCCGCCGTGATCTCAGTGAGGCCTTTCTCACGGGTGGGAATCGTGAAGGAATTGGTGGTGGCGATCATGACGCGATGTGGTCGGGATGGGCTTTCCCATAGATTTTGCTTTGAAAAGCTGTCAGCGGAGCTTTTTTTATGGAAGGTTGCGGTCTCAAGATATCAGCTTACAATGGCATTTGAAATTATGAAACCATCCATCTCATTTCAGAATTATTCCCGCCGCGAAAGTCTGGGCCTGGGCCTTGGCGCATTGGCTGTTGCTTTCTTTGGACCCAACTTTTCTCTTCGGGCTCAGAGTCCAGCCATCCCGGCCGCGCCGCCTGCTCCCGACGGTCCTTTCAGTCTTCCTGCTCTGCCCTATGCCTACGCGGCTTTGGAGCCAAATATTGATGCTCAGACGATGGAGATCCACCACAACAAGCACCACAAAGCGTATGTGGACAACGCAAACCGACTGCTCGCAAAACTACCCGACCTCGCAAAACTCTCACCCGAAGAAGTCATCCTCAACCTGGATAAAGCCCCTGAGGATGTGCGGGCGGGACTCCTCAACAATGTCGGCGGCCACATCAACCATTCGTTTTTCTGGCAGCTCATGGCTCCCCAAGCCGGCGGCCCCCCGCAAGGTGCCGTCGCCGGGGCGATCACCCAATCCTTTGGCTCTTTCGAGGACTTCCAAAAACTGTTTAATGCTGCCGCGATGAAACGGTTTGGCAGCGGTTGGGCATGGTTGGTAAAAAACAAGGACGGCTCCCTCGCCATCACTTCGACCCCAAACCAAGACCCCCCCATCCTCACCAGCCAAGTCCCCCTGCTCGGCCTCGATGTCTGGGAACATGCCTACTACCTCAAATACCAAAACCGCCGCGCCGAATATGTGGTGAATTGGTGGAATTTGGTAAACTGGGATTTTGTGAACCAACAATTCGAAAAAACAGCCTGATCGCTTTTCCATAACCCAGGACGGAGTCTATTTCGCAACTTGCCCCGGGTTCATGGGCTTTGCCCTCTACGGGATTACGTTAGTGCGATCAGGTAGGGGGTTCCCTTATCTGTAGACTCGGGTTTCACCCTATAGCGCCAGGGCCGTCGATGAGTTATGCTTTGCGATAATAAAAATACCCAAAGCAGAACCCATGAAGACCTTCCATCACCACGTCAACGAAGCCGTTGCCCAAATCAAAGAGAATACTGAATCTCTTGTTTTAGGAGCACAAACGATCAATCATCTCGTCCAGAAAAACGCAAATCAGGTTCTTATCATTGGCCTGGGTAACGGGGTGGTTGTGGGATATATGATTAGTCTCCGATTGTTACACCTGTCTTAAGTATGCGGCCATCCCAGAAAGTGCGTTCATGATCTCCAAAGTCGGCACATTAACCCTCTCCGGGCTCGAGGAGTTGGGAAACATGGTGGGGATGATGAAAGGAGTCCTTTCCGAAATCTGCGAACGTCTCGCCAAAGGGCGCACGCCTTTCCGGCTGGAGCATGCGCTGCTTCAGGGGCATCGCGCAGGTGTCGGCTCAGTGCCGATGGTCATCTTGTTGTCTCTGTTTGTAGGGCTCACGATGGCATTGCTGACCGGCTATCAGCTCAGGATTTTTGGAATGGTGACCCTGGTTCCCGCTGTGGTGTCGGTGTCTTTCACCCGGGAATTGGGGCCTTTGTTCACTGGCATCGTGCTCGCCTCTCGCATTGGTGCGGCATACACCGCCGAGTTGGGAGCGATGACGGCAGGAGGTGAGGTCGAGGCCATTGAAGGCATGGGGATCGGCGCCCGGCGATTTTTGGTCGTTCCCCGGTTTCTTGCGATTTTTTTACTCACACCCTGTCTTGCCGTCATCTCGACTCTCTCTGGAATTTTTGGAGCAGCGCTGATTTCTGAGCTTCTTCTTGATATTAGCTATGACTTCTTTTTTGACCAGGTGGTGACGAATCTCCTCATACGGGATGTCGTCTCAGGAATCGCGAAGAGTTTTTTATTCGGAGCGATTATTGGAATCATTGCCTGTTACAAAGGTCTTTCGGTCAAGGGAGGCGCTGTGGGAGTCGGCACGGCAACAACTTCAAGCGTCGTTACGGCCATCAGCACGGTGATCGTGGTTGATTCGCTTTTTAATATTTTTATCCTGACTTTCTTCCCATGAAAGCTGAGGGAAAAAATCTTGTGGAAATGAAGGGAGTGAAGCTCGCCCTGTCCGAAAAAGTGATTCTGGAAGATGTGAGCTTCTCGCTTCCGAAGGGAGAGGTGCTTGTCGTGATGGGCCTGAGTGGATGCGGGAAAAGCACTCTTCTCGGGATTTTGATGGGGCTGCTGACGCCGGATTCGGGAATCGTTCTCTTCAAAGGTGATGATCTCACAAAAATGACACGCTCGAATTTGAACGTGGCCCGAACACAAATCGGAATGGTCTTCCAGAACGCGGCCCTCATCAGTTCCTTGACGGTGGCAGAAAATGTGGCGCTTCCTCTAGAGGAACTCACAAAAAAATCGACTTCGGAAATCGCAGAGATTGTCGCACAAAAGCTAAAGCTCGTTGACCTGGAGGACGCCTCAGAGAAGCTTCCTTCCGAGCTCAGCGGGGGCATGCAGAAACGTGCCGGCTTGGCTCGCGCTCTGGCCCTTGAACCGGAGCTTGTCCTGTTTGATGAACCCTCCGCCGGCCTGGATCCTATCAACAGCAAACTCATTGATGAACTCATCATCAAACTGCGGGACCAAGAAAAAGTGACATCCATCGTTGTCACTCACGAAATGGAAAGTGCCTTTATCCTGGCCACTCAGATGGCTTTTCTCCATGAGGGAAAAATTCTTTTGTACGGAAGCCCCGATGACTTTCGAAACTCCAAGGAACCAACCATCAGCGATTTCCTCTCATCATTCAAAGTCGCAGAAACCTAAAAAACTATGAAAACATCCAAACATGCCCTCACGACCGGACTTTTGGTTCTTGGGACTCTCGGTGTTCTAATTGCCGTTCTTGTGGTGATTGGAATGCCCGGATTAGTCAACAAGCTCAACACGTTCCAAATCTCCTATGACAATGCGAATGGCATTCGTCCCGGTGCCCCGGTACTGTTGGCCGGGCGCGAGATTGGGAAAGTCACAACGCTCGAGTCTCCGGTTCCCATGGACAAACGCCCTGAAGGCTACAAAGACCACGAAGTTCTTGTCACCATTCAGGTTGCGGCTGAAGCCCAGGTCTATGAAAAAGTTGTGGCCCGCCTGGCACAACAAGGCATCATGGGCCAACAAGTTATTGATTTTGTCCAGGGTGACGAATCGAGTGGACTCGCAAAAAACCATAAGAGCTTTATCGGCGAACGCGTTCCGGAGATCTCTGAGGCTTTGAATGACCACATGGTCCGCCTCACCGGGCCGGATTCTGATCTGGCAGCCACGATCAAAAATTCCAAAGTCTTCATGCAGACTCTGAATGACGCAGATATTCAAGGCATTCTACAAAACACCAAAGAGTTCACCGAGACAATCAAGAGCGAACCATGGCGTGTGCTTTGGCCGAGCAGCAAGCCCCCTCCCGGCGAGGAACCATCCGCGAAGGAAGAGGAGACAAAAAGCCCTGAAAAAAAATCCAAACAGTTCATTCCGAAAGGGAGGAACCGGTAAGGATACGCAGCAAAAACAGGCCAAGCCCAATCAGGATGGTGCTTCCCAACAGAAGCGCAACCCGGCTTCGCAGTTGCCGATCTCCAAGGCCGCAGGCAAGAGCGAGCTTCGTGAAAGAATTGGCCACGGCAGCCAGCACGATGCAGGCCCCGGCAAAGGGGATCGAAACGCCTCCGGTTATAAAGAGATTGGAAAGCGAAAGGGCGATGGCATCAAGATCCGTCAAACCGGACAGAAAACTCGCAACCAAAATCCCAGCCTGACCAAAATGCACATTGGCGGCCTTCACCACAAAGACGACAATGGCATAAATCGCAGCAAACTGCATGGCAACCTTCAGACTGAGAGGATTCCTGTAGGCTCCCGAATTGGCAGATTGTTGATGCGGTCGGAAAAAATGCCATGCCGCATACGCCAATCCGGGCAGGCTCATCGCCGCCATGTCGGGGATCAAGTCGATTGCCAACGGCGGGCTGATGATGAGAATTAAGAAATTGATCCGCCAAAGCATGACCGTGCAAGCCAAGACAATTGCCAGCGCGCAGTCTTGAGCCAAGTGCGGTTCATCCCGGCTCAGTCGGCTCATGCTCAACGTGGTGGCCGTGCTGGACGCCAGGCCTCCCGCCAATCCTGTCAGCATGATCCCCAAGGACTGCCCCAGGGCCCGGACGGCCACATACCCGGCAAACCCCAGCCCGGATACGATGACCACCATAAGCCACACCGAGCGGGGATTAAAAGCATCATAGGGACCAAAGGCCTGGTCTGGCACCAGCGGAAGGATCACCCCGCTGACAGCCAAAAACTGCAGAGCCATTCTGACATCGTCCTTTGTGAACTTTCTGGAAAACCCGTGAATGGCTGACTTGCCAGCTAACAAGATCAGGACCATCACGGTGATCATCACCGAGATTTTCCATTCCTTTGAATAGACAAGTCCCCCGACCAGATAAACCATTGCCGCACTCGCGGCCGTCGTGAGTCCTGCTCCGGGTTTGTCGTCCTGCATTGAGAAGATGTAGGCCCCCATCCATGCTGACAGCGCAAGCAGACCTGCCGCAAAAGTCAGCGGATGCAGATCCTGAGAAAAGTGGGCACAAAGGGTGCCAAGCAAGGCAATCAAACAAAAGGTTCGCGCACCCGCAGGAACCCTCGCTTCGGGATCGCGGGCCTGCTCATCCCACTGCCGCTCCAGCCCGACAAGGGCACCAAGCGATCCACTCACAATCAGGGCTTTTAAAAGTTCGTTCAACGCAAGGAGGTTTCCAGCCAGCCTATCACGCCATCCGTGCAAAGCGCAAAGCTTCATACGGCTGATTCCCCACGGGGGGCGCATCTCCGATCACGCTTGCGCTCGCTGTAGCCGCCCCACTCTGCTGGGGCGTAATCGCGGCGAAGCCGCCACATATCGCCCTTTTGCAACTTTCGGGCGCCCAAAGGGCATGGCCAATTCACAAAAAATAAGAAATTTTCACCATGAAGAACATGAAGCGGGGGAGAAGAATATGATCACGCTCCCCTTGCCCTGCATTTCTTTCATGCTCTTCATGTCCTCCCTGTTTGCACATTCCGGAAATGGGCTCTACCGCGGGCCTCTTCCCCAGTGATTTGCCGGGCAGTGCTCAGGAAGGCACCAAGTGGAGGAAAATCCCCACAAGGAAATTATAAGAATTCGCATTGACAAAACGGCGCGCGCGCACCAATTTATTTAAGAACCTAAATTTATGCGTAACCTCAGAACACTCGCCTTCACCCTCATTGAACTCTTGGTCGTTATTTCGATCATCGGAATCCTCGCCGCCCTTGCCATTCCAGCCGTTGCTGGCGCCTTGGTCAAAGGCCAACTAACCGGAACGTTGAACAACGCCCGTCAGTTGCAATTGGCCACCTTCAACATCAACCTCGAAAACGAGGCTGCGGGTCAACCCGGCGTCTGGCCTGGCTCCAATGGACCTGTCACATTTACTCTTTGGAGGGAATCTCTCACAAACATTCTTAGCGAGTCCGATCTCCGCAAAATGTTTTCCGCACCGAGGGTGTCTATAACCAATGTCTCCAGCTTAACCATGATCCAGACAGCCTTTAATGTTTACCAAGTTGGCAATATTGAAGAAAGCGGTGCAATTTTTATTACCACAAGGAACTGGAACGCCGTCACCCCCGCTACCGCGCCTACTGCAACAGCTATTCCTTATGGCGACAAGGGCGTCGTGGTCATGCGCAAAGGAGGAGACGGTCAGGTCTTCCAACAACGATTTATCACCAATACGAATGCTGTGGGAACGATCACCAACCAACCAGCTTTAGCACAATAATCTATCCCTTCTGTAAACTCAAAAAAAGGCCCGGCTCACCGCCGGGCCTTTTTTGTTCCCTCAAGGGTTCACTTTAGAATTTTTTAAAGAAGACATCGCAGGGGGCTCACGCCTGAAGGTTGCAGATTTTCCAAGGCTGACTTTTCCACAACGCTCTGTAGCCGCCCCACTCTGCCGGGGCGTTCTTTGAGCTCAAGAACACGGCAGCAGAGTGCCGCAGTGTGCCCGGCATGGGCAAAAAAGTAGCGTGGGCATCCTGCCCACTTCCCCCTGCGAAAATCGACCTCACCAGCTTTAAATCGCACCCAGCGTCATTTACGACGGCATGAAGGCATAGAGCATGAATGAGGCCAGGAACTGGGTACAATGGAATCCGCGACAGGCAGTGTTTAGGCAGGATTAACTGGATTTATAGGTTTCTCAGAATTTATGACCTTGCAAAATAATCCCGGCAATCCTGGCAATCCCGCCTAAACTTCCTATCGATCCTGACTTGTCCATGAGCACGCCGACGCTGAACCACTGATCTTAACCTAACATGATCAAGTGCCCCCAAGAGCGTGACTCTGAGTGGGAGAGCCCTACAGCACCCGCGTAAAACCTTCGACATCCGCGCAGCGAATGGCTTCTCGATGCAATTGCTTGAGGTGGTCAATGTCCTGAACTTCCGAAATGGCTGTCTTCAATCCCTCGGGAATCTCGCCGAAACGAATCTCCAGCACCTTGATCACGTCTTCTTGGCGTCCTCGGGTTACCAGTCACGTCACGCAACTGCAGTCCGGTGTGCGCAGGAACTTCTGCAAGATCCGACCCGATCCCTAATAGGGTTCGCTTTCGCCTGCGGCTATGAGCCACTTTCGAGCTTCCTCCGGTCCTTCCGCGAGGAAACCGGCCTGAGTCCCACGGCGTGGCGGGAATCCGGGGCAGAAAAAGCGGCTGCCTGATTTGCCTGTAGGGATTGCCGGAAAGGCGTTGAGACTTCGGGCGTTAACCAGTAATGTTCGCATCATCCCAATAAGTGCTGGTCGTGCCTACCGATTGGCGGAAGCGCAAGGCTACGAAACATCCGGCCTCATCGAGGCTTTTCCTATCTGGATACAGCCAGTCACTGATGGAAATAGCTTTATGAAAATTACGAAAATCGAGACCCATGTCTGCCATGCCCGTATGCGAAATTGGGTGTTTGTTAAAGTGCTCACCGATCAGCCCGGGCTTTTTGGCTGGGGCGAGGCGACCTTGGAATGGCACACTCGTTCGGTGGTCGGTGCGGTGGAGGACATTTCGCAGTTGCTAATCGGCGAAGATCCGCGCCGTATTGAGCATTTGTGGCAGATGATGTATCGCCAGCATTTCTGGCATGGAAACGGCATCGTGCGCGGCACCGCCATCAGTGGCATTGACTTAGCGCTCTGGGATATTCTGGGGAAAATCCATGGCGTGCCGGTGCATCAGCTCTGGGGTGGTCCCGTGAGGGATCATATTCGGCTGTATTGCCACCTCGGCGGCGGACGCATGGAGGATTTCTACGAGACTGACTGCACCGACGCGAAGCGTTTCGGGGAACTTGCCCACAAGGCCGTCAGCGAGGGATTCAGCGCTTTTAAATCGATGGCCGTGCCGTGCACGATGCCGCTGGAAGGAACCCGCCCGATTCGCTATGCCGAGGCGTGCGTTGCGGCCATGCGGGACGCGGTCGGTCCGGATATTGACATCATGGTGGACTGTCATGCCCGTCCATCCCCGCGCATGGGTCTGCTCTTTGCGAAGGCGCTGGAGTCGTATGACCTCTACTTCTTCGAAGAACCCTGCTGGTCGGAAACGATTGATGATATTGCCCGTATACAGGACGCCGTGAAAACTCCCATTGCCACCGGCGAGCGTCTGATCGGTTTACACGCTTTCCGGGAAGTACTCGAAAAGCGGGCTTGCTCGGTATTACAGCCCGACATCACGCATTGCGGCGGTTTATCCGAGGCACGACGGATTGCGGCGATGGCCGAGGCCTACCGCGTGGCACTGGCTCCGCACAACCCGCAGGGTCCGGTAAGCACGGCGGCTTCCCTCGAACTCGGCTTCGCCACACCTTCTTATGTGATCTGTGAAAGCGTGCATAACGATGTCCCTTGGCGCGCCGACGTGGTAACGGAAGGCTACCGGGTCGATCCGAAGACCCGCACCGTGCGGCCGAACACCCTACCGGGCCTTGGCATTGAACTCGACGAGAAGGAAATCGCCAAACATCCCTTCCAGCAGGAAGAGCTTCAGCGTGTCTTTTATACGGACGGCGCCGTGGGTGACTGGTAGAATTGCGGAAGACATTTATTATGAGCAATACTGACTCTCTGCGTGGCGTGCTGCCCGTGCTACAACTTCCTTATCACACCGACGAATCAATCGATTGGGAGACATTGGCCCGCGAAATTAACTGGGCTTATGCCAATGGAGCCCAAGGTCTTGTTACGGCCATGGTCACCGAAACTCTCCGCCTCACCGATGCGGAACGCGACGAATTGGCTTACAAAATTGTGGAGTTTAACGCTGGTCGAGGACCGACCATCGTGAGTGTGGGCGACGAAAGCACCGTGCAGGCAGTCCGCCACGTTCGGGCTGCCACGGCTGCGGGCGTGGATGCGGTGATGGCTATTCCTCCGACGGCCACCCGTGCGCTGCTGGCGGAAAAGATTCGCTATTTTGAAGCCCTTCTCGCTGCCACCGAATTGCCAGTGATCATCCAGGACGCAAGCGGCTACGTTGGCGAACCCCTGCCCGTGGAGGCCCAAGCCCAACTCTTCCATCGCTTCGGAGATCGGGTGCTTTTCAAGCCCGAAGCACAGCCGCTCGGCCCCAACCTCAGCCGCCTGCGAGATGCGGGCGGACCGGGTATGCGCGTTTTTGAGGGCAGCGGGGGAATCGGTTTACTCGATTCCTACAACCGCGGGATTTGCGGAACCATGCCGGGCACGGAAATCGTCTGGGCAATTCGCGCGGAATGGGATGCCCTTCTGGCCGGAGACCTCAGACTCGCCACTAGCCTTCAGGGCCTAATCGCCCCGCTCATCTTTCTTCAACAAGGACTCGACGGGTTCCTCTCAATCGAGAAAGCTTTGTTGGAGCGACAAGGCGTCTTTCGCAACCGCATCGTGCGGGGACCGGTCGGGTTTTCTCTCGACCCTGAAACCGAGCGCGAGGCCTTTCGTCTTTTTGACAGTCTCTGCGGCCTTTGCGGAAGGGAAATC
>Ga0209181_10011827_pt1 | contig 11124 bp, 9 predicted proteins | sample MAT05_FD_187208 | JGI IMG/M metagenome (GOLD analysis project Ga0209181, IMG submission 187208) | Freshwater microbial communities from Lake Fryxell liftoff mats and glacier meltwater in Antarctica - MAT-05 (SPAdes) (version 2) | ecosystem: Environmental > Aquatic > Freshwater > Ice > Liftoff...
GGCCAAGGCAGTGGCGGCGTCGTTTTTGGCGCCACTATTCCTGGGTCCACTCCTTTGCTTATTAGCCCTGGAATCAGCACAACATCCGATGGTTGTGCGGCGTATCCAGCCGGAACCTTTACCGGTGCCATCGCGGTAATTCGTCGTGGTACTTGCAGCTTCGCCATTAAAACCAACAATGCCTCGGCGGCCGGTGCCATTGCCGTCATCATTGCTAATAACCAGGCGGGTAGCATTGGTCCATCGGTACCAGGCACTACCATTCCGGTGTTTAGTGTCACCCAAGCAGAAGGTGATTCGCTGCGCAATTTCGGTCAAGCTAATCCGACTAATACCACCGCACAAATCACTTTCCCGGCGCTTCCGTTGCCGAACATCCCCGACGTGCTCGGTGCGTTTAGTTCGCGCGGTCCAGCGGGCATTTACAACCTGCTCAAGCCTGATGTGACCGCACCTGGCGTTAGTGTTCTGGCAGCTTATGCTGGCACCACACTCACCGGGTCAGAGCAATTAGTTGAACTGTTAAATGGCACCTCGATGTCATCGCCGCACCAAGCCGGTGCTGCCACGTTGATGCGTCAGGCACGTCCTACCTGGACTGTTCCTGAAATCAAGTCGGCTTTGGCTTTGACAGCCGATCAAACGGTTTATCTGGAAGACTCGGTGACGCTGGCTAACCCGTTTGCTCGTGGTAGTGGTCGCATCCGAGTGGATCGTGCCATCAACAGTGGTTTGGTGATGAACGAAACCCGTGCAAATTATCTTGCCGCCAATCCTGCCACCAGTGGTGATCCACGAACACTGAACCAAGCCAACCTGATCGATCGCAGTTGTTTCGCAACGTGTACCTTCTTCCGTACCTTCCGTAATACAGGTGCGACTGCTACCAGTTGGCGAGTCCAGTTGCAGGGTGTGGGTGGTTCAGTAACCCCGATCATCACGGTGCCGGGCAATGGTTCCCTTACGCTGAAGGTAACCTTGTATGCATTTTCTTTGCTACCCAATGGTAATTTCAGTTTCGGTAATCTCGTACTGACACCGGCCACTGGCAGTGCCCCGGTATTGCGCTTGCCTTTGGCTATTGCAGTACAGCCACCTGCTATCTCGATGCCTGCCAGCCTGTCGTCGGTAGTACCGACGAACTCGGCCGGTTCAGTCTCGTTCACCATCGGTAATACAGGCGGTTCTAGCTTGAGCTACACCTTCATCAACACTGGTAGCGCTTCAGGCACTCTGGTCAATACGACCGGTACGACGACGGGCAGTGGCTTCCGCAGCACCAGATACACCGATCCGGCGGTCGCTTTGAACAATGCCCAGTACGCGGCTGACGATTTCGTGTTGACCCAGACGACGCAAATCACCTCACTATTCGTGGAAGGCTTCACCTTAGTGGCGCCGCCTCTCGTAACGGTTTCGCCAACGCTGACTTGGAGCCTCTATCCGGATGCTGCTGGATTGCCGGCCGGTAATCCGAGCTCGGCCCCAGCTGCGGCGGTCTGGACTTACACCGCAGGCGCTACTTCTGCGGGTGTTACTGCCACCTCGGACGCTGTAGGCGACAACATCCTGTTGAACCTTACCGCTGCTGGCCAGACCGTCAATCTCCCGGCTGGTCGCTATTGGCTGGTTGTGAATACCAACAGCACCTTAGCCAATCGCTGGGTCTGGTCACAGACGACCCAATCTAGCGGTTTCAACGGGGTTGCGGTGCTGACGGTTTCCACAACAGGTGTAGGCGCTTGGGCAGCAAACACGGCTTCTCCCGGCTTATCGATGCGTGTGAATGCCTTATTGCCTTGCGGCGCCCCGTGGATCAGCGGTACTTATGCAACAACGGGTACCTTGGCACGTGCCACTAGCCGTTCCGCACTAACGGCAATTAACACCACCGGTGTAGCAGCCGGTAACTACAGCGGTAGGGTCTGTGTACAAAGCAATGACCCATTGACCCCGACGCTGGCAGTTCCTTTGTCATTGACCGTCACGCCCTAAGTCATAGCAACATTGTGTAATGAAAAGCCCGGATTATTCCGGGCTTTTTTTTCTTGATGGGTGTTGAACTTGATTCGTAAGTTACAGGTAATGCGATTGCCATGCGAAGCTCTTTAGCCTTTGACGATGGAATGCCCCTGCATCTGCACAAATTCTGGAAGTGCATGTTGTTTGTGCTGAGTGTGCTATCTAATTTTGAGTTTGTTGTTGTTTTCTCAATGTAAATCGATGGCAAGTAATATACGCTGCGCTTCAATGGCGGCCGGTGGCGAGCGATGAAAAATGCCAGTGTCATATTCACCGGGATACGCATCGCCTTTTAAACAAGCTACCCAACCGGTGCCCAAAGACTCAACGGCGGAGGCGTCAAGCACATGCGAATTATTGCTGCGGTCTTGACGTGTTCTATCGATGGCATGTTCTGGAATCCATAGCGTACCTTCACCGCGATAAGTACAAAGTACGCGCAAGCCAATTTTGTCGGTGTGGAATAGGCGGCAGCCGTTACTCGATACCGATTCCAAGCGAACTTTTATCTCTTGCTTGGGTGATAACTGCCTGCAGTATTGCAAGAGATGCAGAATGTCTTCGCGCCACGCTTTGAATCCCATACATTTTGACTGACTGAAACTGGCCAGTGCAGGATTTAATAGTAGCGAGATGTCGTCATCGGCATGCCACACAAACTGCTGCTGTCGCGGCATGGGAAGACAAAGCCCATTTAAGAAATGCGTCATCGCGTTTGGCAATGTGCGTTGCCAGACCGTCATTTTTTTTCCGGGTTGACGGATGTTTCCCAAACCATTTTGATCCAGATAAAAACCGATATTTTCAGGCGCGTGAGCGACGGCATTTGTTTCGAGAGAGCGGCTGTTCAAACTGGGGAATTTCAGTCCTAGAAATCTCATCACCGAGCGCTCGCCATTTCTTTAGCTGCCTGTTCAAACCAGCTAATAACTTGCTGCCTATGGGCGTCGCCATAGAGCTCTGCGAACTGCCGTGTTTTGAAATGCTGTGGCTTGCCCATTTCGTCGAGACGTTCGCGAACGTAATCACTACTAAAAGCTTGCTTGCAGATGACTTCAATGCAATGCCGCCATTGCTCATATGTCTTCGGAATAATTGATTCAATTTGCATGAAGTTTCCTTATTGGTGTAATGTTATAATATATTATTACATCAAAAAAAGGTTCTTATGATCACGCGATTACCCGTTACGGTGCTTTCTGGTTTTCTTGGAGCCGGCAAAACAACCTTGCTCAATCATGTTTTGAACAACCGCGAGGGCTTGCGGGTGGCAGTGATCGTCAACGACATGAGTGAAATCAACATTGATGCTGCCTTGGTTCGTGAAGGCGGTGCCGAGCTGTCACGTACTGAAGAACAATTGATCGAGTTTTCCAATGGCTGCATCTGTTGCACCTTGCGTGAAGATCTTCGCAAAGAAGTAAAGCGTTTGGCGGAAGAAAAACGCTTCGATTACCTGTTGATCGAATCGACCGGCATTTCAGAACCCATGCCGGTAGCCGCCACCTTTTCGGTGCGCGATGAAGATGGGTTTTCACTGTCCGACGTAGCACGGCTCGACACTATGGTCACTGTGGTGGATACCGAAAGTTTTGTAAAAGATTTTTGCTCCTCCGATACTTTACTCAAGCGTGGCCAAGCAGCAGGGCCGGAAGATGATCGCGGACTTGTGAATTTATTGACAGAACAAATCGAGTTTGCCGATGTTATTTTGCTCAATAAAACCGACCGCGTGGATGCGACGAATCTGCTCGGTGTGAAACAGGTTATTTATGGCCTGAATCGCGATGCAAAAATAATTGAAAGCCAATTTGGTAAAGTACGACTTCATGAAATTCTTAATACCGAAAAATTCGACTTTACAAAGGCGCAACTGGCACCGGGCTGGATGAAAGAACTGCGCGGCGAGCACACACCGGAAGCCGAAGCCTATGGCATTACCAGTTTTGTTTATCGGGCGCAGCGTCCTTTCGATCCAAAGCGCTTTTACCAACTCATCAGCAGTGGCTTGCCAGGTATTATCCGCAGCAAAGGCTTCTTCTGGCTGGCGACACGTTGCGATTGGGTTGGTGAATTATCAACCGTAGGCGGCTCTACTCACCATCAGGCCGCGGGCTTCTGGTTTGCCAGTCGCTATCGGGTCGATCAAGGTCGTGTTGACCGTGTTCCATTATTGGGTGAGTCATTAACAGCGCCGTTGCCAAGCCCGGAAGAAGTAGGTGACCCGAATGAACGCAATGCCATGGAGAAATTGTGGAGCCCGATCTGGGGTGATCGGCGACAAGAAATTGCATTGATCGGCATCGGATACGACGAACAGCAGGTTCGCGATGTTCTAGACAATTGCCTACTCACCGATAATGAAATGGTCCGTGGTCCGGCCGCGTGGATGACATTTGATGATCCTTTCCCACAGTGGAAAATGGGTAAATCAGAAGCTGCTTGATGGTGAAGATTCTGACGCATAGCTTAGATCGAATAGAGCTGCGGTCTGAAACATCACCTGAATAGGTATCAATCAGAGTTCGCTCCTACTTCAAGCAAGCACGATAATCTTCACAAAAAAGAGCCACCGACTGGGGACAGGCGGTGGCTCAAGATCGCCATCTCAACGATCGTCTAGCTTTATCTAATAATGTTTAGAAGAAAACGCGTAAACCCACAGCAATATTACGGCCTGGAAGCGGCACCGCATCTTTAATAAACGAGGTGCTCAAGCGTGCTTCTTGATTGGTGAGATTGGTGCCTTGAATAAAGGCTTCCCAGCTCGTATCGTCTTTGTTGTAGAAGTTGTAGCTCAAGTTTGCATTGACGGAAGTATAGCTGTCAGTAGGTGTTTCGAATGTATCGGTATTGTTTTGCGCATAGGTACGGGTAACACCAAGCCCGGCGCGGACTGCATCGCCTTGCCAGTTGAATGAAGCCCCAAAACGCGCCGCAGGAATACGCGGTAAATTGCCGCCTCCATCGCGGGTGGCACGAACGCGGTCACCAAAGAAACGCAAATCGTATTTGCCTGAATCGTTATCGGCCAGATGAAAAGTAGCCTCGCCTTCAAGTCCGCGGAATTGGGCATCGGTTTGTGTCCAAACACGAATGGGCAAGCCAGAGTCTAGGTCAATAAGGCCAGTGTCAACGAGGTAAATAAAATTATTAAAATTATTTTGGTAAATCGCGAACTTGGCTTCCAAAAAATCGCTGTGGTAATGAATACCCAGTTCCGCTTGTTTCGAGGTTTCCTTACCTAAATCAGGATCGCCAATTTCAAAAGTTTCAGTGGCTATGTGCGGGCCATTGGCAAACAATTCCTCTTCAGCAGGTGCACGTTGTGCCTGATCGAGATTCAAGGACAAATGCCATTGATCAGTAAACTGCCAACGCCCACCAGCAGATAAGCTAGTTAAAGAAAAATTACGTTTGTCGCCGCCGTCTGGCGTGCTTGATTGACGGTCGTGACGAGCACCAAGCTCCAAAGTGAAGTTATCCCATTCGGCTTGTTCTAGTACGAACAAACCCAAACCGCGTGTGTTTGTTAATGGGACAAAGGCTTCTTCGCCAATGGCATTAAATTCACGGCGGTTCACCTGCAAACCAAAGGCGCCATGCCAAACGCCAGTCTTACTGTGTACCGCTTCGAGACGAAATTGATCGCCTTGGCTGATAAAAACCGTACCCACTTCAGCGCCCTCAAATTCGGTATGGGTGTATTCGGTGCGACCAAAACTGAATTTCAATGAATCCAAGCCTGAAATCGGATTTTTTATGCCAGCTTTAAAGTCGTAACGCGTTTGCGCCATGTTCAAGGTGACCGGACCATCCGGTTCAGCGGGATTCCCGTACTCATTTAAATAACGACTAATCGCAAAACCGGCATAACCCCAATCACCGAAAGTAGAACCGGCAATCGCACCGGTTTTAGTATCGACTGCGCTATTGCGAATTTCGCCATCGCGGCCGTCATAATTGCCGTTGCTGCGATAAACGCCATCTACGTGCAGAGCATAAGTATCGGTGCTGCTATCGAGACGAGTCATGCCAGTGAAACCATTACTGACGCTGTCATAGCGCATTTCTGCCCGACCACTGAATGGCCTGTCCATCGGACCTTCTTGAATGCGACCGTCCACTACATTGACCACGCCGCCAATGGCACCTGTGCCATATAAAAGGGTTGATGGACCTTTGAATACTTCGATTTGATCGGCTAAAAATGGCTCGATGGTGACGGCATGGTCTTGACTGACATTGGAAACATCGTCACTGCCCATGCCGCTATTTAAAAGTGATACACGCGAACCATCAAGGCCACGAATCACTGGGCGACCGACACCCGGGCCAAAGTAGGTAGTGCTTACCCCTGGTATCGATGAAACGGTTTCACCCAAAGTATTGGATTTAGCGACATCGAGTTTTTTTCCTGCCAATACTTCGACCGGATGCACGATTTGATCGGCGCCCTGACCGAGCGGTGAGCCGGTTACCACGATGGCGTCCAAAGTTTTAGCTTCTTTGTCCACTGTATCGGGACTATTTTGGGCTTGAACCAAACTGCTAAGGCTCAATAGAACGGCAAAGCTTAGGGGGCATCGTTTGAGTCTATTCATTTTTGTTTTCCGTTGGACACTGTTATAATGTAACACGTATGTTATATTGTTGCATATTAAAATGAGTAGCCCATAAGTCATGGCTGTAATTCCTCCATCAAAAAGCTGGACCTTTTCACGCGTTGCCGACTCAGTTGGCAGTGTTGGGGCAATGCTGTGCGCGGCACACTGTGCCTTGTTGCCGCTAGTGATTGCAGCTCTGCCGGCCTTGGGTTTGGGAGCCTTTGCTTCGACTACTCTTGAATGGGTGTTCGTTATTTTTGCTTCGGTTCTGGCATTGACCAGTCTGTGGCAAGGCTATCGCAAGCATCGGGTTTACCGCGCGTTAGCCTTTCTACTGCCGGGCTTGCTGGCAGTCTGGGCAGGGGTCCTGATTCCGAATTTGCACCATTCGGTAGTCCCACATGCAGTGGTAATGAGCATAGGCGGCACTTTAATCGCCGTAGCCCACATCATTAATTTGCGCCTGACCCACGGCCATGTGCACGACGCACGCTGCCACCATCATTAATTAGCTTGGTCGCGAGCCAGTAAAATGCTAGCATACGCACCTATTTGTAGAACCAATCACTAAGGAAAGCATCATGGGTAAGGGCGATCGTCGCACCGCGAAAGGCAAGCGTAATATTTCCAGCTACGGCGTCAGCCGTCCGACTGAAAGCAAAACTGTAGTCGGTAAGCCGGTTGCTGCACCTAAAGCCGCTGCTGCTCCAGCTAAAAAAGCACCTGCGAAAAAAGCAGCTGCGAAGTAATTTTCTAGATTCCGAAAAAAGCCCCGCACTGCGGGGCTTTTTTTTTCGGCCTCCTCGTAGCGGCACTCACGAGTGTGACTGTGTCAGATGGCGAAAATAATAAATCCGAAGTCAATCCAAAGATCAGGCGATCGCGCTCGTGAGTGCTCCTACTCAGATAGATGAATGCTGTGGACTCGGTTGCCACCCAGCCAATAACATAATTCGGACGGATGCTTGAAATTCCATTGCACAAAATCCGCTCGCTGTCCGACAACTAATTGACCGCGATCTTTTAAACCCAAAGCGCTTGCGGCATGTTGAGTGACACCGCGCAACACTTCTTCCGGCGTCATTTTGAAATGTGTGCACGCCAAAGACATGGCCAGATGCAAAGATTGCACTGGCGAGGTGCCGGGATTCAGATCGGTAGAAACCGCCATCGCCACGCCATGTTTACGAAATAAATCCATCGGCGGTAGTGTTGTCTCACGCAGGCAATGAAAAGATCCAGGCAATAACACGGCAACCGTACCAGCTTGTTTCATCTCGATAACAGCCGCTTCATCGGTGTATTCAAGATGGTCTGCAGACAAACCACCGAACTCCGCCGATAAGGCAGCCGCCTTCATATCGCTCAGCTGATCGGCATGCAGTTTCACTGGCAAGCCCAATGTTTTCGCATATTCAAATACGCGACGTGTTTGCTCAAGTGTGAAGGCGATATTTTCGCAAAACGCATCCACCGCATCGATTAATTTCTGCTGATGCAGGCGCTGCATCCAATCACAAACTTCGGTGATGTAATCATCGCTGCGACCAATAAATTCAGGCGGCAGTGCATGCGCGCCAAGAAAAGTAGTCTTTATCGTAATGCCAGTGTGCGCAGCCAAGCGCCGCGCAACGACCAGCATTTTTCGTTCGGCTTCAAACGTCAGCCCGTAACCGGATTTAATTTCAACTGTGCAAACACCTTCGAAGATCAAAGTTTGTAAGCGCGCTAATGACTGTGCAAAAAGTTCATCTTCACTCGCTTCACGCGTTTGTTTGACCGTCGAAATAATGCCGCCGCCTTCGCGAGCAATTTGTTCGTAGCTCACACCTTCAAGACGGCGCTCGAATTCGACCGCGCGATCGCCAGCAAAAACCAAGTGTGTATGGCAATCAATCAGTGCGGGTGTTATCCAGCGACCGTTGGCATCTTCGACATGATGTGCGGAAATGTCCGCGAGTTCAGGCATATTTTTCATCGGGCCGGCATAGACGATAACGCCGTCTTGCCAGGCAATCGCGGCTTGCTCAATCAAACCATACGCACCAAGATCGCCGTGCATGCTCGCCAGTCTGGCATTAATGATCATTCCGTTACTGGATTTCATGCAATCAATCCCTGCTGGCGTAGTTCGTTCAAGATGATATCGCGATGGGCATTAAGTATTGGTGGAGGTAAACGGTATTCCACCGGCGAGAGTTCCAGCTTCAAGGGGCTACCGATCATGCTGACCTTGTCCACTTCAATCCGCATGCCGCGTGCTGCGGTTACCGGATGATCAATCGCTTGTTTAACACTGTTGATTGGTGCAATCGGAATGCTGGCTTGTTCGAATAAAGCCTGCCAATGTGCCAAGGTTTTCGGTGCGAACAATGCTTGCAGTTCGACAATCAATGTCTCCCGATTGACGACACGAGCTGCATTGTCGATATAACGGGAATCTTCCAATAGTTCGGGTTTTGCCAACACCGTACAACAATCGCGCCATAGATTTTCGCTGGCAACTGCCAATACGAAATGGCCATCGCTGGCCGAAAAAACCTGGTAAGGCACGATATTGGGATGCTGATTGCCAAGGCGTTTCGCTTCTTTTTCACTGAACAAAACGCCGCTGGCGGAATTGGCGAGCAATTGCAGTTGTGTATCGAACAAGGAGATTTCTACCGCCTGACCTTCGCCGGTTTTCATGCGATGAATCAAGGCGGCGAGAATGGCCGTGGTAGCATTTTGTCCCGAAGCGATATCGGTTATTGCCGTGCCTGTGCGATAGGGCATGTCATCAACGGGACCTGTAATCGACATCAAACCGCCTTCAGCTTGAATTGCGAAATCATAACCGGGTTTGTAGGCATCCGGGCCGGTGCGCCCATAACCGGAAATAGAACAGTAAATAATTGTTGGATTTAATTTCTTTGCATCGGCATAACCAACACCCAATGCTTCGGCACCACCGGTACGATAATTTTCAATCAGGATGTCACTTTGTTTTATCAGTGCCTCAATGACGGGCCGTGATTCCGGTAATCGTAAATCCAAAGCAATCGAACGCTTGTTGCGATTGCAGCAGGCAAAATAGGCCGATAAACCATCACGAAACGGTGGGCCCCATCCGCGGGTATCGTCGCCTGCCGGTGGTTCGACTTTGATCACGTCGGCCCCCAAGTCAGCCAGTGTCATGCCACACCATGGCCCGGCCAATACGCGGGCCAGCTCTAATACCTTGATTCCCGATAATGCACTCATGGCAATATTGTAGCCTGAGGTTAGAATGTCGGTATGAGCAAAACATTAAAAATCGCCGGCATGCCCAATCTACATTCGCATTCATTTCAGCGTGCGATGGCGGGCCTGACCGAAAGACAAACCGACCCCAGTGACAGCTTCTGGACTTGGCGCGAATTAATGTATCGCTTTGCCTCGCGCATTACACCCGATCAATTACATGCCATCGCATCCCAGCTTTATGTCGAAATGCTGGAAGCAGGCTACACGTCAGTTTGCGAATTCCATTATTTGCACCATCAGCCCGACGGAAAAATGTATGCCGATAACAGTGCAATGTCGCAGGCCATTATCCAGGCAGCACAGGACACCGGAATTGGTTTGACCTTATTACCGGTGCTTTACATGACTGGCGGTTTTGATGGTCGCGCGCTGAATGAACAGCAAAAACGCTTTGGTCATTCTGTCGAAGAATTTCTTGCTTTAATTGCGAAATTGCAATCGCAGGAAAACGAAAAACTGAAAATCGGTATCGCTTTTCATAGCTTGCGTGCCGTTCCGGAAAAAGCCATGCACGAAGTATTGGCCAGTATTTCCGGCAAGCTTCCCATTCATATCCATATCTCGGAGCAAATGCCCGAAGTAAATGAATGTGTCGCGTTGCGCGGAGTGGGACCGGTGCAATGGTTAATGGACAACGCGGATGTAAATCAGGATTGGACGCTGGTGCATGCCACCCATCTTGACGATGCGGAAGTTGCCTTGATTGCGAAATCAAAAGCCACTGTGGCGATTTGCACCACCACGGAGGCGAATCTTGGCGATGGCTTTTTCCGCTTGCGTGATTTTATTGTAGCTGGTGGTGCCTTCGGAATAGGTTCGGATTCCAATACTTCGGTATCACCGGTCGAAGAACTTCGCTGGCTGGAATACGGTCAACGCTTGTTGCATCAACAACGCAATATTGCTGTCACGCCGGAACAAACAAGTGTCGGGAAGTTTTTGTGGCAGAAATCCGTCGGTGATGGTCGCATTTCTAGCCAGCAGGATTGTTCGGAAGACTATTTGATATTGGATGAAAATGCTGTTGCCTTGGCCGGTGTTAACGATGCCATGCTCTATGATCGTCTGGTGTTTGGTGGCAATCGATGTTTAGTCAAAGATGTATTTGTGGCTGGCAAGCTAGTTGTCGGCGATGGAAAGCATGCGGCGAGAGAAAGTATTGCCACCAATTATTCCAAAGTGTTAAACCAATTGCTTGCGTAGGAGGGCC
>Ga0209181_10011830_pt1 | contig 11121 bp, 11 predicted proteins | sample MAT05_FD_187208 | JGI IMG/M metagenome (GOLD analysis project Ga0209181, IMG submission 187208) | Freshwater microbial communities from Lake Fryxell liftoff mats and glacier meltwater in Antarctica - MAT-05 (SPAdes) (version 2) | ecosystem: Environmental > Aquatic > Freshwater > Ice > Liftoff...
GCTGGGGCGGCCGCGTGTCGATGTCGTGATCACCTTGTCGGGCATCTTCCGCGACCTGATGCCGTTGCAGATCAAGCTGCTGGCCGAGGCCGCCTTCCTGGCTGCATCGGCCGAAGACGAGCCGCTGGAGATGAACTGGATCCGCAAGCACGCCCTGGACTACCAGAAGGAGCACGGCTGCACGCTCGAGATCGCCGCGCTGCGCGTCTATGGCAACGACGAAGGCGCCTACGGCTCCAACGTCAACAACCTGGTCGAGAGCAGCAAGTGGACCGACGAGGGCGAGATCGCCGAGACCTACACGCGCCGCAAGGGCTTCGCCTACGGCCGCAGCGGCCGCGCGGTGCAGCAGACCGCGCTGCTGCAGAGCGCCCTGGCCGACGTGCAACTCACCTACCAGAACCTCGACTCGGTCGAGCTCGGCGTGACCACGGTGGACAACTACTTCGACACCCTGGGCGGCATCACCCAGGCGGTGAAGGTGGCCAAGGGCGGCAAGACGCCGCCGGTGTATATCGGCGACCAGACCAAGGGCGACGGCGCGGTGCGCTCGCTGACCGAGCAGGTGGCGCTGGAAACGCGCACCCGCATGCTCAACCCGAAGTGGTTCGAAGGCATGCTGGAGCACGGCTACGAAGGTGTGCGCCAGATCGAGGTGCATGTCACCAACACCATGGGCTGGTCGGCCACCACGGGGCAGGTGCAGCCGTGGGTCTACAAGCAGCTGACAGAGACCTTCATGCTCGACCCGCAGATGCGCGAGCGTCTGGCACGGCTCAACCCCACCGCCTCGGCGCGGGTGGCGAATCGTTTGATCGAAGCTTCAGAGCGCAACTACTGGCAGCCCGACGCTGCCACGCTCGAAGCCCTGCGCCGGGCGGGCGATGAACTCGAAGACCGCCTCGAAGGCGTGTTTGAAGGGATAGCGGCATGAGCACCGAAACCACCACCATCGCGCCCACGGCCATCGGCCGCGGCCCGGCCCCCAAGCGCCCCGACGGCGAGGGCAGCCTGCAGGTGCAGCTCGATCCGAGCGTGAAGATCGGCACGGCCAAGGTCTTTGCGATCTACGGCAAGGGCGGCATCGGCAAGAGCACCACCAGCAGCAACCTCAGCGTGGCCTTCAGCAAGCTGGGCAAGCGCGTGCTGCAGATCGGCTGCGACCCCAAGCACGACAGCACCTTCACGCTGACCAAGAAGATGATGCCCACCGTGATCGACGTGCTCGAGACGGTGGACTTCCATTCCGAAGAACTGCGCGTCGAAGACTTCGTCTACCCCGGCTACAACGGCGTGATGTGCGTCGAGGCCGGTGGGCCCCCCGCGGGCACCGGCTGCGGCGGCTACGTGGTCGGCCAGACCGTCAAGCTGCTGAAGGAGCACCACCTGCTCGAAGACACCGACGTGGTGATCTTCGACGTGCTGGGCGACGTGGTCTGCGGGGGTTTTGCCGCTCCCCTGCAGCATGCCGACCGCGCGATGATCGTGACCGCCAATGACTTCGATTCGATCTTCGCCATGAACCGCATCGTGCAGGCCATCGGCGCGAAGGCGAAGAACTACAACGTGCGCCTGGGCGGCGTCATCGCCAACCGCAGCGCCGCTACCGACCAGATCGACAAGTACATGGCCAAGACCGGCCTCGAACTGGCAGCGCACTTTCCCGACCTCGACGTGATCCGCCGCAGCCGCCTGAAGAAGAGCACGCTGTTCGAGATGGAGCCCAGCCCCGAGCTGGAAGCGGTGCAGAAGGAATACATGCGCCTGGCCGCCAACCTGTGGTTGGGTGACAAGCAATACAGCGCGGTGCCGATGAAGGACCGCGACATCTTCGACCTGCTCGGCTTCGATTGAGCCGGGACACGACCCGCAGAAAACCCCTTAGCTGTACCCCAAAGCTGTACCCATGACCACCCGCACCTACGCCGCCCGCCGCGGCGAACTCGAAACCTACTTCGACCGCACGGCCGCCCAGGCCTGGGCGCGTTTGACTTCGACCGCGCCCGTCGGCCGCGTTCGCGCCACGGTGCGCGCCGGGCGTGACCGCATGCGCAGCACGCTGCTGTCGTGGTTGCCGCAAGACCTGCAGGGCAAGCGCATCCTGGACGCCGGTTGCGGCACGGGCGCCCTGGCTGTGGAAGCTGCCACACGCGGCGCCCATGTGGTGGCCATTGATCTGTCCCCAACACTCGTCGACCTGGCGCGCGAGCGCCTGCCTGAGAGCCTGGTCGGCGCGCCGGGCTGGGGCTCCATCGAATTCCGCAGTGGCGACATGCTCGACCCCGCCCTGGGCGAGTTCGATCACGTCGTGGCGATGGACTCCTTGATCCATTACCGCGAGACCGACATCGTGGGCTCGTTGGCCAAGCTGGCCGCGCGCACCCGGACCTCGATCGTCTTCACGGCAGCACCGCGCACGCCAGCCACGATGTTGATGCTCGGCGTGGGCCGCCTGTTCCCGCGCGGTGACCGCTCGCCAGCCATCGAGCCGGTATCGCCACAAGTGCTGCGCTGGCTGATGGCCCGCGAACCGGCTTTCGAAGCCTGGCAGACCGGCCGCTTCGAGCTCATCACGGGCGGCTTCTACAAGAGCCAGGCCCTGGAGTGGAAGCGCGCGTGAACAGAAGACTCTTCAGCAAAGCGGCGCGCGCCCTGCCGGCGGAATGGCTGCCGTTTGCTGACGTCGCCAGCGCAGGGCTGCCGATGAGCCGCCTGCTGCGTCTGTCGCTGTTCAAGGTGACGATGGGCATGACCACCGCGCTCATGATCGGCACGCTCAACCGCGTCATGATCGTCGAGCTGGGCGTCGCCGCCTGGCTCGTCGCGCTGATGGTCGCCTTGCCCTTGCTCGTCGCGCCGTTCCGGGCCGTCACCGGTTATCACTCCGACACCTATCGCTCGGCGTTCGGTTGGCGCCGTGTGCCCTTCATGTGGGGCGGCACGCTGCTGCAGTTTTTCGGTTTGGCGGTGATGCCGTTCGCCCTGCTGGTGCTGTCCGGCGGCAACGCGGTGGCGGTGCCGGACTGGTTCGGCCCGGTCGCCGCAGCGGTATCTTTCCTGATGGTGGGCGCCGGCTTGCAGACCTCGCAAACCGCCGGGCTGGCCCTGGCCACCGACCAGGCCAGCAAAGAGACCCGGCCGCGCGTCGTCGCGCTGATGTACATCATGCTGTTGGTGGGCGCCGTCAGCGGCAGCCTGGTGTTCAGCGTGTTGCTGGCCGAATTCTCACCGCAACGGCTGGTGCAAACCGTGCAGGGCTTTGCGATGGTGGTGCTGGTGCTGAACTGCATCGCGCTGTGGAAGCAGGAACCGCGCAACCCGGCACGTGCCGCGGCCATGAAGCTGGAGCCGCCCGCACCGCCGTTCATCCATGCCTGGCGCCGCTTCATTGCCAACAAGAACGCCAAGCGCTTTCTGATCGCCACGTTCCTCGGCACGATGGCCTTCAACATGCAGGACATCATCCTGGAGCCTTACGGCGGCGAAATCCTCGGCCTGAGCGTGGGCGCCACCAGCGCGCTCACCGCCATGTTGGCCGGCGGCGCCCTGCTCGGTTTCGTACTCGCCGGCCGCCAGCTCGCGCAAGGCGCCGACCCGTTGCGCCTGGCTGCCTACGGCGCGGTCGCCGGCCTGCCCGCTTTTTCAGCGGTGATCTTCGCTGCACCGATGGATGCGGGCTGGTTGTTCCGCATCGGTGCCTTGGGTATCGGCTTCGCTGGTGGCCTGTTCTCGGTCGGCACGCTCTCGGCGGCGATGCGCCTGGAAGAAGGCGGCCTGGTCGGCATGGCCCTCGGGGCCTGGGGCGCGGTTCAGTCTGCCGGCGCGGGCCTGTCGATCTTTGCCGGCGGTGCCCTGCGTGACCTCGTATCTGCCTTGGCCAACCAGGGCCTTCTCGGCCCCGCGTTGGCCGGCCCGGCGACGGGTTACAGCTTCGTCTACCACCTTGAATTGCTTTTGTTGTTCATGACCCTGGTGGCCATCGGCCCCTTGGTCGGCCGGCGTTCGGCCGTCTCCCATCCCCCGCGCAAGTTCGGCCTGGCCGAACTGCCGGGCTGACCGAGTCCCGTCTCGGTTTCCACCCCCCGCAAGAGAGGAGCGTTCCCCATGGAGTTTGGCGCTGTTACCGGCTATGTCGATCTGGCTCAGATCCTTCTGTACATGTTCTGGCTGTTTTTTGCCGGACTCATCTACTACCTCGTCCGCGAAGGCCACCGCGAGGGCTACCCGATGGAATCCGACGGCCTGAGTGTCGAAGCCAAGGGCTGGCCCATTCCTGAGCCAAAGATCTTCAAGACCGTGCACGGCGATGTCGTCGTGCCCGACCTGTCGCGGCGTGAACCGGCCTACTCGGCCAATGGCACCTATGCTTCGCCGGGTTCGCCCATCGAACCGGCGGGCAACCCCATGCTGGCCGGTGTGGGCGCAGGCGCCTGGTCCAACCGCGCCGACGTGCCTGACATGATGCACGCCGGCGGCGCGAAGATCGTTCCCTTGCGCGTGGCCACGGCCTACAGCATCAGCCCGAACGACACCGACCCGCGCGGCCTGAACGTGATCGGTGGCGACTTCAAGAGTGGCGGCAAGGTCGTCGACATCTGGCTCGACCAGGCCGAGATGTTGTTCCGCTATCTTGAGGTCGAGACCCCGACAGTCAGCGGTCCGCGTCGCGTGCTGCTGCCGATTCCGTTTGCGCGCATCGGCAGCGACAGCGTCCAGGTGCTGTCGATCTTCGCCAGCCAGTTCGCCGATGTGCCAGGCCTGAAGAACCCGGACCAGGTGACCTTCCTCGAAGAAGATCGCATCAGCGCGTACTATGGTGCCGGCACCCTATATGCCGAGCCCAGCCGGGGTGATCCCTGGATTTGAGAGCCGGGTCAGCACACCCCCGCTGACCCCTGCCCCAGCACCGCCCAAGAGAGCCTGAAATGCCCATTGAAAACCACGGCCACGAGCACGAATTCGAACCGCAGTACGGACTGCCAGAAGCCTTGCCGGCCAACGAGAAGATCCTCTGGCAGGGCTCGCCCGATTTCCCTGCGGTAGCCCGCCGTATCTTCCGTGTACAGATGGTGGCGGCCTACTTCGTGGTGCTGCTGGTACTGAAGGTCGCCAGCGTCATGGCCGACGGCGCCTCGCTGGTCGACGGGCTGAAATCGATCAGTGTGCTCGGCCCCTTGGCCGTGATCGGTGTGATGGCGCTGACCAGTCTGGCCTGGGCGACGGCGCGAACTGCCGTCTACACCATCACCGACAAACGCGTCGTGATGCGTATCGGCATTGCACTCACGCTCACCTTCAACCTGCCGCTGCGGCTGGTGAAGTCGGCCGGACTGCGGCAGGACAAAAACGGCTGCGGTGACATCGTCATCGCCATGGGCGGCGAGGACCATATTGCCTGGCTGCACCTCTGGCCGCATGTGCGCCCCTGGGTGCTGGCACGGCCCGAGCCCATGCTGCGCGCGCTGCCCGACGCCGAGCATGTGGCCGCGGTGTTGGCCCAGGCCTGGGCGGGCGTCACGGGCGGCGCAGTCGCCAGCGCGACGGCCGAATCCGCTCCTGCTGCCGATGCCGCAACTGCCGATGCCGCAGCAACCTCGCCCGGCCAGCGCTGGCAAACCAACCCGACCTAAGGCCCCACCAGGCACCCCACCCGCATGTATCCCGCAGTCCCCAAGATTCCACCGGGCACGACCCCGAGTGCCGCAACCGTCAGGCCCGACACGTTTCCCCGCTGGGTTCTGTTTTGTGCCGGCGGTGTCGTGGCTTTCTCGCTCATCAGCGTAGGTTTGGTGCGCCTCACCGGAAGCGGCCCGGACCAAAAGCCAGCGCCCGGCACCCAGGAACGCGCACTGCGGTTTGAAGACCGACCCGACGGCAGCATCGCCGTCATCGATGGGCGCACCGGCGAACTCGTGCGCTCGTTTCAGGGTGAGCAGGGTTTTCTGCGCGGCACGCTGCGGGCGCTGGCGCGCGAACGCAAGGCGCGTGGCCTCGGGTCAGAGCAACCTTTTCAGCTGATCGCACGCACCGATGGCGGGTTAACACTGTTCGATCCGATGACCAATCAGCGTGTTGATCTGGAATCATTCGGGCCTACGAACGCGGGGACTTTCGTGCCCTTGCTGACTGCCACCCCGACCAACGCACCGCCACCCGTTGCACCCCCTGCCAAACCTTGATGTCTAAGGATTTCGCCATGCAAAGCACCCACACTACGACGGCCCAGGCGGCCCCGATTCCCCTCGCAGGCGGCCAGGCCGCGGTGACTGCGGGCATCAACACCTCGGACGACGCCGCACGCAAGGCCAAGACCGAATCGCTGCTGAGCCCGCGCTTCTACACCACCGACTTCAAGGCCATGGACGCCATCGACGTCTCGCCCATGCGTGCCGAATGGGACACCATGCTGGCCGAGTACGAGGGCGACAACAACCACGACCACTTCCAGCGCACGCCAGAGTTCGCCACCGAAGTGGCTCAGGTCTTTTCGCAGGTCTCGCCCGAACTGCGCCAGGAGTTCCTCGACTTCCTGATCAGCTCGATCACCAGCGAATTCAGCGGCTGCATCCTCTACAACGAGATCCAGAAGAACGTCACCAACCCCGACATCAAGGCCCTGATGCGCTACATGGCACGCGACGAGTCGCGCCATGCAGGCTTCATCAACCAGAGCCTGCGCGACTTCGGGCTCGGCATCGACCTGGGCGATCTGAAGCGCACCAAGGCCTACACCTACTTCAAGCCCAAGTACATCTTCTACGCCACCTACCTCAGCGAGAAGATCGGCTACGCCCGCTACATCACCATCTTCCGCCAACTCGAACGCAACCCGGACAAACGCTTCCACCCCATCTTCCGTTGGTTCGAGCGCTGGTGCAATGACGAATTCCGTCACGGCGAAAGCTTCGCCTTGATCATGCGCACGCAGCCCCACCTGCTCAAGGGCGGCAACCTGCTGTGGATACGTTTTTTCCTGCTGGCGGTGTACGCCACCATGTACGTGCGCGACCACACCCGGCCGATGCTGAAGGCGGCGATGGGGCTGGACCCGACCTCCTACGACTACGAGGTCTTCCGCATCACCACCGAGATCAGCAAGCAGGTCTTCCCGATCTCGCTCGACACCGACAACCCGGTCTTCCGGGCCGGGTTGGCGCGCCTGTTCACGATCCAGACGAACATGGATGCCGCCAAGCAGCGCGGCGGCCTCGTCGGCAAGGTCAAGCAGGGGCTGTGGGCGGCGGCAGGCGCGGCCACCTTCTTGCGTCTGTACATGATGCCGGTGCATCGCCACGAACTGCCTTCGAACGTGCGCATGGCGCCGGCCTGGTAGAGCACGACTCTCAACCGGTGTCCTTCCACACGCGTCTCACGACCCCGCATCCCCATGTCTGACACCGCCCTCGCCGCGCTGTTTGCGGTGTTCATCTGGTGGTTCAGCACCGGCATCGTGCTGCTGCTCAATGGCATGCAGCGGCGTGCCTACAAGTTCAGCCTGTTCACCTCGTCGGCCCTGGCCGTGGCGGCGCTGGTGGCGCTGAACCACACCGCGAACCAGACCACGGCCGCCGCGGTGTACTGCGCCTTCACGTGCGCACTGCTGGTCTGGGGCTGGCACGAGCTGAGCTTCCTGACCGGCTGGATCACCGGCCCTCGCACCACGGCGCTGCCCGCAGAATTTCGTGAGGGCCACGAAGGCCGGCGCTTCATCGAGTCGGTGCGCGCCATCCTCTGGCACGAGCTCGGCATCCTGGCGGTGGGCGTGCTGATCATCGCCATGACCTGGGGCGCACCCAACCAGGTCGGCACCTGGACCTTCATCGTCCTGTGGTCCATGCGCACCAGCGCCAAGCTCAATCTCTTCCTCGGCGTGCGCAACCTCAGCGAAGAGTTCCTGCCGCCGCACCTGGTGTATCTGAGCAGCTTCTTCCGCCGGCGTGCGATGAACCTGCTCTTCCCCTTCGTCGTCTCGGCGGCCAGCGCCGTGCTGGCCTGGATGGTGATGCTTGCCCTCGAACCTACCGCCGACGCCACCACCGTGCTCGGACTGACGCTCGTCGGCACGATGCTCGCGCTGGCCATTCTCGAACACTGGATGCTGGTGTTGCCTGTGCCCACCACTGCGCTGTGGCGCTGGGCCATGGCCAAACGCCAGCCGGCCGCGGACAGCGTGGCGCCCCCGGCCGCAAGCCCACCCGTTCATGCTCAGCCAGGCACTGGCGGCGCCCCGTTGGACAAGAATGAACAGCTACTTCACGCCCGCTGACACGACCCCGGTCGTGACCGCCCGCGGCACCGGAGCGTGCCAGGCGGTGGCCGGCGTGCTGGAGCGCACGGTGCGGCCGGGTGTGGGTCAGCACAAGCTCAGCGAAAACGTTGAGAACCTTTTCATGGTGGGTGCTGACACCCATCCCGGCGCCGGCATTCCCGGCGTGTTGATGTCTGCCAAGACACGCGAACAGGTGACCCCTGATGTCAAAGCCTTTGCTTGAAGTGGGTCCCGGCGCGAAGCCGGACGATTTGGCCGGTCTGGCGGAGTGCTCCGCCGTCTCGCCCCAGGTCGCCGCCGAGATCGGCTACGACCTGTCCACCTGTCGCGCGCTCATGCGTTGTGGGTCGAAGACATTTTTCGCCGCGTCCTTGCTGCTGCCGGCGCGGGTGCGCGCACCGGCCAGCGCGCTGTACGCCTACTGCCGCCTGGCCGACGACGCCATCGATCTGGGCACCGATCCGTTTGCCGCCATGGCCATGTTGCAGGCGCGCCTGGATGCCATCTATGCCGGTCGGCCGGGCAGCGCCGAGGCCGACCACGCGTTGTGCCAGGTGGTGCACCGTTTTGCCATTCCGCGCGTGCTGCTGGACGCCCTGCTCGAAGGCTTCCTGTGGGACGCCCAAGGCCGCCGCTACGAGACCCTGGCCGATGTGCAGGACTACGGCGCCCGCGTGGCCGGTGCGGTGGGCGCGATGATGGCACTGGTGATGGGTACGCAAAGCGCACAGGCTTTGGCCCGGGCCTGCGAACTGGGTGTGGCCATGCAGCTCACGAACATTGCGCGCGATGTCGGTGAAGACGCCCGCAACGGCCGCCTTTACCTGCCGCGCCAGTGGCTGCGCGAGGCCGGTGTCGACGCCGATGCCTGGCTGCTGGCGCCGGTGTTCAACCCCGCCATCGCGCAGGTGACCAAGCGGTTGCTGGAGGCTGCCGAGGTGCTGTACCGGCGCGCCGAACAGGGCATTGCCGAACTGCCGCGCGATTGCCGCCCAGCCATCCATGCGGCGCGCCTGGTGTATGCCGAGATCGGCAACCAGCTCGAACGCAACGGGCTGGATTCGATCACGCGGCGCACCGTGGTACCGAGCGGCCGCAAGCTGGCACTCATTGCGCGCGCGACCGGCTCGGCCGTGATCGCACCGGCAGGTCAACCGCATGCACTGGCCCCTCTGCCGGCCATCAGCTACCTCGTCAACGCCGCCGCGGCACCGCTGGTGCCAGCGCCGCAGGCGCGGCACAGCAGGGTCTGGCGCAAATTCGACGAGCGCGTGGCGCGGGCGGTGGAAATGTATTCGCACCTGATAGAGCACGATCGCTTGTCCCGTTGACGGGCGAACCGGGCCTGCACTGAGTCCGGGCCAACGACACCCCATGTCCCAGACCAACCTTCTCAAGCTGCTGGAGGTCGGCGCGCTGCTGTTGGCGCTTTGCGTTTTCGTCTGGTGGCAAATGCGCGACCTGAAACGGGCGCGTCAAGACACGGCACGCCAACGCGCGCTGGAAGCGTCATCGGCTGCCACTGGCCACCCATCCGATCCGCCCGATCCGCCCCGGAATCCGCCCGCATGATGAGCACCACGCTCAAGACCATCCACATCCTGAGTGCCTGCCTGTTCCTGGGCAATGTCATCGTCAGCGGCACCTGGGCGGCGCTCGCCGAGCGCACCCGCAATCACCAGATCATCCAGTTCAGCAACCGCATGGTGTTGGTGACCGATCTCCTGTTCACCGTCACGGGTGCCTTGGGCGTCGTCATCACGGGCCATCTGATGTCGGTGCGCTTCGGCGGCAGCGCCAACCAGAACTGGATCAGTTGGTCCTACATGCTGTTCGGCATGTCGGGCCTGATCTGGCTCTTGGTGCTGGTGCCGATCCAGTTCAAGCAACGGCAGCTGCTGCGCAAGTTCGACCACATCACGCCGGAGTACCTGCGCCTGTCGCGCATCTGGCAGATCTCCGGTGCGGTGGCCACGGTGCTGCCGCTGCCCATCCTGTACCTGATGATCAACAAGATCTGAGAGCCCCGCGCCCATGCCGACCCGAGCCCCGCCCCTGCGCGGCCAGGTGATCCTGATCACGGGCGCCGGCTCGGGCATCGGTGCGGCGACCGCAGCGGAGCTGCAGCGCCGCGGCGCGCTGCCGGTGCTGGTGGACTGCGATGCCGAGGGTGTGCAGGCCGTGGCGCGCGGCCTGGGCGCCGACGTGCTGGCGTTGACTGCCGACACCACCATACCAGCCGAGTGCGAAGCCGCAGTGGCTTCGGCGCTGGCGCGCCACGGCCGCATCGACGTGGTCTGGGCCAACGCCGGCGTGGCGTCTTTCGGGCCGCTGGCCTTCACTGACCCCGGCGCCTGGAAGCGCTGCATCGAGGTCAACGTCAACGGCAGTTTCAACACCGTGCGCAGTGCCTTGCCGGCCGTGCTGGCGGCACGGGGCTATGTGCTGGTTACGGCCTCGGTGGCCAGTTTCGGACACGCGCCTTGCATGTCTGCCTATGCGGCTTCCAAGGCGGCCATCGAGGCCATGTGCGATGCCTGGCGCATCGAGCTCGCTGCGCATGGCGTGGCGGTCGGCGTCATCCACCCCACCTGGGTGACGACGCCGCTGGTCAGCGAAGGCGCCCTGCACCCGGCCTTTGTGCGCCTGCGCGCCACCATGCCCGGGCCGCTGGGCCGCGAAATCCCGGCAGCTCGCGCTGCGGCGCTGATTGCTGACGGCATCGAACGCCGCGACCGTCGCGTGTGGGTGCCGGGCTGGGTGCGCGTGCTGCACTGGCTGCGCGCGCTGCTGCACACGCCGATGGTCGAACGCGAACTGCTGCGGGCGGCGCCCGAGATGGAGGCCCACTA
>Ga0209181_10011831_pt1 | contig 11120 bp, 3 predicted proteins | sample MAT05_FD_187208 | JGI IMG/M metagenome (GOLD analysis project Ga0209181, IMG submission 187208) | Freshwater microbial communities from Lake Fryxell liftoff mats and glacier meltwater in Antarctica - MAT-05 (SPAdes) (version 2) | ecosystem: Environmental > Aquatic > Freshwater > Ice > Liftoff...
GCAGAATCCGGGCGCAGTTGATGAGAGCAGTATTCAGCGACATCCACCGCATCCTGATCCGTTAGCCCGCCTTGTCCCGGCGGGAACTTGCTGTGAAAGCCTATCGGCATGTTGCGTTGGACGAAGGCTGCTGCTGTGTAGGTGCGAGCCATCCCAGCGCCAATGTTGAACGATTCGTCGCCCCATAGTGGCGGATAAATGGTCTGACCGTCAGCACGTTGTATGCCTTCGCCATTGGTGCCATGGCAGACAGTGCATTGGGTGAAGCCCAGGCGGAAAATGTCTTCTCCCAGCGAGCATCGAGCGCCTACGGGTGCAGTTCGGATTTACAAAAGGATTGGCATAAGGCCGCGGACGAGACCAAGGCGATGTCGCAACCAGCGTCAGGTGTTCAGCGTACGGTGCTCGTCTTCACGGTCACATCGAACCGAAGATTGCTGCTTGACGCGCCGCGTCCGGCGAGTTTGCTGCGGCCGATCCATAGCCAGCTTTTACCGTCGCTGCTGCGCGCGTACTGGAATTTGCGTTTGAGGCTGGCGCCGATGCGCGGGATTTCTTCTTCCTCAATGACCAGTTTATCGGTCTCGGGCATCGGCAGGGTTGGGTCGCTGCGCAGCAGCCAGCCGCGCGGGTAGAACACGTAGGCTCGCAGTTGCGCGTCAATGTCCAGTCGGTTGATGAACGTTTTCTGCGAGTCGAGCCCGTCGAGGAACTGCACATACTCTGGGTCGACAGCGCCGAGCACTTCGACCGTCGCTTCCGGATAGAAGCGCTTCATGCCGGCACGTTCCAGTTGAATCTCCAGTGGATTGTTGAAGTCGATCGTGGGCTTTCTGACCGGCAAGAGTGGCGTCCAGTTGGCGGGCACCGGGGTTGCCAGGCGATACACCAGTTGCGGGCTGTCCGGCAGCGTGTCAAAGTGAATCTGTTGCTGGAACGCCAACGATGTGGCCTCCATGTCCCGATCCAGCGGCTCGCCAGATACCCCTTGGACTTTTTTCTCGATGGCCCAGGCGAGATTGGCCATTTCATCGCGTGCCAGTAGCGTGTGTTCCAGCACTGCACCTTCTTGCACGCCGTCGAGGCTGTCGGGCAGGTACATCGTGCCATGCAATTGTGCGCCAAGGGTCGCGTCGGCGCTCATCTGGTACATGCTCCACGGCGTCTGGCCAACGGGTTTGATCGCTTCCGACGTGCTGGTAACGCCGAAACTGTCGGTGATCTTGAAGTCATCAATCTTGTAGCGCCAGCCCACGGGCAGGCGTACCGGGGTGACAAACCAGTCGTTGCCGAAACTCAGCGCGAACTCGGTAACGCTGATGCGCAGCAAGTCGGTTACACCGGCTTCGGCACCGGCGAAATTGACTTGGCCGTCTTCGAACTCCCAATAGCGTTCGGCCGGCATGCCGGGGTAGCGCACTGGCGCAGGGTGGCGTTGGGCGACAGCGAATTTCTGGGTAACGGGCGCTGGCGCTTCGGCATTGGGCGGTGCCGCTTCAGCATGGAAATCTTCCCAATCGACGTGGCCGTCGGTGTATTCGTCGGCCTTGAGTACCACGTTGCCGCTGCGCAGGGCAAAGGCATATTCCAGGCGATTACGCTGCCACGCCGGGTTGACCGGCGCACCTTCAAACACCAGAGCGTTAAGCCAGGTAAACCAGCTTTGCAGCGCGCTTTGCGTGGTGGCGACGTCGTCGGCATCTACCGCCAGCGCGGCTGGCAGGCCGGTGAGCTGACCGGCGCCGTCGAGCAGGGGTAGCAAGTCGGCGGCCACATTTCTGGCGTCCAGCGTGCGTTGGTTGAACAGCGTGGACCATAGCAGCCCAGCCTGATCGGCCTCCGGGTCGGTTGGCGCGTTCAGAGTCAGTGGGTAGGTGGCAAGCAAGGCGGCGCGCACGGAGACGCTCGGCGCCATTCGTAAGAGTTGCAGGCCAGCTTCACCACGCAATCGCGGGTGCGTCGCCCATACCGGTTCGGCTTCGATGCGGGTTTCCAGCGGCGCATCACCGACGCTCAGTGTTTGCCACGGCTGCTGCGGGTCGTGCCCGCAACGGAATGCGTCCACGGCGGTGCCTTGTACGACAAAGCTCAGTTTGAGCGGCGTGCCCGCGTCTTCGCCCTGAAACTCGTTGAATTGCCACTGCCGCGCCAGCATCCATAGCGGATCGGCGAGCGGCGCTTGCAGGCCGGTTTTCAGACTAATTGTGGCGGGTTGGGTTTCGAGCCGTGTGTAGCCGGTGATGCTTGGCGGCTTTGTGGCAAATACCTGCGCATCGGCCAGGTAAGCCCGTGATTTGTTGAACTCTATGGTCATGGCGGCTCCTAAACCTTGCCCAGTGCCACAGTCGAAGACTGAAATTTGGCCATCGCGGTGAGCGCCATCTTTTGCATGGTGACGCTCGGTAGATTGCCAGCGTAGTCCTGTGGCAGGTAGTTTCCCGGCAGCACGGCGCCGATTCCGCCATCCAGATCTTTCGGGCGAACGGCGCGCAGCCGGGCCAGATCCCAGGCTTCATGCAGCACGTCGAGCACCTGGTCGAACTGCCAGTTTTCCTGATGCAGGCTGGGCGGCAGTGCGAGCAGGATGCTTTGCGGCGGGCGCGCGCCGGGCGCGTCGTAATGAAATCCGATGCCCGCGGTCTGGAAGCGATCAGGAATGAACTCAGTCCACTCATCGCACACCAGTCCGGCCAGCAGGGCGTCGCCGGCCACGCTTTCCAGGCCGCCGGGGGTATGCAGCGCTAGCGCCAGCTTGGGCGCAATGCGGTTGATGTCCTTGTACGGCGCGCCGGCTTGCTGGGCAAGATAGGCGTGCAGTTCTTCCGGCACGTGGCTGGTGTCAAGCGGCGTGCCTTCGTTTTCACGCCAGGCTTCGGGCAGCGCCGCCCAAGCCCGTTGGGCTTTGTGCGGATATTGCACCACCTTGAAATCGCCCTCGGCACTAAAGCTAACCAGCGCTTCGTGTGCACTCAGGGTTCCGGCAAAGCGATCCAGTCCGTCGTGAACTCGCGCCAGCTTGGTCAGCCAGGCGCTGACTTGCCACGGGTTATTCAGCGTCAGATCTGCCTGCGCCGCCAGTGAAGCATTGAATTCGTTCGCGTAGGCGCCAAGGCTGAAGCGCGGCAGCACCGGGAAGTCCTTACCTAGCAGCAGCTTGATCTGATCGATCGCCTGCTGCACCCGCTGGCCGTGGGTTGGCACCACGCCGGGGGCGCTTTCAGTAAGTGCATTTAGCGCATTGAGTTGGGCTTGAAGGACATCTTCGAGTGTGGCCAGCGCCGCAGTGAAATCGTCAGCGCTGTGTGTCGACGCCTGGAGTACGCGCACCTGCTGCGGCCAGGCAGCGGGGGCGACAAAATCTTCTATCGCCATCAAGTTGTCGAGCAAGGCGGCAGCGTCGGCACTGCCAGCGAGTATGGTCTTCAACTCGGTAAAGTCGGCTATCAGCGCATCGGCGCGAGCACGCAACTCGTCAGCGTCCACACCCGGATAGTCACCTTCGTCGGGAAGGTCTTTTTCAATGGTGTCATCTGGCACGACGACGTCCTTGCGGGTGATGGAACGGGCTTTGTCCAGCAGCGCACGCAAGGTCGTCGCCAATGCCTCGAAGTCACTCAGTCCCAGCTCGCCGTTGGCGTCTGTTGGCTCGATGTCAAGGCCGGTGACTTCGGCTGGATTGACGATCTGCCGGGTCAAGGCCTCGACCAATCGCCCGCGGAATCCGGTGTCCGCACCGCCCGATAGTTGCTGCCGAAAAACGGTGGTCGCAGTAAGAACGGCGGATAGTGGAGACAGACCCGTGTCCTGTAGGCTGACCACTACCAGGTCATGGTCGATGATCGGGTGATGGCCCGCGTCTTCGCCACGAAACACCCGAGCTCCGAACTGGTACCGCGCCGGATCGCCCAGCATCTGCGCCAGCCAAGCATTGAGGCCGGGTTCGGCGCGGGAGCGTCGGTCCTGCGGCCAGTTATCCTGCACGGCGGGTGGGCACAACAGCGCCATGCGCTGGGTATAGCTGGCGCTGCCGCGCGGGGTCCTGGCCACTTGCGGCTCGATCGGCAGCGATTGCTTGTCGACGACCGCCATCGCCGCGCCGGCACGCTCAAAATTGCCCTGCACAATCTGGTACACGCCTTCGGCCATCAGCAGATCGCTCACGCTGTCGGCCAGGTCCAACGCATTGCGCACGATCCGGTCGACATCGATCCACTCGGGATCGCTTGGTGTTGTGTTGGGCAGGGCGCGGTTCGCAATGACCTGATTCAAGCGCGTGCGCACCGTCGCTCCGGCGTCGGTTTGCCAAGCCTCCAGTAGCGCCACGCCATCGACCACATCGCGTGCGCCGACCGATTCTTTCGGTTCAAAACTGGCGTCTTCACCGGCTGCGCGCCATGGGTAGGCCAGCCGCAGCGGCCAGATCAGTTTGCCCAGCATGGCATCGCGCAGGCCGCGTTCGATGCGGTAGCCGTACAACGCCGCCAGCGGCTGGTCGCGGGTCAACCCTTGCAGAATGTCCAGTGCCCGGCGCGTGCGTTGTGAATCGAGCTCGATGTTGAACGCGCCTTGCTCATGGTTGGCCATGAAACCACTGCGCAACAGTGCGGCACTGGCCGCTTGGGCAAGTGACGGCGCCAGCAGGCAACCGTCGCTGTCCGGGCGCCGGTCGGCCTTGAGGTTCTCGACCCAGGCGAAGCCACCGACATAAACCCCGGTCGGCTTTTGCTCGCGCAGCTGTTCCAGCCGACGGTTGGCGCGTGCGCTGTACCAGGCATCGAGGCGGTAGGAAAAAGCATCGAGCGTGGACTTCAATGCCCAGTTCAGTTCGCCGACGCTACGGTCTGCCAGATAGCCGATGCTGAGCTTGACCGCGCTCACGTCGCGTAGCGCCGGGAAAATGTGCTTGACCGCTTCGAACAGGGCGTCCGACGCTTTGTTCGCCGTGCTTGCTTGCAGTGTGGCTGGCTGCATTTCGAGACTCTGCGCGACATACCGCCAGAGCGTGGCGTTCCCGGTTAGAGCGGGGATCACCACATTGGCGAGTTCTTTCGGGCTGTTGACGGTGAAACGCACGACGTCTTCCTGGCGGGCCTCGACATAGAGCATTCCCGCTGCGGCAACGGAAGCGACTTTGCTCGCCGCGACGCTGAGATACTCATTGGACGCGACGGCGTCGTGCCGTTCCATCTGCACCGAGTACGACAGCAAGGCCTGCAGCAGCGCCGGGCCGGACTGGTAGCTGTTGAGCACGGCGTCGTTGGTGATGTTGTTGGCCATGTAGCGCAGATAGTTCGCTTGTACCGGCGTGGCGGCGAAAGTGGTCGCGTCGCCAGCCTCTTTGGCCGGATCGTGGGCATCGGCCAACACCCAGGGCACGCCGACAAGCTGGATCGGCGGGTAGGGTGGAAAGCTGGTGCAACTTACGATCGGCAGCGACGCATAATTCGACACGACGCCCAGGGTGGCGAGCAGGTTCTGGATCAAGCCTTCCTTGCCGGGTTTCTGCGGGTTCAGACCGTCCGGGAAAAAATCGTGCTGGATGAGGCACAGGTTGGCCGCATCACGGTAATACGCCGTTTGTGACCATGCGGTGCTTTGCAGGATTTCCTTGGCCTTATCCACATCGCCGTCTTTGAGCAAAGGCACTTTTTGCCGCACAGCGATTTCCCATATCGGGCGCAGCACGCCGAGGACTTTTCCGATGCCGCTCTCTAGCGCGCCATCGCCGACCGCGGAATAGGCCTTGCCGACCACCGGCAAGATACCGTAGGGCTGTTTGGCAACACGCAACAGGGGCAGGGCACCGGCCGGCCGCAAATAAGCCACGGCGTACCGGCGTAGGGCATACAGCGTGGGCGTCTTGAGCAGACGTGCGCTGTCCTCCACCCCGCTGGGGTTCCACAATTCCATCAGATAGTGACCGAAGGTGCCGCGCCACAGGGCGTTCAGCATATGCAGTTGGGTGCGCTGTTCGGCCAGATGGGCGTTGTGAATGCCCTCGGCTGCCAGTTTGTCGGCAGGCAGGCCGAGCGCGCCAGTCAGCAGTTGCAGGGCGTCTTTTTCTTTTGGCAATTGCGCGCTTTCACTGGAAGTGGGTGGCGCATCGTGCTCTTCGGCCAGGCTGTAACCCGACGGAGCAAGTTCGGTGTTGTTGGTCGGCGTGCCCATCGGAACAAAGCCTAGACCTTCCGAATCGCGCTGCGCAGCCAGCAGTTCGGCCAGTTCCTCGGCGCTTTGTGCGGCGTCCTTGGTCCATTCCAGACCGACGACGATGAGCCGCTCAAGCGTGTCGGTGGCGAGGTTGAAGCTGCGGGCGTCGTGGCGGCGTCGCAGGAACTCGTTGACGGTTGACTGGTCGACTTGCAGCGCCATGCCTTTTTCCAGCGCCGAGTCAAAATCTACCAGCCAGGCGCGTTCGCCGTCGAACAAGGCTTCGCGCTGCTTGTCGTCGAGGTTCAGCCAATCTGGCGATAGTGTCAACTCATCGGGGATGCGTTTGCCCCACACACGGAACACTTCGCGCCGTCCGTTGGCGTAGCCGATGGCACACCAGCGGTCGGGCAGCAGCAAAGCACGCGTCTGCTTGGCTTTGGCGTCGATAATGGGTGTGTCGGGAAACTGCGGGACGACCAGCCCGCCGTTTTGCGGATCGTCCTGCCCGAGCTGAGCGGCGTTGTCCGGCGTGAGCACGCGCACGATCCACGCACATCGGCTGCGCCCATGCGTCAGCGCCAGATCGCGCGTGATGCGTTCGGCTTCATCGTTATTCTGGAGAAATTGCGATCGCCAGTAATCCATCCCGGCCTGGCGTTCGCTGTCGGTCAGCGCCGCGGAGTGCTGGACGATGTTGATGTCGTCCGGATAAACACGGATGCGCAGAGAGTTGGGCGTTTCGGGGAACGTGGGGAAATAGCGCGTTTCCAGGCGCATTGGCAACAGTGCGATCGGCTGGCCGCCGTCGAGCGCCTCGGTTAGCTGCGCCGGGTCGCGCTCGCCCAGCAGGCCATCGGCCACCCGGTCAACGCCGATTTGCATGTCACGCCGCCGTGCATCGAGGGCGCTGCGCCTCTCCTGTGCAGCTTCGAGCTGCACCCGCATCACACCGGTAACATTGGGCGATTGACCCGCGCGCAAGGCCGCATCAAGCGTTGCCCGCTGCTTGGCCAGATCGCTATCGAGCTGTCGCTGTTTTGCTTGTAACTCCAGCAGACTTGTGCGTTGCTGGTTAAGTTTGGATAAATTCAATTCAAGGCGTGGCATGGCGCGATTCCTTGGTTAATTCTTCGGCATCTTCAATTGAGCACCCGTGTAGAAGCCACGGAACGGGCGTTGCAGCAGCGCGTCGGCGACGGTCGCGGCGTGCGGGTTGAGCCACTTCGCAGCACCGGCGCCCTGAGCGGGTGGCGCCTGCTGCAACTGATTGCCGCCAAAGTACGCTCCACCATTGACACCCTGCGCGCCCACTTCACTCCAGTCGACGTCTTGCCAACCGGTGCCGAATTGCCCTTTGCCGTCGGGCTCGTCAAAGCCGAAGCGTGGTTCGGTCATCTGCTCTTCCAGAATGAAAAAGAAATTCTCCAGGTATTTGAGGTCGAGCTTGGGGTCGGGAATGCTTGGATCGCGATTGGGGTTGATATCGAAGCCCAGGTAGGTGATGTCTTTGCCCAGATGGCCTTTCATGACGGGCAGCTTCACGCTACCGGGTTCCATTTCTTTCGTACCACTACTGCCGCCAGGGCGTGTTTCCAGCGCCATTTTGGGGTAGGCATACACCGACAAGGTCGGAAAGCGCTCCAGCAACTGCCCCCGGATCAGCAACACCAGCATTTCGCCGCTTCCCGGTTGTTTGCCGAGCGGCTCCGCATGCCAGCGATGGATTTCCTCGATATCGTTGGCCTTGTCCAGTCGTTGCCAGAAGTGTTGAAACGGCGTGCCGCGCTGGTCGGTGGGGAATCCCTGCCATAGCAACTCGCGGCCCATCTCGTGGTTGGCACCGAGCATCAGCGCCTCGACAAAGCGCGGATTGGTCTTGACCGCCATGATGAAGTCGTCGGGCAACTTGCCCACGCCCGGCAGGAAGACTTCGGGCGCGAGGGTTTGCAGTTTCCTGGACAACGGGAAAACCAAATGCGGATACGACATCACCCGGTCGAAAGTACGCGGAATCACGTAGCGCAGGCGCGTGGCCGCCGCCAGATCAAGTCGGGCACTTACAAAGTCGTGCGTCAGACCGAACTCGCGCGACCAGGCGACGGGGTGATCGGCGAGCGCCAACATGCTGGCCAGCCGGGCGGGAACGGTTTGCGCCGGGTCGATGCGGCTGCGTACCTGGCTGGTCGATTGGGCGAGGGCGAAATCAAGCGGGCGAATGGTGACTTGCGCCAGATCGTGCGGGTCGTGCCAAGTTTTCTGGAAGGCTTTGAAGGCTTCGGAATAGCGGTGCAGCACCGCACGATTTTTTATCGCCGGCGGCACGGTGATGGTCGGCGCGATGGTTGCTGCAGGCTGTAGCGGGCTGAATCGTCCGGGCTCGTCCAGGGCAATGTTCGCCGCTGCGGCGCCGCCGAGGGCGCCGGGCGGCAGACTGGTGAACACAGCGTTGTTGCCGTACAGGCGCAGCGCTTGTGGCGACACGGCACCCAGGCTGCCGGGAGCGATGCGCGCGGCGCCGATCGTACCGGGCGCACCGGGCGCACGTGTTCGCGCAGTGATGCCAAACGTTTTGAGGTTGCCACTGCGACCATCGATCTTCAGCGCCTGGGCTCTGACTTGACCGTCTTCCTGAATGCTCAGCAGCACGCCTTCCGCTCCTCGGGTGCTGACTTGCCGGATGAGTTGCGGCAGGTCGCCCTGGAGGGTTTGGCCGGTCGCCTGCTGTAGCTCGAGTAGGCGCAATCGATGCGTTTCGGTGACCAGCCCTTTGTGCCATACGTCGCCCATTTTGGGCGGACTGCGCTTGCTCTTCGCCGCCAGACCGAGTGCCGTCTGATTCGCCTGCTGGATCTCGCGGATCGCAGCAACGCTCATCTGGCCGGGCAAGCCGGTGTAAGCTTGCAGGTCGACCAGCGCCGCCGGGTCGTCGGGCAGCGCGATGCCATCAAAGGAACGGCTGCCCATGATGCCGTCCGGAACGAAACGGTTGGGATCAATGCGATTGACATTCTGCGCGGCGTTGGCGAAGGTACTGACCAGCGTCCCCATCTGGCTGACGATGCCATGTTGCTCTGCACCAAGATCCCGTTCGCGAAACTGCGCCATGCGAAAGGTTGGCCGCCGCGCGCTGGTCAGGCGGCGCATCGCACCATCGAAAAGCTCGTCGGGCAGCGTTGCCGCACTGATACGGCCATACAGGCTTTGATTTGGCGCGAGCTTGATGCGCGCCCGCGCCGGGCCGAGCAGCGCCAGCAGCCGGTGTTCTGGCAGCTTGTCGAGATGGCGCTTCTCGATGCGCTTCAATACGTCGTGGGCCAGTCGGCTTAGCGACAAGGCGCGTTCGGTGGCCAGCACGTCGCCGACCTGCGTCCATGCCGCCTGCATGAATTCATCCTGATTCTGCCGCACCACTTCCGCGCCCCAGCCAGCGGCCAGGCGGTAGCGCGGTTGCAGATTGAGGTCGTCGAGCCAGTGCTGACCGATTCGCAACTGATCGACGGAGTGGCGGCGGGCCGGGTGCTCGCCATAGATCGGCGGCGACAGGGTCGGCACGCTGGCCGCCTTGTCGGTGCCTTGGTCGGCCAACGCATTGCCGCTGTTGAGCATCGCCTGCAGGTTTTGCCCGAACAGCGGATGTTGGCTGGCGGCGGCGGGCTGGAATTCGAGTGAGACCATGGCGCCTTCGAAAACGGTCCGATCCGGTATTTTGTCGACGAACAACAAATGGTCGCCATCGACCATCACCGGCTGCTCGCCAATGTGCTGGAGCTGGGCAATGAGTTCGGCGTCGCCCTGATACTGCTGCGGCGTTTTCAGCCGCCGCGCCAGGGTTTCGATGTCGCCCACCGGGCCGGTGGAAAACTCCCAGTGGAAATACACCGGCAGTTCGACTTTATGCCCCGGAGTCCACGCGGGAGTCAAGCCGGTCATCGCTGGCGGCACGGGCTGCCCTAGCCCGCGCAAGCGCCCGGCCTCGAACGCCGGCACCACGCAAGCGAAGTAATCTTTACGCGGCTGCAATCGGCGCGGGCAGACCAGGCGCGAGATGTTGCGCTCCGGCGCGGCGGCAAGCTCGTTGGCCAGGAGGGCCACATCGTTATTTAGCGATACAGCTTGCGCGTGCGCCCACAGCCAGGATTCCGCCAGATCGGGTAACTCGCTTGCCACCTGCTCCGCCGTCAGGCTGATCGACGGCAGGGCTTGCCCGGCCTTTACCCTAGGCAAAGTCTTGACCACACTGCGATCAAACACCGCGAGCACCAGCCAGGGGCGCAGGTTGCTGTTGGCGTTGGCTTTGGCTGGGGTCAATAGCCAGGGGAAATCGGGTGGATCGAAGTCGATCACGGCCAGATAATTCGGCTCGAAGTTGGTGATGTTGGGCTTGGGGTCGGTGCGCACGATCAGGCGCGGGTCGATGCCGATCACGTCGCCCGGCCCATACAGCGTCAGGTCGATGTTGCCCGATACCGCCGCAGCGGGGTTGCCGTCCTGCTTGGCTTGCAGCGTCAAACCGATGTTCACCCTGGGGCGCACGGCCAGTGCTGTATTGCCGTCATCGGCGTTTTGATGCGCGCGCGCCAGGCCACGCCGCGCCCAGGGCATAAAGCGATAGGGAATGCTCATGCTGTCAGCTCCGCAAATTCGGCGACCTGCTGGGTTGCCGGGTTGAGATCGGTGCCGAAACGGCGTGTCTGCTCGGCTTGCCAGACGCTGGTGTGCCGCCCAGTTGCAGCGGGCTGCAAGCTGGCTTTGTCGGCCACCACCAGCGGCGCTGGGTTGACCTTGAGCGCGGTCGGCAATTCCGGCTGGGCCTGTGCCTTGTAGCGCATGCTGGACAAGCCCGCGGCGCCAAACTGCATCAGCGCACCGTGTTTGGCATTGTCGAACTGGCCCAGGCTGTGATGGCGCAGGTGTCGCTTGACCGGCAACGCGCCCAGGTTGACTTCTTCATAGCCCAGACCAGTTGC
>Ga0209181_10011833_pt1 | contig 11120 bp, 12 predicted proteins | sample MAT05_FD_187208 | JGI IMG/M metagenome (GOLD analysis project Ga0209181, IMG submission 187208) | Freshwater microbial communities from Lake Fryxell liftoff mats and glacier meltwater in Antarctica - MAT-05 (SPAdes) (version 2) | ecosystem: Environmental > Aquatic > Freshwater > Ice > Liftoff...
AGGCTCAGCCCATGCCGCTGCAAGAATTCGGGCAGACCGATCTTGTCGATGGTCCTGATCTCGCTGGCGCTGATGCGTACACGCACAAATTGATCGATTTCCTCTACGTAAATCCGCTTGTTTTGCAGATTGGGGTTGAACCTGCGGCGTGTAGCGCGCAACGAGAACGAGCGCTTATTGCCAAACATCGGTTTGGTCTGCGTGATTTTTCTTTTTCCAGCCATATTCGTATTTGCGTCCTTAATCTCAATGAGAAAAAAGAGGAGCATGAACAATGCCTTGCCCACACTCCTTAGTCTCGTGTACTGGCGTTATTGTAGGGCTTCAGTGATGGTCGTCACGTTGTAGCGTACCATCTCCAGATAGGTCGCTCCCGGCGTTCCTGGTTGACCGAGCGCATCGGTATACAGCGTCGGCGCGAAGATCACACCCGCTTCATCCGCGATTTGTTGCAGCAGGTCCGGGTTGGTGATGTTTTCGGCAAAGACTGCCGGAACCCCTTCCGCGCGGATTTCCTCGATTAAGTCGGCAATTTTACCTGCATTCGGCTCGGCGGCTTCGGTACTGAATGAACCGATAGCGGACGAAATTTCGAAGCCATATTCCTCACCGAAGTAGCCGAAAGTGTCGTGCGAGGTGACGAGAATACGATTGGCTTCAGGGATGGTCGCCACCTGTTCGCGGATGAACGCATCAAGTTCGGTCAACTGCGCGGTGTACGCTTCAGCGTTCGCATCGTAGGTGGTAGCGTTGGTGGGATCAGCGGCAACCAGCGCCGCGCGAATGTTTTCGACCATGACGATGGCGTTGTTCGGGTCATGCCAGATGTGCGGATCGAATTCACCATGTTCGTGAGCGTGTTCTTCACCTTCGCCGAGTTCGCTCTCCGCTGCCATGCCAAACACCGCCAGCGAGGACGGCTTGCCACCGACGAAGATGCGCCCTTCTGCAATTTCGAGCGTTTCGAGGTTGACAGCACGAATGTCGCCCGACAGCGGTTCGCTGACATACACCATATGACCGTTGACAACGAACGTTGGGCGTGCAGCGGCGCGACCCGAGGCGGGGGCGAGGAACGGATCAACTATCTGCACCGTGCCGTCGACTGCGCCCGTCGCAATGTCGATCACATGCAGATTGCCGTCAATCGTCAGCGCGACCAACTTGGACGAGTCTTCACCGTGGAAGCTGAAACGCCAAATGCGCGCCGGTGCTTCGATTACGATTTCAGACGTGCCCGCAGTCGGATCGACGCGGACAATGGTGTTTCGTCCATAATTGCCGATCAGATATGGCGCGCCATCGACTGCATACAACGTACCTGTGCGTAGATCGGGGTTATCCGTCGGGTTAGCGATCTTGCGTGAAAGGAACGTATTGCCGTCGCGCTCAATCATTAGAATGCCATCAGCGCAGCCAAACGCGACGCCCGTTTCACTGTAAGCGGCTTCCCCGTGCAAGCCGGGGCATTCTGGGAAGCTCCGAATGATTTCACCGTCAAGCGACATAACATCCATGCCAACCGGCAATGCGTCGTCGGCATTCTCCATATTCGGAGCAGAGATTAAGACAACATCACCCATCGGCACCGCGACACCATGATGGGGGCGTCCTGTCGTTACTGTGACGGTTTCACCCGCGAACAACCCTGCTTCGGTGAAGATTGTCGCCGCGCCGTCGCCATCGTGGAAGATGGCGATCTGATCGTAGTGCGGGGTGTAGTGAATCGGTGTCACCCCTTCAATTTCCACGCCGAGCAGCGCTGGACTGCTGAAATCGATATGGAAGTGATCGTCGTGCGGAACCGACGAGACACCGCTGTCGATCATGTTGGTGATGTTGCCAGTCATCTGCAAAGCAAAGGCATAACGTCCGCTCGACGAGGGATACAGGGATGCTACTGCGGTGAGTGCAAAGTCCGCGATTACCTCGTTCGTGCGCAAATCGACGATCTGAACCGTCGCATTCTCGTAGTCATTAACGATCAACCGCGTGGCAACCATCGACTCGCCTTCCATGAAGCCGCCATCTCCTTCGCCTTCGCCTTCGCCTTCGCCTTCATGCTCATGCTCATGCTCGTGTTCACCTTCAACGAACACAAGAGGCTCGATCCCGTCACTTACGACGATGCGTGTTGCTGTCGAACCGGACGATTCATAAAGGTCGTCTAGCCAAGTCTCAAATTCAAGTCCGTTCTCGAAGATAATATCTGCCTCGCTGAGCGCGACGGCATCCTGCGGGGTTGGCTCGTAGGTGTGCGAGTCACCATCTGGTCCGACTAACACGGTCAGATGAATGTTATCTCCGGCAATATTTTGCACAACATCGCCGAGGATGCTGTAGGTTACCACCACGTTGAGTGGTGCGGCAGATTGTGCATGGATAGTGTTCAGAGTGAGTAGGCTGAACAGCAGAACAACGACGAGCGAACGTAAATAACGCATGACTTCTCCTGATTGAGTCTAAACAAGCGCGTTGCAGATTGTGCATATCCCCAAAAGTTGGATGTGAGTCGAATGAAGCACGTATCCACTTTGATGGCTTAATGCTGTGACATAGGCGGATAAGTCATCTGCCGGGAGGAATTCGGCTTTACCACACGTCAAGCAGACGAACAATGGCTGTGAACTGTCCTGAGCCAGCACATACTGGCTGCAGTGATTCAGACCATGAACGCGACTCAAAAACCCATGTGCTTCCAGGGCATCAAAGAGCCGGTAGACAGTCGCACGTCCAGTTCGTGGTCGATCTTTACGCACACGTTCCCACAGTTTCTCAGCAGAGATAGGAAATACAGTGCAGGAAAGTGCATCCAAGAGCGCCTCTTTCGCTGGTGTCAAGCGGTAGCCATGTGCATTTAAAGCTTCTCGCCACTTTCGTGATTGGACATTTCCTACTGTCATATCAGATATCCAAATGATATGAAATCTCATTTACAATCCGTATTGATACCACGTATCATTCTGAGTGTCAAATGCCAAGTTCTCAAATTGGCAATAAAGCAGAGGCAGTACGCGAAAAAACAGCAAGAACAAAGTGGACTGACCCTAAAATGTTGACTCCACACAAAAACAGCCCCATCATGGGGATCGTTCGTTCAGGGAGTCCAGCCAGTATCATGAGACCGAGACTATCGATCATGTTTTTGCTCACCCTATTGCTGCTCGTCGCCGAGTTGTCCTTCACCGCGCTTTCGTCCCCGACCCGCCTGCGCGCCCAAAGCGACCCCACCGCAGATCAATTGACGCTGGATGCTTTCGTTGGGCAGGCGTTCACCCAAACGGCGCAAGTAGGGACGCCAACCGCCAACTTCCCGCAAACGCTGGATGCCGCCGTCCTCGCCGCCCGAACTGCCACCGCTGGCACGCCAACCGCGACGCCCATCCCCACATTCAGCGCTGCCGCGCTGCATCTGGAGTCCGTCAAGACCTATCCGCTGTATGCCGCGCCCGCCCGTTCGAGCGCCCACCTCGCCCCCAACGGCGAGATCTTCGCACACTTCCAAGGCGAGGCGGTTTGTCTGTACACCGCAGCGGGCGAACAAACAGCGTGCGCCCCGATCGATAATGACATGATCGGGGGACTCTTTGACGCCGAGTCGGTGCGTTGGTCACCAGACAGCACCCGCCTCATCTTCGTGACTGCCTCGCTGCTCACGCTTAGCGACAGTGACGTGTGGATGTTCGATACGAACGCACTGAGCCTGATCAACCTGACGGACGATGGGGTAGTAGGCGGCAACATCCTGAGCGACGAACCGATGTCCGCGAATTTCGATCTTACGCCGGTATGGTCACCCGATGGGAGCCGGATCGCGTTTCTGCGTTATCCGATCAACATGCCGCGTACTGACGACTCCGACCCCCTGGAAATCTGTGTCCTCGATCTCGCATTAGGGACGGAAGCGTGCGCAGAGCCGTTCCCTGGCGTGCAGGTTCCGTTCACGGCATACACGCTCGATTGGTCGCCCGATGGGGATACGCTCGTCTTCCCTGTCGATCAACGGCAGGACGATGACGAGAACGACGGTACGCAATATGAGGGGTTGTGGCGTTACAGCCTGAGCGAAGGCACAGCCGAGAGGGTGACCGACTTGGTGAAGGATATTCCCGAACTCGCGGGGAGCGTACTTTCGTTCGGTCAGGTCGAAGTGTCGCCGGATGGCCGTTACGTACTAGCCGAACTTAGTGAGCTTTCCAGTTTGTTCATTGAGCGTAAAACGCCAGAAACCAGCTTTTTCCGCGTCATCAACCTAGAATCGGGCGAAATCCTGCTGATCGACCAAGAGCGGTTCGTCCGTTCGGCGGGCTGGTTGCCCAACAGCGGGTTGTTTTTCGTCTCGGATAGCCAAGACTTCGACATCAACTCGCCCTCGAACGTGGGCAGTCCGTACTTCCTGTATGCGGCGGATGTACCGGGCGGGGTGGCGCACCTATTGTTCCTGCCCGATGAAGTCGCGTTCAACCCGCCGATCGACCGTTTGATCGCCCCGACCAGTTTGGGACGTAAGCCGCTGGTGTGGTCGGCACGGAACAATACGATCCTGACCACCAACCGCGAACTGACCTTCCTGTTTCAGTTCGCGGTTGGTTAACGCTTTGCCGTCGCGTCTCGCAAACTTGCAACGAGGATGAGCCAGAACAAGCCCGCAATGGTGGCGGTTGGCATGGGTCACTTCTCGGTTAATGAGGATTAGGAGTTGCGCACTTTAGGGTGACTTGGTCTCCCCGTCAAGGAAAAACCCAAATTATCCAACTTTGATCTGGCAACCACCAGTCAGATCATGCGACCCGTGTAAAATTGGCAGATCTGACCGTTAATTTTGGCAAATCGCCCGTTAATTTTACCGATTTTGGAGGGAGATAGCATATAAATTTGGATAATTGCTTAAATCTCGAGTTTGAAGTTATCTTTCAACAGATATCTGGATAATTTAAAGCACCATTGATCCATCAACCTGCGAAACAGGCTTATATCTTTACACCGTCCTAATTGTATTAAATTAAGATCCACTATTTTGATCCTATACGTACCCTCGCTTTTGATGACAAGAACATTGTTCATGAGCGCAAGTTCTCTTTTTCTGAAAATGGAGGCTGCACAAGAGCGTTGAAGTCCCTTATTTCCAAGTAAATCGAGGCTGAGTCCATAGGTATGAATGATCGCTCGATTCGCTTCAACAACCCGAATAAAATCGTGTTCCACTAAGGCAAAGTTTTTCCAGGTGACAAATTCAAATTCATCTAGGAAATCCTGCATAATGATGTACCCGTGATGTGCCTCGGTACGCAAAACCCGGGTGGTTACGATAAAATCTTCTAGAAACTCTTTTGAGATCGCCAATTCAGCCAGGATGTCTTGATAGGTGAAGCTGCCGTAAGCAGCCATATAAGCAGATTGCTTGGGAATCTTGATCACTTTATCATCCTGATAACGAAAGGTGTAATGCTGTTTGCCCTCGGCAACAAGCTGACCTACCCCATCAGGATCAATATCGAATTCTGCCACATACTGCTGTACATACTTTAGAGTGCTTTTCACCTGTTTAACCTTTATGGGCATATGAGGAAGCAAGAATTCCGAGCTTATCTACCTCCTCCGCCGTTAATATACAGAAATAACAAAAAGAGACGATCCACCGAGACTACAGCCTTGACTGTGCTGACATACTTCGTTCTTTGAAGATCGTTGCGTCAGGTCCTGCATAGGCGACAAAATCGGAATGTTGGGGATCTGTAAAGCGCGACATATCAGTATCGCGTGTCCAGTAGGTGCCATCCGGCAATACCGTTGCTTCATCAAATCGGGTTTCCCGAAGGGATGCGCCCCGCAAGTTAGCATAAAGCAAGTTGCTTCCGCTTAAGTCCGCATGGTCAAGGCAAGCCTGTTCGAGTTCAGCATCATAAAGCGAGGCATTATGTAAATCAGCCTGTTTGAGCCGTGCTTCGCACAAATTGGCATTTGCCAAATTGACTCGTTCGAGATTGCTGCTCTCTAATTCTGCGCCGCGCAAATCGGCACTGGTGAGTTTCGCATATCTGAGGTTAGCCTCACCCAGCCAGGCATCTCGCAAGTTGGCGCTTTCGAGGTCGGCACTGGACAGATCAGCGCGCCAGAGACGAATCTGCTTCAAATTCGCACCTTCCAGATGGATTTCAGAAAGTTGTGCCCCGCTCAAGTCCGCCTGCTCAAGCAAGTTTTCGAGCATCATCTGATCCAATACATACTGGCGGGCGCGTGGGGTTTCTGCCCACTTCAAGCGGCGCAGAAAAAACTGTTGAAACAGCTTGTATTGAAGTGTCCCTTGCCGCAGATGTACGGTGAAAAATCGAGTAAGCAGTATAACCACGATGGCAACACGACTAAACTCGACCAACATCCAGCCTAACCACCATTCCGTTGGCTTGGAGACCTCCAGTATAGCACTGAGGAATACTAAAATCACGCTCGTCAATACGATCATCCCCAATAAAAACCACAGGATGAGATGATCGTTTATGGTCGACAATAGACGGCTTAATAGGGGTTGAGTTCCTGGCTTTATCATAGTCACATCTCTGATTAACTATTCAATTCAGACTGAACAAGAATATATAGGATGGACTACATGATCCGGTATCGATCACTGGCACTAATCCCACTTTTGCATCGCCAGTCACTTTGAGTGCCAGTGCAATTTCGGTTGTTCAAGGTTTCTCATGGTTACTCAGGTAGAGCGCACACTAAGCCGACACGCTTCCCAGTTGTGTGGGAAATTTGTGTCGGCTTACACTGTAAGTCATCTTCTTCCAAAGCAGAAGATTATATTTTGCCGAGTCTACCGAAAATCATTTGCTAATTAATCTCAATTGGGATCACATTAACATAGCCTTCTGCCCTTTCTGCCCCTAAAACGAGGGAATATTTTCGAGTTAATTTCAACTTGTAAACTGACGCAGCATTCGCTTGACCCAGGGATTTTCAATCACCCTCATAGAGATGATCACCCTGTCACGATGAAGTTCAAGGTGATATACATAGGTACAACGGTTACTAATGCATAAGTATTCCTGGCGCAATACGGTGCCTGCGATTTCCCAACCACTGTCAAGCGCCGTTAATAACATATCGCCACCGACAAATACTTGTGACCCTGGACTCCAATGGCGATAAATGCCATTGTCTTCGAGGTTAACACTGTCAAGAGGTGCTTTGGTCTTAGGCGCTGCTTCTCCATTACGAGCATGATGCGTATTTCGAGGGGAAATACCTTTTTGCCCATCCGTAGAAATACCAGCCAAATCATTTGCGGTCCGGGTTCTTATGTCGTGGTTTTCGATCATGCCCAACTGTTTTAGGGACAAGTCTGAACGTTGAGCGAAGTTACCCATGCCTCAGCCTTTCTACTTTAATTCTTGAGATACTGACCAAATCCAGAACGAGCGATCGGTTCATCTCGGTGCCAATATCGCACCGGGATTCCTATTGAAGGCTCTCAGCAAAGGCTGTTTAATCTTCGCCGTTCGCTTCGCTCTCAGCTTCTGTCTCAGCTTCTTCGCTCTCAGCAATGATCTCACTGGAGCGTCCTTCGGTTTCGTCACCCTCCTCCTCATTGCCGCCACCACAACCGGATAGGGCAAAGCTCAGCATCAGCATAATGAGTAACCATCGGGATAACAGGTTATTTTTCATCTTTTCCTCTTTCGTTTTGAACAAGCGTTTTCGATTTCTGAAAGCGATTCCAGTGGATCAAGCAGTTGCATCACTCTTCCTGACCGAGGGAATAACCGGGCTGCCCATCGAACATAAATAAACTCTCGAGTTTGATGAATTCCAAATTCACCTGCATGACTCGCTGAAGCAGGTGACCAATTTGGGTGCGGGTAATTGAGCTACCCTGTTCATCAGACATAAAGCGGCAACGCCAATGGTCGGTGCAGAAGGTTTCAATCTGTCCATGTTGTCCATACCTTGACACCGCGATTGGTAATCATGACCGATTCCAAACCACTTTCTTGAGTGTCGCCATCGACTGTTCGGCGCGATATTCCTGCGCTACACTCAGCGCTGCATTAAGAACCATGATGGCGCTGATGGCGATCACTACTGTCGGCTTTACCCAGCAATGCCGAAAGAAGCGCCACAAAAATGAACAGAAGTACCAGCGAGTTCGTGAGTTGTTCACGCCGGATGACCCGGGCGCTTTTTAACCCACGCTCGACCAGTTCATTGGCACCGTACTGGTTGAGGCGTTCTCTTACGTCCTAATCGGTTAAACCCGTGCCCATTGTTACGTTGAGATAGTGCAGAATCGGTGTCGTTTCTTGGGTGTGCCATGCCGCTTTTGCAGGCGCAGTTGGCTTGAATTTAAGCTGTGTGATCGCCATTAATGTCCTTTCGCTCATTGATAAGTTCAACTACGTGATTAGTCCAAAACGAAAAAAGCCGACGCAACCCGCACATCAAGTGCGAATTAACGTCGGCTTACTTTGCAACCCGTCCACTTCTTAAACGAAGGTTCTACTTCGCCGAAGTCTACGCTTTGCCCAGTCCACCGATAAGGTTTTTATTCGATTGAGGTTATTTTAGTGCAAAAAGAACCCTGCATGTCCCCCAATCGCAGGGGGGTTTTATGATATGAGACTTTAGGCGAACTGCTGATCTAAATTCATATCAACGGTGAGGACTACAACCCGCTCACCGGTCTTCGTACTCATATCGGTATGAAGACTGATGAGATTGCAACCGGCAATTTCCTTGACCATCGCTTCAATTAACGGACGCGAACTCTCGAATAACTGACGACGGGTCTCTTTAACCAGTTCCCGCCCTTCGCGGCTTTCTGAAAGCTTCATTTCAGCCGGGGTTAGGATACCTCGTAATCGAACAAGAATCATATCTCCTAAAAAGGTCGTTTTGACATCTTGCGGTCCACGCCCGAGGTATTCTTTCTCGAACTTGATCATGGCTTTGGTAAATTCGGCTTCATGTTCGCCACGTGTTTTCTTTCGCATTATTGTTATCTCTCAAACCTCGTTTCGAGATGAGCGCAGCATCTCCAAAATCGAAGCCTGTATCAACTCGATATCTCTCATAATATAGCTCAACAATCAGTTCCCCATGGTACATCATCTGCTTGCAAAAAATATATGGCTGGTTTAGCATCTCAGGCATAAGCTGCTGACAGCATTCGTGCAGCATGCTTCATGTACTTAGGGAACGTGTTGTGTGATTGCTTCAGATGTCTAGCGCCGTCTGGTGGTAGATCTTGCCGTCAATCTGCGCCCTAACAGCTTCGACGATACACATGGTTAATAGTGATCCAGCAAAGCATTGGCTGGCGCACTATGTCCTACACAATTCGCGTTAATCCCAATAGGACGAGGTGACTATTGCCCGTTGTTCGAACATTCATAAGACTGTCGTTTCTGAGAATGTGTAAGAAAGCATCGCAAAATTAGGCAGTGACGGCATTACCAATTTTTTTCAAGCACTTGATAGTGTGCGGTTTTGACCAGCAACCTGCTGCCGCGAACTAAGTAGCACCGTTCTAGATGTAATATATAGAGCAAACGGGAAGCCTTGACGAGTCTCCCCGTTTGCTTTTCGACTTCATGAACATGAGTGACAAGAACCGCGCCGCCCTCTTAAGACTCTGGGCTGTTTTCGATCATGTGCTGGACGAAGAAGACCGGGTTTTCGAGCGTAAGATGCACGGGACATTTGCCCGCAACGCTCAACAGACGCTCCTTTTGTTCATCGGTGAGATCGCCGATGAACTGAATGTTTTCGCGGATTTCGTGGACGAAGGCGGCGTCGCCGCTGTAAATCGGATAATCATCGCGCTTAATGCGCTCCATGTCGAGATCAACTACCACCCCTTCTAACGACCAGCCTTTGCGTTGGGCATACGCTTTTGTTGTCACGGCGATGCAAGCACCTACCGTGCCCAGCATGATTTCCATCGGCGTCGGGGCAACATCTGTTCCCCCATCGGAGATTAGTTCATCAGCGAGGACAATGTGCTGGCGAATATGAATGGCGGTGCGATAGCCTTGTTCAGTATGAACCGTGATGGGAGCCATAATTACCTACTTCGAACGAATTGCCTGACCGGAAAAAGGAGCGCCAAACAGCGGCGCGAACACGCAAAAATCGAAAATCCCTGCCAGCAGCGGCACTAATCCGACGACCGCAATAATGATTCCGGCAGTATTTTGAACGACCAGCAAACCAAGCGCGATCAAAACGAGTCCAGCGATTCCACGAACCCAACGTCCCGTACTGCTTGCCAAAAAGCTGATGAGCGGCATGTCCATACTCCTGTCTATCTATCCATGATGAATAGACGAGCGAGCGCGTGCGCTTATTTCGGTCGTTGGCTAGTAAGGTGACAACTGTCGGCTTTACCCATGACATTTGTTACGCCGAGTGCGATTCTACCGTTGATTCCAAGTGGTTGTGGCAGCAACCGGAAGAAACTGCGTCCCCCTAGGAGAAATCCATCCCACGCTTACGTCCTGCTTCGTCGAGGAGGTGCAGTCGCTTGAGCATGTGCCCAAGCCACTGGGTATCCCCCACCTTCTCGACAGGTTGCCCGATCAGTCGTGCGACCTTCTCCCGCAACATCGCCGCTTTAATCCACACGGTACTGTCCTGACCGCGCGTCATCAGTTCAAGTGCCTGGAGAAATGCCTCTTCTCGCTCGCTTAGTGCCTTGCCAGAGCTGCTCGTCGTTTTCCGCTGCTGCTGCAATCGCCTCGAAGGGTCCAGTCGCCTGAGGGTGTTCTTCAAAGAATACCGCCCGCGCGACCAGCGGCGACTTCGAATCCGCCGCCTGAGGGTGTGTCCTATAATTGTGCCTTCATTATCGGCATAAGTGCCCTCATGAGAGATGCGCGACACCTCACCTCCTCGTTAAGGAATCGTTCCGACTCTTTCTGAGGCAGACGATATTCGTTGAAGGGGCGACCCCATAGCGGTCGAACCATTCTGGCGGCACAATTTCAGCGAGCCATTGGGGGGCGATCTTTGCCAGTTCATTCAGAGTCGCGCGCACTGTTTCACCCACGAATTCAAGTCGCTTCAGTTCACGCACTTGCACAAGGATGTGGGTCGAATCTGTCCGCTGTTTACCCCGT
>Ga0209181_10011834_pt1 | contig 11119 bp, 9 predicted proteins | sample MAT05_FD_187208 | JGI IMG/M metagenome (GOLD analysis project Ga0209181, IMG submission 187208) | Freshwater microbial communities from Lake Fryxell liftoff mats and glacier meltwater in Antarctica - MAT-05 (SPAdes) (version 2) | ecosystem: Environmental > Aquatic > Freshwater > Ice > Liftoff...
TACCCACTTGCAAAGGACTAAGCGTAAATGCTTTGTCTGACTGCTGTTGGTGCAAGGCGATCGCCAACGCTGGGTCAACGGATTGCACCAGATCAAGAAATAAGGCATGAAGATGGCGACCACTGAGGTGAGCTTGGGGAATGGGCGATCGGGGGAGCAGGTTGAGGACGAGGCTGTAGGGCATCTCTATTCTCCAAAGCAATACTGCATTCGCGCCGGAAGTTTCAATCCTGGCAAACCATCAAACGTGTAAAACTCTCCCACCATTCGCACATTCCGAATCAAACTAACAGGCGGCATGTTGATCGTGTCGTAACTCAACACCTGATTGGTAAACATCACATCCAAGGGATTGAGCGGAAAGGGAACTGTCACCTCATCTGTCTTGGAAGACTTAGGGGTAAGGGGTTGAGTAATAATCTCCGCTTTGCTTGCCCATTTTCCAATGCGAATCCACTTTGGAAGTATGAGAACCGATTCAGAAATCACAAAGAACTCAAACTGACTTTCAGGTGCGATTTCCTTCGTCCTACCAAAACTCGGAATATTTCTATCCATCTTTTCCATCTCCACATGGTAGTTGTTATTGGCATACTTCCAGGTGTTCAAAATGCTGGCATAGTGAATTGCTCTTGCAGGAGTCACATAGATGCTTTTTTGATTGAGTGGCATTAGATGCTGCTTATACTTGGGCACTTGCTCTGCACAGAAGTAACGGTAGGAATTTTCCTCAGAAACCGTTGTGGCATAGCGATCGCTATCGACTAATCCAAGCGCATAGGACAGGGCATAGTTATGTAGCACAGGTTCGGTTTCATAAAGCCGTCCAATTTCGCGGGTTGCAAAGTAGAGACTGTCATGGAGTTCCAGTGTACAGCGATAGATTGTGGTCATCCGTTTTTACTCCGCTGTGGCTGTAGCTACTTTCTTGCTGCCTTTCTTACCTTTTTCCCCAGTTGGCTTGAAGATGTGCTTTTGGGCATATGCCATCGATTCTACATTTGCTTGAGTCAGCATCGCTTTCAGTTGAGCTTCATCACTGGTAATTGCTTTCACTTCTGACAACAAAGATTGTAGTGCATCTCCCATCAAGTCAGTGTGAGGAATACATTCTTCACTCATGAGTTGATTCATTGCTTCTTGTGCTGTGTCTAGAACGTGATCTTCGTTGAGGGGATCGGGATCTTGGATTTGATTTTTTTCAATCATCAAATCATAAATCTTCTGCGTCCATCGGAGGTTACTAACGATTTCACCATCGGCAAAAACCACGCCAATTAATTCATTGCGAACGCGACCTGTTCGAGTGGTTTGCGCCCCGTAGTGGCGGGTTCTCAGAATGTTGTTAAAGACGTAGAGAAAGCCTGCTTCAGTGGGATCTTTCAATGTGACAATGCTGGGGAAAAAGACCTGTGGCAAGATGTGGTCTTGACTGTTGATGCGGCTAGTGACTTCTCCATTACGGCTCATTGTTCCATTTTCAAAGGGAGCATTCAGGGTGAAGTTCAAGTGTGAATCATCAAATGGGGTGATCGAGTAAGCAGTGTCAACTACAACTTTTGACTTCTCAGAACCAGCATCACCGATCGCAAAGCCATACAAAATGCAGTCGGGTGTAGTTTTACTAAAGTCAACGTTGTAGTCGCACTTTTCCCAATCCCCGATCTGATAGTTACGGAGCAATTCGCGCCCAGTCAACCGCTCAGGGCTGGATTGTTTGCGCTTAAACATCGCTAAGCGGCTGATAATCTTGCGGCTTTCTGCATCATCTCTCTTCATGCCGGCATGAACCCGCGCTCGATTGAGTTCACCATCTGTCTGAAACAATGGGTAGGATTCGGTCACTCGCATCGTCACGAAATGAGCATACTTGCCCATCGGTTTGGCAGGAATTTCAGTGTGAAAGTGCTTGGCATCAACGGTTGTTAGAAAAGTCATCGGGATTCCTCAAGGTGTAAATAGGTTGATCAGGATTAAACAATTGCTTCGAGTTCTTCGGGCAAGTTTTCGGGTTCAGGTTGCTGGTTTGCTTGACGATCGCGATCGTCTTCAAGGCGATAGAGATAGTCGCAGGTATCCCGAATCAGATTGAGTTGAATACCTGCAAGTCGGGCGCGATCGCCTTTAAAGGCCCCTTCAAAAATCTCTTTGACAAAGAAATGAGCAAAATCATAGACTGCCTGCCGCTCTTGCTCTGAAGTCAAAGCAGGTTTCCATTTATCATCAACAAAAATAAGCGTCGGCTTACCTTCCGCAGCCTTACGACGAACATTAACCATGAGCCGAGCAAGTCTACCTGCGACATATTCTGTGAGCGATTCTGCGTCAGGTGCTAAGGCTCGATCTGGCTTCAAAATTGCGTCTGCTGCTTCATCAATGGGTTTTAGCACAGCATTAGGTTTAGCATACTGGCTCTTTGCTCGGTAGAATTTCCGATAGAGTCGAGTGAGTTCACGCAGTTGAGACATGTCTTTTCCTTCTGGGTCGAAACAATAGTAGAAATCCATGTAGAGCTTGATCTTGGAAATCGGAGGCGAGTCCCAATCCAGCTTACGAACTAGCTTAGTAAGGTAATGAAATACATACAAAGGACTAGTTTCTAGATCCCGTGCGAGTGCGGCAAGTTTGCCCCAATCGGGATCACCATCTTTTTTCCGGTTAACCTCCAGATGAATACAGTACGCGGCGCTCAGTGCGTTGAGTGGAGAAAATTGATCAGACGGAACAATCGCATCGAGTCGAGTGCCATCTTTTTCCTGTTTGATCAGGGATGCGATCGCTTGATGAACGCCATCCAAAATCGTTGTTTTTTCAAACTCTGCACCACTGATGAAGGGCGGTACAGGTGATTCAGAAGCAACCACTTTCACATCAAGAACGATCGGCAACGCAAACGCCAACCAAGCAGGCATTACCCAAGATTCAGTATCGGTTGCATCTCGTCCTGGTGGAATTGCCATGAAGAAGAACGTTAATGGTTGTTTAGCTGGATAGCTGAGTTTGAAGGTTTGATCCTTATCAATTATTTCTTGAATCAACAAAGAATCCACTTTCTGATAGTTCTCAATGGTGAATTTAGCTTCATTTTGATCGCTAACTAGATGCTTCCGAATGTTGGCATCAAACTTAGTGGCTCGAATCCAGCTATATGCTTTTTGGAGAAAAGTATTCGTCTCAGGCGTAAAGAAGTAAGCAGGATATAGGTAAAGATAGCGATATTTGCGTCCTTCAAAGTCTCCTCCCGTTGCATTGGTTTGGTTCATCAAAATCTGTCTCAGCATGATTTCAACTGACCAGATCGAGCAGATTTGTCGCTTTGCTGCCTGCACATTGAACAAAATTTGTCGATTGCTGTAAACCTGGGGTGCAAATAGCGTTGCCGATTCCATTTGCTCGGTCACAGTATAAGCAGAACTCGACATTGCACAAACATTTTCTCGTCCTCGTCCGGTGGTAATTTTGGCAGATTGGTATCGACTCAGTTCGACTAAAAATGGAGCGGTTTCAGGAGTGACAACGGCTCCAGACGGCAACGTAACAATACGGCTCACATAAGTTCGTAAGTCATCCCAGCCATCGGGCAAGGTTACTGATTCAATCAAAGGCTGAATAGAATCAATGGCAACTTTAACCATTCCCTCCATGACTTCGCGAACCTGATAATCTTCTAGTCCAGCATTTCTCTGATTATGTTTGGCTGCTAAGTAATACCAGTCCAGCGGTACACCTCCGGTATTCTTGATCGACTGAACCGATCGCAGATCCGCAATAGCATCGGATAGTCCTAAATATTCAGCTAATTTCTGAGTCAGATCTAGTTCTGGCAAAGTTTTGCGGGTGGCTTTGGGCTGTTGCTTTTGCCAATTGTTGTAGCGATCGCACCACCCTTGCCAAATCCGCCGACAGAGTAAATCGCCAAACTCTGCTAAGCGATCGATGCGATAATCATCTCCGAATTCGACATCTAAATCTGCGGGTAGTTCTCCATTTAGCTTAAATCCATTCAAACTTGCGCTTCGTTTTGCACCCGATGAAGGCTTGGCAGAATGAATGATCCGACAGGCTGCGTTAACTGCAACTTGCATCAGAGATTGAATATCAAAGTAGAGCCAATAGTAATCGGCAAACTTAATACCTTTCCCATCTCGACTAAAACCAGTCTGAGTCTCTTTGAGTTTATCCGCACAGAGATGCTTAATCTTAGCAACCACTTGATTTGGAATGAGAGCGGCATCAATGGTCGGAGCATCAGACTTAGCAACATAAACTACACCATCCGGCAAATATAACAAGGGTAGATAAAATGCTTCAGGATGCAATTCCATAACAGCATTGTTCACTACATTCGTTAAGACACCGCGATTATCAGAAAGTGAATGATAACTAAACTTGAATTGATCTTGACTGAGATTCTGTAAGATTAAAGGCAAGCTACCTTTAGACATCGCATCGTGAGGATATTTGATCACTGACGCAAAGCGATCGGATAACTTAACCAAATTCACCAATACATTACGAATTCTGCTATCTAAGCGATCGTCATCCAGCGGTTTCAGACCACGAGTAATCAATCCCAAGTCAGCATCATTTTTGTCGCCCGCATTACTGCTAATCCAAATGATGTCATCGATATAGTCTTGCCAGTGCTCACCGAGGAAGCGATCGAGTCCAAAATCTAGTATCTTCTGTTTGATATAGTCTCGTCCTAGATTAGGTGCGTCACGCTTGTCAGGTGAATCCTTTGTCCAGTCGCGATCGCGCATTACTCCACTTACATCGTTCGCAATTAACCAAAGTTTGTAGTCAGGAAACTTTTCGTAGTCATGCAAAAGATATGACGTGATGTACACCCGACATTGAACATCTCCACAGTAAGACTTAACTTGATTCTTCTGAACGTCTTGCTGTTTCAGATATCTAAGAATGCGATAGGTTGGGAAAAGACCATTTAACAAATGTGCCAGCAGGGATTGATCTCCTGCGCTGCGCCGACTCAGTGGAGGCTTGCCCTCCTTTTCACGCTGTTCAGCTACTCGTGCTTCAATTCGTTCAAAGAACAATCCACCTTTAGCCGTTGCGCCTGCTAGTTGCCGCATCAAGTTGGGCAAAACAATCTCTGCAAAATCCCTCAGAATTTCATCATTCGCATTCCCTGCGGATTCTCGAATCGCTTGCTTGAACAATGAGATAGTCAGTAACTCTGGCTCACTAATTTCTTTCTCATCTTCATCTTCTCGTTCAGCCTCAAAATCTAGAAGCTGATCATCGTTCAACAAATCTAACTGTTGATCACTCATGAAGCATTTCTCCAAACTTGTCGTAGCTCGTCTAGACAAACCCACTGCCCGTTTCGCTTGATCTCGATATACTCCCAGCCGTTTACAGATCCACCGTTAACCTTTGTGGCTAGAGGACTTGGTTTGTCAAATTCTTCGCCTTCGTAGATTACAGTTCCTCTTGATGAGACTTGAGCGTTGGTAACGTAGCTATAGCCAGTCAGTTTGGCTCTATCTTGTTTCAAGCGAATTCGGATTTGAGTCTTTTCTGACAGGAGTCCCATATCAAATAGTTGTGCGATTCTGACATGAGAATGCTCACACGAATCTTTAGAGGAAACCTGTTGAGCCTCACTGATGTGAGCAGGCTGAGGAACCTTACCAAAAGATCGTTGCTGTGAGTTTTTCAACTTCGAGATAGGGAGATCAACTTTTAGATCTAGCTGTTGAGGCATAGTTTCTGGAGCAGGTAAAGATATGGTCTGTTGGAAAGCCTTGGTCTGTCTAGACTGCAACCATTGCAGCAGATCAGCAGATAACGACAACGGCATTTGCTCCAGATCAGCATCGGTGAGTTGAAGAAGCATAGAGATTCTCTCTGCGGATGTTTCTACAAGTCTGACAGATCTTTTCTAATTTTGCAAGGGTTACGATAGCAATACGATTGAAAAGGTTACGATGGACATACGAGTAGGGAAAGTGAAATAGGTGAGGTATTCTTATATATAAGGAGCAAGAGGCAAAGCAATGCCTGTACAAATCCCGTCTTCGGGACTGAAACACGATCGCCATCCGATTTGAGGGCGACCCTCTTTCTCCCCAAGCTTCTTAACAGATCCATGCGTCGTTCTCCTTGGGTTTCCAGTGCCAGATGGAGGTTTCTAGCATGAGGGCTGATTGCCCGAAGGCGATTGTATAAGCCGGATTTGGGTCTTCAGTACGTTCGCTTAAGCCATATGCCTGAAACTGCATCGGTAATCCCAGCTTGGTGCGTAGAGTCGTGCGATCGTGGTCAGAAACAAAGCACACCATTCCACGCTGATAGACTGCCCGCCTCAGTTGTGTAGGAATATCCGTACCCTCAATTTCCAACCGCTTTAGAATCTGCACTCTACCCAGTCGCTTAATCGTACTGAGATCATCTTGTGCATAGTAAAAGTACCAGTTTTCTCGTACTTCCCGGTAATCTCTCAGCTTGAGATAGCACAATGCCTCCTGAAATCGCTTTGGTGGTAGTTTCGCGGCTCTAACTCGCTCCAGAAAATCATCTTTCTCCATGAGTTCAAACACAAAATTACTCAGCAGCCCCGGCAAGTTGTAGGTTTTAAATCGTTCCTGTTCGGGTTCGCCTGGATTCGTTACATCGTACACAGCACAATCAAACTGACTACTGCCCCGAAACGAACGAGCTTCGTCAATGATTTTGTGTTGCTTCTCTTTCAAGCAGTGATATACCTGTCCCCGCTTTTTTGACATCTCAAACCGGAATACCTTCTCTGTATCAGCTTTAAAACCATCTGCTGCATCTGGATAAGTTGACTTCATGTGAGCCGAACATAACTCATTCCACACATAGCAAGATTGCACACTGCCCCATCGCTGCGGATAACCTTCAAACTGATTTCTGTGCGTCCAATGGTTTCGAATTGCCTGACTAAAAGAAACGCGATCGCACTCTTGTTGATCGTTTAGCCCTCCAGCTTCTCCAAATAACCGACTGACTAAGAAATTTGGAATCAATGCATACGCCTGATACGGTCGAGGTAAAAAATCGGGATGTCTGCCCAATCTGCCAAATCGTTGAATAAAGTTACCTGCATCAGAGGCTTCAAACACCAAAAAATTAATCTTAAAGTCAACACCAACGTCAATAGTTGAGGTTCCGATGAGTAAATCAGCTTGAGTGATGGACTGCGATCGCTCTGTCTCACCTGTCAAACTGGTATTGACCAAAACTCGGAGACTATATCGCTCAAATAGAGGCTTCAATAACCCCAATAGTTTATAGACAGACGCGATCGAATTTAGAATGATCGCACCTTTGCTACCAGGATAATCGAGAAAGAATTTCAAGATCGTCTCTTCAGCATTCTCTACTAACCATTGGTAACTTGATTTTGCATTCGGTTCCAACTCAGATGGAAAGGTCAGAGTAATGGGCTGGCTAATCGATCGCCACGTTTCTGTTTCTGGAGTTGAAGCAAAGCGGTACTTATTCTCAACAACTGGATCAACAATCCCAAATCTCAAGTTAGCTTGCCGCAAAAAATCTTGGAGTACCTCGCTTGGAGTTGCCGATAAAAACAGAAACTTTTTGCTGGGCGATGTATGTTTCATCAATAGAATTGAGTTCAACACACTGGCAATTTGTGGCGATGAGAAAACATGAAACTCGTCAAAGATAAATAACTTGTATACCTCATCAATCCTTCTAAAAAGTTTATCTGCGTTATCATCCTTATTAGGATTTTTAGGACTGCGCCTCAGATACCGGAATGAGTGAATGTAGTGAAAAATATCAGGATTTGTGAGCAAGATTTCTGAATTATCAGTGAGATTGATAATTCCTTGCTGTTTAGACGGAAGCTTTTTGGTTTCAACAAAGTTCTCAAGCGTTGCGCCTGTCAACCGACAAATTTGAGGATCATAATCAGGATTGAATAGCATTTTGTAGTTTTGAACCTGCCGTTCTTGGTCACGGGCTAACTCATTCGTAGGATACATTGCTAACGTATAGTTTTTGCCTGTCATTGCTTTGAGATAGGCTGCAAGGCTTTTACCATCACCCGTCATCGCCGTGTTGAAAACGATATCGATCTGCGGATCATTCAACAACTCCCATGTTCTTACTTGATGCCAAGAAAGATTGGAAATTTCGGGTGGCAGTTTGATTTGACTGGGTATCGTTTCAGATGGACACGAGTAAACAGGTTTTAGCTGGACAGAAAATGCTTGCACTTTTCAACATCCTCTTTGCTCGTTTAATGTAGTTTCTCGATGAATCTGCAATCTCACCTCATCCCTAAGCAATCTTCGATACTCAAACTGATTTTTATCTACCCTACGTTTCTCAATTCGATCGCCCCGTTGCTTCGCTACATGAATCGTTGCCGAGAAGCGATGACCGACTTCTTGCACCAACTCCTCGGTTGAATGCCAGTTTCCATCTGAGAGAACAGTCTGTAGTTTCTCGATCGTTGTCATCGCTCTTAACCCTCCATGCCCGAATAAAGAGTTCCCCAAATTGTCCACAAAACAGAGATAAATACTGATCCACTCCATAGGAATTGACAAGACTCAGGATTTGTTTTTTCTCGCCGTATTTTGAAATAGTGTCCGTAAAGAGTTGCATGAGTTGATGATGACACCGAAAATAGAAGATGACAAGATTAAACACAGAGAAAGTGTCCGTATATTTTTATGAGCCGCAAAGGTCATTCCATTACCTTGTCCCTGAAAGAGCAAGACAAAGCTCACCTTGAAGCGCTGGCGTTGGAATTTGGCATGACTTGGGGCGATCGCCCCAACATTTCCAGGCTGGTCGAAGCGATCGCTCGTCGTCAGTTAGTGATTGCACTCAACCACGACTGGACCAAGGAGCGGATCACTGCATTGAATCGTGCCCGGACTGCGTTAGTCGATGCTGGGCAAATTGAAGCGGCGATCGCGATTGCTCAACTGCTCCTAGAGCGTAGCGAACTCACGTTGCCACTTAGAACCGAATTAGAACAGTTCATTGCAAAACCCGCTGTACCTTGGCGAATTGAAGTCGAACGTTACATTCTGCGCCGACAGCCTTTTCAGTTGTCCTATCAAGATGCTGCCGAACGGGTTTGGCAGTTCACCATTCGCCATGCTGAAATTGCCACCCACGAAGATCGGCAGTATCTTGACTGCTGGTGCGAAGAAAGGACAGGCAACCAGGATTTACCGGAACTTATGCATAACTGGTGTCTCCGGATCGATCGCATCTTAGATGCTGCCGTTGTCCCCATATCGGGTCAGTGGCATCCCGGTCTAGACACTATTTTGGTTGAACTTCGTCTATTCCGGGGGCTTGCCTTCGCTTACCACAGCAAATCAACCCTTGATCAAGTCAATGAATGGTTAATCGATCCTCCCCAAGTACGACGAATTGTCCGACAAGTTTCGAGCACTTTCTGGTTTACGCGAGAAATATTGCGCTACGGGAAAGACTGTGAAGTGATGGCACCAGACCCATTGCGCCAAAAAATAAAGCAGGAAGTTGTGGCTCTTTATAATCAATACAATGCTGAGCCGTAAGTAGGTTGAACTACTTAAATTTGTGCTCAACAATTCTTGCTTGATTTGAGCTACGGGGTAAATTATTTGAGCAAAGCGAGTCTTGCAGTGTAGCTTAAACGTCCAGATTCTTGAACCGAGATGCTAGGGACGACGATGCCGTCTTTAGCAACCCTGTTGCTCAGGTAAATCCTCAGGATGGTCAACAGGAGAACGGACATCTCCACATCCTCGCTATCTGATGGTTAAAAAACCAGTCTCTAAGCGCAAACAATCCGAGCAATCCCCCACACCTTCAGCTCCAGCCGCCGCCTAAGTTGGAAGTCTGATGTTCTCCAATGCCTGTTCTTCGCTGGTGGGGTGATCTGTCTCCCACCAAAGGCGATAAAGAGACTGCGCTGCCCCAGGGTATAGTACCTCAGCCCCCTTTGGCAGACTCAACGGCAACAGGCGCGGCACTCGTAGGGTCTCATCCGGGCTGGCTTCCAGAACTCCCAGTGCAACAGCATGTGTAATCAACGTGGGAGGCTGAGAAGATAGGAGGGTGACCGTGGCAAAGGCGGCTCTGGGGACGGGTAGCTCAAACACGAGTCCGCGTGACAGTAGCGTTTGCAGGTCGGCATCCAGTTGGTGCAGCACCCGCTCTTCGATGACCTGTTGCCGCAGGTCGGTTGGGTCTGCCGCCAGTTTCTCTAGGGTTGCTGCCGGATCAAGCCCCGGTTTTGCCAGCACCTCATCATTCAGTTGCTCTAGCAGACGCGGATTCCCATCTGCCAGTTGTTTCGCCTGTTCCTGCAACCGATACCGTTCTGCTGCGGCACTTTTTGCCTCGTCTGTCGCATTGGCATCCAGTGCGGGCGGCTTCATAGCCGACAGGCGACTACACTTTTTTCGCAGGTCTGCCCCTTGCAGTGCATCCATTGGCTGCCGATACAGCACTTGCGCCTCTTGCAGCTCAAAGTCATAGCGACTGGTCAGAATCAGACGGTGGGGCGTATCGGTCGATCGCATTGCCCAGATGAGCGCCTGTAACACCTCCGCTGCGGGAGCTTTGAGAACATAACCCGTCCCTCGTGCCTCCAGGTTTTCCTCGAAGTCATCCAGGATCAGCAAAAAGGGCGGCTCGCCCTGCTCTGCCAATGGCTCAAAGACACCGCGCAACCAATACTTGAGGTCTTCGCCTGTCCCTTTCAACTGCTGTCGTAGCGCTTCTTGCTTGAGGGCATCGGCTAAATGATTGACCAGCGCTGCCGGATCAATGCGCCCCTGCCACACTAACCGTTTGAACTGGGGCAGGCGATCGCACAGCCGTGCCGCCAGACTGCTCTTGCCCAGCCCACCCATGCCATGAATCAACACGCCGAAGCGATCGGGGTCTTGTGTCAATGCCCGTAAACAGTTCTGCAACTGTCGCCGTCGCCCCACAAAGCTCTCCCGCGTGGGTACTTTCACCGTAATTGCTCAACTCAGGGGGAATAAGGATTCCAGGGGATTTAAGGCAGCCAGGATAGACTCAAAAGCAGACAAACCTTGTCGTCTTCCGGTATTGACAACAGAACGGACTGCTGCAAACAGATCTC
>Ga0209181_10011837_pt1 | contig 11116 bp, 11 predicted proteins | sample MAT05_FD_187208 | JGI IMG/M metagenome (GOLD analysis project Ga0209181, IMG submission 187208) | Freshwater microbial communities from Lake Fryxell liftoff mats and glacier meltwater in Antarctica - MAT-05 (SPAdes) (version 2) | ecosystem: Environmental > Aquatic > Freshwater > Ice > Liftoff...
CGTAGCTAAGGTAAACCAAGTTCTGAGCGATCGCCAAACTAGAACTGAGAATAGCGTGATTTATGATTTTAGGCAGTGGATTAGAGCCGAGGCTGGATAAATTTTGAGGAATGGTATAAGCGATCGTAGAATCAAGCAGAAGATCATAATATTTCTATAGCCGAACTGGATTGGTTAAATGTGGCGATCGCCATTGTTCAACCTGATTACTAGGTTTTAACTTTGAGTTAATGAATGAGTGGACTCAATTTTGGTTAAACTAGGCTTATAGCTAAGATAAAAAAGAAGTTAAATAACACAATGCAAACTTTATCTGTAGAAACTTCCCAAGATACTTTAGAGAATACTCCGCAGAGGGATTTAAAAAATAGTGCAGTTGAGAGTAATGATGAATATTCAGGAGCGATCGCTCGGCGTAAGACTCGTCCTGTGCAAGTAGGCAGCATTATAGTCGGTGGTAACAATCCAGTCGTCGTGCAATCAATGATCAACGAAGATACTCTGGATATTGCTGGCTCGATTGCGGGAATTCGCCGACTACATGAAATAGGCTGTGAAATCATGCGGGTCACTGTACCTAGTCTAGCCCACGCCTATGCCTTAGCAGAAATTCGTCAAGGCTTGATTAAGACTTATCAAAATGTGCCTATAGTCGCTGATGTGCACCATAACGGCATGAAAATTGCCCTAGAGGTTGCCAAACACGTTGATAAAGTGCGAATTAACCCAGGGTTATATGTATTTGAGAAGCCTAAACCTAATCGGACTGAATATACTGCCGCAGAATTTCAAGAAATTGGGGACAAAATTAGAGAGACCTTGAGTCCTTTGGTAATTTCCCTTAGAGATCAAGGTAAAGCCATGCGCATTGGCGTAAACCATGGCTCTTTAGCAGAGAGAATGCTATTTACATACGGAGACACTCCCCAAGGCATGGTAGAGTCTGCGATCGAGTTTATTCGGATTTGTGAAAGCTTGGATTTCCGTAACCTTGTAGTTTCCCTTAAAGCCTCCCGTGTGCCTGTCATGATTGCGGCTTATAAGCTGATGGCTAAGCGCATGGATGAGTTGGGTATGGACTATCCTCTCCACCTAGGAGTCACTGAAGCAGGTGATGGTGAGTATGGCAGAATTAAGTCTACTGCTGGTATTGCCACCTTATTAGCTCAAGGCATTGGAGATACGATTCGGGTGTCGCTGACGGAAGCTCCAGAGAAAGAAATTCCTGTATGTTATAGCATCTTGCAGGCTTTAGGTTTACGCAAGACTATGGTTGAGTATGTGGCTTGTCCGTCCTGTGGTCGCACCTTATTTAATCTAGAAGAGGTTTTACATAAAGTTAGAGAGGCAACCAAACATTTAACAGGTTTGGATATTGCGGTGATGGGATGTATTGTGAATGGACCTGGCGAAATGGCAGATGCTGATTATGGCTATGTGGGTAAAACTCCGGGCATGATTTCTCTATACCGTGGCAAAGAGGAAATTAGAAAAGTACCCGAAGCGGATGGGGTATCGGAATTGATTGCTTTAATTAAGTCTGATGATCGCTGGGTTGAGCCTGAATAGATTAAAAAACCTCAAGTAGGAATATCGCTACTTGAGGTAAAGTTATTTTATTTTCAGAGTGAATATCTCTAAATATCCATAGCTCCAGGTCCACGTTGCATGGCAATAGGCTCAGCTACAATTTCTACAGGCTGATCTGCCGCCGCAATTTGTTCTGGAGTAACTTTTAAAGTCATGAATCGGATGACTTCATCGCTAAGTTTCATAATCTTTTCCATAGTTTCAACTGCAACTGGAGGGGCAGTATAGTTGAGTTGGACATAAATACCTTCACGATTTTTCTTGACTTCGTAAGCAAGGCGACGCTTACCTCTATTTTGAATCGCAACTTCTTCTGCCCCTTTTTCTTCTAGTAGGGTTTTATATTTAGCGATCGCAGCTTCAAGATCCTGTTCATTTAGATCAGGACGCAGAATATACATGGTTTCGTAAAGACGGCTCATAAATTAATTTCCTTTTGGACAATAGGGCTAATGAATACACAAAAGCAAGGATTTATAAGCATAGCAAATAACTATGAAATTCTCTCGAAATTATTTAATTTTTGTCAGATATTTTCAAGGATGGGAGTTCTAGTCCTTACTTAAGTAGGGCTGGTTGAACTAGATCTACGAGAAAACAGCATATTTTCGCGATAATCCACAGGACAATCAATAATGGTAGGAACGGACTGTGCCAATGCTTCTTTTAATGTGGGGACTAATTCGGCAGCAGATTCAATCCTATAACCCTTCAACCCCATACTATCTGCCAACTTAACAAAGTCAGGATTACCAAACTGAGTATAGGCACTTCTGCCATAGTGTACCTGCTGCTTCCATTCGATTAAGCCATAGCCGCCATCATTAAAAATTAAAGTGACAAAACTTAGTCCTAATCTGACAGCAGTTTCTAGTTCTTGCATATTCATCATAAAACCACCATCGCCTGTCACAGCCACAACTTGACGTTCGGGATAAACTAACTTTGCGGCTAATGCGCCGGGAATGGCAATACCCATCGCCGCAAATCCATTGGAAATAATACAGGTATTAGGGCGATCGCAATGATAATGCCTTGCCATCCACATTTTATGCGCTCCAACATCGGAAATCACAATGTCTTCAGCTCCCATTACCTGCCGCAAATCATAGACAATTTTTTGGGGCTTGACGGGATAACCAATGTCATTGGCATACTGCTCATAGTCAGCGCGAATACTATGTCTAAGTTCGATCGCCTGGGGATTTGGCTTACCTTCGCGATCGCAGCGATGAATAATCTCGTCTAAGGCATCGGCAATATCGCCAACTACTTCAACCTTTGGAATATAGCTACTATCAACTTCAGCCGTATTTTCACTAATATGAATTATGGGAATTGCGCCACTAGCATTCCATTTTTTGGGTGAATATTCCACTAGGTCATAGCCCACGGCAATCACTAAATCCGTCTCATCAAAGGCATAACTAATAAAATCTCGTTGTTGTAAACCCATTGTCCATAGCGACAGGGGATGGGTGTAGGGAATTACGCCTTTACCCATAAAAGTATTGACCACGGGAATATTTAATTTGGTGGCAAACTCAGTCAAGGCATCACTAGCATAGGAACGAATTGCTCCATTTCCGACTAGGATTAAGGGATTTTTTGCCTTACAAATCAAACCTGCGGCTTCACCTAAACTGTGATACGAAGCATAAATTTTTCCACCTTTCCCGCGATCATTTGACTGCTTTAATGGAGAACCAGTTACAGGCATTGCCGCAATATTTTCAGGTAGATCAATATGTACAGCTCCAGGTTTTTCGCTTTGGGCTACCTTAAATGCCTTGCGGACAATTTCTGGAGTAATACTAGGGCGCACAATTTGGGCATTCCATTTAGTTATTGGTGCAAACATTGCCACTAAATCTAAGTATTGGTGGGTTTCAATATGCATGCGATCTGTCCCAACCTGCCCAGTAATTGCCACTAAAGGCGCACAGTCAAGGTTAGCATCCGCAACACCTGTTATTAAATTTGTGGCTCCAGGTCCTAAAGTTGATAGACAAACTCCGGCGGTACCAGTAAGGCGACCATAAACATCTGCCATAAATGCCGCCCCTTGCTCATGGCGAGTGGTAATAAATTGAATTGAAGACTTTTCTAGGGCATTCAAAACTTCCATATTTTCTTCCCCAGGTAGTCCAAAAATATATCTTACGCCTTCATTTTCCAAGCACTGTACTAGAAGCTCTGCCGTATTCATATTTTTGATTTTGGGATTAAGGGAACTTAGGCAAAAGTCTAGCAAAGATTGTTGGCACTATTTATAGATTCGTAAATACTCAAAAATCAATTTAACAAGCTGCTTCTGCTATTTTGTCTAGCTTTTCCTTAAATATTCTGGGAATATAGGGGCATTAAATTTAGATTTAAACTAAAATCTTGATACAAGCAGCTTAGAGTTAATGGCAAAGAAAATTGTAAACGTTGGAGTGGCAATCATTTGGAATAGCGATCGCTCGAAAATTTTAATAGATAAAAGATTACCTAAGGGTGAATTTGGTGGATTTTGGGAATTTCCGGGTGGCAAGCTTGAGGAAAATGAAGATGCGATCGCCTGTATCCATCGGGAAATTAAAGAAGAGTTAGGTATTGAGATAGAAGTGCAAGATCACCTAATTACCGTTGCCCAAAACTATGGCGATCATTTTTCTTTAAATTTAATTGTGCATCAAGCCAGTTATATCACTGGTGAACCTCAAGCTCTGGAATGTGCGGAGATTCGCTGGGTAAGACTAGATGAACTTAATCAATATTCTTTACCACCTGCTAATTGTGAAATTGTGGAAGCTTTACTAAAACTAGTTTAGTAATATTATCTTCCTGCGGACACTTGAGCTAATTTGGGTAAATACAAATCTACAAACTGCGACCAGCCCACAACTACATCCTGTTGATGCGCTAGATTAGTTGGATCGATGACTTGGGAATGATATTGAATTACAGCCCCATCAAGATCACAGGAGGTAATACCCGCAAATTTTGCCATCGCCATGGGTGCGACAGTATCCCACAACTTCACACGGCGGTTTAAATAAAAATATAATTCAGTATTTCCCATCAATACTTCCATAACTTTTAAGCCAAATCCCCCCATATTATAAAATTCAATTTCAGGAGCGAGATTTTGAATCGCCTCACCATACTTAAGTTGATCTTTATCGCCAATTAATAATTTATGGCGATCGCGTAACGGTGGAATTTTAGGAATAAGCTGCATTGGATAGTTGTCGCCCCTTTGCGTAAATAAGCCCCCGATCGCACTACCACCATAAAACATCAAATCCATCTCAGGGGCATAAATCCAGCCCATAGTCGGTTGATTATTTTCGAGTAAGCCCACCATCACGGCATAGTTTTCACCACCTGCAATAAAATCATCGGTACCATCAATGGGGTCAATCAGCCACATCCGCTTATGATTTTGCTGCCAAATTTGCATAGAGTCAGGATTTTCTTCGGTAATAATGCCATCGTTGGGAAACCATGTTTGAAACTGCTCGGTGCAGATTTGATCGATAGTGCGATCAACCGTAGTCACATAGTCCAAATGTCCTTTTTGGATTACCTCAAACTTATCTTGGCGTAACTCCTTAGCTTTTTGTCCAACTTGGCGAATAAACGCTCTAACTTGATCAAAGGTGTTAATCGGATTCACTCTCTTACTCCTGCGGCTTTGGCAATAGCAATAGTTGGAGCATTTTTAGAAAATAAACGGAAATATATTGATTTACCTAGCTCTTTAATCGGGAAAAATACATAGGTAAAAGGATTAAAGGTGACGATGATATCGCGAAAATCTCGTTTTGCTAGCACTAAAATTGCCCAAGCCACAAAGTCGGGAGACATAATGCCAATGGGATTGAGATTACTCTTAAATGCCCCTAATACTAATTTGCGAACAACACAGGGCGCACCTAACCGCCGCAGGGTAATTAAATCGCCAAGGGTGCGTTTTGACATTTCATATAAAGGACTAAAGGCAGGGTTAACTTCAGCTTCAGAGGTATTAATCCAAACTTCTTTCAAAGCTTTATGTTTAGATTGCTGCACTGTATTAAAAAATATCTCCATCAATCGCCATGCCGAAAAAGTATTAACCTCAAAGGATTTTTGAATTGCCTCAGGGGTGCGATCGCCATGGGCATTAGTACCGTGATTAATAATTAAAATATCTACTTTTTGCAGGCGGTTAGCTAGTTCTATTTCGTTTCCTACCGACCATTTCAGCACTTCCACATTTTCGCCAAAGTCACAGTCACTGCTAGTTAAGGCGACTACCTTTGCTCCTTGTGTTTGCAGTTGATGTACAAGCGATCGCCCCAAAGCCCCACTAGCTCCAGTGACTGCAATAGTTTTACCCTTTAATGCCAAAGCCGTACCCAAAATTTTATCTACAAGTGTAAAGGTACTACAAAAATATGCCTCACCGCGATCAAAATGATGCCGCCAGTGGTAGGTTCTATTTACTGTCCACTCCGTCGGGATTGTCAACAGGTCTCCAGGTTTGTGGGTTAAATCCGTTGACATCAGCCAACCCTTTGCCCTGGCAATGCTGGTAGTTAAGAATAGTACGGAATAAAGACAGCCAATAATGAAGCCGTAACCCTGTGTAAAAAAATAAGCTAAATAGGCGATCGCCCCAGTTAATACCACCATAACCGTAGCTTCAGGAACGTCATTGCGCCATTGTGCCTGTCGATATGCTTCAATGCTGACCATACTTAAATCAGAACGATAGGCTTTGTGATGCATCAAATGTCCTACTTGGATGGGCTGCCAATAGTGACCAGCAATATGGTAAAGATCGCGAATAACTTCGGCTATGACTATAGATAAAGCAACCAAAGGCAACTGGGAAATTAATTCCACAAGATAATTCATAACTCTAGTTTGACTTGAATTTGACTTGATTTGACTTTAAAGAGGGCTTCACAATTCTACATCTTAGTTAGAGCGATCGCTTAGGGCATTAATTCAGAATTACTGTTTTTATGCGGTTGCCCTATAAACCAAGGGGAGCCTGAGCGGCAAGAATTGCTACAATTGGGTGTAAATATAGTCAATTAGTAAATTAAACCTATGCAAACAACTGAAAAACCTTTAGAAAATAGTGCCCGTGATTTGTTTCAAACTGCTTACGAAAATCGTTATACATGGGACTCCAACTTTCCTGGGTTAAGTGCAGACGTAGCGATCGCCATCGATGGAAATACGCGTACAGGCAAAGCAACTATTAGCAAAGACCTAGCCGTAGAAGTAATTATGGATGATCAAAAGCTAATTACTCGTACCAGTCGTACCCCCAGTGGTGAAGAAAAAACAGTTACCGTTGATGAAGAGCAAGAATGGTTAACTAATCAATTAAAAGATGTTGTTACCCATCGTAAGCGCAAATCCTTTGTAGATGCCCACGGTAAGTCTAGTTTTTCTATGGGCGATCGCGATGCCTCTGGAGCCGTAGAAATCTTAGTAACTGGGGATTCTATGGGTTCAAATTACAAAGTTAAAGATAATCAAATTTCCTTAGTAAGTCGAGTAATGGGACGCATTGGCTTTGTGATTAATCACCTTGGACATTTAGATACAGGCGAAGGTTATATTTCCAGTGCTTACAATGCGATCTTTCGCAATCCCCAAACCGATGAAATTACCCGTCAGGCAAAATTTGAAGATAACTACGAAAAAATTGGTAATTATTATGTAATGGCTAGCCAAATTGTCCAAGTCAATGAGCAAGGTACTCAGAAAAATTACGAAATTAGATTTTCTAATATTCAACTTTTGGCTTAAACATCTAGTTTGGGGGAATTGTCTCTAATTGCGATCGCCCAAGCAAAAACACCAAAAAAATAAAGCGGGGAACCTCTTCCCTTTTTAAGATGGATTTGAACGAGAACTGCTGCAAGTTAATTATTGGAGTTTGTATGTGCCATTTTTGGAATATTTTCATTATTCTAGATAATTAACCCAATCTTTGATTAGTTCGAGAGAGCCATACCATAACCCAGCTTTAGGCGAGTGATTCGCCCTCTCTAGGATTAAATTCTCTGCACCTACTAGATGCGCGCATTCAATAGGAATAATACCATCACCCCAAGTATTACCTAATCCACAGGTTAATTCATAGCTACTATGGGCTAACCAAGATCCCCACTTTTTTTCGCCATAAATGGCTTTACCTGCAACACAAATATATTTCACATTGTCGTGAAACGCATCGGGATAGTTATTATTCACAAAGTCTAAATTTGATGCCGCCCATGGCTCTTTACTCCGATGGGGAGTGCCGAGGGTAATTAGGCGATCTACCCGTGAATTTGCGCCCCAAACCTTGTCATAGTAGGGAATCTCTCCCAAATAAATCCTTGAGACCCAGCCTCCTGCGGAATGAGCAATGAGATTTACCTTAGATACTTGAAATTCTTGACAGACTTTTTGCACCGTTTGATCTAACTTTAATAAAATTGGGGCGATTGATCGCCCTCCCACCGTTGGCAACCATTCCCACCACAGTAAAGGTACGATAGTTGCTTTGAATCCCAAATTTTCTAAAGATGCCTGTAAGCCCAGATAATCCTTAGAGCCTGCTAAATAGCCGGGAAGAATAATGTTAGGGATCATAATTGCTCAGTCCCGATAACTCCAGAGGCACCGATCCAAGCAATTTGCTTTATTCCTTGCGATCGCCCGTAGGCAATTACTGCTGAGCGATCGCGAAACTCTAATTCTATTTCAGCCGATACTGCATATTTAGAGCGTAATTCTGCTGCATAGACAAAGGTGTGTTTAATGGCTTCAGGGGCGATCGCTACCACCAACCATTCACTAGAATCGATTTCCTGCGGTAGGGTGGGCATCAATACCTTGTGCAAGTCCTCTAAATTCAAGCAAAATCCAATACTAGGATGGCTAATACCTTGGCTATTGTAAAGCCCCAGTAACTGATCATAGCGTCCCCCTTGGGCAATTACGTAATTACCGCTAACCACCTCAAAGACTATTCCAGTATAGTAACCACAGCTTTGTAATAAACTTAAATCCAAAACTGGCGGCGTAGGAAAGTTATTTTCTAAAAGCTCAACTAGGGATTTAAGATAGCTAATTTCGGCATCTAAATTATGAACCCAGCTTAAAGCAAGAACCTGATCTAATACCTGTTGGGGCTGACCACGCAAATCTAATAAATCTAAAGCTTGAGATTTTAATTGATCTGGTATTGCTAAATTTAGTAAGCCCACTCGATCTAAGTCCGCAATACATTGTCGGATTTTTTGCCGATACTGACTAGGAAATGTATTCAGTAAAGCTGTTGTTAAGCCCACATCTCCCAAGACCATTTGCCAATGGGGTAGATTCACACTTTCTAGGCACTTTGCTAATAAAAGCAAGATTTCCGCATCAGCTAATAAGCCGACTCCACCCAATAACTCTACGCCCGACTGATAAAATTCCTGTTGACGATTACTAGAAGGTAGCTTCCGAAAGACATTGTCGTTATAGTAAAGGCGTTGGGGGCTGTTAATTTTGCCTATTCTCGAAGCGTATGCCCTAGCGATAGAGGCGGTTAACTCTGGTCTTAATCCCAAAATCTCGGCATTACTACCATCAACTTGGATTACAGATTCGAGTTTGACCGCACCACCAACGGTTAAGGTACCCAAATGCTCAAGGGTAGGGGTAATGATGCAATGATAGCCCCAAGCTCGAAATTCAGTTTGTAATCGACTCTCAATCCATTGCTTTTGAGCTACATCCAAGGGTAATAGATCCTTAGCCCCAGCAGGAAGTGTTAAATTTACCATTTATTAGCTTTTACAATTTACCCCACGAATATTGATCTAACTTTAAGCCTTCTGATCGATATGTATACGATCTAGGGCTGTTAAAGCTTGCAATTTTAATAATACCCGTTATCCAGAAACGAAAGATCGGAATCATCCTGTTCTCACATCCTAATCTCAGTTGTGAAGTAAGATTTAGATATAGAGATCTTTGTCAAAAACTTAAAAACTCATGCCTGCGCTTTCAGTTCAAAATCTTAGGAAGTTATATGGAAACCAAGTTGCCGTTGATGATGTTTCCTTGAATGTAGAAGTAGGTCAAATCTATGGACTTTTAGGTCCTAATGGGGCTGGCAAGACTACTACACTCAGATGCATTGCGACTTTAACTATACCTGATGCTGGAGCGATCGCAGTTTGTGGTGCGACAGAAGCTAGAACTATCCGTCAAAATTTGGGTTATATCGCCCAAGAAGTTTCCCTAGACAAGGTTTTGACTGGACGAGAGCTATTGGAATTACAAGCAGCTCTGTATCATATGCCAGCTAAAACTATTAAACCTAGAATTAATGAGGTTTTAGAACTTTTACAGCTAAATGAGTATGCCGATAAGTTGACTGGAACCTATTCAGGCGGTTTAAAGAAACGGTTGGACTTAGCGGCTGGACTCCTGCATCAACCTAAAGTTTTAATATTGGATGAACCAACTGTAGGGCTAGATATTCAAACTCGGTTAACTATTTGGAATTTTTTGCGTCAACTCAAATCCCAAGGAATTACGGTGCTAATTACCAGTCATTATCTAGAAGAAATAGATGCACTGGCGGAACGGGTAGCGATTATTGATCGGGGTAAAGTTATAGCTGAAGGTACACCTAGTGATTTAAAAGCTCAACTGGGCGGCGATCGCCTCACAATTAAAATCAAAGAGTTTGCCGAATATTCAGAAGCAGAACAGGCATTAAATCAATTAAAAAATCTAGCATTTGTCACTAGTGGCTTGATTAATAACGCCCAAGGTAATGCCATCAATCTTGTAATTTCTCCCGATCCAGCCGCCGTAGGTGAAATTCAATCTAGTTTAAATGCTGCTAATATTCCAATTTTTAGCCTATCTCAGTCAAAGCCCAGTCTTGATGATGTATTTTTATCAGCCACAGGGCAAACCATCCAAGATGCAGAAATTGCTCTATCGGAAATTGCTCCAACTAAAAAGCGACGTTAGGCAGTTCTACTCTCCTAGAACATCAGGCAAATCAGCATACCGATCTAAATTACTACCTATAGGTTTAGTCTTAACCTGAGTTTCGTGAAGTTCAATATTAGTCCCAAACTTATCCCTAAGAGCGATCGCCTTGTCAGTTTTAACTAATTGGTAAGATGCTGTAAAACCTGTGTCAGTCCAGCGCGTGATTTGACCCTCTTTAAACCAATGCTTTCCATCCAGCAGCTTATCTGGATTAGTAGACTTGAGCTTGCGTATATAAACTTCTTCAGACCCCAAAAGATATACTACATCTACACTTAAATATACTGGCACTCAGTCAATAATCTGGATGGTAACGCTCTGTGTTACTAATAATTACGTTTGATTTGAAGATAAATAAACTATCGAAATCGGTATAATTTCCTCTATGTACGACAAAATTTCTTCAAATTGCCAAAAACTACACATTAACCAAGCGATCGCCACGGATTATTTGGTCACCACACCAGATGCCTTAATTTCGGACATT
>Ga0209181_10011842_pt1 | contig 11114 bp, 13 predicted proteins | sample MAT05_FD_187208 | JGI IMG/M metagenome (GOLD analysis project Ga0209181, IMG submission 187208) | Freshwater microbial communities from Lake Fryxell liftoff mats and glacier meltwater in Antarctica - MAT-05 (SPAdes) (version 2) | ecosystem: Environmental > Aquatic > Freshwater > Ice > Liftoff...
GCGTGGACTGCAAAGCGAGGTCGCCGCTTGGCAGGCCGACCGCAACGCGCAGCATCGAACCATCGAGTGGAAATTCACGCGGCAGGATGCTGATCGAAAGCTCAGTCGGCATTACGTTCCGAAACTTACGTGTTGATGTACTAGGTGACCCAGACCCGCGCCACCCACATCGGTTTCGCGCGCTCGACGCATTCGGGGAACTTCGGAGATGAGCGTACGAAGAAGAGGATTCTTGTGCTGTTGGCGCTGCTGCCTACCTTTGGTCTCTCGCAGAGCAAATGCATCTACCAAGGCGAACGAGTCAGCGGCTTGAACAAGATTTGTACCTGCAAGTGCGCGACCGGCGAGAAGTCCATGACGATTGTCGGCACCGCGATGTGCCCGCGCTCGCTCTCATAGTGAGGAGTGCTAGGCAGCCCTACCGGACTCTGAATAGCCGTTGCCAAGTCTGACGCACGCAATGCGCGTTACTGCGAGAACCGGACGAGAGCCGTAAGGTAGAGAGCTTTCGATTTCGACCTGCGGGGGAGCCCGGCCGCTGCGCCGGGTTCGTCGTCATTGGGGCCGGATTCAGAAAAATCGTCTTACATCCACCTTTACATCGACCGCGCTGCAGACGCGAAAACGGCCCCGAATCAGGCGCCGTTTTCATAGGTGGAGGCGCGACCCGGAGTCGAACCGGGCTAGACGGATTTGCAATCCTGACATCGGGCTATTTTGAACCGTTCGGCAGCGTTGATGAAATCCGCCCACAGCCTGCAAGTGCCTGTCGGGCAACGCGTTTTCCGCCTACACGGCATTGCTCCGTATTCCGCCCCGTTGATATACTGTGGCTACATGGTGGCTACATGGCCGAACGGGGGCAACGATGACAACGGAAAAGAGCAGGGCAGCGAAGGATTCCCGGCGCTTCGCCTTCACTCGCAAGCGCGTCGATACCGCCGCTTGTGTAGTCGGCAAGTCTCAAACTCTTTTCTGGGACACCGAACAACCGGGCCTAGGCTTGCGCGTGACTGCGAACGGCGCCCGTGCCTTCATCTTCGAGTCGAAGCTGGGCCGCGAAACTATCCGCCTGACCATCGGGCCGGCATCCATGCAACTGCGGGCAGCGAAGGACAAGAAGGGAGCGCCCATCGTTGCCGGTGCCGACACCCGCGCCGCCGAGTTGGCAGTGACGGTTTCCCAGGGCCGCGACCCCCGAACTGAGATTCGGGGCGCCATCGAAGCCGAACAGACCGCCAGAGCTACAGAGAAACGGCAGACCGTCACGGCCCGCGAAGCGTGGGATGCCTACATTGCCGAGCGCACGCCGCAGTGGGGCGACCGCCACCGGCTCGACCACAGCATCAAAGGCGAACCTGGGGGCACGATGGGCAAGCGAGGAAAGCCGCTGCAGGCCGGGCCGCTGGCGCCGCTGCTGGCGCTGCCGCTGCGCGACCTCGACGCCGCCACCGTCGAAGCGTGGGCCGCGAAGGAAGCCAAGAGGCGCGCGACCGTGGCCCGGCTGGCCTGGCGCCTGTTGAAAGCCTTTCTCGGCTGGTGTGCTGAACAGCCGGCCTATGCGGGCATCCTGCCGGCCGTGAACCCTGCCAAGTCAAAGAAGGCGCGCGAGAAGCTGGGCCGGCCCGGCGTTAAGTCGGACGCCCTGCAGCGCGAGCAACTGAAGGCGTGGTTTGCCGCCGTGCGCGCCATCCATAACCCGGTGGTGGCCGCCTACTGTCAGACCGTGCTTCTGACCGGCGCCCGGCCCGGCGAGGTGCTTGAGATTCGCTGGGAAGACATCAACACCAAGCTGAACTGGAACGGCCTGACCATCCGCGACAAGGTGGAAGGCACGCGGGTAATTCCGCTCACGCCCTATGTGGCGCAACTGCTGGCCACCCTGCCCCGCCGCAATGAGAATGTGTTTTCGGGGGTGCGCGTTCCCATCGTGGCCGCACCGAACGAACTGCACGCCACCGCCTGCAAGGTGGCCGGGCTGGAAGGCCTGACGCTGCATGGCCTGCGCCGTTCGTTCAAGAGCCTCACTGAGTGGCTGGAAGTTCCGGCCGGCGTGGTGGCGCAATTGATGGGCCACAAGCCAAGTGCAACCGCCGAACGCCACTACACCGTGCGCTCGCTCGACCTGCTGCGCGTGCATCACAAGCGCATCGAGGCCTGGATTCTTGAGCAGGCCAGTGTGACGTTCGACGCTGCCGCGCCTGCCGGTCTGCGCGTGGTGAGCGCCGCCTAGACTTCGAGTTCGCCCCAGCTAGGCCCGCGTCGAAAACGGGCCGAACCGCCAGCCCCCCGCTGGCCTGCTGGGGCACCTTTCATCGGGGTGCATTGGGGGATGCGGTGACGAACAAAAACCAGGTCCAGACGCCTAGCTCGGAGGGCGAGGACTTCGACGGACGATTCCGTGAGGGGTCGAGTCTCGCGCTTGGATCGCCCGACTACCGGCGCCAAGTGTTGAGTGACCCGAGGGCGCACGGATACACCGTTGAGAGTGACGAAAAGTGGGCCGCGTTCGTTTCGGATAAATGTCAACCTCTGACACCTGAAGAAGAAGCTCAGCACAGGGTCGGCTGGGACGACGCAACGATGAGCGCAAAGACTTGGTTTGCCATGGGTGATGTTCGCCCGGCCGACGCTGCAATGCTGCTCTGCCGATTCAATCCGAAGAAAACGAAGATGAAGGATGCCAAGCAGCGGACGACTGATGAACCCTGCGACTTGGCGCTATTGGTTGAGTGTCTCAAGGACTTGGGGCGCACCGCTCCGCGCTTTCGCACGCTGCTTGATTGGCTTGATGCAGCCAAACAGAAAAACTTTCCCCATCACTCGTGGATTGACCAGTACGTCGCTGCTGCCGCACTCTTAAACCCGGCACCGCCGCCCGAGCTAGCCGCGTTAACGCCCGCGCCGCCCAGCGAAGCCGCCACCATCGAGCCGGCGCCTGCTGCCGCGCATGAGTGGGAGGAATTGGCCCGCATCGAAGCGAGGCGCATCCGCAAGGCGGCCGAAGCGAAAGGCTGGTTCCCCAATCTAAAAACGCTGGGTGACGAAGTGGCAAAAGTTTTCAATCAGAAGGAATATGTCGGCCCGAACGGACACGCAATGCGTGGGGCGCACATCACGCGCAATGCGCTGCAAGGGCACGGCATTACAAAGCACACCGACAAGCTGCGCTCAACGATGAGGCAACGGGGCAAATAGGGCAAGCCTGGGACGGGGCAAGCGTTGCCCCAAGAAACCTAGCATTCATGCGGGTTCCCGGGCGGTTGGCTGCGCTTCCGGGGCAAGCGTTGCCCCGCAAAAGCTGTACACCAATCCCGGCGCCGCTGGGTGAAAGTGAAAGCCGATGCAAACCGCGACGCACCACAGCACGGAAGTTAGGCAAGCCGCCACGGCCGCCGCTACCTTCCCGCCGCTGGCAACTGAGACTAGAACCCACGCGCCGACCGACTGCACCGCTCACTGGTTGCTGCGCCGCCCGCAGACCTTGCGCGGCTGGGCCTGCAGGGAGGACGGCCCGCTGCGACCTGTCCGCATCAATGGACGTTTGGCCTGGGCCGTGGCCGACATTCGCAGGCTGCTGGGGGTTGCGTAATGCGCGCCGCCCTGCATCACCTGGCGCTAAGGTTGTGGTGCGCTGCCCCGAGCCGATGGTTTCGGAGGACCGCTAAATGAAAGCGCCCACCCCCACCAAAGCAGAAGCGAGCGCACCCGGCACGGGCGTTGCGATTGTTGCACCGACGCGGTTTCTCGGCACTGAAAACGTTAGACATCTGCGCGTTGTCGATGCCCTGCTGCGCCGCCCCATGCCGCGCGAGCAGGTGGACCAAGTAGCCGGATGCTCCAACGCCCCCGACTTGATAGCCGAACTGCGCCGCCGTGGCCTGGAAGTGCCGTGCACGCGGACAAAGAAGAAGGACCGCGACCTATTCGACACCTGGCCGGGCGTCTATCACTTCACCCAGCGCGACCGCATCCGCATCGCCCGCTGGCTGGCGCGCCGCGCCCGTGGGGGTGCGCAATGAGCAAGGCGGTGAAGGCTATGGTGAGACACGCCGAAGCCCAGGGCGTGAAGCTGGTACGCCCGCTGGGCTGCGGTGGCTTCGCGCTGCTGAAGGGTGGCCGCTGGTTCGAGTTCAAGACGCGCCGCGCAATGGCCCGATGGCTGAAGTGCGGACCTGCTGAGAAAGGCGCCAAATGATGCCCGGCGCAGTGAACTACAGCCCGCAAGATGCAGCGGATGCGCTGGGCTATATCGACCCCGGCTGCGAGCGCGCGGAATGGGTGAAGGTGGCGATGGCTGCGAAGGCTGCCGGTGTGGACTTCGACGCCTTCGACGCCTGGAGCGAGGCCGCACCTAACTACACCCCGGCTGGCGCGCGCGACACCTGGCGCAGCATTGCAGGCGATGGCGGTATCAAGGCCGGGACGCTGTTCCATATGGCGCGGGCTGGTGGATGGCCCGGGACTGCCGGCCGAACTGCTGCGCCGACAAGCCCCAGGAAGCCGGCTGCAAGGCCCGTAGAGGCACCGAAACGCTCGCGCCCTGGCACGGGTGCTGCCGAGGTTTGGGAGCGCTGCAAACCGGCGCCAGCATCGCATGGCTACATCGTGGATAAGGACGGCCGCCCCGATGGCCTGCGCGTGGTGCCCGACGGCGACCCGCTGAAGGTGAACGGGCAGCGCATGGCCGGCGCCCTGGCGGTGCCAGTGGTGCCGCTGTCCGGTGGCCCGCTGTCGTCGCTGGTATTCGTCGCGCCGCCCGAAATGGCCGCGCGGTGGAAGGCTGCCGGCCTGAAGTCGTCAAAGCTGAACCTGCCCAGGCCGGACGGTGCGCCAGCAATGGACGGAGCTTTCGTCGTGGGCGAGGTTGCGCCCGGTGGGCTGATTTTCATCGTGGAGGGCATCGCTACCGGCTGGGCGTGCTGGAAGGCGACCGGCGCCGCTGCCGTGGTGTGCTTTGGCTGGGGCCGCGTGCGTGGCGTTGCCCAGGAACTGCGCCAGCGCGACGGCGCCTCCCGGCTGGTGCTTTGCCCCGACGTTGGCAAGGAAGCCGCCGCCGAGAAATTCGCCGCCGAAGTAGGCGCCGCCGTTGCCACCATGCCCGACGGCGAGCCTGTGAACTTTGATGCAAACGACTATGCCCAACGCGAGGGGTTCGACGCACTGGAGGTGCTGTTGTCCAGGGCCAGCAAGCCGGACGCTTCCGTTCACCCGCTGGCGCTGTTCGTGGAATTCGACGCCACGCCCAAGGCGCCGCGCTGGGTCATCCCGGGCTTCATCGGTCACGGCGTGGTCATCGTGGCCGGTGCGCATGGCGTGGGCAAGACGACGTGCCTGTTGCCGCTGGCGATGGTCGCTGCCGGCCTGCACGCACCCGGCGACCCGCTGGCCCCGCGTGCGTGGCGCCATGTGGTCTACATCGTGGAGGACATCGAACAGGCGCGGCGCATCCTGGCCGGCATCACAAGCCCGCGCGGCCCTGGGCTGGACATCGGCACCGTGCGCGAGCGGCTGCACATGGTGGAGGCCCGTCGCCTGGAGCCGGCCTATGCCGTGTCGGTGGGCAAGGTCTACCGCGAGCAGTTCACGCGAACGGTCGCCGGCGTGGAGGTGCTGCCTCTGGTGGTGGTGGACACGAAGGCCGCCGTGCTGGTCATGGAGGACGAGAACAGCAACGCCGAGTCAAGCGCGGTCATGGCTGCCTTCAAGCAGGGCTTCGAGGGCCTGCCGACGTGGCTGGTGGGGCATGTGGCGAAGGCGAACATGACGCGCGCCGATGCGGCCGGCCTGTCGCTGCGTGGTGGCTCTGCGTTCGAGGCGGATGCGAACCAGGTGCTGTATCTGGTCAAGGAGGCGGACGACACGCGCTATCTGGTGCGCGGCAAGACTCGCTTCGAGGGGCGCTGGCCGGAGTTGGTCATCAGCAGCGACTACACGCACACAACGGCGCCTGATGAGTTCGGCAACGTCGAGCCCGTCACGTTGCGCTGGGGCATGGCAGCGCCGCCAGAGATGACCCGCAAGGAGGCCCAGCAACAGGCCCAGGAGCAGGACCGCAAGTCAGACGCGGCCGAACTGCGGGAGGATGTGCGCAACATCGTGGAAGTCGCGTGGTTGGGCGGGTTCCCGCTGAACCGCGAGGGAGTGAAGGCCCAGGTGAAGCGCAACAGAAACCAGGTTTCAGACTGCATCGAAAACCTGTTGTCTGAGCGCTGGCTGCATGAGGTGGCGATACCCACGAAGGAGCGCACCAACCCCAAGCGCGCCGCGTTCTTGGTGAACCTGACCACCGAGGAACACGAAGCCGTGAGGCGGGGTGAGGGCTGGCCCCAGGCTAAGCAGGTGGTGCCCGAAAGCTGGAGGAAGCCGGCCGCGCCGTCCGTATCGGCCGATGTGCCCCAGGAAGGACCGGAGGAAGCTCATGCCCTGCCCAGGTGAGCAAGTTCCGTCCGTATCGGCCCGTCCGTACCGCCTAAGGAAAACAGGTTGCGGTACGGACGGACGGGGACTGAAGTTCCCCCGTCCTTCGTTCGTATCCGAGGAAGTCAATACGGACACGATACGGACGAAGCGGACGGATACGGACGGGGATGGGTGCACCCGTTCGCTGGCACCTATCGGATGGCCGCCGTTTGGGTGGCGCCGTAGCCGCCCTCCGCGCTACCGTGCTTGCGTGTGGGCGCCGCGCTGGAAGCCTGGTCCGCCGTAAGCCATGAACGAAGTCTCAGAACCCCATGAGAACCTCACAAAACCTGACATTCAGAACTCCCCGTGAGCAACCTCCAAAAACCTCCTATTCAGAACCCCGTGGGCACACTGCAAAACACTTCTCTTCAGAGCCCTATGAACGGTAGTGAAAACTCACGTTTCGTGGACCCTCAGTCGGAGCTGCGCCGCCGCTACCGCGAAGCAGAGCGCCAGTACGAAGCCGCGCGCCGCACGCTGATGGCCGCAGGGGTGCCCGTGTTCGAAATGGGACGGCACCTGCCGCGTGTGGACTGGGCCGGGTTCAGCGGCTTGCGCTGTGGCGCGAAGAACCGGGGAGGCACCCCATGCAAGCGCCTTGACATCTACGCCAGTGGGCGATGCAAGCTCCACGGTGGGAGTTCGACGGGGCCGACAACACTCGAGGGCAAGGCCCGCGCGCTGCGCAACCTGACGGGCCGCAGGGCCGACGACCGACGCGACCTGGCGAGATAGGCAAGGTTCAGACAAGGTTCCTGCGCTATCGCCGACTTCGGCCGCTGCGCCGGGTTCTGCATTGCCCGGAGTCCGTGCTGGTCGGCGGGTCGGCCGGTGACATCGGCACCAAGGGCACGAAGCTGGTGATGCCTACCGGCCGGGCGTGGCCGCGCGGCTGATTCCGGGGCGTGACAAGTCGAGTGCGAGTTGCGTAGGTGCCGGGCGGGGCTTCAGGACCACCAGATACGGCGGGCTCGGCGTCCACGTTCCCAGCACGCGCGGCTGCCCGTACCCGCGCAGCACCAAGCCTTCCGGCTGGCGGGGGTACGGCGTCTCCGAAAAGGTCGGTGGTGTAAGCAGCATCTAGCTCGAATAGGTTGTTCCGGCCACGAAGGGCGTCGTCAGCATCGCCGTCCCCAAATAGACTACGCCTGTCATTCCTTCCGAACGTTGAGTTCGCCCAACCACGTCCTCAGACATGCTGTCAGCGCATACGCACTACGACAACCTCAAGGTTGCGAGGAATGCACCGGTGGAGGTTATCCGAGCTGCCTATCGCGTTCTGGCGCAGAAGCGTCATCCGGATGTAAACCCATCGCCTGATGCTGCGCGCGTCATGCAGCTGCTGAACGAAGCTTGGGAAGTCCTGTCGGATGAGCGTCGAAGGGCCGCCCACGATGCATGGATCGCTGAGCAGGAGCGGGCCAACGCAAGGCCAAACGAGAGGGCTGCCTCGCAGTCCTCCAAAAGCTACTCCTCAGGCGGACATCAGTACACATGGACAGCGCCTGCAGAGTCCTGGCGTTCGGAGGCAAAGCGAAAGCAACCCTCACCGAAAGCCCCTCACTCGCCGCCTCCAGCTTCTCAAAGCGAGAAGCACACCGAGCCATTGGACCGGCTCAATGCTTGGCTGGCCAATCTGAACGGGAGGTCCTATGCGCTAGCAGCAGTTATTGCTGTACTTGCCGCATCATGGTTTCTCAATCGCACATCTTCCTATACGCCTTCCAACTTGAGTCCTGCACCGACGCTTGCGACACCTACCGTGCCCACGGCGACGCCGGAAAAAGCTGAACATTTGGGGCTTGTGCCGTTCGACGGGAAACTGGATCGGTTGCCCCCCGCGCGCCGGCCAAAGGCGCTGCTGTCCGACGACGACGTTTTCGGCCCTCCATTGCCCCCCGCGCGCCAGCCAAGGACTGAGTACACCTTTGAAGAACTGCAATCTAGCCCATTGCCCCCCGCGCGCCAGCCAAAACCGGCCTTGTCGGCTGAAGAATTCCTCGGGCCGGAGTCTAGCCGCACGTCTAAAGCTGGCGACCCATGGGCAGTCGTCTCCGAAGAACCAGTAACTCGGTGGTCACCGTCCGGCAAACCATGGCCAAGTGCTGCAAGCTATTTGCGAGGGCTCCCCCAAAGGGCGACGGGAGGACTGTCAAAACTCACAATTGACAATACAGATGGCGGATCAAATGTATACGTCAAGCTATGCCGGGCAAGCAGTACTCGATGCGACGGGCTCCGACATGTCTATATCCCTCGTGGCAGTTCATTTTCCATCAACGGGATAGCGCCCGGCACATACGATGTCAGGTATCGTGACCTAAATTCTGGCCGAATTGCCAAATCTGAACCGATGGCGCTACGACAAATTGAAGAGGAAGGAGGAACGAAGTATTCAGTCATTCGCCTCACCTTATATGCCGTCACTGACGGCAATACAACCTTTGCACCACTCACCGAAGAACAGTTCTGAGTCGCGGCGATGACACCTCTCAAGAAGCACAACTCACGGTCTATTTCGAATCCGGTTTTCAAGCAGGCTGCGGTTCAGCGACGAGTTTCACGCGCTACTTGTCGACGCGCTGGGATCGCCGGCGTCTGGCGGTACGCCGTACGTTTCCGCCAGCCCCGGCTTGGCGTCCTGTAGTCCGCGGCCGCTCAGCTCGAATGTTCCAAAAGAAAGACGGAGCGAAGATGCAAGCACTTTCGTGGACTTCAGTTGCGTTTTACATCGCTTTTGGTATTTTTGCTTTTTACCAGCAGCTTCACGGAAAACATTTTCGTGGGGCAAGCCAAGTGTTCTCCCTCGTCCTAAACATCTCGGCTTTCGCCAGCATGCTCACTGGTGTCGCCTATCTTGTCTATTACGGGTGGTCAGTCGTATGGTGGGCTCCCATCTTAATATTCGTTATTGGCATATTGGCGGCGGGGGGGCTTGGGTTCCTTCTGGAGCGCCTAGTTGGCGCACTGGCGCTTAGCTTGGGTGGGTTCATAGGCTGGCCTGTTTGTGCATACTTCATGTTTTACTATGTACCCACCGCAACCTAGCACTGCGGTCAAGCTAATCGCGCCCAAAGCGTTTCTGCAACGTCAGGCTACCGGGCCCCGGCCGCTGCTTGGGAGTACTACGTTGATGTAGTCGCGCCTGGCTTGCTTGCGGCAACCTATTTGGTGCGCGGGTGGGTGTGCGGCGAATCGGAAGGTCAGGTCACGGTGTTGTGAGCGAATCGACAAACGACGGGCTCGCCGTGGCCATGCTTTTGCTGGGCTTGGTACTGGCGTTTCTCACCCGCCTACTAAGACACTGGGACGCGCCGAGCCGCCTGACTTTGGCCACGCTGTGCACAACCGTCGGCTTTGCCACAGGAATATCGATGTTGGCGGTTTCCGACAGTGAGACCAGCGGTGCAATTTTTGGCGCAGTCATTGGCGTGCTGGCAGGCCACCTCATTTCTAGCGGCCGTGAACCTTCAGATTGAGCAACTGCAAGCGATAGTTGCCATAGCGCCCAGGGCACCACCCGCTGCACCACCACCTGCCTGACCGCCGACACCTGCTGCCGAAGCCTCCGCGGCGCCGACGCTGTCCTCCGCGCTGGCGGCGCTGTCCCGTTGACTGCGAGGTTTCTCCGGCGCTGTCTGGACCGCAAGATGAACGGCCGCGCTCTCCTGCGTACGTGCCGACAGTAGTCGCTCGGTGCCTGCGAATCTGGGCGCCGCGACCGCGAGGAAGTGCGGGTATGCGAAGCAGTCAGCCAGCGCGCTAGCAGTGGGTGCACGCCACGCCACAGTTACGGCGGCGTCGGGAACTTGGGGTACCGCTCGCGCGCCCCAGGATTGTGCCGAAACGCATCTCGGATGATGGCAAATGATGGCTTTTTGCTCGCACGCCAGGATTGCCCCTGCGTTGGCGCCGAGCACTTCCTGCGGCCCGGATGTGCCGTCAGCGCGCGGGCCGGCGAGGATATGCAGAAACATGCAGTCTCCGCCGCTTCTACCTGCCGCACGGCGAGCCCGGCTCAGCGCCTGGTTCGCCGTCTCTGGGCTGTCTACAGAGCCACCCACGATGGGGGGGTGCGCTCCCTCCCGCGGGGGTCAGCGCTTTGGTGTGCCCCACTGAGAGCGATGCGGCGCGCCGGGCCGCCCGGCACCATCGACGCATGAAACACCAAGCTACCGCCGCCCGCCTCGACGTGCTGGAAGCCTCAGTCCTGGCGCTGTCTGAGTCGCTGACGGCTGTACACGCCGCCGCCACCCGCGCCGGGTTCTTACAGCGCATGGAAGACCTGCCCGAACCCGTGGCACCTGCTGCCGATGCCGCTACGGCGCGAACGCTGGCCGCCGTGCTGGCCGCGATGGCGCGCTGACAGTGGCGCAGACTTGCCGGGTTCGTCGTTTCTGGGGCCGCGTTGATGCACCCTGGCTACAGGGTGGCTACATGGAGCAAATTCAGAAACGACAACGGCCCCGAAATCAGGGCCGTTTTCATAGGTGGAGGCGCGACCCGGAGTCGAACCGGGCTGGACGGATTTGCAATCCGTTGCATAACCGCTTTGCTATCGCGCCGGGGTCTTCTTTGCAGTTGCTATTTTCAGCCAAAAAGAAGGGAAGCCGAAGCTTCCCTGTCTTTGAAATGTGGAGCGGGATAAG
>Ga0209181_10011844_pt1 | contig 11114 bp, 10 predicted proteins | sample MAT05_FD_187208 | JGI IMG/M metagenome (GOLD analysis project Ga0209181, IMG submission 187208) | Freshwater microbial communities from Lake Fryxell liftoff mats and glacier meltwater in Antarctica - MAT-05 (SPAdes) (version 2) | ecosystem: Environmental > Aquatic > Freshwater > Ice > Liftoff...
GAGTATATTAGAATTACATATCCCTCACTCAAAGTGATCATATTTTCCATGAACTCTGAAAGTATTTATGCTAAAAGATTTTTGAAAGCAGGGGCAAAAGGTTTTGTAAATAAAGATGCTCCACTGGATGAAGTGATCAAAGCCATAAATATGGTACTTAGCGGAAAAAAATATATTAGCGAAACGATGCTTGAAATGCTGGCAGAGTTTGGCAGCACAAAAAAAGAAAACCTGTTTAATAATTTATCCCCAAGAGAATTTGAAATTGTTTCCCTGCTGCTTAAAGGAGAAGGAATCAGCCATATTGCCCATTCATTAAATTTGCAGGTTTCTACTGTTGGCACACACAAAGCCCGTATTTTTGAAAAGCTAAAAGTAACCAACATTATAGAACTAAAAGAACTGGCCAATATCTATAATATTTAATTTGCCGGCACATCATTAATACAATTTTTTTTTGAGGAAGCATGGGGTATAACTCAACTACACCCGTGCTGCAGCTTTGATGTTAAAATCATTCAGGCTATTTATGAAGCGATGAGAACGGGGAAAAGAGTGCCAATACCCAACAATTAAATTTAATCATACAAAAAATAATAAATGGTTTGTGAATTTGTTGAAACAGCTTAACGATAAAAAAGAAGTAGTTCGTTTGTGAGAAAGATGATTATGAAATAGGCATATTCATTTGATATGGTAAAAGTGTATCTCATCTTAGCGAAGGCAGTGAATTGATGCAGTCTTATACTGGTATAGTAGAAGTAATTTTTATTTTGAGCAGATGTATACTGCGGTTACAAACCGCTGAGATCATTAGAAAGTATATGACAGGTGGGGCAATGCTGTATTTGGCAGCAGGAATTATTTAGATAAATGGGATGCTACTTTAAAAGGAATGAAAGTATCGTCTGGAAATTTTGTTTGGATAGCGGAAGCAATTACTTACGATGGCAGGCTAATACTAAGGAAGGGGTCGGTACTGGTTATCCGGTGATAACCTGCATCCCCCTTCCTTAGAGTAACTTATTTTCCTATACTAATAATTAAGTTGGTAGTTTTTAGTACCAAACTGTATCAGCTCTGTTGAATCTGTTTTGGTATCTATTATATTTCCATTGCGGATGATCTGCCATTGAAAATACAGTTTTGTAACAGGGGGTACATTAACAATTCTTGGCGGGTTGGTAGCAGCTGCAGGTAAAGCATAAAAACTATTCAAATTAAAACTTTTATCCGGGGTATCTGCTTTATCCCTGCTATGATAGCTGTATATATCACGAAATATTCCATCTGCATAATGATTACGCACGTTAAGTTCTATAGAATCCTGCGGCAGGTAGGCGCCTGTTTTATGCATGGTAAGATTTACAAAGGATGGCCTGCCCAGGTAAACAGTATCTGTTCTGTTTTTGTTTGCAGGCTGCTGTAGTATAAAAAGAAACGGCCTAACGTAATTGTCTTTAGCAGGGCGCATCTGTACCAATGTGCCATCTTTTCTAAAACGAAAAGATACCCGCCCATTAACATCTGTTACAGCGCTATCACTGGGTAAATAAAAAGAATTGCCAGCATACACTTTTGCAGAGGTAATAGGAGTTTTAGCATCCATATCCAGCACTAAACCACTAATGGTATAATACTCATCATCAGATTTTTTGCAGCTTGCTATGATGATAGTTAGTGCAAGTAAGGGGAGTAGTTTTTTCATAAAGTTGATGATATAAATTTATATACTCTAAATAGATTATTTTTTTAAATAGCAATAGAAAAATGAAGATTATTTATGATTAACTACTCACCATATTTTCTATAATAAATAGGGATAAATCCGCACTTCGGAAAATAAGATAAAATATATTGACCTCCCCTATTTGGCCTAACATCGAATTTAATCGCTAAAATATTTTCATTTAACCGTTTTGTTTGAATCAGTCTAAATTCATCATAATTCATGCAATAGAAGTCACCTCTATCTTTACAAAATACAAATAACACCCTTTTTTTATCTGCATTTGAAGCAAATGGCATTAAGAATTGAACACAAAGAGTTTCACCGTAATTTAAAATATTTGCTTTAAATATTTTTTCAATTTTAAAAAATTCAAATGATACATAGTTAGAATCTTTAGGATTATAAATAGATTCGAAAAGGTTTATGAGAAAAAGTTTATTGTTTTTTTTATAAAGTTGATCAATCAAGTGTTTATTAAGAGAATAGTTCTCGATAAAAACTGGGTCTAATAAGAATTTAAAATTTTTTAATGATTTAATTTTACTGTAATATGTTAATTCTATACTCGGAATATTCTGGGTTTTAGATCTGAGTATTGAGTCAATTAATGATGTTTTAATTGTTGTATATTTTTTTTTCAACTTTATATGGTTATATAAAGGATTATGCCTAACAAAATCAGATGTATCTGAATGAGAAAAATAATTTTGTGATAATACTGAATTCGTAAACGAAAAACACAAACAAAGTATAATGAATTCTTTATATAACATTAAAGCAAGTAGTTTAGTAAAATAAATTATTCCCTTTAAACATAGAACCCATCATTGTTTGCACTCGCTGTCTATAATCCTCTATCCCATGACCATTGTAATTTTCAGCTGCATTTAACCAATCAGTTCCTCCATTCCAAGTGTGTCCCCCATCACCACCTTCGCCATTGTAAGGCCTAAACCCTTTTGAATAAAGCCAGCCAATCCCGGCTCTTATACTTTGTTGCGGGCTTGTTACTCCTCCATCTTCAGTTAACCCAAATTGAGTTTTTGAATCAGACCAATCGTTTCCGCCTGGTGCTGCACTATAATAAACGTTAGCTTGCATAATATCTTTTGTTCTATCATTCTTTCCTCCTGGCCGGCCAGATCCCATTGTACTTTCATCCATAATAATACTTTTTACTAAGTTAACATTGAGATCTGAAATCGATTTGGGATTATCAGCTTTTACACCGTTTATATAAGTTGGTACAATTCCATTATTCTTATTCATATTAAATATTTTTGTTTCGGCTGCTATTAAATAATCAAATCTTTGATAAAATTTTCCCATGGTACTTCCTGAATATTCCCCAGGCTTATTGGGAATAATACCAGGCATAGGTGCCTCAAATAAATTAAAATTCAGTTTATTAAAAATACTATTTGGAGAAAAAAGAGAATTTGTTGTTATAAATGTTTGAAATTGTGTGTTTGATTTTATCCTTCCTACCTCTTGCCCTTGTAGATTGAAATACACTATATCTGTGGGGACATTACCATCGATATCAATAAATCTTATAGGGTTATCAAATGAATAATTATACGGACTCCATCTTCTCATTTCCTCTGCTTTCCCATCCAAAACATTCCACCGACCAATCTGCTGATCATACATTCTTGCTGCATAATCATATAACTCTAACCCGCTTCCATCTGTGAACTCCTCATTTTGTAATTCTTTGTCATTGTATTTATATTTATTTTTTAGCTTACCCGTACCGCTGCTGCTTATGGCATGCATGAGCAATCCGAAGGGGTAATAATGATTTTCTTCTACAATGCGGCCACTGTTATGGCTTACCTTTAGGTTGTCAAAATAAACATGTTTATTACTTTCGTTGCTTACATAAATATAGGCATATCCGTTCTTAGGCGCTTTAAAGAATATAAATACTATTCCTCTAAGTTATACCTGAAGGGAATTGACGAGTTTGCTATGTGATATGATCACACATTATAGCGGCAACTGATCATTTGCTATTCTTTCTTTGAAGTGCATGCTGGGCCGTTGGTCGAAGCCCAGACGGCGGCAACACTCTAATGACGGCAGTTTACCTGCAGTGGCATGAAAATTGGTTAATGGAGTGACCGCAGGTTTTTTATACAATAATTCTATTCGAACTCCCTGAACAGTTGCCGAAAAAACTTTTACTGTTATTCCTATTTTTGAAAGATTGCTGCTTGCTAAAGTGCCCCAATTTACACTGCCTGCTAATCCTACCCCAAATCCCAATCCTTCACCTATTAATATCCCCTTCCCATCGCCACCAGTAAACGCATCAACACCTGCACCAATTATTGCGCCAGCTAATGTTGTAACTCCCATTTTCCCTGCTTGCGATAACCCCTGAAATATTCCCGTAGCTGCCCATCCACCACTTGGGTCAATATTATTCACTGGGTCATTCCCCATGCCAGTATATGGCGAAGGGAACTGGTCGTAAGGGTCTTGCTGCACAAACCTTCCTATCTGTGCATAATAGCTTCTTAACTCAAAATCATCCCATTGGGTTTCATTGTCGAACTCACTGTAATCCCCTTGGTACTGGTAAGCGTTTTTTGGTGCATCAAAGCCCTGCTGCTTATCGCTGTTATCTTCAACCCATAAGTATAATAATAATCTTTTGTTGTAATCCAATATTCATAACCACCTTAATAATTCAAAATATTTTCTGGCATCACCCTTTATTTTATCCTTGTCAAAATTTAATTTTTTGTACTTATCGAGTATATCAAAAGAATTAATTATACTATTTGCCATTGCTTTTTTCTTTTCCTGGATTGAGGCTTTTTTTACCATTTTATAATCCAAAATAACATCCCAATATAGAACTTTATCTTTGGCTGATAACCTTACCCTATTTTTAACATTCAATTTAAGGCAGTTAATTACAAAAAATAGTTTTACCTCTTTATTTCCATAGTCCTTATCTTTAAAATAATCTTTGATCGTCATTTCATTTAAGAGTGGTACTAAACCAGAGTCTTCGAAAATATCAGCTGAATTACTAATTTCCATATTGATAGCTTAATTTGTTTGTTTATTTCCTGGAGGAAGTACCCCATGTATTACACGATATTTTTTTATTTTTCTATTTTCTTCTTTCAAGACAGCCTCTTTAGACCCAGTCTTCTGTCTAACTTTAGTCAATTTTTTTTCTCTTAATCATTTTTGAGTGTATCTTCTTTCAGGACGCACAGTAGTACCATATTTCCAAACTTCACCTACTTTAAGATGTGTTTGAATAACGTTTGGTGTCCTATTTCCCCTATCCCATACATCATAATCCCCTTCCTCTGTAGCGATCAAAACATATTGCTCATATTTTCTTTTATCTTTTTTAGGAGGTGTTGGTGGCGTAACAGGCTTTGGTTCCGGCTTAGGAGATACTATCGGTTGGTTAAATGGAAGATGGGCTTCTCCTTCCGCTCCCATTTTTAAAGGTAATAAAGTAAGAACAGCAGTAGCAACAGCAGTTCCAGTACCTATCAGCAATCCTCGGATCTGGGCTTTAAAAGCCTGCTTTATTAGTTCGCCACCTATTTTGGCTGCGCCCTTTTCAATAACTTTCGGGGCTGCAGCGATGATAGCTTCGGGAATTGAAGGTACAATTGTTAAAGCCGTTTTTGTCGGTGTATAAAGTATAGAACTTCCCTTCTCCAACCCATCAATATCAATATTCGCAATAGGCTCACAGCTTGCATATTGGTAATTAGTTAATTCAGGATAATCATCTGTTAACGGATCCAGCTGAGGGAACCTCCCTATCTGCGCATCATAATTTCTGAATCCGTAATCATACCAGTTTAAATCTGCATCTTCCCACAACTCTTTATCGTTGTAAAGATATTGATTCCTTAACTGCCCCTCACTGCCATCACCCAGTTTTCTTGAACTGATGGCGGCTATTTTTAAACCATAACTGTAATAATGATTTTCTTCTATTATTTGTTTGCGCTCATGGGTCACCTGCATGTTATCAAAATACACAGGCTCCGCACTTTCATTGCTTAAGTAAACATAGGCATAACCATTCTTTGGTGCTTTGATGTTGGTCAATATTAATGCTGCTGCGCCATCGCCGGCTGCTTTAGAAGAAATAAAAAATACCACTGGGTCAACCCTATTGTATAAGAAATCTTTATTTTGCGCAAATGTATACTGCGGTTACAAACCGCTGAGATCATTAGACCCCAGTCGCCTTCCTGCGGAAGAAGACTGGAGCTAGTGAGGGAACGGTTAGTGAGGACACTAACCGAGGCGGAGGGTAATGGGGTAGTTATTCTTTAATTCGTGCAAAATAAAAAGAATTGGAATAAATAAAACTACATTCCTCCAAAGCATGAATCCTAAATCTTATCAATCTCCTATACTTCTCCTGTTTCTCCACTACAAAATAAAATTTAGCAATTTCATGATATAATAAAATTTTACTTTGTTGTTTATAGTCTTGAGAAAAGATTATTGGAAGTTTTGATGAGAACATTTTGACCATCTTTGAATAGGGAAGTTCAAAATTGAAATACCTTGTATAGTAAGGACTGTAAATCCACTCTTTCCCATCATGCATCAAAACTTCCAAATGATAATGTATTGTATCCTTGATGATACTCTCAACAGTGAACTTAATGGTATCACCTGTTACAAAATTCTTTTTGTAAACGTTTTCTGCTAATCTAATACAAACCTTATCTTGAGCCTTTACGCTAAGACAAGATAGAATGAGTAGTGTTGTAATAAAATGTTTATTTATCAGTACCGCCATAAGTTGATTTATTTTTGAACCATAAGAAACTTTTAGCCTAATTTTTGGATTGCCATTTTTCCGATACTCAAAAAGTTTTCTAAATACATTGCCTTCTGTTTCAACACATCCATGTGAATAACCTTTTCTTGAGTTGTGAAAATAAAAATAATCCCTTCCCTTTGTATTAGTACCTGGGTCTATTTCTAACCTTGCTCTAATAGTTCCCCAATTAGGATAGTTAGTTCCGATTTGTTCTATTCCTGTGCCTGGTATGGAATTACCCTTTTTGTCGAGTTGCCAATCTCTATTAGGGTCTAATGAAAGATTTATTGAATAGTTGCCTTCTGGAATAGGACCTACTGATATTTCTTTTTCCTCTCCATCCTCATTCACTTTTACTTTGGTAAACTGATATTTTGAGTTTCGGTAATCTGTATCAATTTTTTTACCGGCTGGGTCTTTATATGTAATGATGCCAGAAGAAGCCTTATATCTTTCTATTTCTTTTGATTGATTGCCAAATTTACCTTCATAAAATATTGCTTTCTGCCCTTCATATAAAATCCACCAATTGGGCTGTTGCTGAAACAAATTTCCTACCCAACTTCCTGCATTTCCAATAGCACTACCTACAGTACTCCAACTCACAAAGCTCGCTCCTAAGCCTGCTCCAAAACCAATACCTGCTCCCTGCTTCATTGCATTAGCATTCCAACCACTTGTTGCCCATGCTATTACTGTTCCTGCTACTGCTCCGCCTATTGCCCATGCACCATGTTCTATTAATGGCACTGCACTAAATACCCATCCGCCGCTTGGGTCTACATTATTTACCGGGTCATTGCCCATACCTGTATATGGGCTTGGGAACTGGTCGTATGGGTCGGCTTGTACAAACCTTCCTATTTGTGGGTCGTAGTTGCGTAGGGCAAATTCGTTCCATTGGGTTTCGTCGTCAAATTCAGAATAATCAGCTTGGTAGCCGCAAGGGTTCTTGGGTGCATCAAAAGCCTTACTGCTAATCCCTGCAATCTTCAACCCATACGCATAATACGCATTTTCTTCAATTAACCTTCCTCTTACATGTGTTACTTCAAAATTATCAAAATACACAAATGTCTTACTTTCATTACTTAAATATACAAAAGCATAGCCATTTTTAGGAGCTTTCGATATCTGAGGCAGAATTCTCTGCCCATCGCCGCTATAGGTAACCCTCAAGGCATAGCTGCCCAGTCCCGTTACATTATCGTATGGAACAAAATTAAAATTCTCATCAAAGAATAACACATTCATGTAAGCTTGTGGAGTGGCATCAGTATTGGTATTTTGATTATTCAAAAAAGTACCAAATTCGCCAGGAGTCGTATTAATATTAGTAGTGATGTTGGTTGCTGTGCCATACAAATTAGTGGAGCTGGCACCGTAACTCAAAGAACTAAACAGGCTGCTCACTATCGACGATAGTATATTGTTTGGAACGTTGTTATCGGGCTGACCTGTGTAGTAATAATCCGTTCTGGCGGCAATTTCATCGCCGGCCATTACTTTCAACATCATGTTAGGCCCTAATTTTTTACCGAAATAACCCAACTTGCTTACCCTGTTACCAGCATTGGCATTCCAACCTGCTGCATCGGTTTTATTTACCCTGGTACTACTAACTTCATTAGTTCCGTTCACCGGGTTGCCATTGGCATCTACCTGTCCAAACATTCTTTTACCGATATTCGATTTGACTATTTAATTTATTCATCCAAATCATAGAAATAAAATAATCGAATTTCGTATTTTTTAGAAATAGAAGATTGACCTAAAGCAAAAGTTAGATGCCTTATACCCCCTTGTTCTGGGCTAGGTGATACAAAGTCTGAAAAAGTTATTTCATTTTACTCTTTAAGAGAGTTTTTGATCGAGAGCGGAAGAAAGATTTCGTTCAACATATTAAAGTATTCCCCGGCGCCATTTTGGTTTTCGAATTGAATACACCATTCTTTCTGCAATATTCTTTTTTCGTTTTTCGTTTCACCTACGACGATTTTGATATATCCCGAGTCCATCTTAACCCCGGTTATCGGGCTTTTATTCATTGCAAATGAATAGCTTTTTTTTAGAACAGTTTCAGTCGTATTCATCTGCATGCTGGAAGAGAGGGAAAATGAGTCACCTGAATGACTTGTTCTTGTTAATCCATTTGATTGGGTTAAGTTTTTGATTACCGATTCAGCAGAAGTCTCTAAATTTATATTAAAATGTAGGGCATTTAAAGCTTTATCAAATGGTGACTGTGCCATGCTTATAGTTTGATTAAATAAGAATACAATTGTACATAAATATTTTATTAAATCAATTTGCCCATTCATCTGACAGATAATTTACGAATTTAAACTGATTATGATAACAGAAGGGCATGGCACCGTAATGATGGGCGACTTTATTGGAGGTTATAAAAGCGGAGACATTTATTTTATGGCGGGCAATCTGCCGCATTGGTTTAAAAAACAACAGCACAAAATGACAGGTGCCGCAGTAGTTGTTCATTTTAAACCAACCGTTTTTGGCGAAGATTTTTTACAACTACCAGAACTAAAAAATATTAATCATTTACTTAAAAGAAATGATGGTATTCAGTTGCAAAATAAATTAAAGAAAGAGTTGGCTGGATTGATAACGGAAATTGACAATCTTACCGGTTACCAAAGAATTATACATTTATTGCTTTGCCTTCAAAAAATGAGCTGCAGCGCATCATTTAATATTCTTACGCAAAATTTCACGGCTTCAAACAACAATGTAAATCCGTCTATTGAAAAGATTATTGAATTTTCTTTTAAGCGATATTTAACATCTATTACCTTACAACAGGTAGCAGATGTAGCCGCCATGAGTATTCCTACTTTTTGCCGTTTTTTTAAAAAGAATATCAAAAAAACATATTTCGATTTTATACAGGATCTCCGCATCAGCCATGCCTGCAAACTACTATCCAGTACAAATAAACCTGTTTTGGAAATTTGCTATGAAAGTGGTTATAATAGCTGGGCGCACTTCAGCAAGCAGTTTAAACACATTAAAGAAATGACACCAACGCATTATCGCAGGATGATGCTGGAGATTGGGTGAATTATTTTAGTTGATAGTTAATAGTTCATTGTTCATAGAAATGTAGTGTATGTTAGAGTATGTTCTAAACTTGCCTTTTGACGGGCCGTTTTTTTGACTCTTTCAAAAGTTCTGTCTTTGATTTCCGGTAAAATATTTTGATTAAAATAATCATGTATTTTTTGTAAAATATTTATTGCGTGTATAGTATCTATAAATAAAGAAACTATGCTGTTTTTTAATTTTCAGAATGACTTATTCTTATTTACTTTCATCAAGGGCGCTATATACACATGGTAGCCATTACTGCACACCGTTTTTTGAACAAAGATGATGGCCACATTAGTTTTAAATAAAAAGATTATACGGGCGGCAACAAGCAAAAACTATTGAGGCTAAATCACGGCAAATTTCTACGTCGTTTTGAACAGATTATCCTACCAAAATATTTTGTAAAACTGCGACATACTTGCTACCTGAATGCCAAAAATTAAATGGAACGCATAACGGCAGTATGCAAACAATTAGCACTGCCGGCACCGATGCAAAAGATAAACACGCTGTTGCTTTGCAGCTTCTGCTGCTTACAAGCAGAGGGTCCGCGGTTCGAACCCGCGAACTCTCCCAAAGCTTTATAGAAATATGAGGCTTTTTAATTGGATATAAACAGAAGCTTTGAACTCTAACAATAAGCCAGATGGTTTTGTGGATCCAGAACATAGAATTTATATTAATAACTTAACATACTCCTTATCTATAAAATACTACGATTGGTTTTATGCATCCAATGTTTGTCTTTGGATATTGCTATTTCAGATATTTATAATGCTTCGTTTAATATTGAATGTCATCTATTCATTTTAAATCAGGAAGTACAGTTGCCTTCATGATATTCATGTCACCCACTTTCAAATAGTTTCTTTTCTGTATTTTATAGTTGATGATGCCACTCCATAGCCATCCGGCAATTGAGTATCCGATACTTCATTAATACCGATTTTAATTAAAGCCATGTGATGGATAGCATGTTCCAGATTGTAAGCAATTTCCCTAAAGTAATTGGTAGGTATTTTATTTATCTCATCACTGTTTTCATCAAAGCCTGCTTCTAATACAAGGAATTTATTTTCATTCAACAAAGCGGAATTTATTTTATTCATTATATCAATGGCTGTTTCCTTTGATCTTTCAATGGTAATATCTCTTTTCCTGTTCTCATAATTTACAATTCCTGATGTATAGCCGTCTTGTAAACAAACAAACATTTCCACTACATGTCTTACATGCTGCCCGATGCTCGCATCTGAGAGGGTATTAATTTTTTGACAGTATTGCTGGTTGGAAAGTTGTACCAATGAATTTTCCAGTTGATTAAAAATAGCATGAACAGATTGCTGAATAGTCATGGTTTTCTTGTTTTAATATTTATATCCTTCGCCTGCCTTTTCTTCTAATTGTACACCCAAAGCCAAAACAATACGGTTTACAAAATTG
>Ga0209181_10011845_pt1 | contig 11113 bp, 6 predicted proteins | sample MAT05_FD_187208 | JGI IMG/M metagenome (GOLD analysis project Ga0209181, IMG submission 187208) | Freshwater microbial communities from Lake Fryxell liftoff mats and glacier meltwater in Antarctica - MAT-05 (SPAdes) (version 2) | ecosystem: Environmental > Aquatic > Freshwater > Ice > Liftoff...
CAGCGTTAGGCAGCACGGCGGCGGCGCGACAAGCCCAGACCAGCCATGGCCAGCCCGGCAAGCGCCAGCGAACCCGGCTCGGGCACGGCCGTCACGATCACGTCGCGCAATTCAAACGTGCCGTCGCTGATGCCGTTGGCGCCGCCGAATTGCGCGTCGGCAGCCAGCAACACGTCACCAAAGCCGAGACATTGGTTGTTGCGGCTAACGCAGAACCAGTGGGCTGTTTCTGTCACGTTGAAACACGACGGGTTGTGCAGCGCCTAGCGCTGGACGCGCTCGCGCGTCAGGCCGCCAGCTTGCGACGTCGACTGGCCGCACCCAGCATGGTCAGGGCGAGACCGGCCAGAGCCAGGGTGCCCGGCACGGGGACTTGGTTTCTTACGGAGTCCGACCAACGCGCCGTGTAGGCTGCATTGTTCGAAATTTGCAGCAATGGATCGTTGAAGTTGTACGCCTGCAGGAAGCCTGTATTGAAGCCGTTGCCAGCAGACCCCAGCGTGATGTCGGTATAAACCACCGAACCATTCACAGAGTACTCGTAGCCGTTGGCCAGGGCCTCGATCTCGAGGGAAACCCACGTGCCGAACAAACCCGACAAATCAGTCGCCAGGTTGACCCAACCGCCGGTGTCGCTGTCGAAGACGCGCAGCCGGGCCGCGCCACCAAAGTTGGTGAAACCGATGATCGGGTATGTGACACCAGTCTCTGTCGGCGCATTCGATCGACCCCAGAGGTCCGTGCGGACGAAGCCGGCCGTGCTGGCCAGCCAACTCGAATCGAGGAACAGGTCGGCAGCGATCGAATCACCTGCAACACCCATGATGCCGATCTGGCGACCCTGGGTGTTGTAGAAAGTTCCTTGTTGGCCAATTGGACGCGCCGTGGCGTTGGTGGTGCTGTCGATTCCAATGCCAAGGACGTTGTTACGGCCCTGGTAGGTGCCCACATTGCTCCAGCTCGCCGGGTCGTAACGATCCTGAGTCCAGCCTGCGCCGGTGAGGCTGGGCAGTACCGGCGCTGCGTGGACCGCAAGGGTGAAAAGCGCAGCCGCGAGACCACCAATTGATTTCAGCACGAACATAGTTTGCTTCCCAAGGGTTAACTAAAACGGGACCATCGGCCACACGAAGGTACCGTCAGCAATTTTCGGGCCTCGATTGCAAGTGGTTGATTTTAAAAGGTTTGAAGTCCGAAGCTTTTTCGTGGTGTCAAGAAATCCGACGCGTAGCTTGTGTAGCAGCAGGGCAACGTTGCGCACCTGCTGACCCCCGTGCTTGGGGCAATCCCGCCCCCAGGCGCGGCACGAGCGATTTATATTGAAAGCTTGAGGGGTTGCTGAAGCGACTCTACGGAACAGAGCGTGGGGGTGCGCCGCACAGGCTGCACCACTCGGGCGCGACGGGTCTCATCGAAGACCCCTCGCCTGCCAAACCCGAGGAGCCCGCCATGCACTTTCCCCTGCGCCCCACCCCTGTTGCATTGGCCGCAGCGCTGATGACATCGCTTGCTGCAGTTTCAGCCGATGCACAGGCCCAAGCGCAAGCCCAAGCGCAAGCCCAAGCCCAAGCCCAGACCGCGGATCAGGCACCCGCCACCCCGGCAGCCGAAGCCGTTACGCCGGCCAATCGCCAGACCATCACGATCACGGCCACCAAACGGGAAGTGCCAGCGCACCGGGTACCGATCAATGTCACGGCGATCGGTGAAGCGCAGTTGCGCGAAGAAAACATCACCGATCTGAAGAAGCTGATTGCCAACAGCCCGGCCATCGATGCGCCGGGCAACAGCGCCCGTTTCGCCGACTCCGTCACCGTGCGCGGCCTGAACATCTCGTCCGTCAGCGCCAACAACATCGAATGGTTCGCGCGCAGCACGCTGTCGTACTACCTGGACGACACGCCGCTGCCCAACATCGGCTACCGCATCAAGGACATTTCCCGCGTCGAGACCTTGCTCGGCCCGCAAGGCACGCTGTATGGCGGCGGCTCGCTGGGCGGCACCATCCGCTACATCACCAACCAGCCGGTGTTCGGCAATGTCGAAGGGCGGGTGTCGACGAGCTTCTATCAAACCCAGTTCGGTGGCCTGTCCAACGACACCGACGGCGTGGTGAACCTGCCCATCGGCGACAACTTCGCGCTGCGCATCGCGGCAGCCCGGCTCGACGAGAAGGGCTACACCGACCGCTTTGCCGGCACGCCCAGCTACCTGACTTCGGCCTGGACGCCCAAGCCCGATGCCAACCGGGTCTTGTATGAAGACGACGACTACCAGAAGGTCGACACCGGGCGCATCTCGGCGCGCTGGCGCTTGACCAGCGACCTGGAGCTGACGCTGGCGCACGCCACGCAGTCGCAGCTGGCGCATGGCACCAGCGGCGCGCAACTGTTGCCGGCCAGCGGCAACCCGGGGCGCTACCAGGCGCCGCTGGCCTTCAACGACCACACGGTGCTTTCGCCTTACCCCGAATTCGCCGACCGCGACTTCAGCATGACGAGTTTCGACCTCGACTGGAAGCTGTCGTTCGGGCGCCTGCATTCGTCCACTTCCACCTTCAAGGACAGCCGCGTCGGCCAGGCCGACTACCTGGGCACGGGCTCGTTCTTCTACGGTGACCTCGGCTATTCGCGCTACCGACTGGGCAGCGCAACCTGGGCGGGGCAGACTGCCTTCCTGACCTTCGACAACCGCTACAAGGGCTTGGCGCATGAAACGCGCATCACCTCCAACCCGGGCGGCGCCTTCGACTGGATTGCAGGCGTGTATTACGCAACGCAGGAAAAGAGCCTGAAGTACGACGAAAACCTGCCCACGCTGCCCACCAGCGGCCCGGCCGGCGTGGGCTACCGCGAAGACCAGGCAGGCAAGTACAAGGAGACGGCCCTCTTCGGCGAGCTTTCCTACAAGCCGATGGCCGATCTGACACTGACCGCAGGGGCCCGGCTGTTCTCGTACAAGGACGAGACCACGACCGAGGTGGTGGACTTCGCCTTCGACCTCGTCAGCGGCGTGGTGGCTGCCAGCGAGAAAGGCAGCAACAAGGCCTACTTCAAGCTGAACGCGGCTTACACGCTGACGCCCGACTTGCTGGCCTTCGCCACGTTCTCGCAAGGCTTTCGACGCGGCGGCTCGAACGGCTTTCGCGCGCTGGGCGGCCTGGCACCCTCTGCCGAGGCCAGGACCTACAAGCCCGACACCACCGACAACTTCGAGCTCGGCATCAAGGGTTTCCTGGACGACAAGCGGCTGTACCTGCAGGCCAGCGTCTACCGCATCTATTGGAACGACACCCAGACCTACTTCTCGCAAGACATCAGCGGCTTCCCGGTCTGGGGCAACGCGAACGGGCCCAAATCGGTGTCGACCGGGCTGGAGCTTGACGGGCGCTACAACTTCACGCCGCAGTGGCAAGTGCAGTTCGGCAGCACCTACAACAATGCGAAATGGGACGGCACCAAGACCATCTGCCTGTACGCCAACAACACCGAATGCCGCACCTACACCAAAGGCGGCGTGCTGGGTGGCAGCGCCCGCTGGAAGCACAACCTGGGCGTTCGCTGGGACAGCGAAATGGGCGGTGGCTGGGCTATGAATGCCTCGCTGCGTGCCCGCTACACAGGCAAGAAACCTTCTGACCGTGGCGACGACCCCGCCACCACGGTTTTCGAGTTCGATGCCTACACCACCTTCAACACGAGCCTGGGCTTTTCCAAGGGTGACTGGGAGGCCAGTGTGTGGGTGGACAACCTGACCGACGAGCGCACGCTCGTGTCGTTCCAGGGCACCTCGGCCGTGGGCACGCGCACCGGCCTGCGCGCCATCTACCTGGTGCCGCGCACGGTGGGCGTGAACGTCAGCTACAGGTTCTGAGCGCGCGGGCGGGGCAAACGGCCGCCCGCCCGCTGCTCAATCCGCCGCTTTCGCTGGCACTGCTGCGAGCTCCAGCGCCGTGAGCCACAGCCGCGTTTCGAACTCCAGCTGGTGATAGTCGCCTTCCATGTGCGTGCACAGCGCATAGAAGGCCTTGCCGTGTTCACGCTCGCGCAGGTGCGCGAGTTCGTGCACGACGATCATGCGCAGAAAGCTGGCCGGCGCTTCCTTGAACAGGCTGGCCACGCGCAGTTCGCGCTTCGTCTGCAGCCGCGAACCCTGCACGCGCGACACCGTGGTGTGCGTGCCCAGCGCCTGGTGCACCACGTGAAGGTGGTTGTCGAACGCCACCTTGGCCAGCGGCGGTGCGCTCTTCATGTAGCGCGCCTTCATCTCGGCCACATAGGCCTGCAGCGCGCGGTCGCTGCGCACGGTGTGCGGCTCGGGGTGGCGCGCTTGCAGCCAGGCCATCAGCCGGCCTTCGTCCAGCAGCGCCTGCACACGCGCCAGCACCTCGGGCGCATGGCCTTGCAGGTATTTCATGCGGCAGTCTTCAGCAGCGGTCTTCAGCTGCGGGCGCGGCCCTGGCGGCGCTGTTGCGCCAACGGGCGCTTGCCCTTCAGCTGGCGTTCGATGCCGTCGTTCAGTGCACTGCGCAGCGCCACCACGGCTTCGAGGTGGCCGTAGACCTTCTCGAAGCGCAGGTCGAGCCACAACCACAGCGTGCAGGCGCGCAGCGCCATTTCCATGCGCTCCAGCCGGCTGTGGCCGTCCACCTGGTCCAGGAACCAGGGGCGGCCGGCGCGGCCGGTGTGGGCGTGGCTGCTGCTCCAGTCGAGAAAGGCCTGCAGCTGGCCTTCGGTGCGGGTGTCCACCGGCGCCTGCGCGTAGGTGAAACGTTCCTTCAGCGTCAGCGTGCCGGCGCTGGCGTCCAGCTGTTCGGCCAGCTCCAGCATCTGTTCCAGCTCGGCCACCTGGAAGTGCGCGTCGTCCAGCTTCAGCTGTTCCACGAACACGCCCAGCACTTCACGCAGCTTGGTCTTGGCCAGGCGCGAAGAGATGATGTCGATGTGCCAGCCGTTGGGCGCCACCGGGGCCTTGAAGTCGGCCGGCGCCTGCGGTGTGCGCGACAGCAGCTCCTTCAGCACCCGCTGCGCTGTCGGTTCGGCTTCGAACAGCACGCCGACGAAGCCTTCTTCGTGCATGCCGTAGCGCCCGGCGCGGCCGGAAATCTGGTGCGTTTCAGATTCGTCCAGCCGGCGGTCGGCCACGCCGTCGTACTTCGTCAGGGTGCTGAAGAGCACGCGGCGTATCGGCAGGTTCAGGCCCATGCCGATGGCGTCGGTGGCGACAAGAATGTGGCTGGTGCCGGTTGCGAAACGCTCGGCCTCGCGGCGGCGCACTTCCGGCGGCAAGGCGCCGTAGATCACGCTCACCGGGTGGCCGGCGGCGGCGATCTGGTCGCGCAGCATCAGCACCTCGCGGCGGCTGAAGGCCACCACGGCGTCGCCCAGCTGCAGCTTGCTGATGGGCAAGGGCGCGGGCATCAGCTGCACATGCTGCTTGCGCGGAAATTCACGCACCGTGCAGGCCTCGCCGCACAAGCCCAGCAGGTTCTCTATCGCTGGCACTGCGTACGCGCTGCAGATGATGATGACCTCACGCGCGGGCACCGCCACGATGGCCTGCGTCCAGGCCCAGCCGCGCGACTTGTCGAAGATCATCTGCGCCTCGTCGATGACGGCGACGTCGATCTCGGAGTTGGTCGACACCATTTCGATGGTGCTGCTGACGACCCGCGCCTCCGGCGCCGGCTGGTTCTCTTCACCCGTCAGCAGTGAACACGGCACGCCTGCTGCTACCAGACGATCGCGGCCTTCCAGCGCCAGCAGCCGCAGCGGCGCGAGGTAGGCGCCGTCCAGCGCGCCGGCCAGTTTCTGGAACGCGGTGAAGGTCTTGCCGCTGTTGGGCGGGCCGACGAACAGCGTCACCTTGCGCTGCAGGCGCCGCGCTTTCGGAAAGGTGTCGGGGTAGCCCTGGAAGGCCAGTTCGGTGTTCAGGCCCTCCAGCGTGTCGATTTCTGTCACGCGCCTTTCCCAACGCTCCTGGGCGCGGCGGCAGGCCGCTTTCAGTTCGGGCAGGTCTTGCGGTGTCGCGCACTCGGCCTGCAGCGCGGGCAGCAGGCTGGCCAGCTGGGCGGGTTTGAAGGCGGCGCTGCGCGAGACCAGCGCGTCCAGCTTGGCCACCAGTTCTGCGGCTTCCGGGTGCGGCGGTGGCGAGCCCATTGCCGCGCGCAATGCGGCCTCGTCGCCGTGGCGGAAGAAGGCCCACACCAGGTCGGCGGACACCGGCACGCGAAAGATCACCGGCACGCGCCAGTCGGCATGGCCCAGACGCAGCGCGTGGCTGATCAGGCGCGTCCAGGTGCCGGCCTGGCGTGCCACGCCCAGGCCCTGCAGCAAAGCCGCGCGCTGCAGCATCAGGCTGCGCGCTTCGGGGCCCTGGCCCACGGCGTCGATGTGGGCCAGCGCGGCGTCCATCAACGCGGGGTCGATCCAGCGGCTGGGCCGCTGCCCGGCCACGGCCTTCTGCAGCAGCACGAAGCCCAGCTTGTCGAGGTGGTCGTCGTGGCCTTGCGCGTGCTCGGGCAAGTAGTCGGCCGGCTTGACCACTTGCGGCAGCGTGTAGGCCGCGTGCCGGATGCGCGACAGCGCTTCCTTTTCGATGTGGGCAGGCACGCGCCCAGCGTGGCGCGCCATCGGCAGGTTCGGCTGGCTGGCCGTGGGGCGTGGAGAGGGTGCAGAGGGGTTGGTCATGTCGCGTGCAGGGTGCGACCGACTGTAAACCGCGGGCCACGCAAGCCGGGCAGCGCTGCATCTGGGCGGTGAAACGCAGGTGCACGGGCAGCGCGGCCTGCTGCGGTCTGAGCGATTCCCGCCGCTGGCCGAGCAGAACTGGCTCATCGCGGCCATCGGGCCGTGAGGGACGAGACCAGGATCAGCGAGACGCCGAAGCGTACGCTGTTCAGCGACCCGCACGCGGCCAGCTCGCGCACCATCGTCGACAGTGCTTAAGGCATGGGCGTGCACGCTGGCGGGTGGTTGTGGAAACGCGTCGATGGGCCAGTTCGAGGGGCGTCTGGCGTCGCCGCTTGCGGCTTGAGGTCAATCGTCGCTCTGACGGCGCAGGCCCGGTTCTCCAGCGCGACCGCAATCCCCACTGCACGCTCGCGGTGTAGAAGGACATGCAGGCGCGCCGAAGGCGCCGTGGTCAGTGTGCAGAAGTGCTAACTGCATCCGGCTCGTCAGATAAGAGCGATACTGCGCCCGGCGTGATGGCCTCCGCGGAATTTTTCGGCCTACCCTGTGCCATCCCTGAAAGCGCGCCATGTCAACGACAGGCCCACTCGAAACCCCGCTCGTCGTGATGGACGAACCGGCGCGTTCGCAAGATTCTCAGCGTCAGTTGAACTTGGTCAGCACCGCAGCTTTGCAGACGGCGATCTTCAGCAGCGCCAACTTCTCAAGCATCGCGACTGACGCCAAGGGCGTCATCCAGATTTTCAACGTCGGCGCCGAGCGCCTGCTGGGCTACACCGCTGCCGAGATGGTGAACAAGCTCACGCCGGCCGATTTTCACGAAGCGCAGGAGTTGATCGCGCGTGCCGCGGCACTCAGCCTCGAATTCGGAACCGAAGTTGCTCCCGGCTTCGAGGCGATTTCGTTCCGCGCCTTGCGTGGCATCGAAGACACCTACGAGCTCACCAAGGTCAGAAAGGATGGCAGCCGCTTCCCGGCGGTGGTATCCGTCACGGCCCTGCGCTCCCCCGAAGACGCGGTCATCGGCTATCTCTTCATCGGCACCGACAACACAGCGAGCACGCAGGCCTATCAGTACGCGCGAAGCCTGCTTGAGGCCAGCCTCGACCCGCTCGTCACCATCAGCCCCGAGGGCAAGATCACCGACGTCAACGAAGGCTCAGTCAAGGTTACCGGGGTGGCGCGCGAGAAACTGATCGGCACCGACTTCTCCAACTACTTCACCGAGCCCGAGAAGGCGCGCCAGGGCTACCAGCAGGTCTTTGCCAGGGGCTTCGTCACCGACTACCCGCTGACCATCCGGCACCAGGACGGTCGTCTCACCGACGTGCTCTACAACGCCTCGGTCTACATGGACCTGCGTGGCAAAGTCCTGGGCGTGTTTGCCGCCGCCCGCGACATCACCGCCCGCAAGCAGGCCGAGGAGGCCCTGCTCCAAGCCGGCGCCCTGCAAAGCGCGATCTTCAACAGCGCCAACTTCTCCAGCATCGCGACCGACGCGAACGGCGTGATCCAGATTTTCAACGTCGGCGCCGAGCGCATGCTCGGCTATGCCGCCGTCGAGGTGATGAACAAGATCACGCCGGCGGATATTTCCGATCCCCAGGAGGTGATCGCGCGCGCCACGGCGCTCAGCGTCGAGCTCGGGACCGAGATCGCACCGGGCTTCGAGGCCCTGGTGTTCAAAGCCTCGCGCGGCATCGAGGACATCTACGAGCTGACCTACATCCGCAAGGACGGCAGCCGCTTCCCGGCTGTGGTGTCCGTCACGGCACTGCGCGACGCCCAGGAAACCATCATCGGTTATCTGCTGATCGGCACCGACAACACGGCGCGCAAGCAGGCCGAAGAGGCTCTGCTCAGGGCGGGCGCCCTGCAAAACGCGATCTTCAACAGCGCCAACTTCTCCAGCATCGCGACCGACGCGAACGGCGTGATCCAGATTTTCAACGTCGGCGCCGAGCGCATGCTGGGCTACACCGCAGCCGAGGTGATGAACAAGATCACGCCGGCCGAGATTTCCGATTCGGAGGAAGTGGTCGCGCGTGCGAAAGCGCTGAGCATCGAGCTCGGCACACCCATCACACCCGGCTTCGAGGCCCTGGTGTTCAAGGCCTCGCGTGGCATCGAGGACATCTATGAGCTGACTTACATCCGCAAGGACGGCAGCCGCTTCCCGGCCGTGGTGTCCGTCACCGCGCTGCGCGATGCGCAGAACGCGATCATCGGCTATCTGCTGATCGGTACCGACAACACCGCCCGCAAGCAGGTCGAGGCCGAGCGGCAACGGCTGGATCGGGTCTTGCGTGAAACGAATCTGGAACTTCAAGACGCCAAGGTCGAGGCCGAACGTGCCAACCTGGCGAAATCGGACTTCCTGTCCAGCATGAGCCACGAGCTGCGTTCGCCGCTCAACGCCATACTCGGCTTCGCGCAATTGATTGACTCCGGTTCTCCGCTGCCGACACCGGACCAGAAGGAAAGCACCGACCAGATCCTTCAGGCGGGCTGGTATCTGCTGGAGTTGATCAACGAGATTCTCGATCTCGCGCAGATCGAATCGGGCAAGCTGTCGTTGTCGACCGAGCCCATCTCCCTGAACGAAGTCTTGAGCGATTGCCAGGCGATGGTCGAACCGCAGGCGCGCAAGAGCGGAATTCGGGTTAGTTTTCCCAATCCGGAACATCCCTTGTTCGTCAGCGCAGATCGCACACGCGTGAAACAGATCTTCGTCAATCTGCTGTCGAATGCGATCAAGTACAACCGGGTCGGCGGGTCGGTCGAGGTGACTTGCCGCGCCTGCCCGGGCGATCGCGTTCGTGTGAGTTTCGAGGACTCTGGCGAAGGCTTGGCGCCAAACAAGCTTGCACAGTTGTTCCAGCCCTTCAATCGCCTTGGCCAGGAACACGGCGTCGAAGAAGGCACCGGTATCGGACTGGTCGTCAGCAAGCAACTGGCCGAGTTGATGGGCGGCTCGATCGGCGTGGAGAGCATAGTGGGCGTCGGCTGCGTGTTCTGGGTCGAGTTCAACGCGACCGACGCCATCGAGGCGCACCGCGGTGCAATTGCGCCCGCATCCGCCATGCCCGTCGACGCCGCAGGCGCCGCGCCACAGCGCACCGTTCTTTGCGTCGAAGACAACCCGGCCAACCTGATGCTCATCACGCGGATCCTGGCTCGTCGGCCCGACATTCTTTTGCTCCATGCGAAGGACGGTCGGCAGGGCATCGAGATGGCGCAAACCGTCATGCCCGAGGTCATCCTGATGGACATCAATCTTCCGGGTATCAATGGCGTCGCGGCGCTCAAGATCCTCGCCGCTGACGCGGCCACGAGCCACATTCCCGTCATCGCGATCAGCGCCAACGCCATGCCCAGAGACATCGAGAGAGGTTTGGAGGCAGGGTTTTTTCGCTACCTCACCAAACCGATCAAGGTCGACGAGTTCATGGAAACGCTGGACCTTGCTCTCGAATGCGCGAGCGCATGGTCCGAGGTCGGCATGGGCGAGCAGAGCAGCCGATGACACTCGAACTGGACATCCTCGCCGCCAAAATCTTGATCGTCGACGATCAGCCCGCCAATGTGCGGGTCTTGAGCCGTTTGCTGACCGAAGCGGGCTACTCCCAGGTGACGTCCACCATGAATCCATCGGAAGTGCGGGCTCTGTACGGCCGCAACGACTACGACCTGATCCTGCTCGACCTGCAGATGCCCGTCATGGATGGCTTCGCCGTGTTGGAAGAATTGCGAACCAACGGCGGCAAGAGCTACGTGCCCGTCATCGTTCTCACGGTCGAGCCCAATTACAAGTTGCGCGCACTGCAGGCGGGCGCCAAAGATTTCATCAGCAAGCCGTTCGACCTGGTCGAAGTCAAGACGCGCGTCCGCAACATGCTGGAAGTGCGGATGCTGTATCGAAATCTGGAACGTCAGAACAGGCTGCTGGAACAGGCTGTGCACGACCGAACCGCCGAATTGCGCGAGCTAGCCGGCTATCTGATCACCGCCCGCGAAGACGAAAAGGCCCACTTGGCGCGCGAGTTGCACGACGAACTGGGCTCCTTGCTGACGGCCGCAAAGTTGAACCTCGCTCGTCTGCGCGGCACGCTGTTCGAAGACCCGGCGATAGCGGATCGCCTCAAGCAGGTGAACCGGCATCTGGACGAAGGAATTTCATTGAAGCGCCGGATTGTCGAGGACCTGCGGCCCTCGTCCCTCGCAACGTTCGGCCTGACGATCAGTCTTGCGAACCTGTGCGCAGAAGTGGGAACGCGCCTGAACATCGTGATCCAGGTCGAGTTCGACGAGGTCCGCCTGACGCAGGATGGGCACCTGGCGATCTACCGCCTGGTTCAAGAGGCACTGAACAATGTGTGCAAGCACGCCAAGGCGACACGGGTCCGGGTTTCGGTAAAGAG
>Ga0209181_10011848_pt1 | contig 11108 bp, 12 predicted proteins | sample MAT05_FD_187208 | JGI IMG/M metagenome (GOLD analysis project Ga0209181, IMG submission 187208) | Freshwater microbial communities from Lake Fryxell liftoff mats and glacier meltwater in Antarctica - MAT-05 (SPAdes) (version 2) | ecosystem: Environmental > Aquatic > Freshwater > Ice > Liftoff...
GACTCGGGCTCGGGGATGGGCAAGGTGGTTACGGCAAAGACGTACTGACCGCCGAATGAACCGTTAGCGGTACCAGACACTTTGAAAAAGTAGCTGCCGGGCTGAAATACGCCGGAGCCAGTCTTGAGGTCGGCTGTGCTCAGGGGATTGGTGTCGAGGTCGTAAATGAGGGTGTCGACAGCGGCATCGGACCACAACTGCGCACTCAAGCCCGTGATGTTGAAGATGTTGCCGAAATTGGGTATGGTGATCGCCAGGTTGCTGACGGATCCAGCCGAGAAAGTCGGCGTGTTGATGGTGAACTTCAAAGTATCAGAAAACATGCCGACGTTTTTCTGCAGGACTTGCGAGAAGGTTGCCGGTGGAGTGATCGTCGAATAGTCGAGGGTGATACTTTGGGCCTGTACGTTCAACGAGGCAGTAGCCAACGCAGCGACACAGGCTAGGCTCTTGGCAACGTTCGAAATGTTCATGGTTATTCCCTTGGTTTGATTGAATCGCAATGTGCAGTAGAAAACTACAGTGAACAGAGTGTCACCGGGTGATCAAGGCTTACCAATAGTCCATTCGGACTAATGTTGCGCCGCAACCAAGGTGTTTTCGTGACAAAGCGTGATTTCAAGCGGTTTGGCGCCGGGGTCAGCCCCCCGATTCCAGGCTGAACCCGGCATGCCGGTCTTGTCCGAGTCGCTCCACCAACTGCGGCAGCGCCGCCTGCAAGGCCGCCTTCAAGGTATGCGGCGGGTTGATCAGAAACACGCCGCTGGCCGGCAGGCCCGGCCGCTGCTCCTGGCCGGTGGCGTCGGTCGTGATCTTGCTGTTCTTCACCGTCAGCGTGGCCTGCAGCCAGCTGCGCCCGGCCTTGGTGGCGAGCGTTTTGAGCTTGCGCGGCAGGTCGTGCGCCTCGGGCCGGGGGATGATGGGGTACCACACAGCATAGGTGCCGGTGGCAAAGCGTGTCAGAGCGTCGGCGATGGTGGCCGCCACGCGCGCGTAGTCGGTTTTCACCTCGTAACTGGGGTCGCTCAGCACCAAGGCGCGGCGCTGGGGCGGGGGCAGGTATTTCTTGAGGGCTTCGAAACCGTCTTCGCGCAGGACGGCCACCTGGCGCCCGGCTTCGAGCTGCGCGATGTTGGCGCCCAGGGTCTTGGTGTCGGTGGGGTGCAACTCGAACAGCTTGAGCTTGTCGCGCTCGCGCAGCAGGCTTTGGATGATGAAGGGCGAGCCGGGGTAGATCTTGTGGCTGCCCTTGGCGTTGAAGCTGGCCACCATGTCCAGATAGTCTTGCAGCGCTGGTGCGGGCTCGGCGGCCGGTGCCGGCTTGGCTTTGGCAGTCGCCTTCCTGGCCGCAGCAGGTGGCGTGGCGGGTGGCAGCGCAGGTGGTGCCACCAGGCGCAAAAAGCCGTTGGCTGCCTCGCCGCTGGTGTGGGCATAGTCGCCGTCGAGCCGGTACAGGCCGGCACCCGCATGGGTGTCGAATACCGCCATCGGGCCGTCTTTCAGGGCCAAGTGCTTCAGCGTGGCCACCAGCACCAGGTGCTTGAGCACGTCGGCGTGGTTGCCGGCGTGAAAGGCATGGCGATAGCTGAACATGGCACGATGGTAACCCGCGCGGCGGTTTTGCTGCCTATAATCGCGGGCTTCGCAGCGCTCACGTGGCTCCGCGGCGAAGCATCGTTTACCACCTAAGAGATTCCCTGCAGAGGAAAACCGACCGTGGAAAAGAGCCCGTACAAACCCTCTTGACTAGAGAAAACTCATGACCAAAACGTTCAGCGCCAAACCCGCTGACGTGACGCACGAGTGGTTTGTGATTGACGCGACCGACAAGGTCCTCGGACGAGTAGCCAGCGAAGTTGCTCTCCGTTTGCGCGGCAAACACAAGGCCATTTATACGCCTCACGTCGATACCGGTGACTATATTGTCATCATCAATGCAGCCCGGCTGCGCGTCACCGGAGCCAAGGCGCTCGACAAGGTGTACTACAGCCATTCTGGCTACCCCGGTGGCATTTCGGCCATCAACTTCAGAGACATGCAAGCCAAGTTTCCGGGCCGCGCGCTCGAGAAGGCCGTCAAGGGCATGCTGCCCAAGGGCCCGCTGGGTTATGCCATGATCAAGAAGCTCAAGGTGTACGGCGGTGCAGAGCACCCGCACACCGCGCAGCAACCCAAGGTATTGGAAATTGAAGGAGCCGCACGATGATCGGTGAATGGAACAACGGCACCGGCCGGCGCAAATCGAGCGTGGCGCGGGTGTTTCTGAAAAAGGGCACGGGCAAGATCATCGTCAACGGCAAGGACATCCAGTCGTTCTTCGGCCGCGAAACCTCGATCATGATCGTCAAGCAACCCCTGTTTTTGACCAACCATGTCGAAACCTTCGACATCATGGTCAATGTGGCCGGTGGTGGCGAGTCCGGCCAGGCAGGCGCCACGCGCCACGGCATTACCCGGGCCCTGATCGACTACGACGCAACCCTCAAGCCCGAGCTGTCCAAGGCCGGTTTCGTGACCCGCGACGCCCGCGAGGTCGAGCGCAAAAAGGTCGGCCTGCACTCTGCACGCCGTCGCAAGCAGTTCTCGAAACGCTGATCTTGCCAAGCTGCAAAAAACCGCCCTCGTGGCGGTTTTTTTGTGGGGCGTTGGCGTTCGGCGTTGTTGTCCGCGAGAGCCGGCAATGGCTGCTAAGGGGGCTTGTTACCCTTCTTCGGCTTCGGCTTTCCCGGTGAATGTGTCGAATACGCCCCGGGAGCCCCGATGGGTCGCAGGTGGGCGTCGATCTTTTTGAAGGTCTCGGCCCAGCCTTGCGCCCCCCTCTTCGTGGCGCCGAGGCTGACGGCCAAGCCCTCGAATTCCGTTGCCGCCGCTCGGGCGCAGTCGATGCCTTCTTGGGCCAGCTGCCGGGAAAGCCCCACCGAGAGCGCGAACGCTTCAAGGTCGCTTTGACTGATGCCCGTCCCCTTTCCGTTGAGGGTTGTTGTGTGTTCGCCCGTGTACCCGAGCCCAGCGGACGGGCATAGGTCGAAAGCGGGCGACAGCGACCATTGACCACTGGCGTCCATGCAGAAAGCAAAGTTCTTGGAATGGTCATCCCTCATGGACAGGGCCACGTTGAAGCAAAGCTGCCGGTAGAGGCGCTCCACGTCAGGATCACCTCCTAGCCTTCGCGCGAGCTTCGCCAGCCCGCCATAGTCCAGGTGGGGCTCCCGGAAGTTAATGCCCAGCAATGCGGCGACGCTTTGGGTGTGGATCCGCTCGCCAGAAGGCAAACGGTCGAACCGCTCTACAGCAAGAGCCGCTCCGTTTGCATGGGACAACAATCGGCCCCTGGCCGCCTTGACGCCATGCTTGTCGGCCAGCTCGAGGCAGGCCGCTTCGAAGAACGGCTCGTTCTTGTCGCCCCTCGTTGGCGCGAACTTCAAAAGGCTGGCTGTGAAGCCTTGGGGAATCTTGGGCAGATCGCCGAGGACGACCGTTGACTTGTCCGGCCCGATGGCAGCCCAAAATTTCGGCCTCGCGCCCAGCGCCGATCCGCCTGCGCGGATCGCCTCCTTCGGGATATCCTGGAAGTTCTCTTCCTGAGCCTTGGCTGCCATTACAGACGCATCGAAGAGGTTGGTCAACAGGGCATCGATCTTCGCGTCGATCACTGGCTTGTAGGTCAGGGCGCCGACGCCGCGCTCGCCAACCCAGGCAAGCCTGTGCAAGGGGTTGATCTCGTCGATGTCGTATCCAGCGATCTGCAGACCCCTGTTCATCAGGCGCAAGCCGAAGCCGTCGGGAATGGAGTCGGAAAACAGGGGATGGATTCCTGAAAATGGATCATGCTGGGCATTCCGGACGCCGGGGCCGTTGGGCATCATCAACGGAGACAGCTCCAATCCGGAGGCCAGAGCGTCCTCGCTCCACTCAAAAGCTGCCGTTCGACTGCTTGCAAGCCAAATGCACTCGCCAATCAACCTGCTGACCGACCCGAGGCCGCGATCCAGAAAGACCTGCAAGCGGGGCTGTTGTTGCGCGGCGGTTCGCTTCGTCATCTTTTCAAGCTCACTCTCGCGGTGTCCGTCCTGGCACGTTCCATTCGCTCGAGCTCATCGAGGGTTTGCGGCACTGGCTTGCACCCTTCCCAGACCGCCCGGCCGACTCCCAGGGCCTTGGTTACTTTGAGGAAGGTCATCAGTTCGACATTCCCGCCGCCCTCCAGATTTTTGATGGCCTGGAGACTTGCTCCGCTGGCATTGGACAGGTCCACTTGGCGCCATCCCTTTGCTGCGCGCGCAAGCTTGATGTTCAGGCCGATGTCTTCGGCCAGCTCGGGGAGATTCATGAGTTCGAAAATGGGCGCCATAGCGTTCTTGGAATTTGTTATATCTTCTTAAAGGTCTAACAGATTTTATGAGATCTACAGAGTTTTTGGCAGAGCAGGAGGTGCCAGGCGCTCCTGCTGGCCCCTGAAAGACGTCGATGGCATACTCGCCTTCCCGATCGTTGGCCAAAAAAAAGGGCACCACGGCCTCGTTCGCCCACACCCCACCCGATGCGCTTTCGCCTGCTTCGCCGACGCCTCACCATCAGTGCCCCGCGCATGGCCGTGCGCAGTGCACTGCCGTGGCCGTTTCGCTGGGTGGTGGCCGCCGTGGTGCTGGGGTTTTGTGCGGCGATCGGCCTGTGGGCCTTCGAGTTCGGCAAAAACATTGCCGGGCTGGACGGCGGGGCGGGTGAAGAGGTCGTGCGCCTGCGCGCGGAGCTGGCCCGGGCGCAGAGCGAGCGTGGCCAGGCGCAGTCGGTAGCCAACACCGCCCAGACCCTGCTGACCACTGAAAAGTCGGCCCAGCAACAACTGCTGCTCCAGAAAAAGCAACTCGAAGCAGACAACGAGGCACTGCGCGATGACCTGGGCTTTTTCGAGAAACTGATTCCGTCGACGGGTGTGGAGGGTATCGCCATTCGCGGCCTGCAGGCCGAGAGGCGGGACGGCGATCGCCTGCGATGGCGTATCCTGCTGATCCAGCCGCAGCGCAATGTGGCCGAGTTTCAGGGCAACCTCGAGCTGGCGTTTGCCGGGTCGTTGAATGGCAAACCCTGGTCGACCACGCTGCCGGCCGGGCCGCTGGCGATCAAGTTCACCCAGTTTGGCCGCTTTCAGGGGGTGCTGGAGGTGCCAGCCCAGGCGGTGGTCAAGAGCCTGTCCGTCAAGGTGATGGAGGGCGGCGTGGTCAAGGCCAGCCAGTCGGCCCGTTTGTAACCCGATAACCGCCAAAAACAAGGAGACCGCATGTTCAACAAGAAAAAACAGCCGCCCATTCGCAGCCTGATCGCGCAGGGCAGCCATATCAAGGGCAACATCCGGTTCACCGATGGCCTGCGCATCGACGGCACGATGGTCGGCGATATCCACGCCAACGAAGAGCAGCCCAGCATCCTGGTGGTGTCGGAGAGCGCGTCGGTGACCGGTGCGCTGCATGCCGACCACATCATCATCAGCGGTACGGTCAAGGGCCCGGTGCACGCCAACCTGATGCTCGAGCTGCAGCCCAAGGCGCGCATCGAGGGCGATGTGCATTACCGCACGCTCGAGATGCACCAGGGCGCCATCATTGCCGGCCAGCTGCGGCCGCAGGCCGGCGCCGATGCAAAACCCATGCTGACGTTAGCGGCAAACAACCAGCAGCGCTAATCCCGAGCGAACTACTGTACTATTCGCTCATCTAACCTGTTGGAGTTGTTCATGAGCGCTGTTCTCGAAACCCTGCCCACCGAAATGCCGGCCCCCATCTTGTTCACCGACAGCGCAGCCGCCAAGGTAGCGGACCTGATCGCCGAAGAAGGCAACCCCGACCTGAAACTGCGCGTGTTTGTGCAAGGTGGTGGTTGTTCCGGTTTCCAGTACGGGTTCACCTTCGACGAGATCACCAACGAAGACGACACCACGATGACCAAAAACGGTGTCTCGCTGCTGATCGATGCCATGAGCTACCAGTACCTGCTGGGCGCCGAGATCGACTACAAGGAAGACCTGCAGGGCGCGCAGTTCGTCATCAAGAACCCCAACGCCACTTCCACCTGCGGTTGCGGGTCGAGCTTCTCGGCCTGATCCTGCCGCCAGGCAATCGCTTCAGGGCGCCAGACGCGCGCTACTGAAGCACTGAAATTACTCGGTAGTTACCAGGCGCATCGACGCTGCAGCGCTCAGCTGCACCCGGGCACCGCTGGCAAGTTTGTCGAAGCTGGCACGCGCGGCGGTGGTCACCGGCACGGCATCGCTCTGCTTGGCGATCGTCAAGGGGTCTTGGTGCACACCATTGACCCGAAACTCAAAATGCAGGTGCGGGCCGGTGGCCCAGCCGGTGGCGCCTACGGCGCCGATCACCTGGCTTTGGCTGACGCTTTGGCCGCGCTTGACGTCGATGCGGCTCAGGTGGCCGTAGACCGTGGTGTTGTTATTGCGGTGCTGTACGAACACCACGTTGCCGAATCCACCCTGCACACCGGCGAATTCGACGATGCCGTCGCCGACGCTGCGCACCGGGGTGCCGGTTGGTGCGGCGTAATCCACACCGAGGTGGGCTCGCCACTTTTGCAGCAGGGGGTGAAAGCGCATCTTGAAGCCGCTGGTGATGCGCGAAAACTCCATCGGCGAGGCCAGGAAGCTCTTGCGCAGGCTTTGGCCGTCGAGTGTGTAGTAGGCGCCCTTGGGTGCCGCGCCATTGGCAGCCGATGCGGCCGCTGCGGCCTGGGGGTCCTGGAACCACATCGCCTGATACGGTTTGCCGTTGTTGACGAACTCGGCGCTCAGCACGCGGCCGTTGCGCATCGGCTCGCCGTCGGCCTCGAGGGTTTCGTAGACGATCGAAAAACGGTCGCCCTTACGCAGCGCGCGGTGGAAGTCGATGTCGCCCGAGAAGATCTCAGCCACCTGCACCGCCACGGAGTCCGGGATGCGGGCGTCGTCGGTGGCGGCGAACAGCGAAGACTGGATGTTGCCACCGGCCAGCCGGATATTGGCCACCAGCGGGGCGGTTTCGATGACCGACCGGAATCCGTCGCCCTGGCGCTCGACCACCAGACGCTTGAAGTTGCCGCTGTCGTCGGAGGTCCAGCGGGCGCTGAGCTTGAGCAGGCGGTTGTCGTCGGAGGCTTCGGCGGTCACGCCGCGCCCATTGCGGCCCCACAGGCTCTGCCGCGCGAGCGGGTTGGAGCGCAGGAAAGCGTTGGCCACGGGGTCGTCGATGCCCAGGCGGCGCAGCAGACTGTCGGCGTTGTCGGTGTTGCGGGTGGTCTCGGAGCGGAAAAGCCTGAAGGCGTGGGTTTCGAGCAGATCGGCCTGGGCCTGCAGCGGCAGGGTCGCAACCACCTCGGTGACCTGCTGGACCGGCATGTCCGACGCATCGGGTGCCAGAGATGCCGTGGCAAACCCGCCGGCACCCAGCAGCAGGGCTGCCACCAGGGCGGTGACACGGTGGGGGTGCCGGGCGATGGAGGCCCGGGCGGAGGCACACAAGGTACCTGCTGCAGCAACGAATCCGAGGGTCAAAACGAGCAATCCAACGTTATTGTTTGTGGGCCAACGCACAGTGCTGGCTGCAGTAACGGCTTAGGCGCAACATAGAATCGGCTACCCAAGCGAAGGCCGCAGTATAGCCGCCCCCACTGCCGACGGACCCGTAGAAACCCTTATGAATCAAGCCGAACCACCTGTTTTTCCTGTAACAGAGGATGTCCGCCATGCGTTGGCGGTGTCTTTGCGAGGCTGCCAGGAGCTGCTGCCGCAGGACGATTGGGTGCGCAAGCTGGCCCGCTCGGCGGCTACCGGCGTGCCGCTGCGCATCAAGCTGGGCCTGGATCCGACGGCGCCCGACATCCACATCGGCCACACCGTGGTGCTCAACAAGATGCGCCAGCTGCAGGACCTCGGCCACACGGTGATCTTCCTGATTGGCGACTTCACCAGCATGATCGGCGACCCGTCCGGGCGCAACACCACCCGGCCGCCGCTGACCCGCGCGCAGATCGAGGCCAATGCCCAGACGTACTACCAGCAGGCGGCGATGGTGCTGGACCCGGCGCGTACCGAGATCCGCTACAACAGCGAATGGAGCGACCCGCTGGGCGCCCGCGGCTTGATCGAGCTGGCGGCGCGGTACAACGTGGCGCGCATGATGGAGCGCGACGACTTTGCCAAGCGCTACAAAGAGGGGCGCTCGATCAGCGTGCACGAATTCCTCTACCCGCTGATGCAGGGTTATGACAGTGTGGCGCTGAAGTCCGACCTCGAACTCGGCGGCACCGACCAGAAGTTCAACCTGCTGGTCGGGCGCCACCTGCAGGCCGAATACGGCCAGGAGCCGCAGTGCATATTGACCATGCCGCTGCTCGAAGGGCTGGACGGCGTCGAGAAGATGTCCAAGAGCAAGAACAACTACATCGGCATCCTGGACGACGCCAACACCATGTTTGCCAAGGTGCTGAGCATTTCCGACACGCTGATGTGGCGCTGGTACACCTTGCTGAGCTTTCGCTCCGAGACCGCCATCGCTGCGCTGCGTGCCGAGGTGGAGGCCGGGCGCAACCCGAAGGACGCCAAGGTCGCCCTGGCGCGCGAGATCACCGCGCGTTTTCATTCCGCCGCAGCGGCCGACAAGGCCGAGCAGGATTTCAACCAGCGCTCGCAGGGCGGCGTGCCCGACGCGGTGCCCGAAATGCAGCTGCCACTGGGCGAGGGCGGCACGCCGCTGGGTATTGCCGCCTTGCTGCGTCTGGCTGGCCTGACCAGCTCGGGCGGTGAAGGCACCCGACTGATCGACGGTGCCGGGGTGCGGGTCGATTCCGCGGTGGTCAGCGACAAGGGCCTCAAGCTCGGCGCGGGTACCTATGTGCTGCAGGTTGGCAAACGCAAATTCATGCGCGTGACCCTGGCCTGAGACCCGGCCCGCTCAGTGCGGGGCTGCCAGTGGCAGGCTGAGCCGGAACTCTGCCCCGTGCGGCAGCTGGTTGAAGGCGGTCAGGGTGCCGCCCATCTCGTGGGCCATCGACTCGCTGAGGGTCAGGCCCAGCCCCAGGCCACCTTCGCGGGTCGTGAAGAACGGCTCGAACACGTGCGGCAACACCTCGGTCGGCATGCCCGGGCCGGTGTCGCGCACGATGAAATGGCCATGCTGCTCCGACTTGCCCAGGTGCACCACCAGCTGGCGGTCGTTGATCTGCACCTGGTCCAGCGACTGCATGGCGTTGAGCAGCAGGTTGTGCATGATCTGCTCCAGGGCGCCCGGGTCGCCGCGCACGCTGATCGAAGGGGCGTCCTGCTCGATGCGCGCCGCGATACCGTGGCGGCGCAGCTCGGGGTCGAGCACGTGCAGGGCGCGGCGAGCAGCGACCTGCAGGTCGACATCGTCCATCCGCAGGTGGTTGTCGGCCTGGCGCACGGCGTAGCGCAGGCGGTTGATCACGTCCGACACCCGCTGTGCCTGGGTCAGGGCGGCCTGCACCGCCAGCTGGCCGGTCAACACGTCGGGCGGGTCTTCCTGAAACACGCGATGGGCAATGCGGGTGTTGGTCAACAGCTCGGCCACGGGCTGGTTCAGGTCGTTGGCCATGCCGGCAGCGAGCTCGCCCAGCGTGTTGAGCCGGGCGACCTGGCCCAGGCGCAGCAGCTCGTGGGCGCGTTCGCCGTCGGTGCGCTGGCGCAGCAGGGCGCGGGCAGCCAGCAGCAACAGTGCCACCAGCAGCGACCAGGTGGCCATGTGGCTCCAAGGCAGCGCGCCCCAGCCCACATGGCGCTGGGCGACGATGTCGAAGGGCTGGCTGGCGCTGGTGAGCGGCTGGACGAAGCTGAAGTCCCAGCCGCGGGCGCCTTCGGCGGCCATCTGGCCTGGCTGCAGCACAAAGGTCTTGGCGGCGTATTCGAGCGTGACGCGTACCGGGCTGGTCTCGGCCGTCATGGGCCATTCGCCCCACGGCACCATGCCGCGCACGTCGATCTGCACGGCGTGGCTGATCGGGTCGCCCGCCATGACCAGCTGGTAGCGGCCCTGGGCGATGTCGGGCTCGGTCAGGACCGGGCGGCCGAGCTTGCGGGATTCGGTCTCGGCCAAACCCAGCGTGGGCCGGGGCCATTTCGCGGTGGTGTCGCGTTGCAGCAAAGACACGATTTGCGGATACACCGACTGCAGGCGCTGCTCGGGGCGGGCCGGGTCGCTGCCATTGCGCAGCAGCGTCAAGGTGGACAACAGCGCGTCGTGTTGACCGGCGCGCTGGTTGATCAGCCGGTAGGCGCTGCGGGCATCGGCCTCGAAGCTGTCCTCCAGCTGGGTCAGCGCCCGCTGGCCCAGCAGCAGGCAGCCGAGGGCCGCCGTGACCAGCCAGCCGGCGATCCAGGGCGCATGACGAAGGAGGCGTCGGTTCATGCGGGCATTTTTGCATGCCGGCCGGCGGGTTCTTGTGGCCGGCCGGTGTGGGCCACAATCCAGGCCCTGATCAGGAGGTGCAGCATGAAGGCAGTTCTGCAGCGGGTGAGCGAGGCCCGTGTGACAGTGCAGGGAGAGACCGTCGGCGAGATCGGCGCCGGTTTGCTGGTGCTGTTGTGCGCCGAGCGCGGCGACACCGATGCGCAGGCCGACCGCATGTTGGCCAAGATCCTCAAGCTGCGCATCTTCGGCGACGACGCGGGCAAGATGAACCGCAGCCTGCAAGATGTGGGCGGCGGGCTGCTGGTGGTGAGCCAGTTCACGCTGGCGGCCGATGCGTCTGGCGGCAACCGGCCGGGTTTCAGCTCGGCTGCCATGCCGGCCGAGGGGCTGCGGCTGTACGACTATTTCGTGGACCAGGCCCGGGCCGCGCATCCGGTGGTGCAGACCGGCCGCTTTGCGACCGACATGCGGGTGGCCCTGGTCAACGACGGGCCGGTGACGATTCCACTGCATATCCCGCCGGTGGCTTGATGCATCTCAACGCGGCGCCCGCGGGGCTCGCCGATGATGGGCCTTTGCCGCCGATGGCGGAGCCCACGAGAAGGAGACGGCCATGCCCACCCGCCTGAAAGACTTTGTCACCACGGTGGTCGCCGTGGTGGAGCCCGAAACCACGGCCATGGTGACTGCCCAGCTGAT
>Ga0209181_10011856_pt1 | contig 11102 bp, 8 predicted proteins | sample MAT05_FD_187208 | JGI IMG/M metagenome (GOLD analysis project Ga0209181, IMG submission 187208) | Freshwater microbial communities from Lake Fryxell liftoff mats and glacier meltwater in Antarctica - MAT-05 (SPAdes) (version 2) | ecosystem: Environmental > Aquatic > Freshwater > Ice > Liftoff...
CGCTTTCTGCCATTATGTAGAGCTCTACATAATGGCAGTTATGCATAGCTCGCTGTTATGAATAGTATCGGTAGCGACAGTCCAAAAACCCGCATTAATACTGGCTCTGCAGCCTGCTGGCCCTCGAAGCACTAGACATAATTTCCGTAGTCAACTGAACTGGCAACTCCACTACAGGAGATTGCCATGGACTTCGTTGCCTCACTTCACCCCACGCCCCAGGCGTGGTTGCGCGATAGCGCGCTTGCGCCACATATTGATGCCTATGGTGCATACCTGCGCCAGGGCCGCTACGCGACCAACACGACCAGGGGTTACCTTAATTGTGTTGCGCACTTTGCGCACTGGATCACGCAGACCGTCCTGCCAGTTGATCGGATAGATGAGGAAGTAGTGCGGCAGTTCCTTGATGAACACCTGCCGAACTGCAACTGCGATGGGCCGGTCGCACGTGTTTACGGGAATTTGCGGGCCGCGTTGGGCCATCTAGCGATCGTGCTTCGGGCTCAGGGTGCGATTCCGATGATTGCAGAACCGACTGGCCCCATCGCCGATGAACTGCGCCGGTACGACGAACACATGTGTCATGCGCGGGGCTTGACAGGCGGCACACGCCAAGACCAACTGCGCATAGTTGGGCGATTGCTACTGCACAAATTTGCAGACTGCCCTGTCGTCATCAGCAAGTTACAGCCAGCCGATATTCGCCAGTTCATTGCTGTGCAGATGAAACTGGTGGACACTGTCTCGAACGCTTCTGCATTGGCCTCGGCGTTGCGCAGTTACTTGCGCTACCGAGCAACCTGCGGGGACCAGGTCCAAGGACTGCTTGGTGTGATCTCCTCGCCAATTCACTGGAGTTTGGCATCGCTTCCCCGTTCGCTCAAGCCCGTTGATGTTGAGCGCCTGTTGGCCTCGTTCACCCCCGAGATATCGTCTCCATTGCGTGGCTACGCCATCGTGCGCTGCGCGCTGGACTTGGGGTTGCGCAGCAGTGAAGTGGCCAAACTTCGGTTGACCGATATCGACTGGCGCGCTGGCACGGTCATGCTCAGACGCACCAAATCCTTGCGCCAGGACATCTTGCCCCTGCCAGAGGGCACGGGTCAGGCTTTAGCTGACTACTTGTGTCAGGAGCGCCCCCAAACCACGAACCCATCGGTCTTTGTGCGCACATTGGCACCCCGTGATCAACCCATTGGCCCCGATGCCATACGGCGAGTAATTTGCGATGCGTACAAACGTATTGGCCTCAACCATGGGCGCTCCCACGCGCTACGCCATACGCTGGCGTGCCAAATGCTGAACAGCGGCAGTTCTATCAAGGATATCGCCGATGTGCTGCGGCACCGATCCCTCAACACGACCCTCATTTACGCCAAACTTGATGATCGCAAGCTGGTAGCGGTTGCACAACCTTGGCCAGGGAGCGCAGCATGAATGCCGCACCGAGTCTGCAATCAAAGGTAGACGAATACATCACCGAGCGTCGTCGCCTTGGTTTTAAGCTGCACGGCATGGCCCAGGGTTTGGCCCACTTTGCCCGCTACGTGAGTGGTGTGCATCACCGTGGACCGCTAACGTGTGACCTGATGGCCAACTGGGCACGTCAGGACAAAACGCTGGCCCATAAAACGGAGACGAGTGCTCGACGGCTCCAGATGCTCAGGCCTTTTGCCCGTTGGATGCGCCAATTCGAGGCGCAGACAGAAATACCCGATGAATCGGTCTTTGGCCCGATGCCCGGGCGCCTGACACCGCACATCTGCCATGAAACCGAGATTGTTGCGCTGCTGGATGCTGCCCGCCATATGGATCCGCCGAACAGCTTGCGCCCAGCCACATTCGAGACGCTGTTCGGACTGATCGCCTGCGCCGGTCTGCGGGTGTCTGAAGCGTTGAACCTGCTCGATAGCGATGTCGATCTCCAGGACGGCACACTGGTCGTGCGTCAGACCAAGTTTGGTAAGTCACGACGATTGCCTCTGCATGCCAGTACGGTCCAATCCTTGGCGCACTACCGGCAACTTCGCTGCCAGCAAATCGGCACCACAGCGGACACCACCTTCTTCATTGGCACGCGTGGAAAGCTGTTGGGCCAGCCGCTGGGAGATCGCCAAGTTCACCGCGTGTTCATCGAGTTGATCACCAAATTGGACTGGGCAAATCGCGGCGCACATGTCACTGTTCGCATTCATGATTTGCGCCACACCTTTGCCGTTCGCACGTTGATGCGCTGGCATCAACTGGGCATCGATATCGATCAGGCAATGTTGTCGCTGTCCACCTACCTGGGGCATGTCAAGATAACTCATTCCTACTGGTACCTCACCAGCGTGCCGGAACTGATGGCACTGGCTGGTGCCAAATTCGAGCAGTTCGCTCAGGCGCCGGAGTTCGGCGATGACTAGGCCCAAATGTGCTCAGACACCCCCGACCTTCCCGTCACTTGTGCAGGCGTTCTTCGCTGTGCATTTAACCCAGCATAGGGCGTTGAGTCCGCGAACAGTGGCGACCTACCGCGATGCCTTCGTGCTGTTTCTGAACTTTGCCTCCAAGCGCTGTGCAAAGTCACCGGCAGCACTGGAAATGAAGGACATCACGCCTGGGTTGATACTGGCCTTCCTCGACCACTTGGAGAAGGACCGGGGCAATGCTGTACGCAGTCGCAATGCACGCTTGGCGGCCTTACGGGCGTTTCTGAAGTTCGCCGCCCACCGTGATGTCTCATCTCTACACATCATCGAACAAGCGCTGGGAGTTCCAGTGAAACGGTTCGAGCGGCCGATGCTGGGATTCTTGTCACGGGAAGAAATGCTGGCAGTGATTGGTTTACCGGGTAAAACGTGGATCAGCCAGCGGGACCACTTGTTGTTTGGCTTGATGTACAACACCGGCGCACGAGTGTCCGAAATCATCGGCGTGCGAATGGAGGACGTGATTCTGGATAGTGCCGCCTGTGTGCATCTTATGGGCAAAGGGCGTAAGCGACGCTCGTTGCCGCTATGGAATACCACAGTGAAGGAAGTACGGGCTTGGCGCAAACTGAACCCGCAGCTTGGGGCCAACTCGGCGTTACTGCCGAACCGAAATAGCGTGGCGATGACGCGGGACAACGTCGCAAAGAGATTGGATATCGCTGTGCAAACGGCAGCGATGTCCATTCCGGAGTTGACTAACCGCCAAATATCTCCGCACTGCATTCGCCACACGACGGCCATGCACATGCTGCAATCAGGATCTTCCATCGAAGAAATTGCCTTGTGGCTGGGTCATGAAAGTCCGGCAACCACCCACCAGTACGTTGAGGCTAGCCTGGCAATGAAAGAAAAAGCGCTAGCCCGTTTGCAGGAGCCTGACTCCAAAATCGGGCGCTATCACGCAACAGACGAATTGCTCGAATTCCTCAGGACGCTCTAATTATGAATAGTCGCTGAGGATGTCTTGCGGCCGCCCCAGACGGTAAGGGCAGGTTCGGCGATGTCATGCTATTCATAACAGCGAGCTATGCATAACTGCCATTATGTAGAGCTCTACATAATGGCAGATTGCAGCCGGTCGGCGGCGCCGCCGACAGCCAATTTGAAAGAGTGGCTGACAGTTGTCGACCCATCAGCGACATTCACTCTACAGACCGCCGCATCCGAAAGTTGCCAGTCGTGGGACGCTCAAACCTTGTGCTTTGACAGTAGGGTGCAGGTCTATGTACAGGCCATGCCGCCGATCCAGCATCGCCCCGGCCCTGCCGGCCATCGTCTTCCCAGCGAGCGCAGCTTCGCCATCACGCGTGCCGGGAAAAGTGGAGTGAGTTCGCCGCACCGGCGCCTGACCTTTAAAAAGCGTACATTTTGAGGCTTGCATCCCTTGGCCCAGCGGGCGCAGCCTCCGGAGCAGGGGGAGGATTATGCCCCAGTTCAAACGTTCGGATCCGTCACGCGGCCGGACAATGGGCACGCGAACCAACGCTCCTGAAAGGATGCCAATGCCATCGCGTGAAGTTCGTCTGCTGCTGGTCGATGACGACCCGTCGGCAATCCAGATTATGGGCCGCATATTGGCACAGTACCCCGACCAACGGTTTGCAACCTCGGGCGAGGCGGCACTTCGGCTGGCCCGCGATTCGACCCCCGACCTCATCGTACTGGACGTCGACATGCCGGGCATGAGCGGCTTCGACGTCTGCGATGCGTTGAAGGCCGACCCTGCGCTGGCCGAGGTGCCGGTGATCTTCGTCACCAGCCACAGCGAGCCCGAATTCGAAGTTTCGGGCTTCGAGATGGGCGCGGCCGACTTCATCGCCAAGCCCATCAACGCGCCGCTTGTGCTGGCCCGCGTCAAGCGGCAGCTGCGCGTCAAGCACATGTCTGACGAGTTGCGGCGCATCACCACAATCGACGTGCTGACCGGCATCTCCAACCGGCGCCGCTTCGACCAGTATCTGGCCAGCGAGTGGAGCCGCGCGCGCCGCGCTGGCAATCCGCTGGCCTTGCTGATGATCGATGTTGACCACTTTAAGCTATACAACGACCGTTATGGTCATCCGGCCGGCGACGCCTGCCTGCGCGCAGTGGCGCAGTCCCTGGTCGGCATCAGTCTGCGCCCGGCCGACCTGGTGGCGCGCTATGGCGGCGAAGAGTTCGTCATGCTGCTGCCGCAGACGCCGCGTGCCGGCGCCGAACACGTGGCCTGCCGCGTGCTGGGCGCGGTGAAGGCGCTGGGCATCCCGCACGAAGCTTCACTGACGGCGATGCATGTCACCGTCAGCGTAGGCGTATCCTGCTACGACGACGACAGCGCATGCTGGGTGCCGCCGCCGACCGACTCACGCATTGCCGACGACCCACGGGCGCGCAACTGCATCGACCTGCTGCAGGCCGCCGACCGGGCCCTGTATTCCGCCAAGCATGCCGGCCGGGCCCGCGCCAGACTGCTGGACGTGGACCATGTCGATTCACCGCAACTTGCGCGCGACATCGTGTCGCAGCTCGACACCAGCCACGCGCCGCCGCGCGCCGCCATCAACAACGGCTGAACTGCCGCTTGCGTCCGGGGCTGCGCGGCCGCTGGGCCGATTTGCTCGATCAACGGAGACCCGCCATGCCCAAGAATGCCAGTCAAATCGCCACGCCGGAGTCGATCACCGAGGCCAGCCGCCAGGAGGCGTTGCTCAAGGCCGGCGCCTTGCAAAGCGCCATTTTCAACAGCGCCAACTTCTCCAGCATCGCCACCGACGCCAAGGGCGTGATCCAGATCTTCAACGTCGGTGCCGAACGCATGTTGGGCTACACCGCAGCCGACGTGATAAACAAAGTCACGCCGGCCGAGATTTCCGACCCCCAGGAAGTGGTTGCACGTGCTAAAGCGCTGAGCGTGGAACTGGGTACACCCATCACACCCGGCTTCGAAGCGCTGGTCTTCAAGGCCTCGCGTGGCATCGAGGACATTTACGAGTTGACTTACATCCGCAAGGACGGCAGCCGCTTCCCGGCCGTGGTGTCGGTGACGGCACTGCGCGATGCCGACGACGGCATCATCGGCTACCTGCTGATCGGCACCGACAACACGGCGCGCAAACAGGCCGAAGCAGCGCTGCTCAAGGCCGGCGCGCTGCAGAGCGCCATCTTCAACAGCGCTAATTTTTCCAGTATCGCCACCGACGCCAAAGGCGTGATCCAGATCTTCAACGTCGGTGCCGAACGCATGTTGGGCTACACCGCAGCCGACGTGATAAACAAAGTCACGCCGGCCGAGATTTCCGACCCCCAGGAAGTGGTTGCACGTGCTAAAGCGCTGAGCGTGGAACTGGGTACACCCATCACACCCGGCTTCGAAGCGCTGGTCTTCAAGGCCTCGCGTGGCATCGAGGACATTTACGAGTTGACTTACATCCGCAAGGACGGCAGTCGCTTCCCGGCCGTGGTGTCGGTGACGGCACTGCGCGATGCCGACGACGGCATCATCGGCTACCTGCTGATCGGCACCGACAACACGGCGCGCCAGCAGGTCGAAGAGGAACGCAAGAAGCTCGACCAGCGGCTGCGCGACCAGCATTTCTACACGCGCTCGTTGATCGAATCAAACATCGACGCGCTGATGACCACCGACCCGCGCGGCATCGTCACCGACGTCAACAAGCAGATGGAGGCGCTGACCGGCTGCACACGCGACGAGCTGATCGGCGCGCCGTTCAAGAACTACTTCACCGATCCGCACCTGGCTGAGGCGGGCATCAAGCGCGTGCTCAACGAAGGCAAGCTCACTAACTACGAGCTCACCGCCCGCGCCAGGAACGGCAAGCTCACCGTGGTGTCTTACAACGCGTCCACCTTTCACGACCGCGACCGAACGCTGCAAGGCGTTTTTGCTTCCGCGCGCGACATCACCGAGCGCAAACAGTACGAAGAATCGCTGCGCGAGGCTACGCACAAGGCCGAACAGGCCAACCGCGCCAAGAGCGAGTTCCTGGCCAACATGAGTCATGAAATCCGCACGCCGATGAACGCGGTGATCGGCCTGTCCTACTTGCTGGGGCAAACGCCGCTGGACGAACAGCAGTCGGAATTCTTGGACAAGGTCAAGCTGGCCAGCAAGTCGTTGTTGCTGGTGCTGAACAACGTGCTCGACCTGTCCAAGATAGAGGCTGGCGAATTGATCGTCGAGCGCGCCGCGTTCAGCCTGCGCGGCCTGCTGAAGGAACTGAGCGACGTGATGGCGGTACAGGCCGATGCCAGCGGCATCGGCTTCGAGATCGACGCGCCCGGCGATCTGCCGGGGGCGCTGGAGGGCGACGTCACGCGGCTTACCCAGATCCTGACCAACCTGCTTTCCAACGCGATCAAGTTCACCGAGCACGGCGGCGTCAAGCTGTGCGTACGCCGGCTAGTCAAGGCCGGCCCGGGAGTGACGCTGTGTTTTGTCGTGCAGGACACCGGCATCGGCATCGCCCCCGAAGCGCAGGCCCTGCTGTTCGCGCCTTTTGCGCAGGCCGACGCGTCGATCACGCGGCGTTTCGGCGGCACCGGGCTCGGGCTGTCGATTGTCAAGCGGCTGGTCATGCTGATGGGTGGCGAGGTCAGCCTGAACAGCGCGCCCGGCGTCGGCAGCGAATTCAGCGTGGTGCTGGATTTCACGCCGGCATCATTGGAAACGCTGGCACGGCTGGAAGCTTTGCCGGCCGCGGCGGGCCAACACGCGCTGCTCGGCGTGCGTGTGCTGGTCGTCGACGACAGCGACATCAACCTCGATGTGACGAAGCGGATTCTCGAATTGGAAGGCGCGCAGGTCTGGCTGGCCAGCAACGGCCAGGAGGCGTTCGAGCTGCTCGAGGTCCAGCCGCTGGAGATTGATGTCGTGCTGATGGACGTGCAGATGCCGGTGCTCGATGGCCACGATGCGACACGACTAATCCGCCTTGAACTGAACCTGGGCGATCTGCCGATCATCGCCCTGACCGCCGGCGCACTGAGCAGCGAGCGCCAGCGCGCCACTGCCGCCGGCATGGACGACTTCATCGTAAAACCCTTCGATGCCCAGGCCCTGGTCGGCAGCATCCTGCGCCACGTCAAGCCGTCCCCGGGCCGGCCGACGCGGCAGAGCGATGCCGCGGGGCTGGCGCTGCCCGAGGCGCGGACGCCGTGGCCGGAGATCGAAGGCATCGACAGCAGCGACGCCGGCGAGCGCCTGAGCCAGGACTTCGGACTTTTCCGCTCGATGCTCGAACGCCTGCTCGACGAGTTCACCAACCTCGCGGTGCCGGCGCTGGCGCAGAACCCGCTGGCACTGGCCCTGCACACGCGGCGCATGCACAAGCTGCGAGGCAGCGCGGGCATGCTCGGTGCCAAGGCGATCCAGCAGCTGGCGGGCGAAGCCGAGGCGGCCTGTGCCGCTAACGAGACCGAGCGTGCGCAAGCGCTGACGGCGCGCCTTTGTATCGAGTTGCAGCGCCTAAACCGGAACGCCTTGCCGGCGCTCGCGGCAGCGCGGGCCAAAGCCGAAGAGCTGCCGTCGGCCGGCGCCGGTGAACTCGAGCCGCAGATGGTGACCGACCTGATCGGGTTGCTGCGCCAGCAAAGCCTATCGGCGATGGACCGCTTCGACTCGATTTCACCGCGGCTACGAAGGCATATGACCAAAGGCTCGTACGAGATCGTGCGCAAGCATATCGATAACCTGCAGTTCAGCGACGCGGCGCTGGCGCTGGAGGCAAGCCAGGCGTAGGCCTGGCACAGGCCCGCCGGCACGGCGAGTGCCCAAGTAGAAGCAGTCAACGCCAGTCCGTTGCGCGGCGCGAACCGCGGGTCGAAGAAGACGGACAACAGCCCGGAAGAAGATGCGTCAAGGAGGCTGATCGGGAAATACCGGTGCCGAAGAACAATAGGCGCATGGTCGACGCTTGCGAAATCAGAGCAATTTCGGGTCGACTGTCATGCCGTAGAGCTGCCCGTCGCAAATGGCAGCATTTGGCCGAGAGTGTAAATTGACTTTTTCCAGTCGGCGGACCGCTTTCGCAGCATTGCAGAAGGTGCGCATCCAAGCGTCAGGAATTGCCCAAAGTGGCCAGCAACTACCCAGCCGCAACTACCCGCTGCACCACGGACACACCACACCCAGCCTCCCTGGCGATTCTGAGCATCCCCATCCCGCCTGCCCGCAGTTCCCGGATTCGATCCTCGATGGCTGCAGACACCGATGGCCGTCCGATGGCGTTGCCTGACTTCGTTCCCTTGGCCTTTGCCCTGGCCAACCCAGCACGTACACGTTCCTGGATCATCCCGCGCTCGAATTCCGCGAAAACCCCCATCATCCCGAACAAGGCTTTGCCCGCAGGCGTGGTGGTGTTGATACCTTGCTGGTGAAGATACAGGTCGACGCCGGTCGAATGAAGCTCCTGGAGCATGTTCACCAGATCGATCAGTGAACGACCCAGCCGATCCACCGACCAGGACGCGACGACATCGAAGTCTTTCCGGGCGACACCTTTGAGCATCGCACGACCCAGGCGATCCACTGACCAAGACGCCACGACATCGAAGTCTTTCCGAGCGACACCTTTGAGCATCGCATCCAGTTGTGGTCGGCCAGTCCTTCCCTTTGCGCCGGATATTCCTCGATCCACGAACTCGTGTGCCACTTCCCAGCCGAGACGTTCAGCGGCTTGGCGGAGTTCACGTAGTTGGTTCTCGGTCGATTGCTTGTCAGTCGAGACGCGGGCATAGAGCGCAGCGCGCAGTGGTTTCTTGGCTTGGGTCATCGGATTCTCCTTGAGACAGCCCGATGATGCTCCAAATTCATACGTTAATCAACTGGTTACCGTATGGGTGAACTGAGGTAGATTTCTATAGCTGAAAGAACACGAAATCAGGACAGGGTTTCCGTATGGGGGACGGACCGGGGCGGTTTCTGGAAATGAGCCGCCTGGTGTCCCACTATTTGCAGTCGCCGCTGCAGGCCCGATTGCCTGCGGGTGTAGGTGCAGATGCCGAAATGACCAGGCGCGCCGAAAATCGGTGATCCCCTGAGGGCCAGCTGGTACAGCGTCAGTCGAATGCGGCAGGCTTGGTCAAGTCGGCATCGACGGCAGTAGCTACAACCAAGAGAGCCCGACCGCCGCTTGTTCCAGCCACCTTGCTGCCGCCTCAGTTAGCGCCAACCGGAGCAGCCGCTCGTCACGCCACATGTGAGCTAACTCTAAGCAGACCGTCCTGAAAACGCTGGCGTTAGTCTGCGTCGAGCATTGCGACTGGGTGTCGACCCGCATGCTCGCCGGCATCGCCACCAGCCGCATTGGCTCAGAGACTTATGCCACCGATCGCTCGGATGAGGGAGCCTGTGCGTAGATCACCCGGGTCCAGCCGTATGGGTCGGGGGCGCGACCATACTGGATATCGGCCTGTGCGTGGATCACCCGGGTCCAGCCGTATGGGTCGGGGGCGCGACCATACTGGATATCGGTGAGCGCGCGGTACAGGCGCTGCGCTACGGGTACGGCAACGCCGTCACCGACCACATGGTCGGCTCCATGATGACCGATGCGCCCGATGGGCACCACGACGGCCGCGGTCCCCATGCAGAAGGCTTCGGTGATTCGTCCAGCGTCCACGTCCGCCACGATCGTGGCGATGTCGAGGCGAGTTTCGCGCACCGGGAAACCCAAATCGGGTGCGAGCCGCAGGATCGAGTCGCGGGTGATACCTGGAAGAATGCTGCCCGATAGTGCCGGCGTGACGATCTCGCGGCCATCGTAGACGAAGGCGACGTTCATAGCGCCGGCTTCTTCCACGAACCGGCGCTCGACCGCGTCGAGCCACAGCACCTGCTGGTAGCCACGCGCGCGGGCGGCTTCGATGGCGGACAGACTTGCCGCGTAGTTGCCTGGCGTCTTTGCCGTGCCGGTGCCGCCGCGCGCGGCGCGGATGTGCTCCTCGGAAACCAACACGGCCACCGGCTGGAAGCCCGAAGCGAAGAACGGACCGGCTGGACTCAGCACCACGTAATGCAAGAACTCACGCGCGGCCCGAACTTCGAACGTGGGTTCAGAAGCGAACATCACCGGCCGGATGTAAAGCGAAGCGCCATCGCCGCGCGGAGCCCATTCGTGCTCGAGACGCACCAGCGCCTCGATGGCCTCGATGAAGCGATCCACCGGCAACGCTGGCATCGCCATGCGTTCAGCGGAGCGGTTGAAGCGCAGCGCGTTCGCCTCTGGCCGGAACAGATTGAGTCGGCCATCTGGTCGAAGGTATGCCTTCATTCCTTCGAAGATCGCCTGGCCGGCGTGCAGGATCTGCGCAGCCGGGTCGAGCATGAGCGGCCGGTACGGTCCGATCACCGCGTCATGCCAACCGTGCACCGCATCCCAACGCTCGGTGAACATGCGGCGAGTGAAGATGCGCCCGAAGGGCAGCGGGTCAGGCAGACGTACAGGACTGTCGTCGGTGATGGGGTCGATGCGAAGGTCCATGAACGGTCCATTTTGCGGCACGATGGCGAGTAGCTAGAGGCTTAGAAAGCGCGCACCGCAAGAAGTGTAGCCCCGGGGCCGCATCGGTGTCCCTTGACCGTGGCAGGGGCTCCGTGCCAGCGTTGCCGGCGTTCGCGCCTGC
>Ga0209181_10011858_pt1 | contig 11101 bp, 9 predicted proteins | sample MAT05_FD_187208 | JGI IMG/M metagenome (GOLD analysis project Ga0209181, IMG submission 187208) | Freshwater microbial communities from Lake Fryxell liftoff mats and glacier meltwater in Antarctica - MAT-05 (SPAdes) (version 2) | ecosystem: Environmental > Aquatic > Freshwater > Ice > Liftoff...
GCTTCCTCGCTGAAGGCTACGGGCTGCGGGGCGCTTACGGTTGCGAGCACCTCTTGTAATGTAAATACGGTGCGGGAGGGGATGCCAACTACCGACCAGCGCGCAACGCCGTCGCCCGCGATCGCTGCGGCGACGGGAATCTCACGAGGCCAACGTGCGAGCAACGTCGCGGGATCGATTTTCTGGTTCAGCGGCTTCAACCGGGAAGGATACGGGAGGGCGGGTGGGAGATGCTGACATCGCCGCGGCGGCCAGCGCGCTGGCTCGCTCGCACCAGGTGTGATCCGAGAGGGTGCGTTGATGGCCTGCGCGGGCCATTTCGATTCTTCCCGGAGCATCTCCGAGCATGGCGGCGATCATTCCCGCGGCTTGTTGAGGTGAATCAAACTGCTCGATTTCCGAACCTACTTCGAAAAGGTCTTCAAGGCCGTGACGCGCGGATGTTAAGCACGCCGCGCCGCTGGCGGTGATCTCCAGCGGTTTAAGATTTACTCCGGAGTCGTCCTGCCAGCGCATGACGTTAAGGCCGATGGGCGCGGAGGCGTAGGCGGTGGGCATCGCGTCGTAGTTTAGTTCGCCCAGGTGCATGGCGCGCGAGGGCCAGCCTAACGCCGCGAGATCGCCGCCGCCGAAGGTCGCGATGGAGAAGCGTTTTGAGAGCCAGCAGACAGTGAAGGCACGCTCGGCGAGCTCGATGCTGCGGACTAGTGTGGTGGTGCGGATGTAATGCGCTGGGTTGCCCAGTAGTAAGTTAACTTCCGTGCCGAAGGCGGGACGGAGTGCGACGATCCGATCGAGCATCGGGCGGTGTCGGTGATGTAGTTGAGTGTCGATCAGGCGCCGGGCAAAGGGCGCAGTGAGCGAGATGTTTTCGCCGCCCTGGGTTGCTGGCTTGAGGAGTTTACGTAGGGCGTGCTGAGCCGCGGCGGAGCGGACGGCGGAGATATCGGGGTCGTCCAGTTTCAGTTGCGCAAGGGCCTCTGGCGATGGGGCTGGGTCGCCCGGGCCCAAGGAGACGACTACATCGAAACATTTCGTTCGTTCTTCGGGTTTGGGGGTGGGGCGCACGCCATAGGGGAGGGCGGTGGTACGGGGGAACCCAAGCACCTGCTTCATCTCGGCGGCGGTGGATTCGTTATTAGTTATGTGTACGAGTGATGGCGATGCGTAGAGGGGGAGGTGAAGCGTGCGGGCTATGCCGCCGCCCTGAGCCCAGTGGGGGGCATCGAGCCAGTAACACACATGGGGGATGGAGAGTTCGTCAAAGATCGTTCGTACGACCGCAGAGGGTGAAGGGGAGTTGAAGGGTGCGGGGTGCGCGGATAGCGTCGCTGTGGGCAGGGTTAATTGCTGTGAATGCTCGCTTTGCGGCGACAGCTCAATTAAGGTATGAGTTAACATGCTGAGCATGTTGCCCCACATCGCCATCGTCCAGTCGGGGCGGTGGGATTGCAATAAAGCCCGTATTTTACTGGTGAATTCGCGAGAAGCCTGCGCCCCGGCAAGCCCACCCGCGCAGCGGGCTGAGTGTAATATATCCCAGTCTTCGCGGAGGTCATAGACGCATGCATCGATGCCCGCCTGCGCGCAGCCGGAGATGAGATCCATGAAGATGCGACGCGAGTTGGTGCCGGGTTGCAGAAAGAAGAGGGCCTTCACTCTTGGAGGTATCGGCCGGGGGAGCCGGCTAACGGTACTCTTTGGGGGAAGCCGGGCTGGGGGATGGATAACGGTGTTAAGCTTGTTGGGGAGGCTCGTAGGGGGTAGTTACGTACTACCGCACCTGTTCATCATCGAGGCTGAGGTCCGCATCGCTTGTGGATTGGGTACCCGGCGCTGACTCTTCGGGCTGTTCGGGCTGTTGGGGCTGTTCGCTCATGCGTCGGTCGTCGGTGCGGAGGACTGGCGCGGGAGATTTCATGACTTCGTCGATGGCGACGGTGGCGTAGCCGCCTGCGGCAAGCTCAAAGGCGCAGCGAACGTAGGGGCCAAACTCGTCTACCCCCCCCTCGCATTGAGGATCGCGCAGGGCAAGGCGCAGAGCGCGGCGTTCGCCATTCATTAATCTTGCCAAGGGCCGGGGCATCTGGGTGATGTCCTGCATCGTAATACCCGTGGCCGCGAGCACTTCTTTTTCCATGATGTCAACACTACCCGAGGCGGAGCGCATCTTAAGACCCCACATCGGGCCGGTGGGTGTTATTTCAAAGCGCTCGGCGCGCTGCATGGTGGCGGGGTCCTGTGCGACTTCGGCGGTCACGACGAAAGTGGCACCGCTCTCGCGTTTCATCGCGATATCTCCTTCGATGCAGCGATCAAAGGACTCATCTGCGAGCCGCCGCTCGAGAGTTGCGTTAAATACTGCGCTCTGGAACGCGCTGAGGTAGAGGCCCAGAATCTGGTCGTCAAGGCTTAAGATAGCGTTCTTGTGCATCGCTCCGTTTGCGAGCTTATTTAGAACGCGCTGCTCGTTGCGGGCGGCGTGGGGAAAGGCATCGCGTGCCGCCTGATATTCGCTGGCAGCGTAGAACGCACGGCCCCTGGTGTTTACGTTGGGCCAGCGCGCATCAGGACCGAGCAATACATCGCAGGCGCCGTGATAATCGCCGCGGATGAGGCAGGCACCTACCCGGTGGTTATTATCCAAGATACCGAAACGCTGGGGGCCGAATCGGTTGGGCACGCCCTTGGTCGCAAGCGCATTGAGGACCGCGGAGGCTCGGATGACGCCGCTGGGCTCGACGCCGCGGATTCGGATGGAAAATCGGTTACCTTCCAAATGTCCGCGGCGAAGTTTGGCTTGGTGCTGATCAAGCCAGAGAATCGCGAGTGCGGGATCTTGCAGGCTGGGGAAGTCTCCGACCGCTTTTCCGGGGATGTGGACGGAGAAGACCTGCCGCGTAACGGCGTGGGTGTCTTTGAGGCCAGCAAAACCGATGGCTTCAATGCTAACTCGGAAATGGCGGGCCAATATCTCTGCTGCTTGCGGGGTTGTAAGCGAAGTCTTCTGCACCAGCATGTAGAGATGCTCGCCCTCGCCCGAGGGCTGATAAAGCGGAACTTCATCCACGAGGAAATCGGTGGGCCGCTCTTTGATCCGCCCGCCCAGCCCCGCGATCGCGGAAGTAAGGTAGACGCCGGGGTAGGCACCGCTGCTCAGCGTGAGCTGGTTTTGAGTTACATCATTGTCGGGGGCACCGGTTGGGTGCGATGGGGAGCTACTCATTCTTCGTCTTTCGATGCGGCATCAAGCACGTGCTCGGCAACATAAATAGGTACATTACCAGCGACGCCCAGCGCGATGGCATCGCTGGGGCGGCAGTCAACGTTGATGCGTCTGCCATCGGCGGCGATGATCTGCAGGACCGCGAAGAACGTGTGCTCGTTAAGATCGTTGACCGCGATAGAGTCTAGCCGGGCGCCTAGAGATTCAATTACGTTGGCAAGGAGATCGTGGGTTTGAGGGCGTTTGATGACTTCGCCCTTGAGCCGCCGCTGGATCGCCTGAGCCTCGGTGAGGCCGATCACGATGGGGAAGGTCCGAAGAGAGGCTTCGTCGATTTCGGTATTTTGGACGCCCGGGGGAGCACCAACTTCGCTATTGAGCGAGCCTGGGGCTACTTCCCGAAGCTCGATCATCTGGATTTCCGCGAGTTCGCGGATCAAAATGCGGGAAAGTTCCATTCGCACGGCCATAAGACAAGCGTACGTTGGTAATGGCGCATAAACTTCCTCTGCCTATGCCTCATGTGATTGCCGAGCCCTGCATTGGAACCAAAGATACTGCCTGTGTCCAGGTCTGCCCTGTCGACTGCATCCATCCCACGAAAAACGAGCCAGATTTCGGAACCACCGACCAGCTTTATATTGACCCAGATACATGCATCGACTGCGCTTTATGCGTTGATGAATGCCCTGTGAAGGCCATCTATCAGCAGGAAGATGTGCCCCAGGAGTGGAACAAGTTCATCCAAGTTAACTTGGATTATTATAAGCAAAAAGGCTAGGAGCGTCTGCGGGGCTGACGCCTCAGCCGAACATCGAGCGATTTTTACTTGGCGTAGGTTTGACTCTTGCTCTCTTCACGGCTGCGTTGCACGCCGCGCACCTCTGGCTAAGCGGAAACCAGGGTTACTGCGGGGCGGGGAACTCTGGCGGCTGCCCTTGCAGTACTCTCAAAACATCCCGAACTACCCAGCTCATGTTTTCATGAGCGGTTTGGGTGGCTGCGGCGAGATGCGGGGTGAGGTGGGCGTTTTGCAGGCCAAGGAGTGAGTAGGATGGCCCAAATGGTTCGGGGTCATGCACGTCGATTAATGCCGCGGCTCTGGGGTTGGCCCAAAGAAAGGCCGCAACGGCTGCGGCATCCATTAGCAGGCCGCGTGCGGTGTTGATAATAATTGCGGTGGGCTTGAGCTGTGAGACAAAGTCGGTGCCGACGATCTCGTGGTTCTGTGGGCGCGGATCAACGTGGATGCTCAGCACGTCGCTCGAACGTAATAATACATCCCTTGATACGCTTACGGCACCTTCGCGGCGGGCCGCGGGGATCTCCAGAATGTCGTGGTAGAGGACTTTGGCTCCGTAAGCGCCGGCGATGCGAGCGACGCGGGTGCCGATACGGCCCAATCCTAATATGCCAAACGTCAACTCGCTGAGTTGGCGGGGCGCGACTAACTCTTTGCGGAGCACGTTCCATCGCGGGGCATCGACGGCGGACTCCAGAAGTAAGCGGGGTCGCATCGCATCGTGAAGCAGGGCAAAGACAAACTCTGCGACCGCCTGGGAGTTGGCATCGGGCGTGTGAACTACCTCCACGCCCCGCGCGCGGCAGGCCGCGACATCTATTCTGTCAAGACCTACCCCTGCGCGGGCAACTACTTTCAATCGCGGAGCGCGGGCGAGGAGTGCTTGATCGACACGTGCGTAGGTGCGCACGATGAGTGCGTCGGCAGTGGTGATAAGTTCGGAGAAGCGGGGTGTTTCAAAGCTCGCGGACTCGACGGTGCATGTTCGCGCCAGCCAGTGCGCGGCATCGGAAGAAAGTTCTTCGGCTACGACCACGAGCGGACGCGCAATCACCAGGCTCGTGGCCGCGGCGTTACTTGGAAGCGAGGTCTGCTCGCTCACCGATCACGCTCGCCGCCGCCCTGACCCGCGTTGCCGTCTTTTCCGTCGGGCACATCGTCGCCGCCGAAGGCAGGTTCGATGATGGCGGACATCGAACCCTTGCACGCCATAATTCGCTGATCTCGCCCGAAGGCGTGAATCTGATCGCGGCGCAGTTCGGCTAACTCTTTGTGCGTAGTTACGATGTTAACGCGGCCTTGGGCGTCGACCATTTTGGCCATCAGGAAGCCTCGGCCGGGCTCGATGCCAAAGAGGCGGAGTAACATTTCAATCACGTACTCGTATGTGTGGTCATCATCGTTTAAGAGCACGACATTGTAAGGAGGCAACTGCTCGACCTGCTGATGAGTCTGGGGGCGTTCTTGCGTTGCGGTCTGGCCTTGCGGTTCAGAGGGCGAGGGCGTTTCGTTTTGAGAGCCAGCGGGGGCGTCGAGCGTTGCGGGAGCTGCCATGGTTAAGTATATGCCCGGTGCTGATGCCATTGTTATCCCGTCCGCCGTACAAACATAGAGGGCTGCCAGCCTTGCTGATCCTATAATTTGTCTTGATCTACCTAGACAATAACGCCACGACGCGGCCGACCCCAGCGGTCGTCGAGGCGGTGACGGGTGCGCTGAACGATCACTGGCATAACCCCTCCAGCATTCACCGGCCGGGCCAAGCCGCGCGGGCTCAGGTGGAACTATCAAGGGGAAAGTTCGCGCAGCTGCTGGGCGTGCGCCCGCGCGAGCTTTCATTTACATCGGGCGGGACTGAGTCGATCGATCTCGCGATTCGCGGCCTCATCGGAGCGTTCTTGGGGAGCCCGCAACGAAGCAAGCCCGGTCCTGCGCCGTTGCTTATTACATCTGCGATTGAGCATTCGGCGGTGCGCGACCTCGCGGCAGAGCTTGAACGGCGTGGCGAGGCGACTGTTGCTTATGTTGAAGTGAACCTGGATGGGACTGTGGATCCCGATTCGCTGGCCGCGCTGCTTCAAACGAATCGGGCGCAAGCGCCCGCACGCGCGGCTATCGTAAGTCTTCAGTGGGCGAATAACGAAACCGGGGCGGTGCAGCCCATCGAAGCGTTTCACCAGATCTGCCGCGACCAGGGGGCGCTGCTGCACTGCGACGCCGTTCAATGGATTGGCAAGTGCCCGGCCCACACGCCAGCGTTATTGATGCCACTTACGGTTACACACCGTCATCGTGAGGACCACTCCCCCACCGCTGTTCTTCCTTGTGATCTACTAACTTGTTCGGCACATAAGTTTCATGGTCCCAAGGGTGTAGGCCTGTTATGGGCCCGTGCTGGAGTTCGGCTTCGCCCCACGCTGCTTGGCACGCAAGAACTCGGTCGGCGAGCGGGCACCGAGAATGTGCCGGGCATCATCGGGGCGGGGGTCGCGGCGATGGAGGCCGCGGCGTGGATCGCTGATGCGTCGGCGATCTCGCGACAGGCGGCGCTTCGCACGCGATTTGAGAACGCAGTTCTCGCTGCGTGCCCTGCGAGCCACATTAACGGCCCGACCGATGAACGTCGCCTCTGGAACACCACCAACATCGCTTTCCCATCGCTGGAAGCAGAAGCCGTGCTGCTAGGCTTGAGCGAAGCGGGTGTTTGCGCATCTGCGGGTGCCGCGTGCAGTTCGGGGAGTCTTGACCCCTCGCCGGTTCTCTTGGCGATGGGAGTTACCACAGCGAGCGCTCACGGCTCGATCCGCTTCAGCCTCTCCCGATCTACCACGCCGGAAGAAGTTGATGCGGCGGTCCCCATCATCGCGAAGGTAGTCGCAAGACTTCGGCGGGTGATGCCGGTCGGCTCGTAAGCAAACCGGGCTGACGCACACACACTTAACTTACCAATCGAAATCGAGGAGATTGGCCCGGTTCCTCACGGGGATGGAGCGGCGGTGCGATGGGATAACAAAACTCCCCAGCCAATCGGCCGGGGAGTCGCTTCATGTGTTGAGTTGTCCGGCTGCCGGTATATGTACTACAAGGCGTCGTTATGTTAAGCCCCGTGCGATGACCTTCAGGTCCCTTAGCAGCCGCCGGCCTGCCAAGCGACGAAGAAAGCCTCGACATCGGTCCCGTCAACACCGCCGTCGGCGTTGGCGTCGGAGCAACCGCCGGCCGTGCTCCAATCGATGAAGAACGCTTCGACATCGCTGCCATCCACACCGCCGCTGAGATCATAATCAGCGGGGCAACCGCAACCACCGCTGCTGTCCTGAATAGTGATCGAGCCGCTGAGGATGTTCAGACTGCCAAACTGCAGGACCGAACCCACGCGGATGAGGTACTCCTGACCCGCGACGCCGTCAAAGATAACTTCGCTAGCCGGCGCATCGCCCAGCAGGAAGCTGCAGGCGAATGGCTGCTCTCCGCACGCATTGTAAACGGAGGCGATCAAGCCGTCGAAGTACGGATAGTCAACGCCGTCCTCGATCATTACAATCACCTGTCCTGAGGCTGACGGCGAGTAGCGGAAGAAGAGGTCGTTGTCGGTCAGCGCTGCGCAGCTGTCAAACTGAGGGCCTTCACTGGCGTTGCAGTCCTTGATCGAGCCGACCAGGTTAATCTCAGTGGTGCCATCGGTGATCACCGCGGCGTCGGCGCAGGCATCGTTGGCCGGGCCTGGAACAGTCACAGGACCGGCGAAGAGCTCGCCCGCACCGTATGGTAACTGCGGATCGATGATAATCTGAAGATAAGCAACCCGAATCAGGAGCGGCACACCGGCCCGCCCATTTACAATCGCGCTAGGTACGCCGTACCCTACCTGCGGCATGTAAAGACGTCCGGCCTCGTGGATGGGCAGATCGCCCTCGCAAGTGGGATACACAGCCAGATGGCCGGCCGCGCCCCCGGGCAACAGCGTAAACTCAAAGACCCCATCTGCCTGCGGCACATATTCAAACCAGACGTCGTTGGATGTTGCGAACTGCGGGCCGACGCAGGTCACTTGTTGTGGCCCCGTTGTCGCGTCGTAGACATCGTAAGCAGTTATCCCATCGGTGATGCGATGGGCGGTCTCGCACTCATCGTTGGAAGGCGCGATCGAACGACGGATGCTGAGCACACCCGCCCCACGATCAATCGGGGTACCGGCCAACGGGAGCCCTTCGCCGCTTACTTGGACGTAATATGTAACACCGGCGGTCAGCGGGGTACGGATGAAGCTCAGGAAGCCGCGGGCATCGCCGTTACAGGCGAAAGGCTGCTCGTTGCAGGCCGTGGAGATCGCGAGGCGCGTATCTGAAATACCAAGGCTTTCCTCGGTACTTATGTCGTACATCCCGGTCGCCAAGGGAGCAAATGTAAACCAGACATCCAGGCCCGCGTTGAAGTCGAAGGGACCCCCTCCCGGGCAAACCGCGGAGAAATCTGTGGTCGCGAAGGTATTGTCAAAGTCGCTGCGTCCTTCCAGCGCGACAGTCGCCGCGCTGCAGTCGTCGTTGCCGGGAAGACCATTGGGATCTATCGAGATAGTAAACTGCTGTGGCCCCGAGGCCGTGTCATTGGCGATGCGAATGAGCAGCGGCACGCCCGCCTCAACGCCCGCGCTTAGCCCGCAGGCATCATACTCAACGCAAGCGATGACATCACCGCTGCAAGACTGATGCAACGAAGCCTGGCCATTGGTGTCATGATCACACGTCTGGACCGTTAACGCTCCGCGAACGGCGGGCGTGAACTCAAACCAGACATCCTGAAAGCTCCAACAACCAAACCCGTTCTGCGCCGATCGGCTGCTGTCATAAGTATTGACGCCGAGCACGGCCGTGCCGGGGTTCTCGCACACATCGCCAATCTCAAGGGGCGCAATCGCCTCGATGCTTACCGAACCGGTGGGCCGCGATTCAAACGCGCCCGCAACCCGCACCAGCACGGACTCACCCGCGGAAAGAAACATCTGAATCCGACTCTGAAGTCCGCCGGAGTTGTCGTTGCACGCGCGTTCCGAAAAGAGATCTTCAGGGCAGCCGAAATCACCATGAATCGATAGCACTGTATCGCCGGTGCTCAGCCCCTCCGTCGAGAACGCAACCGGCCCTGAGGCCGTTGCAACATAACGTATCCACTGGTCGATGAACGGACGACGATCGTCCGCACACGAAGGCTCCAGCTCCGCCGGCGCGCTGCTCGCTGTGGTTAAATCAAAGGTAAACACGCCTTCGCCGACTGTCGCCGCCGATGCGCACGCATCTTCAAACTGGGCATGCGAGTGGGTCGCAAGGCCCCCGATACAGGGCAGTGCACAACACATCAGCCCACGAATCGCCGAACCCCGCAGCGATGATTTACTGGTCCGCATGGCGGTCTCCTTTTTGACAAATTTCTGAGAATCGACCTGACATATGGTCCAGAATACCAGAAGGCTTCCACCGTGTCAAGCATTTTCTGAGACGTTTCTCAAAAACGTTTTGCATACCCGCATTCCCGCCGGTACAATCAATCACATGTCCACTACCGCTTCGGCTAGCGAGCCTACTCGCCCAGTATCCGCCGATCTCCGTACAGAGGCCGAGCGGGTGCTGACCGAAGTCGGGACGGCGCTTCGCGCGGTTCTCAGGTCGCTCTATCCGACGGAGCCTGCACCCCGCGATCTCCAACACACGCTCGATCTACATAAGACGCTGTGCTGGCGAGTGCTTCAAGTCGCGTTTGCCCGCGAACCGCTCGCCGCGGCGGCCTATGTGCCCGGCGACGAGGGTTTTGATAAGTTTCTGAAAGCCGCTGGGAAGGCGGGCGCAGCGCGAGAGAACCTTGACGCGGTGCGCGAAGCCTTAATATGTTACCGCGCGCTCGCGCGGCTTCACGCCGGAGACCGCGCTTCCTTTGAAGTTATGTTAATGAGCCTGGCGACCCAGAGCGATTCTGCGGTTGAACTCAAAGCGGCGCGGCGGGCGGGATACCGCTCGACTAGTTACGCCTGGGGGTCGCAAGTCGCGGCTCGCATCCTTTGCGGAATTATAACTCCGGTCGAGGATGACGCGGTGGACTTTGCAACCCTGCGCGGCCACGTTCGGGCACGACGCGTCCGCAAAGAAGGGATGCTGCGCCTCTCACGCACTGTGGAGCACGATACCGATGCGCCTGCTGGGCGGCGGGCACTTGCGCTTCCGATCGTTCCGGAGAGCGTGGTTGGGGGCGTACCCCTATTGCCCGACTTCTGCACCCGGCCACTTCCGGCGCTCGAGGCGGTGATGATCCCGGGGAAGAACGTTGAGTACCGTTTTGTAGACCAGCCACTGGGCGAGCAGGCGGCGATTACAGTTTTCACGGGCGAGGTACGCCGCAAACTCATGGGCGCGCGGTGGTGTTCAGAAGATAACACATCCAACGCTCTCATGTTAACTATCCGAGATCCCGTGGCGCTGGGCGTGATCGATCTATGGGCGCCGCCGGGCTTTGGGCTCGGGAACTCAGGATTGGTTGTGAGCGCGGTTGGGGTCGATCCGCTCGGTCAGACTCCGGATCAATGGCACGTCCTGCCGGCGATGGCATCGGTGGAACGCCTGGGCCGCGGGCTTCGCGCAGCGCGCCTTTCTGAGGCGCCCGAATATGAAGGTGCGATCGATCTGTGCTTTAATCGCCTGGGATGGGCCGCCAGCGACTACGAGCTCCACCGCCTCCGCCTCGAGTATCCAGTGTTGGGATCATGCCTGGTCCTCCGCACCAAGCTCTGCATCAAGCCCGACGCCCGACCATTAACCGGGCCTTGACGCGACAGACCTCCGGACCTATCTACAGTTCACTTATGACCGCTTCGACCCCTCGCTTGTTCGCCGTTCCTGCAACGTTACTTCTGCTGGCCGCGTGCTCCGCTCCTCGCGCTCGCACTGCGCAAAGTGGCGAAACCTCGGCACAGGCGCGAACGACCGACTCTCATGATTCCGCATTTGACGATGCCGCTGCGTTACCTTCGCTCGCCGATCAAGCAGCCGCGAACGACGCTACATCTGCGTCGGCGTTCGCGCAGT
>Ga0209181_10011859_pt1 | contig 11100 bp, 10 predicted proteins | sample MAT05_FD_187208 | JGI IMG/M metagenome (GOLD analysis project Ga0209181, IMG submission 187208) | Freshwater microbial communities from Lake Fryxell liftoff mats and glacier meltwater in Antarctica - MAT-05 (SPAdes) (version 2) | ecosystem: Environmental > Aquatic > Freshwater > Ice > Liftoff...
TTGCTAACTGGTGCAAAATATGCAGAAATCTAATTGTGCTGCACCCCAATATAAACCCACCATAGAAAAGTTTGGTACCTCTATTCATAACTGCGTGGCATGCACCTTTCGATGCCAAAAAATGGTCAAGTCCACTCGAATCCTATCAGGAGAAAAGCCGTTACCCCAAAATAATTCTAACCAGCCACAAGCTGATTTTACCGTTTACACAAATTTAAAAGGTTAGCAGAATATAAGACACATAATTTATATTTCACAACTTTTGTCTCTATTTCAACTTCCACCGCAACCCCGCATACACATTCCTGCCCATCGTAGGTCCCCAGGCATAAGCAGCATCAAAGTAAGCAGAAGCAGGATTGGATGCACCCAAAATAGGATTGTTCTGAATTACGTTTAGCACATTTTCGCAACCCATATAAAATTCCCATTGCTTGATTTCTTTTCTTACTTGAAGATTTACAATGGCATACCAGGGCGAATATTCGGGCATTTTAAAAGCTTCAGGATTGGTTATTGTGCTGGGCAAACGTTTTGGGCTGTTAATTTGGGTTATCCAATCGATAAACCATTTTTTACGGGTTTGGTAATTAACTACGGTTAATATTCTGTGTGGCGATTGCATGGGTTGCAAGCGCTGTTTTCCGCCAAGAAACATTTGTGAATATACATAGCGATAAGACAATTTTACATCCACCCTTCGATGGGGTTTAAACATCCATTCCACCTGACCCATCCATGTTTGGTTGCCAGTTTCGTTTTTGATAATAATGCTTTTGGGATCGGTATCTCTATCTGCAACAACTTGGTTGAAAAAATAGGTATAAAAACCATCGATAGAAAGGGTGGAATTTTGCGAAAAAACGACTCCGTTTTTGGTGTAAGAAAGCCCTGTATTTAAAGCTTTTTCTTGTTTCAATCCGTAGGCTTTGTTTGAATTGTCGCCTTGGATCATTAAATTTCTATTGCTAATAAATAGAGGCAAATTTTCAATAAATATCCAAGAAGTTCTTCTGCCCATGCTGGCTTGCAAATGAAAATTGTTGCTGGGATTTTTGCTGTATTTCAAGTGCAAACGTGGTGTAAAATAGTTGCCATACAAATTGTTGTGGTCTAAACGGCTGCCAAAAACCAACATAAAAATCTCGTCTTTTTTATAAATTATTTCGCTAAAAATACCTGCAGTCCATTCAGTTCTTTTGGGCGAATATTTTGTTTTTCCAGAGTCGGTAAATGTTTCATCCACACGGTCATAATTTAAATTTACACCACTACGGGTGCTCCATTTGGTTTCTTCGGGGCTGCCATACATGCCAGTGTATGAGAGGCTTTGCTGCAAACCTTTCCAATTGCGGTTGTTTAAATTGTTTAAAACGGCAGATGAATTGTTTTGTGTGGCGGTAAAAATATTGCCAATGCTTTTGCTTGCATCTTTATTTAAAAAAATACCCAATTTGCCCCACAATTCTGTTTTTTCCTCTTTATGGTTAAATTGAAAACGTAAAACAGCAGTTTTTGGATCAAAAAATTCTTGAATATCTCCACCAATTCTTTGTTCTTTTACATAAATACCACCCACCATGCCTTCCATTTTTTTGCCAGAAAACCGCAATTGATTCCCCAGAAAAATTCGGTTAAATTGAGGCATATCGGTAAATCCATCTTTGCCCTTATCGGTTACATGTTTTTGTTCTCCATAATGCAAATAAGCATGGTTGTATATGTTTTTATTGATATTTTGTTTCCAAACCAGATTTCCTTCATACCGTTGTTGGCTATTTCCATAGGCATTAAAAAATATTTTGGGATCTTCGTTTTCAGCTTTCAAGGCATAGTCAATGCCACCAGAAATACTTTCAAAACCACTTACAACGCTTCCTGCGCCTTTTGCAATACTTACACTGCTCACCATAGGCCCAGGTACTTGGTTCAAACCATTTAAAACAGAAAATCCACGCAAGAAGGGCATAGTGTTTCTTGTCATTAATACATATTTGCCTGAGAGGCCAAGCATTTCCACGTGCCGTATGCCAGATACCCCATCGCTGTTGCTCACTTCAATACTGTTGGTGGTTTCAAAACTTTCGCCTAGGGTGCAGCAAGCGGCTTTTTTAAATTCACCTTCATTGAGTATTTCTGTTTTACGAATGCCTTTGGCATCTATAGCACTGGCTACTTTCGAAGCCCTAATTTGAATGGCTTTTAATTCTACAATGGTTTTAATCAAAACAGGAAATGTAACATGGGGTGGATGGTACATAAAACTAGTGCTATCTGTGGCACTGAACCTTGCAATGATGTCCATATGCCCATCTAAGGTGGCCAAAAAGGAAAAATAACCTTGGCTATCGGTTTGCGTTAATTCGCCAGTAAGGGGTATGTAAATTGGAACATTGGCGATTCCTTTTTGAATACCAGCACTGTCAGAAACCACCCGACCACGCGCACGTTCTTGACCAGCTACTCTGCTTACAAAAAGCAAGGTTGCCAGCAATATTAAATAGCGCATTTACTTATTGGTAGTTCGGTATTGACAACATTCTGGAAGATCGGCGTAAACTTGCTCGTTGGCTTTCACTTTTTCAGTGTCATGCCCGGCGGTTGCTACCAAATTGTGCAATTGAATTTCTTGGTATTTCTTGGCGTTGAAAGTTACAGTCAACATTTTAGAATTGACATCCCAAATTGCTTTGGTAATTCCGGGCTTGTCTAAGGCACTTTCTATGCGTTCTTTACACATACTACAATTGCCAGAAACCTTAAAAGTTACAGTACCTTTTTTGGGTGGATTTACAAATGCGGTAGCTATTAATACTACGATGGATATGGCTGCGATGATGATTTTGTTTTTCATTTTTTCTTATTTTGGTTTTTTTATTTTTGGAAATTAAATCGACAAGGCGTGCAGGTTATTTCCATCCCCTGCTTAGTTAAAGAAAAAATTAATTTTAAATGAGCCAAATGCAAATTAGGCTTCGATTTGCAATTCCAAAATCAGGGGGAGAATGAGAATGGAAACAGGTATATGATGTATAAGTAAAATTAGGGGCAGATTTTATTTCTATTTTAGGCAAATAAAAACACAAAGGATTTTGAAGGATTTGAAAATCCAAACTGCCGAACTTGGGCGATACGCCGAACAGAAAAGCATCCGAGCAACAATCGTCTTTTTGAATTTGAATCGTTTTTTGATAACCCGAGAATTTTTTGCAACATTCTGCAATGGGTTTTTGCTCAGAATGCATAGCACATTCCGCCTTGTCTAACACGATCCCTTTTTCCGGACAAATATGCACTACAGCTTGCACAAAACCGCTGGAAAGGAGGATTAGGAAGGCAAACAATAGAATGGCAATTTTTTTCAAAAGATCAATAATTTTATTCAATGTTATGCAAAAATGATACCATGATTTTCGGTGGTTGGTCTCACAATGCCGATGGCAAAGTAACGGCCAACCACAGGATTGTTGGTGGTGTTGAATTTAATGATTGTGCACCCAGGTTCTTGGTCTCACAATGCCTGCGGCAAAGCAAAGACCAACCGAGGGATTCAATGAGATTATATTACAATTCAATGATATCGCTTTCCTTTGCCAGAATTACTTCAAAATCTACTGGATTGGTTTGCATTAAATCTTGGTAAATGGACTCCAATTGTTCGTCGTTATGGTCTGGATCGTGGTGAAAAAGCAAGAGTTTTTTTACATTGCAAATTTTTCCAAAACGCAGCGCATCTTTAAAGGTACTATGGCCCCAGCCAACCCTAGTGCTATATTCCACATCTGTGAACTGCGAGTCGTGCATTAAAACATCCACACCCTCGGCCAACTCTGCTCCAGAAAGCCAGCTTTTATCGGCTTTCCAAATATTTGGACTAATTGCAGGTTCGTGATCTGGAAAGTAGGCGATGGTTTTTTTGCCGTTTGTAACCCTAAATGCAACTGTGGGTCCAGGGTGGCAAATAAAATCTGTATTGATTAGAAAATTTCCAATGTTAAATTCGTTTCTACCTATTTCGTGCAACTTCATATTGCAGGGTAAATCTCTAAAATGCACTGGGAACAGGGGCGGAGATAGATATCGATTCAATCTTTCCTTTAAGGATTTATTGTATGCCACTGGTCCCCAAATATTCACTTCACAATTTGGATTGAACATTGGTTTAAAAAAACCCAAACCCTGTATGTGATCGATGTGCAAATGGGTAAGTAAAATATCCACCCGTTTTCGGTTCATTAATAAACTTTGTGGGATTCTTAATATTCCAGTGCCTGCATCCAAAATCAACAATTCATCTCCGTCTTGAATGGCTACACAGGAGGTGTTTTGTCCGTATTCTGAACTTTTTTCACCAGCGTATGGGAAAGATCCTCGCGTTCCATAAAGCGTTAATTGCATGAATTAGTTTGTCCAGAAAAATGCAACTGCACCCAAATGGCGATCTCCACGGCCATTAAGCGGAAAAGAAGTAACGGTAATTTGATGGGTTTCGCCTTCTAAATTATGGATGAAAAAAGACCCATGGGCAGGCTTTTTATACGTCAAGGTTTGAACTAGGGGAAGTTCTTCTGGATTCAATGGATGACCATCTATACCCAATGGAGTAAAAATTCTAGCCCATAAGTCCACATTCATAGGGCCGGTATCTTCAAATCTTCGACCTAGAATGGTTTCGGCAGGTTCATTGTAGAAAATTAAATTCCCTGCTGGGTCTGTAATAAACATAGCTGTACCCAGACATTCTGCCAATTGTCTGCTAAGTATGATTTCAAGGTCGAAAGATGCCATTAATGGTTTAAAGGTGTTAGAAATTCGAAAGTATGGATATTTGTCCTAAATTACCTAACAATTGATGAATTTTCTTAACAGAATGGTAATATTGTTAATGGAAATGATACCAATGGAAATCGGTCGTCGAATTTATATATTCTTTAAATGGTTTTGTAAATTGGAAAAAAGGGTATAAAAGTTTCAATATTGTGCCTTTTTAAAGGCATTTAAATCCTTTTGTGTAACTAAATTTAGTCTAACCTCATAAAGTCTATTTCGAAATAAGTATTATATTGAATTTAATTATGGGAGTTTGTCATCATTTTTGCACCTCATCCGTCACGGGCAAGGCAGCCCTGCGCCTCCTTCTCCAAAGCGGAGAAGGCTACAAGGCAATAATTTATTTTTGGGCAAAAATACGGCCAAACCCATTTTGATGTTTCAGATTTTATTCAAAGGCTTGACTCCGCTGGAGACACAAAATTCACATTAAATTGCTTGTTTTTCTATATTTTTAATGAATACCAGGTACAATAAAACAGGTATTTTGAGCCCAATGCCGTGGCTCAATATCGGCCCTATATATGCATGAGGTTCGACTATTTAGATTTATACAATTGGTGCAACTTTTAACTTCTATGTAGTCAAAAGTATTATCATTGTAATTGGATATTTTAGACCATTCTTAAATTGGAAAAATTAATCTTTGAGATAGAGTAGGAATAAAATGAATATGTAGTCTAAGGTTTTAACTATGTTTAAAATAAACGGATTTAACTATCAAATATTTTCTTTATTTTTTAGCATTATCCTGTTAAATACGGCATTTGCACAGCAAAATACCATCCTAATTATTGCCGACGATGTAAGTCCAGATTATTTTGGATTTTGTAACACAACGACGGATACGGCTATAGTTCCTAATATAAGAACATTGCTGAAAAAAGGTATTTTGTTCAACAAGGTGTGGGCTTCTCCAGTGTGTTCTCCAACGCGTGCTGGTTTATTTACAGGCCGCTATTCATTTCAAACGGGTGTGGGCGCAGTGATTGTAAATGCCGCCTCAGCCCAATTGGATACCAGTGAAATGAGTATTGCCAAATTGCTAAAATACAAAGGAGCCACCAAATACAACACAGCCAATGTAGGTAAATGGCATCTGCATGTGGCAACTGCGCCCAAACTTTTATTCCCAAATAAAATGGGTTACGATTATTATTCGGGTAATTTCAATGGTCAATTAAATAACTATTATTACTATCCCAAAGTAACCAATGGAAAAATTGATACGGTTAAAATATATGCAACTACACAAACTGTAAATGATGCGGTGAAATGGATGGATACGATGAACAAAACGAAACCATTTTTCCTTTGGTTCGCATTCAATGCGCCACATTCCCCATACCATTTACCACCCGATAGTTTGTTGATTACCAAGGGTTTAAGTGGAACTATGGCAGATATTAATGGAAATCCTAAAAAGTATTTTAAAGCAGCAATAGAAGCAATGGACAGCGAAATTGGTCGACTTTTTAAATATTTAAAGGCCCATAATATGTATGACAATACGAATATTATTTTTATGGGAGACAATGGCAATGCAGGATCTACCGCGCAGATTGCGAATAAAACCAAAGCAAAACAAACATTATATGATTATGGAAGCCGAGTGCCTATGCTTATTTCTGGTCCCGCAGTTGTGAATCCTGGAAGACAATGCAATGCTTTGGTAAATACACTGGACTTATTTGCAACCATGGCCGAGCTTGGAGGCATTGCAAATTGGAGAAATTTCATTCCATCGGGTAAAATCGCATACAGTAAAAGTTTAATGCCTATCATCAAAAATACTTCAACTGCAACAAGATCTTGGATTTTTACTGAACAATTTGAAAATCCAACTGTGGCTGCTGATGGCAAAACAATTAGGAATGTGGATTATCATTTAATTCGCTTTGAAAGTGGCAATGAATTGTTTTTCAATCAAACCAAAGATAGAGAAGAAAATACGGATTTATTAACAACATCCATGACGGCTATTGATATCAATAATTATATATTCTTATGTGATAGTTTAAATACACTTACTGGCAGCGGAAGTTGTAAAACTTTGAATTCAAATGCTACAAACAGCAAGCCAATATTAACTGTTTACCCTATTCCAGCGGCTGATTTTGTTGAAATAGAAACGTCAGTTCCTAGCGATCAAATTGAAATATACAACATGCATGGTAAAAGGGTTTACAGTGGCAATGAGCAAAAAATAAATATCTGTTTATTAACCCAAGGTCTATATTATATTGTTGCCCATTTTGAAAATTATTTTGCAGTTAAACAGCTTATTATTCAGCGTTAATGTACTTTTGTAGAATGACCACCAGCGTAATTTTATGTTACAATTTAGAATGTGCATATTGTACTAGAATACCGAAAATATGTTTTCAAATTTGTGCAGAAATAATACAATCATTAATAAACTGAAATTGGTACTTGCAATATTGATGCTCTTAAATGTAATGTCTTTTCATACGAAAGGATCAAGGCTTGGAAAAAGAGTAAATAATTTTCATTTAAAAAACACAAATGATTCCATTGTTGCCCTTTCTGATTTTTCAAAGACCAAAGGATTTATTGTCATATTCACTTGCAACCATTGTCCATTTGCCAAATTGTATTCTCAAAGAATGAATGATTTAAATGCAAAATACAAGCCGCTTGGTGTGCCAGCAATTGCAATAAATTCAATGGATACTGCTGTGTATGAAGAAGAAACCTTTAAAAACAGGGTCACTCGTGCTACCGAAGAAAAATATGATTTTCCGTATCTTTTTGATACCATGCAAACGGTAGGAAGAAATTTTGACGCCGATCATACACCTCAAGCTTTTATTGTTTGGAAAGAACAAAACGATTGGATTGTTAAATATTCAGGATCCGTAGATGACAATGGAAAAGAACCCCAAAATGCAACACCATTTGTTGCCAATGCAGTCGATCAACTTTTAAAAGGACAAAATGTAACCCTCGCAGAAACCGAATCCGTTGGATGTAGAATATTTTACCGGAAATAAGAATAGTACCAATGTAAATACAATTTATTGCAATGATTTCATTAAAAAAAGGCGGGGTTTACATTTTTTGTAAACAATGAACGGTAATTTCCTTATTATCGTAGGTTGAAAAATGCCCCAGATTACTTGGAAGAAATTACGGCGTCGAAAGACTGTATTTGAACATGAAGGAACCCATTCGTTAAAGCGGGTTCTGGGCGTCAGAGATTTAACTGCAATGGGCGTTGCGGCGATTATTGGTGCTGGAATATTTAGCACTGTTGGAAAAGCCTGTTTTGATGGTGGGCCTGCGGTAATCATACTTTTTGCCATCACGGCCATTGCCAGTGCATTTAGTGCATTGTGTTATGCAGAATTTGCAAGTCGCATTCCGGTAAGTGGCAGTGCCTATACTTATGCTTATGCCACTTTTGGTGAATTTGCTGCATGGATTATTGGTTGGGCTTTAATATTGGAATACAGCATTGGAAACATAGCTGTGGCGCAAAGTTGGAGTGGGTATTTTACAACATTAGCCAATGCGGTTCTTTCCCATTGGGATATGAAGTTTCCTGCCTGGCTAAGCATTAATTATCCAACGGCCAAGGCCGCATTTGAAGAAGCTTTGCGCACGCACCAGACTGCGGTGTCGTCAGGTAATCTTCCTCTTTTTGCTTGGTTTTCTGCCCCCAAAATTGGAGAAATGCGAATTCTGCTCGATTTACCCGCAATTTTTATTACAATTGTGATTACCTGGATCGTATATCGCGGGGTTAGGGAAAGCAGAAACGTCAATAATATCATGGTAGCCATTAAATTGTTGGTGATATTAATAGTAATATCCGTAGGTGCATTTTATGTGGAACCAGACAATTGGAAACCGTTTATGCCCAATGGTTTTTCAGGAGTTATCACCGGCATCTCTGCCGTTTTCTTTGCCTATATTGGTTTTGATGCCATAAGCACTACGGCGGAGGAATGCAAGAACCCCTCGCGAGACTTGCCTAAAGCCATGTTTTGGTCCTTGGGAATTTGCACCATTCTTTACATTCTGATTACACTCGTGTTAACTGGAATGGCAGGTTACAAAAATCTCAATGTAATGGATCCTTTGGCATTTATATTTGAGCAACGCGGATTGAATCGCTTAAGTGGATTTATCAGTGCCAGTGCTTTGGTCGCTATTACGGGTGTACTATTGGTTTTTCAATTGGGTCAGCCGCGTATATGGATGAGTATGAGCAGAGATGGCTTGCTACCGAAAGCATTTGCTAAGGTGCACCCCAAGTATCAAACGCCCTCATTTGCTACCATTGTAACAGGCTTTGTTGTCGCCTTCCCTTTATTCTTCTTCACCACAGGTTTCAGTGTTGATTTTACCAGTATAGGTACATTGTTCGCGTTTTTATTGGTTTGCGCGGGCACTTTAATGCTTCCAGCAATGGAAAAAATAAAAGGTAAATTTAGATTGCCTCCTTTTCCGGGAACCTTTTTGGTGCCTGCTACATTTATAATTATGTTAGGTTTAATGGCCTTTTACGGGTTTGATTTTTCGGTTTTCTATACAATCAGAATCTTCAACGATTTACAAGTATTTTTGTTTGGGATCTTTATTTTAGAATTTGCTGTAATTGCCTATTTTTCTTGGAGAAAAAAGTGGAAATTTGTACCCGTTGCGGGTGTACTAATGTGTAGTTATTTGCTCACAGGAATGAATGCCTTAAGTTGGAAATGGTTTTTTGGTTGGTTTGCCATTGGCATAGCCATCTATTTTATTTTTAGTTATCGAAACAGCAAATTGGCCCATGGAGAAAAAGGAAAAAGGAATTAAGGACGTCATTGATGCAATGCACAAAAAGTACCGCATGACTCAAAAAGTCAATGAAGTACGTCTGGTAAACGCATGGGCAACCATTACTGGGCCGCTTATTAGCAAGCATACTTCGGAGATTAGGTTGGTTAATAAAACTTTGTATGTTTCCTTCGACAATCCCCCCCTGAAAAACGAAATGATGTACCGAAGATTCGCATTGATTGAAGCGGTAAACAAAGAACTAGGTGCCACGGTGGTGGAGAAAATATTTATTAAATGAATGTTCGATGTTTGATTCAGATGTTATATGTACGGTTAATGCCTCATTCTTTTATCCTTAATAATTTATAAATAAACCTATCTCAACCCCTGCAATCTTTTGAGTTCTGACTCAGCAATCTGGGCATTGTATATTGCTTCAATTTTCCGGTTGCTGGCATTCATCAAACTATATTGAGATTCTTTTAATTCCAATGTTGTGCATTGCGCTAGTCGAAAACGTTCGGTCATGATTCCAATATTTTCCTGAGCCAGTAAAACACTTTCATTTTCTATTTTCAACAGTTTTAGGGCTTCGGATAGCTGCGAACGCACTTTTAAGAACAAACCGGTCTGGCGAAGTTTTTCCTGCTCATATGCCATTTTTGCCGCTATTTCCGCAAATTTTGCGTTTTCAATATTCCTTTGGGTATTGAATCCATTGAACAATGTCCAGTTTAAATTTAAACCTGCGGTCAAACCTAAATTTTGGTTCAATAATGCAAATCCTGCTTGATTTTTATTGGTGGTAAAATTATAGTTAACACCCAACGCTATTTTTGGATATTGGGTTGTTTTTAATTCCAAAAAGTTGAAATGGGCTAAGGAAATGTTTTTTTGAAACAATTGCAATGTAGCGTTGTTTAATGGATCTACGGAAGTTTCGCCCAACAATTCTTGCCATAAAACTACGTTTGCAAAAGAAGTATCTACGATTTGGTAATCTTTATTGGGTGGAATTCCGATTATAGTAAGCAAATTTGTTATCGCATTTGCTTCCGCGGTTTCTTGTTTAATTGCGGCAGATTTTTGTTCGTTCAAATCCACTTTAGCCTGAAGTAAATCGGATTTGTTGCCGTTGCCAAGGGTTAATTTAGCTTCTGCAATTCGCACTCTTTCCTCCATCAATTGCAACATTTGCGCAACTACTTTTTGCTGGGCTTTTGCTTTTGCAACATTAAAATAGGCAGAGGTAATTTCTACTATGGTTATTTCAATAGATTCGCGGATTTTTAATTCACCCGATTTTTTTATTTCTTTCAACTTGTCTAGCGTAACAAACATTTTTAATCCATCGAAAAGGGTCCAATTCAGGGCAAGACCCGCATTTGCGGCATTGGCACCCACGTTGTTCTTTTTTACTGATAGGCCATTTGAAAATTCTTGGTTTATGTTGTTGCTAGATTTGTTTGTGCCAGCAATTAT
>Ga0209181_10011860_pt1 | contig 11099 bp, 10 predicted proteins | sample MAT05_FD_187208 | JGI IMG/M metagenome (GOLD analysis project Ga0209181, IMG submission 187208) | Freshwater microbial communities from Lake Fryxell liftoff mats and glacier meltwater in Antarctica - MAT-05 (SPAdes) (version 2) | ecosystem: Environmental > Aquatic > Freshwater > Ice > Liftoff...
CCCGAAACCGTCGCCGATACCGTCACCAGCATCGATCGATCCGCCCTGCATGCCGCCGTTGCCGCGCGCCTGAAGGCGATGATCATCGAAGGCGTGTTGGCGCCCGGTGCGCGCCTGAACGAGCGGGTGCTGTGCGAGCAACTCGATGTGTCGCGCACGCCGCTACGCGAAGCCTTCAAGCTTTTGGCGGGTGCCGGCCTGATCGAATTGCAGCAAAACCGCGGCGCGGTGGTAGCGCGCCTGGTGCTGGAAGACATCGAAGCCACCTTCACGGTCATCGCTGCGCTTGAGGGTCTGGCTGGTGAGCTGGCCGCGCAGCACGTAACCGAGGCCGAACTGACCGAGATCCGTGCACTGCAGTTCGACATGCTGGCAAGCCACGCCAGGCGCGACCTGCCGGGCTATTTCAGCGCCAACATGCGCATTCACGCCTGCATCAGCGCCGCGGCCAGGAACCCGGTGCTAGCCGAAACCTTCGAGCGCCTGAATACCCGCATCTTCGCCACCCGCTACCGCTCCAACCTCACGCCCGAGCGCTGGGACCAGGCGGTGGCCGAGCATGCGGAAATGCTCAAATGCCTGGAAGCGCGCGATGGCGTAAAACTGCGGCGCCTGCTGGAAACCCACTTGCACAACAAACGTGCCACCATCATGGTCGAACTCAGGGCGCGGCAGCAGACCGCAGCCGCGTAACCGGACACGGCCGCAGGCCGCAGCCGCCTGACCGGGCCGGGCACGGCCGCAGGCCGGAGCCGCGTAACCGGGCACGGCAGCAGACCGGAGCCGCCTAACCTGGCGCGGCCGCAGGCCGTAGCCGCCTAAAATACCCCCCACCCCATTCCAATCGCAAGGAGCGCACCATGCCACTGACCATCGACATCATTTCCGACGTTGTCTGCCCCTGGTGCTATATCGGCAAGCGCCGCCTGGAGCAGGCGCTTGCGCAGTATGCGATCGACAACCCCGATGCCGCGCCGCCCGAGATCCGCTGGCGGCCGTTTCAACTGAACCCCGACATGCCGCTCGAAGGCATTCCGCGCCAGGAATACATTCGTCGCAAGTTCGGGCCCAATGGCGGCGCCAACTACAAGCGCGTGGCGCAGGTCGGCGCCGATGAGGGCCTGGAGATGGATTTCGACGGCATCGACCAGCAACCCAACTCGCTGCCGGCACACAGCATCATCGACCTGGCCGAACCTGGCCCGCAGCAAGACCGCGTGGTCGAAGCCATGTTCAACGCCTACTTTGTTGACAACCTCGATTTCACCAGGCGCCAGAACCTGATCGATGTGGCGGTGGAAGCGGGTCTGGATCGCGCCGAAGTCGAAGCCCGGCTGGACGACCCCGGTGCGGTCGAAGAAGTACGCGCCGCTGACGAAGAGGCGCGCGGCATGGGGGTCGAAGGCGTGCCGTTTTTCATCTTCAACCACAAGGTCGCCTTGTCCGGCGCGCATGAGCCTGCCACCATGCTGGACGCGATTCGCCAGGCCGAGGCTGCCACTGCCGAAGAGCCTTGAGCGCTGCTGCGCCAGTGTGACGCAAGCGTCCCGAGCCCATCGATGAACGCCGCGCACCCGAAAACCGCGCTGGCACCGGCCGGCGCCGATGTCCTGTTGAAACGCAGCAAGTTAGGCGGCCTCATCAGGCGGCACAGCGGTTGCGAAGTGCTGTTCGACGCCGCCTCGCGTGGCCGCTATTCGACCGATGCCTCGATCTACCAGATCGAACCGGTCGGCGTGTGCATCCCGAAAACCGCGGACGATGCGCGCATGGCGCTGCACATCGCGCGCGACTTGGGCGTGCCGGTGCTGCCGCGCGGCGCCGGCACCTCGCAATGCGGGCAGACCGTGGGCGAGTGCCTGGTGATCGACAACGCCAAGTACCTGAACCAGGTGGTGGAATTCGACCGCGAGGCGATGACCGTGACGGTGCAGCCCGGCATGGTGCTCGACCATCTCAACGCCTTCCTCAAGCCGCACGGCCTGTGGTTCCCGGTGGACGTTTCGACCAGTGCGCAGGCAACGCTCGGCGGCATGGCCGGCAACAACTCCTGCGGCAGCCGCTCGATCCGCTACGGCAACATGGTGCACAACGTGCTGGCGATCGACGCGATTCTGGCCGATGGCAGCGAGGAACACTTCGGCCACTTCGGCGCGACCGCTACGAAAAAGCTGTCGCCGCGCATGAGCCGCATGGTGTCCGACCTGTTTAGCCTGGGGTCGCGCGAAAGCGGCGAGATCGAGCGCATGTGGCCGCGCGTGCTGCGCCGGGTGGGCGGCTACAACCTCGACATCTTTCACCCGATGTCCGAACGACCCTACACGGCGGACAACAGCGTCAACCTCGCGCACCTGCTGGTGGGCTCCGAAGGCACCCTGGCCTACACGCGGCAAATCACCCTGCAACTGGCGCCGCTGCCCAGGGCCAAGGCACTGGGGGTGGTGAATTTCCCGACCTTCTACAAGGCGATGGAGTCGGCCCAGCACATCGTCAAGTTGAAGCCGGTGGCCGTGGAGCTGGTCGACCGCACCATGATCGACCTGGCACGCGAAAACCCGGCCTTCCGCCCGGTGATCGACCGCGCGCTGCTGAACATGGCGTCGGGCGGGCCGCAAGCCATCCTGCTGGTCGAGTTCGCCGGCGAAGACCGCAGCCAACAACTCGCCGGCGTAGTGCAACTGGTCGAACTGATGGCCGACCTGGGCCTGCCCGGCAGCGTGGTCGAAATGCCCGACGAAGGCCCGCAGAAAGCGCTGTGGGAAGTGCGCAAGGCCGGACTCAACATCATGATGAGCATGAAGGGTGACGGCAAGCCGGTTTCCTTCATCGAAGACTGCGCGGTGCCGCTTGCGCATCTGGCCGACTACACCGCCAGGCTCACCGAGGTGTTCCACAAGCACGGCACCGAAGGCACCTGGTACGCCCACGCCTCGGTCGGCACCCTGCATGTACGGCCGATTCTCGACATGCGCCGGCCCGGCAACGAAGGCGGCGCGGCGAAGATGCGCGCGATCGCCGAAGAGGCAAGCGCGATGGTGCGCGAATACAAGGGCGCCTATTCCGGCGAGCATGGCGACGGCCTTGCCCGCGGCGAGTGGGTCGACTGGCAATTCGGCCCGCGCCTGGGGCAAGCCTTCCGCGAAATCAAGGCCTTGTTCGACCCCGACAACCTGATGAACCCGGGAAAGATCGTCGACACCCCGAAGATGGACGACGCCACCCTGTTCCGCTTCAAGCCCGGCCACCAGGTGCAGGACTTGAAGACCGCGCTCGACTGGAGCCAGTACGACGTCCAGCGCGATCCCCTGAGCGGTGTGCAAACCGCCCCCGGCAGCGGCCACGACCCCGCGCAAGGCCTGGCAAAGGCAGTCGACATGTGCAACAACAACGGCCACTGCCGCAAGTTCGATGCCGGCACCATGTGCCCCAGCTATCGCGCCACCAAAGACGAGCAGCACTTGACCCGCGGCCGCGCCAACACCTTGCGCCTGGCGCTCAGCGGCCAGTTGGGTGATGCAGGCATCGCCTCACAGGAAGTGCACGACGCCCTCGAACTCTGCGTCAGTTGCAAGGGCTGCAAGCGCGACTGCCCCACCGGCGTGGATATGGCGAAAATGAAGATCGAGCATCTGCACCACTACAACAAGAAGCATGGCCTGACGCTCAAGGACAAGCTGATCGCCAACCTGCCGCGCTACGCGCCAATCGCCTCCACCTTCGCCTGGGCAATGAACCTGCGCGACACCCTCCCCGGCATGGCCAAGCTGTCAGAAAAGATCACCGGCTTTTCCGCCCGCCGCACCCTGCCCCGCTGGGCAGCCAAACCCTTCATGAAAAAGGGCACCACGCCCATGGCTGGCGACGTAGTGCTGTGGGCCGACACCTTCAACAACTACTTCGAGCCCGAGAACCTGGCCGCTGCAAAGCAAGTGCTGGAAGCCGCCGGCTACAAAGTAACCATGAGCGTGCCGCAAGGCGAACGCCCGCTGTGCTGCGGCCGCACCTACCTGGCCACCGGTCAGGTCGATGAAGCTCGCGCCGAAGCCAGGCGCAGCATCGACCACCTGATGCCCCTGGTCGACCAAGGTGCCGTCGTCGTAGGCCTCGAACCCTCGTGCCTCTTCTCGCTGCGCGACGAATTCCTCGCCATGAACCTAGGCGCCGCCGCCGGCCGACTCGCCCTCGAATCATTCACCTTCGAAGAATTCATCGCCCGCGAAATCGACGCCGGCCGCTTCAAGGCCAAATTCAAGGCCCTGCCGCAAAAGAAAGCCCTGCTCCACGGCCACTGCCACCAGAAGGCCTTCGACGCCGTAAGCCCGATCCAGAAAGTGCTGGGCCTGATCCCCGACCTCAAGGTGGAACTGATCGAGTCCTCCTGCTGCGGCATGGCCGGCAGCTTCGGCTACGAAAAGGAGCACTTCGACGTTTCGATGAAGATGGCGGAGCTGTCACTGCTGCCGGCGGTGCGCCAGGCGGATGCAGATACGTTGATTGTGGCCGATGGGACCAGTTGCCGGCACCAGATTGCCGATGGGGCCAGGCGGCAGGCGGTGCATGTGGCGCGGGTTGTCGAGAATGCACTAGAAGACATGCCCTAGCAGCCTGTCGGATGGTCGAAGAAGCAGAATTGCCCGGACGCCTGCCATTTGCCGGCGGGGCAAAACGGACCGGGTTCGATTTTCAACCAGCATTACTGCGGTTTGCCGGTCAATTTTCGGCCGGCATAAACACTGGAATGACCCTGAGCGAGTGTGACGGCTGAATCCCTGATTGCAGCCGATGCGGCCCCGGCGCCGTTACAGGACTTCGCGGCGCTCGGCGCGTTTGGCGGGCGTTCGGGCGACAGGGGTGCTGCCGCATTGCGCCATTGGTCCGAATTGATGGTCGATTCGTTTCGATTAATTGTATATAATCGAAACGACACGAGCTCTTCACCGGAGATTTCCCATGCCTTCCACCAGCACCGCCAAACCGCGCGGCGAACGCTCAGCGTCGCTGCGTAGTGCTTGTGAAACGTCGGCGCGCGCGCTCGTTTCCGCCATCCACCGTGCAGCACCGCGGCGGACGCCTCCTGAATCCATCACAGACATGGTTGATTCATTGACCGGTGTGATGGAGCGGTCCGCCGAGTTGCTGCTCACCGGCAAACATGTCCGCGTCGTTGAGGACGATGAAGCGATGACCACGCAGGAGGCAGCGAACCTGATCAACGTTTCACGCCCGCATTTGGTCAAGTTGCTGGAGACCGGTGATATTCCGCAACTGCCAAAGGTCGGGACCCACCGTCGTATCGCCCGCACTGCCGTGCTCAAGTACAAGCGCACCAGGGACGCAGAGCGCGAATTGGCGCTCAAGGAACTCGCCGCGCTATCGCAGCGTCACCGCCTCGGCTATTGATCGTGCCGCCAGTTGTCGTGCTCGACGCTTGTGTTCTATATCCAGCGGCGCAGCGCGATCTTTTCATGTGGCTGGCCTCTGGAGGCGCGATTCGCGCGCACTGGACGGATCAAATCCATGAAGAATGGATTCGTAACGTAGTGCGCGACTACGGTATTGCCCGCAGCGTTTTGCAACGCGTGAGAGAACTAATCGACCAGGCGGCTGGCGATGCCTTGATCGGCAGATATCGCCAGCACGAACGATTGTTCCCAAAAACCCACGCCAAGGATCGTCATGTAGCAGCCGCAGCGGTCGCGGCGCGCAAACTATCCAGGGCGAACGGTGTCACCATCGTTACCTGGAACCTCAAAGATTTTGATCGAAAGGAACTGGCGCAGGCCGGATTGAGCGCTGAAAGTCCGGAAACTTTCCTCTGCCGCTTGCTGGCCAGTTCACCCGAAGATACCGTCGCTGCATTCTTGCGAATGCGCGATAACCTCCGCAACCCGCGCAAGACGACGCGGAAATGTGCCGAAACGCTCGCCGCTCAAGGGTTGAACAGGTTCGCTGCAGCCATTGTGGCTGCCCTCAAATGATTGGTGATCTTCCTTGCCGACGATGCGCGACTTCCGGAACGAAGCCGAGTGCGACCCGTCGCTGATACCCGATTTCGCGACGCTGTGCGCATTTGGCGGGCGCCTGGCCGACAGCGGGCGGGAGGTCGCGGCGATGGAGTGGACACTGTGCCGGTTGCGGGACGTCGGTGGTGATGTCTCGCATCACCAGATGCCCTATGCCGGCTGGCGCTGCCTCACCGCGCTGATCAGGGATTTTCCTGGCCAGGCTCGGCGCAGCACCCACGCCGAAACCGTTTCACGAGTCACCAGTTTCATGGGCGCAGGCCAACCCATAACCACCACCCGCACGCAGCCGCCTGAGAAAACGCTGAACAAGTCGCTGGAATTCGGATTCTCGAACGAAGAACCTTTTTGATCCAACCTCTCGCAAGAGCGACTTTCTCGCCCTGCGGACTGGTTCGGTGTTTCCCTAATCCACCTGGATATTGCCGGCCTTGATCACCGGCGCCCAGACGCGCATTTCCTTCTGGATGAACTCGAGGAACTTTTCCGAGCCGCGCACCGGGAGCGTCAGGCCGAGAGCCGGATCGTGTCAAGATTCCCTATCGTCCAGCCTTTGCATTGGTCGATCCTCAGTCGGCGGTCAATGCCGGTCCGAGGCCGCGCGCTTGCGGGAAAAAGCTGCCGCCTGGCGTACCTGCGGCGGATCGAAGGCGAACAGCTTGGCGAAGGCGTTGACCACCGCGTCACCATATTCGCCGCGCAATTGCTGCTTCACCGAATCCGGCGCCGAGGCGTCGTCGCGTCCATCGGCCAGGCCGGTGATCACCGTCAATTGCACCGCATCGCCGGTACCGCAATTGTGGAAGCCGCGGTACACCCCCGGCGGGCAGGAAAATGCGTCCCACTGGTCGAGCGTGAGGGTATGCGCGACCGGGTCGCCGATGCGGTACTCGATCTGCCCTTGCAACACCATGAAAGTTTCGAAGGTGTCGTTGTGCGAGTGCAGGCAGGCGCCCTGCCCCGGCGGCATGATGGAGATGAACATGCTGCTGCGCGCCGCGCCGATGATCGGCGCGGTGCTGCCGAACGGGTTTTTGGAGTTGTCCAGGATCACCGGCAGGATCTTGCGTGCGAACACCACGTCGATCGCGCCCTGCGGCACTTGGGTCAAATCCTGAGTGCGGGTGCTCATTTCCTGCAACTGGTCGAAGCGGCTGACGCGGGCTTCGAGTTCTTCGCGAGTGGGGGTGACGATTTTGCGCATGGCGGCTTCCCAGGTAATTTGTCGGGGCACTCAAGGCAGAATGAAGTATCGCTGCCAGACTGCGGATGATATTCGACGTCGGCACCTGTGTCAGTGCGTCGCCGGCACCTCACCCGGCCAATCCCGCCAGGCACCCGGCATGTCGCCGCGCCTGCATGCCATGGCCTGCAAACGGCACTTGAGTAGCGTTGCACCGGCTTGCCGCAGAAATACATGCACCGAGCGGGTCGACGCTGCGCACAAACGCAGCCAAGTGCGGCGCTTTTCGGGGCTTGCGGAATGGCTGACAAAGCCTGCAGCCGGGGCGCGGCTTTGATGCTTTTGCCACCAGCCGGTAAACTCCCCGCGACACCATTTCCCGCACCTCCAACCAGAAGGAAAAAAGCGATGAACACCACCCTCACGCCAGTCCACGAAGTTGTCGCACGCCAGCTCAAGGCCGCCGGGGTCGAATGCATGTTCGGCGTGATGGGCGAAGACACCGCACCGCTGGTGGTGTCGGCGGCGGCACTGGGCATCGTCTGCCACGCGGCGCGGCACGAGAACCAGGCCGCGGCGATGGCCGACGGGTATTCGCGTGCCACCGGGCGCACCGGCTTTGTGACCGTCACCGGCGGCCCCGGATTCTCCAATGCGCTGACTGCGATTCACACTGCGCACCGCGCCGGTTCGCGCGTGGTGGTGCTGGCCGGCGCCGGCAACCCGGCGGAAAACGATCGCCAGCGTGACTTCGTTCGCAATGCGTCGGCGGTGGGCTGGCTCAAGCAGTTTCCGCAGGCAGCGACATTGGAATTGCTGGGCATTCCGGTGGTCAAGCCCCTGGAGGGCGCGTTGGCGGCGGCCGCCACACGGTCGGCGCTGGCGCTAGGCCAGCACGGCACGGTGGTGCTGGTGTTGGGCCGCCAATTGTTGCTGGAGAAAATCGCTGCTGCAAGCGAGCCTGCTGCCAGGCCGGAGGATGCACCCAAGCCGCAAGCCGCCGCCGCGCAGGACATCGCGGCGCTGGCCGACCTGCTGGGCGAGACCTGGGCCGTCAACCGCCCGCTGATCCTGGCCGGTCGCGGCGCGATGTCAAGCGGGGCCGGGCCGGCACTGAAGCGCCTGGGGGAGCTCACCGGCGCGCTGCTTGCCACCAGCTTGCCGGGCGCGGCCCTGTTCGACGGCGACCCCTACGACATCGGCGTGTGCGGCACCTATGCGACCGCGCTTGCCTCCGACCTGATCCCGCAGGCCGATTGCGTGCTGGCCTTCGGCGCCACCTTGAACCGCTGGACCACCTACAACAACACCCTGTTCCCGCGCGCCCACGTGATCCAGGTCGATGCCAGTGCGGAAGCGCTTGGCCGCTTCATGGACATCGACCTTGGCATCGCCGGTGACGCCCGTCTCGTAGCCGAAGCGCTGATCGCCGAACTGGAAAAACGCGGCCATGCTGCAGCGGGTTTTCGCACACCCGAGGTGCGGGCAACCATCGCCTCGTTCGTGCCCGAATCCGACCATGTCGATCGCAGCACCAAAGACCTGCTCGATCCACGCAGCCTGATGCTGGCATTGAACCGGCTGCTGCCCGCCGGGCGCATCCTGTGCATCGACGGCGGCCAGCACGCGCGCTTCGCGATTCGCAATTTGCGGGTGGCACAGCCGCGCAATTTCATGCAGGCCGTTGAAGCCGGTTCGATCGGTCTGGCGATGGGCGAAGGGGTCGGCGCCGCGATCGGCCGGCCCGGCGAGCTGGTGGTGGTGTGCGTCGGCGATGCCGCCATGATGATGGCGCTGGGTGATCTTGAAACCGCGGTGCGCCTGCGCCTGCCGCTCCTGGTGGTAGTGAGCAATGATGCCGCGCTGGGCGCGGAGGTCAACGTGCTTTCAGACCTCGGCATGGATACCAGCCAGGCGCAGATTGCCGCGCCTTCGTTCGAATCGATCGCCCGGGCGATGGGCGCGCAGGCGGCCACGGTGCGCTCAACCCAGGACCTGCGCGCAATCGAGAGCTGGCTGGCGGCGCCTGAGCGCATGCCGCTGCTGCTCGACTGTCATGTCAATCCCGAGGTGCGCGCGCGCTGACGCCGCTGGCCTGTGATGTCGGGCTTTGTTGCGGGCTGTGGCGGCGCAAGGCAAGGTGGGCCGCCAGTGCACACAAGGTAAAGCCGAGCATCAGCAAGCCAAGGTTGCGCGAACCCTGGTGCGATACCAGCCCGACGCTGTAGCCACCCAGCGCGCCCATCAGTTGCTGCGTCAAACCTGCCAGCGCTGCGGCCGAGCCTGCCAGCGCAGGTACCACGCCCACCGTGCCCGCCAGGCTGGGCGGCACCAGGAAGCCGTGGCCCAGGCCAAGCAGCATCAGAGGCGCACTGAATGCCAGCGGCGAGTCCAGGCCAAGAAATGCCAGGCCAAGCATGAGCGCAAGACCGGCCAGGCTGGCGACCTGACCCAGCGCCATCACCCGGCGTTCGCCCTTGCTGTGGATCAGGCGGCTGGTCAGGAAATTCCCGGTCACGTAGGAAAGGGGCACGAGCATCAGGTACCAGCCAACCCCGGCGGGCCCTACCCCATAGCTGCGCAGCACGATCGGCGCGCCGGAGAGGAACACATAGAACGCAGCCGTGCTCATGCAAAGGATCAGCACGTAAAGCATCAGGGTCTTTTGCCGCAGCAGGCTGGCATAGGCTGACAGCATGCTGGGAAGCCAGTGCCCGCCAGGCGCTGCCGTGCTGGTGCGGCCCGGCAGGCCGCGCCATGCCGCCAGCAGCAGCATAAGGGTCAGCACCAGGATCAGCATGAAATTGCTGGCCCAGCCAAACCGCACATGCATGTGCCCGCCGATCACGGCCGCAAACGGCGGCGACAGTCCCATCGCCATGCCAACATAGGCCATCACCTTGGTGCGTTGCGAGCCGGCAAACAGGTCTTGCACCATGGCGCGCCCGACCACCGAGCCCGCGGCGCTGCCCATGCCCTGCAGAATCCGCGCGGCGATCAAAAGCTCAAGGTTGGGCGCCAGGGCGGCCATCAACGAGCCCGCGGCCAACAGCGCCAAGCCGGTCATCAGCACGCCTTTGCGGCCATAGCGGTCCGACAGCGGGCCATACACCAGTTGGCATACGCCAAACGCCACCACGAACCCGCTGAAGGTCAACTGCACCTGCGCCTGGGTGGCGCCGAACAGGTCGCCCCACTCCTGCATCGAGGGCAGGCAGATCGTCATGGCGGTCAAGCCCAGGGCAAATTGGGCGAGCAGGTTGGTAAGCAGCATCAGGCGAGTTTGTTCGGGGGACTTGCGAAGATATCAGCAATCGGCCAAGCAGTAACGTGATGGCTACGAGCAGCCGAAAATGAAGCAGCCGCGAGAGAGCCGGAAAAACCCGGCGCCGTATCGAGGCTACTCATCGCGGGCCCTTGCGGGCCCGCCTTGCAACATCAAGCCAGATCGTAGCGATCGAGGTTCATCACCTTGTTCCAGGCCACCACGAAGTCATGCACAAAGGCCTGCTGCGCGTCGCTCGATGCATAAACTTCTGCGAGTGAACGCAACTGCGAGTTCGAACCGAACATGAGATCGGCCTCGGTGCCGGTCCACTTGATCGCAGCGCTTGCCCGCTCGCGCCCTTAGAGCACGCCCGCGGCGGTAGCGGACTTCTGCCACCTGGTGCGCATGTCGAGCAAATTCACGAAGAAGTCGTTGGAGAGTGTTTCCGGACGCTGGGTGAAAACGCCGTGTCTGGACGGACCTGCGTTGGCGCCCAGCACACGCAAGCCACCGATCAACACCGTCATTGGCGGCGGCCGCTGCAGCCGCGGCGGCAAGAATTAGCTCGCGACGATTCATGGTGTCTCTGTGTTTGTGGTTTTCAGGCTGTGGTTTTCAGGCGCGC
>Ga0209181_10011861_pt1 | contig 11099 bp, 12 predicted proteins | sample MAT05_FD_187208 | JGI IMG/M metagenome (GOLD analysis project Ga0209181, IMG submission 187208) | Freshwater microbial communities from Lake Fryxell liftoff mats and glacier meltwater in Antarctica - MAT-05 (SPAdes) (version 2) | ecosystem: Environmental > Aquatic > Freshwater > Ice > Liftoff...
ACGGCGCCCACGCCCGAAAGCTGCAGCGCCGCCAGGCCCATCGCGCCGAAGCCGTTGAACAGTTCGGCGTCACCCATCACCCCGCACATCGGCACGGCGCCGGCGTAGCGCACCCGATTCACTGCGGTGGCCAGCGCTTCTTCTTCCATCGCCGCGGCCGTGATGTGCCCGCCCATCGACTCGCCCATGATGTAGATGCGGCTGGGCGCGGCGCGGCCGGTGACGGTCGCAAAGGCCAGTGCCAGCTTGTTGGTGTCTTCGAGGCCCGCGCGCACATCGTAGGAATTCTTGCTGAAGCCCGACGCCGCCCAAGCGTAGCCGTTGCGCACCAGGTGGCGGCGGATGGCCGCGTTGTTGCCCGCCAGGGTGGGCCCTTCACCGGCGTAACCGTGCGCGTACATCACGAGTTCGCCGTTCCAGTTGGTCGGCACTTCGATGCGGTAGGCGGCGAAGGGGCTGGTGGGGTTGTTGTCGTACGACGCCAGGCGACCTGCAAAGCGAGCAGTGGTGGTCACGTCCACGCCGTCACCCGCAGCCACGGGCAGCGCGGCAAAGGTGGTGGCCGAAAAGTCGGCGGCGTTGACGGTGAAGGTCTTGGCGTTCTGGCCGCGCGCTTCTTCGGCGGGCAGGGCCGCGGCGAGCGAGGTGCCGGCGGCGGCCGCGGCGGTGAGCGTGCTCAGCGTGGACGACGCGCTGGCCAGCGACGCGCCGAGGGCGTCCAAGGCCTTGTCGTCGTCGTCACCGATGGCGAACACGCCGGTCATCGGGTTGACGCTGAAGGTCCAGCCCATCAGCCGGTTCGCGTCACCGGCGACCGCCGTGGTCGCCGCGGCAAGGTTGTCGTTGGCGCCGTTCAGCGCTGCGGCGCTGATGTTGGTGAAAGCCGTGGCCGGGTTGGCGCGCAGTGCGCGTGCCACGACCAGGGAACTCAGCGGCGTGATGTTGACCCGGCCTGATGTGAACGTGAAGCCGTGCAACTTGCCCATCGTGCCGCCGGCATCGACTTCGAGCATGCAGGGCATGCCGCGATCGCTCAGTTCGAAGCGGAAGGTGCCGCGGCTGTCGGTGGTGGTGGTGGCCGGTTCGCCAGCCGCACACTTCACGGTGACGACCTTGCCGGCCACGGCTGCGCCGGTGGCCGCAAGGCCCTCCAGCGTGATGGGTGGCCGCCGGACATCGTCTCCGCCGCCGCATGCGGCGAGCAAGGCGGCCGCCAGCAGCGGGGCGATAAAAAGCTTGTTGTCTCTCATGGTCTTGTTCCTTGGTCGGGGAGTGCTGTCGGCTGCGGCGCCGACAACAGCGATGGTGCTGGATTGCGGCGCGCCGGGCAGGCCGGCGGACACAGGGCTTTCCCGCACATCGCGATCGGTTCAGCCCGCGCTCGTGTCGGCGTCGGCCGGGTCGCTGTCCAGCGCGATCTGCATGCACACCGCGCGGCACAGCGTGGCGGCGCGCTGGTTGCCGATGCGGTAGTAGATCTGCGTCGCCTCGCGCCGCCGCGTCAGCACCCCGGCGCGGTACAGCGTGGCCAGGTGCTGGCTCATGTTGGGCTGGGTGGTGTGGATCTCGCTCAGCAGCTGCGAGACGTTCTTTTCACGTTCACACAGCGCGCTGATGATCTTCAGCCGTATCGGCGTGGCCAGCAGCTGGAACAGTTCGGCGGCGGAGTCGAAGACACCATCGGACTCGTCTGCGGGCGCCGACGCAGGATCGGCGGGGCGGGGCGCGCTTACCGGGGCCACAGGGTTCATGCCGCCAGTTGCAGCAGTTCGAGCAGGTCTTCCTCGAACATCTCGCCGGGCAGCGCCTGCTTCAGGCGGCCCTGCCGATCGACGATCACCGTCATCGGCACCATCCGGCGCGGCGACAGCAGTTCGGCCAGCCCCGGCTGGTTCAGCGTGATGGGGAAGGTGTAGCCCTGGGCCTGGGCGTAACGGGCCACCACTTCGGCGTCGGTCTCGCGCGCCACGCCCAGCACGCGCAGGCGCTTGCCTGCGGCGGCGCGGTGCAGCTTCTCGACATGCTGGTTGTGGCGCCGGCAGAAGGGGCAGGTGGTGGTCCAGAACACCACCACCACGGCGTGGTCTGCCGCCTGCGCGGCGCCGAAGCGGCCACCGCCGAGCAAGGCCATGTCAGGCCAGGGCACGGCCTGGCCGGGCTTCACCGCGGCGCTGGTCTGCGCCTGGGCGGCGCTGGCCGCCAGCGTCAGCGCACCGAGGAGGGTTCGGCGTTTCACTTCGAGCTCTGCTCCATCAAGAGATAGGTGTTGTAGGCGTTGATGCGGTTGGCCACCGCAAACAGCGGCAGCTGCGAAAAACGCGACCAGTCGGCGCGGGCATAGGCTTCTTCGAACGGGTCGAGGTTGCGCGCGGCTTCGCCCATCGTCAAGCGCAGATGCTGCAGGTAGTCGCGCGTGAGCTGCAGGTCGGCCTGGGCACTGGTCGAGGCCGGCCCGTGGCCCGGCACGATGAGGTCGGCACCGAAGCCGATCAGCCGGTCCAGCGCCGCGATCCAGCGCCCGCTGTCGGCCTGGCCGACGAAGGGGATGCGGCCGCGGAACACCAGGTCGCCGGCCAGCAGCACGCGTTGCTGGGGCAGGTAGACCACCAGGTCTTCCGGCGTGTGCGCCGGCCCGGCGGGCAGCAGCAGGAACTCCACCCCGCCCAGCGTGAAGGACGTGGGCTCGCTGATCCAGCGATCCGCCGGCACCAGGCGGGTGTTCGCATCGACCCACGGCGCCAGTTCCTCGCGGCTGGCCTGCAGGCGCAGGGCGGCCGCGTCCGACTGCAGGTAGACCTGCCCGTCGCGCTGCGCGGTGATGACGGCGCCGGCGTCCTTGAAGACCTGCAAGCCGTAGATGTGGTCGGCATGGAAATGCGTCACCACCACCTGCCGCACCGGCTGCGGCGTGATGCGGGCGATGGCGGCCAGCAGTTCGCGCGCCAGCGCGGGCGACCCCAGGGCATCGACCACCACCACGCCCTCGCGGGTGACCACGAAGGCGGCGTTGCTGATGAAGTTGCGGTTGGCCGGCGTGCCCAGGGCCGACGCCCCCTGCACCATCCACACGCCTGCAGCCACCTCGCGCGGCTGCAGGTCCTGCGCGCTTGCCGCTGCGATGCCCAGCAGCGCACACACGGCCAGGGTGGCCAGGTGCCGCGCTGCTGCGCGAGGCAGGTGGGGAGCGATCATCCAGGGCATTCAACCATACATCCGCGGGCGGTGATATTCAGGAATCGAAGCCCGCCCGTATTTTCCCTGCTCGGAGCAGGGCAGCGCGTGAACCCGCATAGCAAGGCGCAGGGCGGTGTTTCACAATGACTTTCAATTACTTACAAAGGAGACCGTGATGCCCCGATTTTCTCGATCGGCGCCCGCCGCCCTGGCCCTGCTGCTGCTGGCTGCCGCACCCTGGGCCCAAGCCCAGGCGCAGGACGCCAATCTGGCGCGCAACCTGGCCGCCACCTGCGCCAACTGCCATGGCACCAATGGTCAGGGTCGCGGGGAGATGAAGGCGCTTGCCGGACGGCCCGCGGCGGCCACCATCGCCCTGATGGCCGAGTACAAGAGCGGCACCCTGCCCGCCACCATCATGCATCAGATAGCCAAGGGCTATACCGACGAGCAGATCAAGCTCATTGCCAATTACCTGGCTGCGCAGCAGCCCAAGAAGTGAGGTCGCGCGCCATGAACAACCGTGTGAACGCAGAGCTTTCCCGCCGCCGCCTGTTGGGCGCTGGCGCCGCCATCGCGGGCCTGGGCCTGGCCGGCTGCGCTGGCATGCCAGCCAGCGGGCCCTCAATCGGCCGGGTGGTCATTGTCGGCGGCGGCTACGGCGGCAGCACGGCGGCTCGCTACCTGCGCCTGTGGGGCGGCAACATCGACGTGACGATGGTCGAACGCAACGCCAATTTCGTCTCGTGCCCGATGAGCAACCTGGTGGTCGGCGGCTACCGGCCCATGGCCAGCATCACCTTTGGCTACGAAGGGCTCAAGGCCGTGGGCGTGAAGATGGTGCAGGGCGAGGTGACGGCGGTGGATGCGGTCGCCAGGAAGGTGCGGCTGGCCAGCGGCGTGGAGTTGCCCTACGACCGGCTGATCCTGTCGCCCGGCGTCGACTTCATGAACGACCAGGTGGTCGGCCTGGCCGCCGCGCTGGACAGCGGCCGCGTGCTGCACAGCTGGAAGGCCGGCCCGCAGACCGTGGCTTTGCGCCGCCAGCTCGAAGCGCTGCCCAATGGCGGCATCTTCGCCATCAGCATCCCGAAGGCGCCGTACCGCTGCCCACCCGGGCCGTACGAGCGGGCCTGCATGGTGGCCAGCTACTTCAAGACCGCCAAGCCGCGCTCCAAGGTGCTGGTGCTGGACGGCAACCCGGAGGTCACGAGCAAGAAGGCGCTGTTCGAGAAGGCCTTCAAGGACCACTACAGCGGCATCATCGAATACCGCGGCAACAGCGAATTGAAAGAGGTGGTGGGCACCACCGCCAAGCTCGAGTTCGACGACGTCAAGGCCGACATCCTCAACGTCGTGCCGCCGCAGCGTGGTGGCGACATTGCGCGCAACGCGGGCTTGTTGAACATGAACAACCGCTGGGTCGGCGTGAACTGGCTGACCATGGAATCCACCGCCGCGCCCGGCATTCACGTGCTGGGCGACGCCACCTTCTCGGCGCCGGCCATGCCCAAGTCGGGCCACATGGCCAACCAGCATGCCAAGGTGGCGGCTGCGGCCATCATCCAGCTGCTCAAGGGCGAACCCGTCAGCGCCACGCCGGTGGTCATGAACACCTGCTACAGCTTCGTCACGGCCCTCGATGTCATTCACGTGGCCTCGGTGCACCAGTACGACGCCGTGGACAAGACCTTCAAGACGGTGCCCGGCTCGGGCGGTGTCTCGGCGGCGGCCAACCCGGCCGAAGGGCGGTTTGCGCTGAGCTGGGCCGACAACATCTGGGCCGACATGCTGGCGGTGTGAACGCCAAAGTGCCCGTGCGGCTGCGGGCTGCGCTGCCGCACAGCTCACTCAGGGCTTGATGTAGGCCGCGCCCTCGCGCTGCATCTTGGCCAGCCGCACGACACCCGAGGGCGTGAACTCGGCTTCCTGGATGAACTGTTCCCTCTTCAGGTTGCGGTTCCTCAGCGTGATCTCGCAGACCTCGAACTTGACGCCGCGGCCGACCAGTGCGGCCACCGGGCCGGCGAAGGCGCCGCCATTGGCGTCCTTGGCGCCTTCCATCAGCATGTCCACGCCATTGGCATGGGTGACGACGGTGATCTTGGCCAGGGGGTCCACGTCCAGGTGGTTGCGGATGTTGCGCAGGCCCTTGGTGCCTTGGGCGGCGGTGTCGTCGACGTGATAGACGACGCGGTCCTGTGCGCTGGCGGCCAGCGCGCACACGGCGACCAGCGCGCCGACCAGGAAGTTGCGGATGTCCATGCCCTGTCTCCTGCGTTGTGGTGGGTGGCGACTATGCCAGCCCCGGGTTGCCTCGGGTGCCGACCAGCCGCGGCGTGTTGATGCGCCGCGGCTTGACGCGCCCGCCGCCCTGGGCCTTGAGCCAGGTCTCGAGCACGTCCCACACCGGCTTGTTGCCGGCGTTGCGCGCCTCTTCGGCCACCGGTGCCCAGCCGGCCACCTTGTAGGTCTTGCCGGCTTCGATGGGCCTGCCGCCGAGGACCATGTCGCTGATGCGCGCGCCCATCTTCTGGCCGGGCGTGATGCTGTACTGCAAGCCGCCCACGCGCACCATGTCGCCGCCCTGCTGGTAGTAGGGGTCGGGGTTGAAGAGGTTGTCGGCCACGTCCTCGAGCACGGTCTTGATGAATTCGCCGGTCATGTTCGAGACGGTGGCGTAGGGGTAGGTGATGGCCACCTGGTCCATCATCAGTTCGCGCGTGATGGCCTGGCCGGGCAGCAGCGTGGTGCCCCAGCGGAAGCCCGGGCTGAAGGCGATCTGTGCGCCCTGCACGTCCATCAGCGCGTCGCAGAGCAGCTGGTCCCAGCTGCCGTTGAAGTTGCCGCGGCGGTAGAGCAGGCCGTCGGTGACGGCCAGCGTCTCGGCCAGCCTGGATTCATAGGGCGCGCGCACCTTGGTGATCAAGGCGTCCATTTCGGCGTCGGCGCGCAGCAGGTTGCTGAAGATGGGCAGCAAGCGGTAGCGCCAGTGCTTGAGCTTGCCGCTCTTGGACGTGAGGTCCACTTCGAAGTCCATCACGCCCAGGAACTTGCCGTTGCTGCCGGCATTGGTGACGAGCGTGGTGCCGCCCGCGTTGGCCACCGGCACCGCCAGCGGCACGCCGTCGTGGGTGTGGCCGCCGAAGATGGCGTCGATACCGCGCACGCGGCTGGCCATCTTCAGGTCGACGTCCATGCCGTTGTGCGACAGCAGCACCACCACCTGGGCACCGGCGGCGCGCGCCTCGTCCACGGTCTTCTGCATGTTCGCGTCCTGGATGCCGAATTCCCAGTCGGCCACCAGGTAGCGCGGGTTGGCGATGGGCGTGTAGGGGAAGGCCTGGCCGACGACGGCCACCTTGACGCCGTTCATCTCGCGCAGCGTATAGGGCTTGAACACCGGGTCGCCGAAGTCGGTGGTCTTGACGTTCTGCGCCACGAAGTCGATGCGGCCCTTGAAGTCGCCACCCTCGATCTGTTTCACGCGCTCCATGCCGTAGGTGAATTCCCAGTGGCCCGTCATCACGTCCACGCCCAGCAGCAGGCAGGCGTCGACCATGTCCTGCGCATTCGTCCACAGCGAGGTGGCCGAGCCCTGCCAGGTGTCGCCGCCGTCGAGCAGCAGCGCACCGGGCCGCTCGGCGCGCAGCCGCTTGACCAGCGTGGCCAGGTGCGCAAAGCCACCCACGCGGCCGTAGCGGCGTGCGGCGCGTTCGAAGTCGATGAAGGTGTAGGCGTGTGCCAGGGCCGAGCCGGGTTTCACGCCGGCCTTCTTCAGCAGGTGTTCGCCCACCAGATGGGGCAACTGGCCCTGCATGCCGCCCACGCCGAGGTTGACGCTGGGCTCGCGGAAGTGGATGGGACGCAACTGCGCGTGGCAGTCGGTCATGTGCAGAAAGCTCACGAAGCCCGTGCCGCGGCCCAGCGGAGGCAGGTCATACAGCGCCTGCTCGGCCGTGGCGGCGTCGGCGTCGGCGTGGCGGGCCAGGGGCATGCCGGCCACGCTGGCCGCGGCCAGCACCTGCATGAACTCGCGTTTGCTCAGACTCATGATAAGTAGCCGCTTATGTTCAGGGGCAGAAAAAGCCCGGCAGGGCCGGGCTGGGCTGGGGCAGGACTCAGCGCTCAGCGCGCGGCGCGACGCACTACTGGTTGACCGGCGACTTCGGGTCGAGCAACAGCGACATCAGGTGCGCCATCTGCTTCTCGTCCAGCAACCCGGCGTGGCCGAAACGCGGCATGCTGGAGCAGGCGTTGTAGGTCTTGCCGTTGTAGAGCTTCATCCACGTGTACTCGACGATCGGCTGCGCCGTGGCGGCCATGAGGTCCGTGACGCCGCGGTTCTTGCCGTAGTTGTAGAGGCTGGGGCCGATCGTGCCGTGGGAGATCTCGGTCTTGCTGATCTGGTGGCAGTTGTAGCAATTGCCGCCGTTGGCACTGGTGGCGGTGGAGGGGTCGGTCCAGGTCATGCCGCGGCCGCTTTGCGCGATGCGTTCGCCTTCGCGGAAGTCGCCGAAATACTGGCCGCCGGTGGGCCACTTCATCGTGGCGCGGGCTTCGGCAGCAATGCGCTCGGCCATCGCGTCGGACACCGGTTTGTCCGTCGAGCAGGCCGACTGCCCGAGGTCCTGCTTGATGCGGTCGACCTTGGCGATACCCTGGTCACGGAACGAGGCCTGCACGGCGGCCAGCGCCTGGCGGTCGAGTTCGGCCACTGACGGGCCGGTGGCACAGCCGGCCAGGAGTGCGGTCATTGCGGCGACTGCGGCCGATGCGGCCACGGTACGGGTTGGGAGACGTTTCATCGGGACTCCAGACGCGTCAGCGCTTGAGGGCGGGTGCGATCGACTGCGCGCCCTTGGCGTTGACGCCCATGTAGGTGCCCAGCGCGACGGTGACTTCGGAGCCGAAGCCGGGGAAGGGGAAGCGCTGCTGGCGGAAGCAGTCGTTCAGGCGCAACTGCATGGACCACATCTCGCCGTTGCTGACGCGGTAGGCCGGCCAGGCAGCGAAGCCGACGCCGTCGCCCGGATTCCTGGTCAAGATGGGCAAGTCCTGCAGGCGGATGCGCTTGCCTTCTTCGCTGTGGCATGAAGCACACGAAAAATCGTGCGTGCCGCCGCGAAAGAAGAACACCCGCTTGCCGATTTCGTAACTTCGCTTCTCTTCCGGGTGGCCCTGCGGCAGGTTGAAGCGCAGCCCGCGCGATTCGGCCGCGACCCAGGTGGCCAGCGCCGTGACATTGACCTGTTCGCCCTGGCCGAAGCGGGTCTTGGCGATCTCGGCGGCATCAAAGCCCTGCAGTGTCTCCATGCAGGTGACCAGGCGGGACTCGAGGTCCTGCACTTTCTGCGTGTCGGCAAACCAGCGCGGCAGCGTGACGAAGGTGCCTTTCACCACGCCCGGGCCCAGGCCCAGGTCGCATTTTTCCAGCGTCGCCGCCTTGGGGCCGCGCTTGGTCTTCCAGAGGCCTTCGCCCTTGGCTTCGAACAGGTCGGCGGGGTTGCCGTCGGCCAGCATGGCGCGGTATTCGGCGATGCCGTCGCCGGCACTCTTGGGTGCGGCCGGCGCGGTCTGTGCCGCGGCCAGGCCAGCGCCGGCCAGCAGGGCGGCGGCGATCCACAGGGTCTTGTTGTTCATGTGTCTCCTCGTCACGGGGTGGTGGTGTCAGGTCACGGTGGCTTCGTCGGTGCGGGTCTCGCCCTTGTTGTCTTTCCAGGCCACGACGATCTTGTCGCCGGCCTTGGCGCCCTTCACGTTGAACTGCAGGAACGGGTTCTTGGCGATGGACGGGCCCCACTGCGCGCTGAGCACGGGCTTGCCGTTGTGCGTGGCGGTGACTTCCTGGATGAACCAGGCCGGAATGACCTTGCCGGCAGAGTCGCGGCGCAGACCGGTTTCCATCTCGTGGCTCATCAGCACACGAACGGTGGCGGCGGCGCCGGCGACTTGGGCGCGAATGCGCATCGGATCGGGCATGGTGTTCTCCTTCAATCGAGTTCGGTTAGATCAAGCGGCCGCCGCGGAACCGGCTCTGCCGGGCCGCCAGCGGCGCCCCCTTGAGGGGGGAGCGCCGAAGGCGCTACGGGGGTGGTCCAATTTCAGCCGCCGCAGCCGCCCAAGGTGACTTTGACTTCCTTGACGGCGAAGAGCACCTTGCCGTCAGCCATCATGGCCACGGCGAAGACGTTGGACGACTGGCCCATCTTCACGCGGGTGGTGAGGCTGGCATCGACCGCGTCGGTCACGTCGAACACCGAGGCCAGCACGCTGGGGTTCTTCTCGACCATCAGCATCATCCGCTTCACGCCGGGCAGCGTGGTCGAGCAACCCACCGGCACGACGGCGCCGTTTTCGGCAATGTCCGGGCCGGTGACGATGACGTCCTTGCTCTCGACCGGGGCGCCGCCGCCCAGTGCCTTGACGGCCTCGGCCATGGTCTTGGACTCGAAGGCGGCGGCCGTCCAGGCGGCCTGGGCCGTGTCGGGCAGCATGCCGACGCTGGCCAGCAGGCCGGCGACGGTGGCGCTGTGGGCCAGCATCTCGCGACGCGTTTGCATGGGGGTGTCTCCTTCAGGTGAACGGTGAATCATCTTCAAACCGGTGGCTGGCTTGCAACGGGACATACCCGTTTTGGGGATATTCCGCGCAGACCGACACCGCAGGCAGCTTTGTGCTACTTCTTTGCGCCCTGCGCCAGCCACTGGGCAATGGCCTGTGCATCGGCCTGCGGCAGCGTTTGCGCCGGCATCGGAATATTGCCCCACACGCCACTGCCGCCCCCCAGGATGCGCTGCGCCAGGTAGTCGGCGGCATCGGCACGGCCCGTGTACTTTCGCGCCACGTCGTTGAGCGCCGGCCCGACGATCTTGTTGCCGACCCCGTGGCAGGCCAGACAATTGTGCTTCTTTGCAAGCGCCAGCGCTGCGGCTCCCCCGCTGGCTGCTGCCGGCCTGGCTGCGGCGGTGGTCGCCACGGCAGCGGCGGGCACGGCCAGGCTGGGGGTGGCCCGCGTGGTGTCCATGCCCCGCTGCGCGCCCACCAGGCGCTGCTGCTCGGCCAGGTTGCCGTGGGCGTCGCGGGCGTGCTCGGGCAGGGCCGAAGTCACCCGGGTCGGCGCCGGGCAGTCCTTCATGCAGGCCGTGCCTTGCACATCGGGCCGGCCACCGTTGCCCAGGCTGCGGCCCGGCCACATACCGTGTGCAGTGGTCATGCCATTGCGGTTGGGCAGCAGGGCCTGGGCCTGCGCCATGTTGCGGTCGGACAAGGTGTACTCGTCCGGCACGATGCGCCCCAGGTTCAGCAGGTAGGCGGTGACGGCATAGGTTTCGTCCACCGACAGTGACTTCGGCGCATTCCAGGGCATGGCGCGGTAGATGTAGTCCCACAGCGTGGACAGTGTGGCCACCTTCATCAGCGTGGTGCGGCCGGGGTAGCCGTCGTCAGTGAGCCGGGCCACGCGGCCGCTGCGCACGTCGGCCGCGGTGGTGCCGCCCACCAGCGGCGTGAACACCGAATTGCTCTCGCCGAAGATGCCGTGGCAGGACTCGCACTTGCTCTCCCACACCACCATGCCCTGGGCCACCGTGCCCGAGCCGGCCGGCAGGCCCTTGAAGTCGGGGCGCACGTCGATGTCCCAGGCCGCCAGCTCGGCCGGCAGGGCGGCGCGGCCGATGCCGGGGAAAGCCGGCGCCGACGGCGTCTGGGCCTGTGCGACGGCCGCGGCCAGGCCCAGCAGCGCCACCGTCAGGACGCCGCGCAGGCGGTCAGCCGAGCTGGACATTGCCGACCTCGCCGTTTTCCTGCACCAGCCAGGTCTGCACCGTGTTGTTGTGATAGATCGACCGCGTGCCGCGCACCGCGCGCAGCTGGCGGCTGCTGGGCTGCACGTAGCCGGTGTCGTCGCTGGCGCGGCTCTGGAT
>Ga0209181_10011863_pt1 | contig 11098 bp, 7 predicted proteins | sample MAT05_FD_187208 | JGI IMG/M metagenome (GOLD analysis project Ga0209181, IMG submission 187208) | Freshwater microbial communities from Lake Fryxell liftoff mats and glacier meltwater in Antarctica - MAT-05 (SPAdes) (version 2) | ecosystem: Environmental > Aquatic > Freshwater > Ice > Liftoff...
GCAACGGCGATAGACCCTCTGCAAGGACGGGAATTTGGAGCGTTTTAGAAATATGGGCGATCGCCTCACAATATCCCTGCGGATCTGCGGGTTGCGCGACTCCAGCCACCAGAATTGTTCTACCTGAGGGCAGAGTATTCATTGGAGTAGAGCGATCGCTGACCGCAAGATTCTGTAAGAGATCCCGTGGAACCCAATTAAAAAAGTCTTCAGGAAATCCCTTCCCAAACGCTACCGCATCTGCTCTGACGACCGGAGCCAACGGATCACGAAAGGGCAAATTGAGATGCACAACTCCTGGCACTGGATAAAGTGTTTGTTCCCAAGCGTGGATTAAAGTTTGCCGCAAATACTGCAATAGCTTCAGATCTAACTCTGGCACTGCCAGTTCGCTGTACCAGTTAGGAAAATCGCCAAATAGCTTTTGTTGATCAACGGTTTGACCCGCATTACACTCGCGTAGCTCAGGGGGGCGATCGCTCGTCAGCACTAATAAAGGCACCCGACTTTCCCGCGCCTCAATCACTGCGGAATAAAAGTTTGCCCCTGCCGTCCCCGATGTACACACTAACGCTGTAGCTTTGCCCGTGCGACGCGCCACACCTAATGCAAAGAACGCTGCCGATCGCTCATCGAGAACAGGAATTGCCTCAATAGAGGAATGTCGAGAAAACGCTACCGTTAAGGGCGCAGACCGTGATCCTGGACAAATCACCGCAGTCTCTAGCCCTAAGCAATAGAGCGTTTTAACCAAAGTCGATGCCCAAATCGTGTTGGTATTACTGAAATCGATCAACGTCACGCCTCAACCTAAATCACGACACACATCACAGATTCGATCGCTACAAGCCCTTAGTTCATTATAAAAGAGGCACCTTAACCATTCTAGGCTGAGTTGATTAATATTAAATGTAGGTTTGGCGGTGGCTGGAGGCGATCGTCCCCATGCCATTCAACGCCAATAGATTGAAATAATGCCAACGCTAGTGTAGACTTAGATTCAGTTTTAAGGGGCTATAGCGCAATTGGTAGCGCACCTCCATGGCATGGAGGGGGTTAGCGGTTCGAGTCCGCTTAGCTCCATATTTTAGAAGTGGCGATCGCCACTGAAACCCAGTCTTAAGCTCTGCTTGAGTGGTGAAGCGAGGATGCAAGATGACTCGGCGCTTTGCGGAATGTCGGTATGGGTGTATATTTTTCTAGTAGTTATAGTGGCTTTCTCAAAAGTATAAGAAGTTGCTTCCTGCTTAACCTCTAATGTTTTCCCTTGTCCTATGGTGAAACTGTATCTCCCGCCCAGAGGCATCCTGTCACCCAGTAATGAAGAAGATCCTTTGGATTATTACTACCAACCAATTGTAGGGAGGCTCTACGTCAGTCGTATCAATATGGCACTGGGTTTATTGAAACGGGATGAATACAGCAGCATTCTCGAAATTGGTTATGGCAGCGGCGTGTTAATGCCCACCCTGGACAAGTTAAGTGATGAGATTTATGGCGTTGACTTGAGCTGCGACCCAGATGACATTTCGGGGCGATTAGCAAAGTTGCGTTGCTATCCTAAATTGAGCAGAGGAGAGGCTGACAAGCTTTTGTTTGATGACAACAGCTTAGATTTGGTGATTGCAATTTCGGTTTTAGAGCACATAAAGGAAATTCAACCTTTTCTAGCCGAGATCCATCGGGTGCTAAAGCCGAGTGGAACGCTATTGGTCGGGATGCCTGCGGTCAATAAAACGATGGAGTATTTGTTCCGAGCGATCGGGTTTGCCGGGATTGATGCGCACCATGTCACGTCTCCAGAGGAGATGCATCGAGCTGCCGCTCCAATGTTTAGTCTAAAATCTACCGATCGCTTGCCTAATTTTTTGCCTCCCAAAATTTACTTGTATAAGTCCTTCTGCTTTGAGAAATAGATGAAATCAGTATCTTCTGCCCGTGATTTACCCGTTCAGGTTGAGAACCATCGGAGTTTAGAAAAGTGGAGAAAGCGCAATCTCTATTACTACCGAGATTTGGAGAAGCTGTATCAATTTTTGGTGCAGTCGCGCTCCAGGGTGCTGGATGTAGGATCTGGATCTGGGTATTTGTTGAATGCAGTAGATGCAGCAGAGGGGTTAGGGATTGATGTCAATGCGGTGGCGGTGGCGGAAGCACGGCAGACGTTTCCAAATTTAGAGTTTCAGGTGCGGAATGCTGAAGATTTCCAGGGGGGCACCGCATTTGATTATGTGTTGTTTGCTAATACGTTGAGTTATTTAGGCAATATTCAAAAAACCTTACAAAATGTTCGGCAGGTCTGCAATCCTTCGACGCGGCTAGTATTGACGTTTCATAATCCGGGGTGGGAGCCGATTCTGAATTTTGCGACGGCGATCGGGCAACGAATGCCGCTGCCGCCCCTGAACTGGTTGAGCTTGGAAGATGTGGAGAATCTGCTGGATTTGGCAGGGTTTGAGGTGGTAAGTCATGGTAAACGGCAGTTATTTCCTAAAAATTTACCATTGGTGTCCTGGTTTTTTAATCGGGTGTTGGCTCCGCTGCCGGGGTTGAATGCGCTGTGCTTGACTGAGTATGTAGTGGCGAGGGTACGACCGGATGCTAAGGCGATCGCTTCTGTAAAGGAGAAGACCTGTTCAGTGATTGTGCCAGCGCGGAATGAGGCGGGCAACATTGAGGATTGTGTGGCACGGTTGCCACGGATGGGGCGGCATACTGAGGTGATTTTTATTGAGGGTCATTCTAGAGATAACACCTGGGAAGAGATTCAGCGGGTGCAACAGAAGTATGGTGACCAGTGGGATATTAAGATTGCGCAGCAGGCGGGGAAGGGAAAGGGCGATGCGGTGCGCCAAGGTTTTAATATGGCGACAGGCGATGTAATGATGATTTTGGATTCGGATTTGACGGTGCGCCCAGAGGATTTGGTATATTTTTTTGAAGCGATCGCCTCTGGGAAGTGCGAGTTTGCCAATGGCTGTCGGTTGATTTATCCAGTGAGTGATGAAGCGATGCCTTGGCTTAACCGCATGGCAAACCGATTTTTTGCTTGGCTGCTGTCTTACTTACTCAACACCAAGATCAAGGATTCGCTCTGCGGTACGAAGGCGATTTCTAGAGAGAATTATCAGAAACTGGCGGCGAATCGGGCTTACTTTGGTGACTTTGATCCTTTTGGCGATTTTGATCTATTGTTTGGTTCTGCCAAGCTAGGCCTACAGATGACCGATATCCCAGTGCGCTATGTGCCTAGGGTTTATGGGTCTTCTAATATTCAGCACGTCAAGGAAGGTGTAATTTTGATCAAGATGTGTTTGTACGCGGCTAAAAAGCTGAAGTTTCTTTAGGAGAGATCCCACCTATGGTTAATAACTCAAAGCCATCACGTTTAGAAGAACGGCTCCTGCGAGAAAAAAAACACGCGCGAGTGATTATTGCAACTGATGAGCGCAATTGGGGCTGGAGTACGCCTGCCGGACAAATTCGATGGCAGCGACGGCTGGATTATTTGACGCAAGCGTTGAACGATCGCAGTGGCAATGTTCTGGAAATTGGGGCGGGGTCTGGAACGTTTACGGCGGATTTAGCGAAGGCTTTTCAACACTTGACAGCAATCGATATTTCGGAAGATTTGTTAGCAATCGCCCATAGTAAAGCGCCTTCTGCGAAATGCTTGTGTATGGATGCCCATCACCTGGAGTTTCAGGAGAGTTCTTTTGATGCGATCGTCGGCTGTTCTGTATTACATCACTTAGATTGGTCGCTGGCGGTTAAAGAGTTTTATAACAAGTTAAAACCAGGCGGCGTAATTCGGTTTTCAGAGCCGAATTTGCTCAATCCTCAGATTTTCTTGCAGAAGACAATTCCGTCGCTGAAAAAGAAAATGGGAGATAGCCCAGACGAGTATGCGTTTACGGCTTGGGAAATCCGGCGGGTGTTGAAGCGGGCGGGGTTTATCAATATTACGGTGCTCCCCTATGAGTTTTTACATCCTTCTACGCCGACGGCCTGGATCGCGCGGGTGATTGAGCTAGAAACCTGGCTCTCGAAGACTTTTATCGGTCAGATTGGGGGGTCTTTGTTGATTGAGGCTTACAGGGCTTAACCGATGAATCCCATAGACCCGCCCCAGCGTTTCAAAGGATTGCCGAAGCCTTTAAAGTCACTTCGCCTAATTGAAGAAATCTTTAGCTTGATTGTGCCTTTGCTGGCATTTTTGGGTATTCTGACGCTGCACCTGCCTCAATGGTTGGGCGAGGCGGCTCGGTATGACTTTTGGGGCTTTGGGGTAGCGATCGCCCTGCTGTTCTATGGAACCTTCCGATTGCCTGGTCGGTTGGGTCGTGCCCTCAGTTTAAGCGCTCTGCTCATAACATTTGCCTTGCCCTTAGCGCGATTGTGGCACACGGGAGCGAGCGACGGCTTTATCATTGGCGGGTTGCTGCCGTTTAGTGATGCCGCAATCTACTACGATGATGCACGTAACATTCTGATGGGCGGCACCATGGGCGAATGGTCGCCCCAACGTCCCTTGTTTTCGGGACTACTCGCTACTTTATTGGCAGCCACTCAGCAAAATTTGCAAATTTCTCTAGCAATATTTGTCGCAATGAACGCGATCGCCTGTTTCTTCGTAGCGCGTGAAATGCAGAAGACCCACGGGGCAACAGTAGCAGCACTCATATCTGTCCAGGTTTTCCTTTACTACCGAGTGTTCATTGGTAAAACCATGACTGAACACCTAGGATTAGCCCTAGGATTATTAGGGTTTGCTCTACTATGGCGTTGTGCCAGTAACCAACGCCTTGGGACAGGCTGGGTTGGTTTGTTTCTGCTTGCCTTTGCCCTTAACGCCCGGATTGGCACCGTGTTCGTGCTGCCTACGGTCATCCTCTGGGGGGCTTACACATTCCGCCGCTTGGGTCGGCTCTCGTGGCTCGTAGTGATGATGGGCGGTTTCGGAGCAGTGGTTCTCGCTAGTGCTATGAACTTGGTCTTACTTAAATTCGTGGGATTGCCGAATGGCAATCCACCATTCGCAAATTTTTCGTTCGTTCTTTACGGCATTGCCACCCATACCAACTGGTATCAAGTCATGCTTGATCACCCAGAGCTAACTAACTTAGGAAACGTCGAGCGTGTTTCAACTGTCTATGACCTTGCCCTAGAGGTGATTCGTCAGCAGCCCTTCCGACTTGTGACAGGAATCCTGCGGGTTTGGAAGGATTTTTTCTTTGGCGATCACTCTTGGTTTACAGTGACCTTTGGTGAAAAAATTATCTTCGTTGATCCGCTTTTGAGACCTTTGGCACTTCTAGGGCTATGGGGATGCTTACGAAATTGGAAAACGCCAGCCGCGTCACTCTTGATTGCAATGGTTGTTGGAGCGTTCTTGAGCATTCCACTGCTTCCCCTCTTTGATGCAGGCGTGCGTCCCTATGCAGCAACTATCATCATTTTGTTTGTTCTTTCATCCTTGGGGTTTAGAGTTTTATGCCAAGATATTGTGCAGCCGATCGTTAGCTGGTTTTGGCGGTATCAAAAATCGCTTCATCCGAATTGGCTTAAGGGGGTAATCCTTGCAACATCACGTTCTCCAAGAACTAAGGTAACCCAGAGAAAGGTTGAGAGTTCATGGCTAACCTCTTCTACGCTGATGTTTTTTGGCATCACCCTTGCGCTGCTGAGTTTTATCGGCCCTGTTATCATTCACCAACTTGCCTCAGTGCCTCAACTGCCTCCCAATTTTGTTTGTTCTCCTAATCAACAAGGGGGCTTATTCAGCGCTAGTCCCGGATCTAGCATTAACTTAGTATCAAATAATACTATTCGCCAGTCTAGCCTTCCAGAGGTTCGCATCAAAGACTTTAGACAGGGTTTAACAGGCTTCAGCCCTTGGGCACCCAAAGAAAAAGTATCTCTCAAAAAACTTCCTAAGAACATAACGTTTATTGACGCAGGTTTTATTAACACCAGTGGAATTTGGCTAGTGGCTGAAAGTCATTTAGTTCCTAAGCATTTTGGAATGATTGCTGCTTGTGGTCAGGTCAAAAGACTAGGCCCAGAACTGGTGATTTTTCAGGCAACAACCCTCAATGTACTGCAACAAAGTTGGCAACTCGCTCCTATTGAGGAATTGCCAAAACATTAATCCCTCCCCCGACAGGACAGAGCTGCTAATTTCCTTTAGAGGAAGTTTGAAAAGGGTCGGGCTAGGTTCTAAAAACTACATAAGCTAGCCAATGGAAACTTCAAAAGGCTTGTTCTATCGTAGTGGTTTATCACATGAGAGATCTGATTCATCAACAAGCGTACCCGATCCTGCTAAAGTCGAATAGTTTGTCGTAAAATGTCTATCTCAAAGTCGCAAAACAGTGTATGACAGCAATTTCTGATGATCTGAGTGGTCCGTGGTTAGCCGAGATGTATGCTGAGCATCTCCCCGAAGATCTGGCTTTTGATGAAGGTTTAATTCAATCAGTAGTTAAGTCTTGTCAGCCAGGTAATGTCCTCGATTTAGGTTGTGGTGAGGGACATTTTGTTCAGTGGCTTAGAGAAGCCGGAGTGGACGCATGGGGGGCAGAGCCTTCAGATCTAGGGACTGTGTTTAGGGCAACTGGATATCAGATTTATCAGGATGTTAGCCAGCCTTTCGATTTACAACGAAATTACGATCTGATCATTTGCACAGAAGTTGTTGAACATATTCCTAAAGAATTTGAGAATATTGTTTTTGACAATATGGTGAAACATATGGGCAAGTACCTACTGTTCAGCGGTGCAACGCCAGGGCAGGGAGGCAGTGGGCATATTAACGAGGAGCCAGAATCTTACTGGTTTTCTCATTTGGCGCGTCGAGGATTGCAGTTGGTGCTTGATGCTTCGATTGAGGCTCGACTGGAAAGTAGGCTTTCTTGGTATCAAAATAACATTACGATTTGGGAACGAGCGGCTGATTCTTATAAAGAGGGGATTTTTGTTGCAGATTATGCAGAGACAATCGCTGAGCGCGATCGGCAGCTTCTCAATAATCATGTTGCCCATCAACGATTTAGAAGGCAATCAAACGCCCAAGTCGAAGCGCTCAAGACAGAGTTGGGGACAACACAGGGGCATGTATCGTGGTTTCAATCCAAGTTTTCACAAGCTCAATCTGAGTTGGCAGGATCTCAAACTCAACTGGCAGGATCTCAAACTCAACTGGCAGAATCTCAAACTCAACTGGCAAAGTCTCAAACCCAACTGGCTCAATTCCAAGGGGTACTAGCTTACAGTCAATCCCAACTATTCCAGACTCAGGCAGAAGTACAGGTCTGGCGCGATCGCACCCAACAAGAACAAACTCATACTGGAGAAATTCGCAAGCGCCTCAAAGACAAACGCAACCAATTTCAACAAAAGAGATTGGAGATCCAAGATCTTCAAGATCGTATCCGTGCGATGGAAAGCAGCAAGTTCTGGAGAATGCGGAAAGGATGGCTTAAATTGAAGCGATTACTGGGGCTAGCCATCAATGAATAGCACTGTCCCCAGCAATGCTTGTCCGCATCACTGTTATTGTTATTGAATTATTAATGGAGCCGAACCTTTGATATGCCTACCGTAGAAGAAAACTTAGGAATGTGGTCGAATTACGACTGGTCAAAAGCAGGGGATGAATGGTCACAAGGTTGGGGCGGAACCTCTTCTCTTTGGTGGGGAAGTCTGTTTCCGCGCATCAGACACTTCTTACCCGCCAAGAAAATCCTAGAGATTGCGCCAGGCTATGGACGGTTTACAGACTATATCCGGTTCGCTTGTGAACATCTTGACATTGTGGATCTGACTCCACGCTGTATTGAAGCTTGTAAGCAAAGATTTGCAGAAAGCTCTAATATTTCTTACTTCCTGAATGATGGAAAATCCCTGGACATAATTGCTGACGACTCGATCGATTTCGTGTTTAGCTTTGATTCTTTAGTACATGTTGAGCTTGAAGTCCTAGAGACTTACTTGCATCAACTTAAGCGAAAGATGAAGGCAAATTCAATTGGTTTTTTCCACCACTCCAATATTGGTGAGTATGTTGACCCAGCCACCGGAGACACCCCATTTGAAAACGTTCACTGGCGAGCTAAAAGCGTAACGGCACAAAAGTTTGCAGAAGCCTGTGATGCCGCTGGATTACAATGCATCACCCAAGAAATTATTAATTGGGGTGGGGAGCCGCTATGTGACTGTCTCTCGGTCTTTACGCCCCAATCCTCTCGCTGGGCAAGATCGAACCAAGTAGTGCGCAACGGTGACTTTTGGAAAGAAGCCCTCCATCTGGCAAACGTTCAGCAACAGTATGAGCTAGTCAAAAATCAAAGGAATAAGTCTAATATTCCGTTCATCAAGCAGCTTCAAAATGAAGTAACCATCCTCAAGGATCGAGTTTCGGCGATGGAAACTAGTAAGTTCTGGAAGTTCCGGAAAACTTGGTTTCAGCTCAAGAAAACAGTCGGACTTGGGGACAACGAGTAAAGCTGATTACTTAGAAGCAATTACTTTGTGCCCAACGAATCATTTCTCCTATCAGCAGTCTAACTCCCTCATTTAATTCATCATGGTTCAGCACGAACTAGCCTCTCGCATCCTTTTCCCGTATCATCTTGATGTGTCCTTTAAGGCTGAATTCATTACCCTATTTGAGCAAGTTAATCCTGCTAAAGTCGCTGTCTTAGCAACCTTTGAATATGAGGGGATTTTTAAAAATGGTGGAATCGGAACCCACTACAAAACATTGAGCGAACAGCTTGCGGCTGATGGTTGGTATGTCATCTTATTGTTGTGTCGGGCATCGGAAGCATTTGGTGGAACGTCGAGTCTCCCCGCTGTTCATCATATTTTCTCTACACATGAAGCAACTCAAGTACTCGATCTCCAGCCTGTACATCACGCAATGAATGAGTGGTTAGCTCATGACTACATTGATGCTCAGAGTTTCCATTGTTTCCTGCTGATCCAGGCGATCGCTCAATCCTTTAATAAAGCTCAAATCTACGTTGAATTTCATGAGATGTCAGGCATTGGATACCACACTATCCAAGCCAAGCGTTGCCGTGTTCTAAGCGATAACTGCGTCATTTCTGTCACAATGCACAGTGGACATGAATGGATGTATGAAGCGAATGAGTGGTTTTCAGAACTCTACAGCAATGAATTTCAGAAAATCTCTACCTACGAGCAGTATACATTTGAGCAAGCAGATGTAGCGTTTTTCCCTGCTCATACGCTCAAAACTAAGGTTGAATCCTATGGGTGGAAAACTGATCATGCCCAGCATCTTCCTAACTTTATTCCATTGGTACCAGCGAAGACAGAGCCGCTTGGCAGCAAGAGTAGCTCTACCATACAAGAGTCTACAAGGATTCCTATTGTGTTTTTTGGTCGGTTAGAAATGCGGAAAGGTATCTGCACTTTTGTTGAAGCGATTAAGAGTTTAGATGCTCAAACAAGAAGCCAAATTGAGGTTCATTTTGTCGGTAAAATTGTTGAACTTCATCCAGTCAAATTTAGAGGCTTAATCAGCGATCGCTACATTCACCAGGAACTGGAAGATGTTGTCCCTTACCGAATTCATCCTGATCTTTATAGCCATGAAGCTCTCCAACTCGTCGTCAATGCAAATCATCCGATTGTCTGTCTGGCCAGTCAGCAAGAAAATTTTCCCAATACAGGCATGGAAATGGGGCAAATTCCGGTCAGCCTAGTAATTTCCAAGACAGGAGGATTTCAGGAAACTCTAGGAATTGTTGAGCGCACCTCAGGCGTGTATTGGTTTGAATCTGGAAATTCAAAGTCCCTGGCAGAAATGCTATCTAAAGCAATCTCTAGACATCCTGAAGTTCCCTCAGTTGCTAAAAAGCAAGAATTAATCACAACCAATCAAAACCTCCTAACCCAGAGGCAGAAATTTATCAGTCAGGCTTTCAAGGCTTCCACTCAAACCTTAGAACACTCAAACCCGAAGGTAACTATCGGTGTTACTTGCTATAACTTAGGGGCATATTTGATTGAGTGCCTCACCAGCATTGAATCCCAGACTTACCGAAACTTAGAAGTGTTCGTCTTCGACGATGCTTCACCAGATCTAGATACTCAAGATCACATCATCCATGCTCAATCGCTATTTCCTAACTATAAATTCATCAGAGCAGAGCGAAACTTAGGGTTAGGAGCAGCTCGAAATCGCTTAATCGAAATGGCAACGGGGGATTATTTTCTGCCGCTAGATGCCGATAATCGATTGATTCCCTTTGGTGTTGAGAAATTTGTAGAAGCTGCGATCGCCAGCCAAGCCGCAGTCGTAATTTGCCCGATGCTATCTTTTGGCATATACAACGGAGTTCATAATTTTAGGCTGAGTGCATTGCCAGATTTATTGCATATCAATTTTATCGGTGATGCTTGTTCTCTATTCTCGATGGATTTACTTAGGAGATTTAAACATCCAGAACGCCATGATTGTAGTACTCAAGACTGGTGCATTATTACATCTGCGATTGCAATTAACGCTAATGTTGTTCATTATCCTTATCCTCTCTACGAATACCGTCAACGCGCTAACTCAATGATTAAGAACGCCTCTTTACCCAAAGAGCGTTACCATCTCCGCCAGTATCTAGCTGAAATTCCCCCAGCCGAATGGTCACCCCGCCAGCTCTACATGCTAATGACCAACTTGCAACAGCTCAACTCTCAGCTCGAAACCTCCCGATCTGAAACCACCACATTGAGAACGGAACTTAAAGAGCTACGGCAAAACCTCCGCCGTGTCAAGAACAGCAGGATAGCTATCCAAGACGAGTTACAGCAAGCAAAAGACCGTATTCAAGACATGGCAACCAGTAAGTTTTGGACGATGAGAAAAGGCTGGTTTAAGTTAAAAAAACTTCTGAGGTTGCCGAACCCAGAATAATAAGCGTATGAAACCGTCCTATCCATTCAATGACAAGCTATGGGCAGTATGGAAAGTCTCGAATCCTCTAAACGCAACGGTCTGAGCACAAGGCTAGAAATGGCAAAGCTGTGTGCATTCCTTGGCAAAGATCCTTGGCTTCTGGCACCCAATGCA
>Ga0209181_10011866_pt1 | contig 11095 bp, 11 predicted proteins | sample MAT05_FD_187208 | JGI IMG/M metagenome (GOLD analysis project Ga0209181, IMG submission 187208) | Freshwater microbial communities from Lake Fryxell liftoff mats and glacier meltwater in Antarctica - MAT-05 (SPAdes) (version 2) | ecosystem: Environmental > Aquatic > Freshwater > Ice > Liftoff...
ATGGCATCGCCGCCACGCGACAGCTCGCCAAACGCCAGATCACCTGGCTGCGCAGCACCCCCGAGCGCCAGGTGGTGGCCTGTGATGCGCCCGATGCGCTGGCCCAGGTGCTGGTGCTGGCCGATGCGTTTGTGGCGCGCGGCTAACGCACTACCAGCACGCTTGGCTTCCAGCCCTTGAGCGCTGCGCGGCGAGCAAACTTTTTGTCGTCAAAGGTCAACATTTGGCGACACAGGCGGCAAGACGCATGGTGCAAGGCATCGGCAAAATCAAACCCATCTGCCAGCGCATCCGTGGCCGCGACGATGGCGATGCTGTCTTCAATCTCTATATTGGGCATTGACAACAAATGTCGCAGCACCGTCAACACATCGGCGACCGGACTTTTGTAGTAGCCGCGCAGCACCCACTCCAGTTCGAGCACCACCGATTTGCACACAAAAAACCGCTTGCCGCTTTCGATCAACTCGCGGGCCAGTGCACTTTGCTGTTGGGTCCCCTCATCCGGGCTGGCCACGTAGTAGCGCGCCAGCACATTGGTGTCGAGCCCGATCATGGCGCTTCCACCGCCAAAGCGGCCACGTCAAAGTCGGCAGGCACACCCGGGCGCTGGCTGCGAATCAGGCCAAAACCGCTGACCGCCGCCTGCCGCGCCGACGAGCGTCTGTGAACAGAGCTTCTGCCACAGCCAGCGCCTGTTCGCGCATGTGGCCTTCGATGTCCCGGCGTTCGCGGTTGATGCTGTCCAACGTTTTGGCCAGTTCCAGGGCGCGGCTGGGGTCATCCGTGAGCAGGCACTCAATGCCCAGGGTCATGTCGGACAACCGCCCCGCCGCGTTGATGCGCGGACCCAGGGCAAAACCAAAGTCGAAGGTTGTGGCAGCTGTTGAATCCCGTGAAGCTGCTGTGAAAAGAGATGCAATGCCCGCAGGCATGGTCTGGGCCCGAATGCGTTTTAACCCTTGGGCCACGAGGCGGCGGTTGTTGGCGTCGAGCTTGACCACGTCGGCCACTGTCCCCAGGGCCACCAGTGGCTATCTAGGTTGCGGCCCATGGCCCGGTCGGGTGACGCGGTGGCCAAACCCGCAAACACCTCGCTGTGGGCCAGCCAGCGCCCCGGTTGGTCGGCAAACAGGTTGATGCTGTCTTCTGCAAAGTAGGGGCGCATAGCGCTCAGCAGCTGATTGGACTCCTCAATCGTCAAATGTGGCAGTGGCAGCGTGCTCATGGCCACGTGGTCGGTGTTCACCTGCCAATGGCACACGGTGATGAAACCCCACGCGCCACCCATGCCTGCCAGTTCCGGGTATTGGCTGGCGCGGTGCGCAGCCCAGGGAATCTGGCCGTCAACCACTGACAAACCCAATTGGTGCGCCAGCGCTCGTTCGTGCGGTGGCGACAAACTGCTGGCCTCGCCATGGTCCGCAGGCAGCGGGTTGAGTTGGTCCAATAGCTGCTGCAGATGGGGCAGGCGAAGGGTTGGCAAAGCGTTTTTGCAGCCCTCAGATGTGCTGAATGCGAAGGGAATCAGTAGGTGCATGCTGCCATTGTTGTAGCTTTGCGATTCGGCCAAACGATCATGGCGATGAAGCTACCCCAGAGCATGAAAACCATGGCGTCACTGCGAGCGTCGCGCGGCAGTCCAGTGCTTCACAAGTCATGGATGGCTTCACTTCATGCGCAATGACGGCTGTAGTTCACGTTAAATGTACTGGCGTGGAAAGCTTGAAATAGCTTTGGCCGCCGTTTGCACGCCCATGTGCAAGGCAGCAGGCAGGTCTTTGCCTTGGGCTCTGCCCAGCAGGTAGCCTGCGTTGAAGATGTCGCCTGCGCCAATGGTGTCGACCACCTTGATCGGCAGGCCGCTTGCGTGGATGAGTTCACGCGTGGGCGACAGAGCGAAGGCACCTTGCGGACCGGCCTTGATGACAATGGCAGCAGTGCCCGCCATGTCTTGCAAGGCGTGCAAGGCCGCAAGCGGTGTCGCGGTGCCGGTCAGCGTAGTGGCTTCCACCTCGTTGAACAAAATGTGTTTGCAGCGACGCACCCAGCCTTGCACGAGTGCGGTGTTGTGTGGCGTCCAGCCCTGCGTGGGCCAGCCGGTGTCGAGCGCCACTTCCACGCCTTGCTGGTCGGCCCAGTCAAATAGGCTAGGGTAGTCGTGGCACAGGTCGGGCGTCAGGAAACCACCGGCCAGCAGCAAGATGCCGTTGTCCAACTGAGCGGCTTCCAGCATCGCGCGCACCTGCGGCCAAGACAGCGTTTGAATGTGACCCTTGGTGGTGAAGAAGGTGCGTTCACCATCGGGGTGCGTCAGGCCGACAGACACGGTGGTGGAGGTCGCCGTGCGGGGCCAGTGCAAGGCGTTGTTGCCAAACGTATCTTGCAGCCAGGTGCCATAAGCGTCGTCACCCACATTGGCGGCGCAGCAAAAGCTGGCGTTCATAGCCTGCCAGGCCAAGGCGGTGTTGCCCGCAGAGCCGCCTACGCGCAGTTGGTCGTCGTCCACCACGGTTTCGGTGCCCGGCTGGGGCCATGGCGTGACCGGACCCATGATGAGGTCGATGTTGACGTTGCCGACAACGGCCAGTGCGCGGGTCACTATTTTTCACCCGTGATTTTTTTTGACCGGCGCGGCGTGCCTACGTCAGCCACCCGTGTGGCGGCAAAGGAGAGCATCAGGTTTTGCATGGTGGGCAAAATATGGAACACCGCAGTCAGGCCGCTGGAGACTGGAAAACGCAGGGTCACCACGCCACTCACCGGTGGGGCACCAGAGGCATCAAACACGATGACCGTGGCGCCTGCGTCGCGGGTGGCGTGAATCAGGCCCTCTAGCAGCTCGATGCCGACTTCTTGGCTTCTGAAAATGATGACCCCAATGTGCGGGTCCAGCATTTCCATGGGGCCGTGGCGCAGTTGGCCACTCTCTTGGGCGAACGCGGGTAGGCGAGACAGCTCTGAAAAGCCCAGTGCCGCCGCTTCGGCCATGCCAATCAGCTCCCGGCCGGTGGCTGCAATGGTGCTGACGCCTTTGAAAGATTGCACTGCTTCACTGACGTCTTGGCTGCATTGGCTCTTCAGCGCAGCCAGTGTGGGTGCCACGTCAACGCCCAGTGCGGCGAGGATCGCCACGTGGGCTGCAAAGGTCAATGTCAGGCTGCGGGTTGCGGCGTAGGCGACTTCAGGCCCGCCTTCGCCCACCACGCAAGGAATCGACCGCCCGACCGTGGAACTGGCGTCCAAAGTGATGCCAAAAACATTGGCCTTGCTCGGCAGCGAGTCCAGAAACCGAAGAATTTCACCGCTTTCGCCGGATTGGGACGAGATCAGGAGGGTTTTGTTGTGCAGCGGAATCGATGTGTTGAGCTGCTCCGACATCGGAACGGCAAATGCATCAATGCCCAAGGATCGGTAAATAGGTTCGAGCGCGCGACCAATCGCGTGGGAGCCCCCCATGCCGAACATGAGCAAGGATTTGGAAACTTTCAAAGACTGGGCAATCTGGCTGGCTACAGCCGCACCACTGTCGAAAGTTGCCAATGCATTGGGCACCTGACGGGCCATTTCTGCTTCGATGGCCAAACGGCCGCTGGTTGTTGGTGTGCTGTTCAAGTTCATTCCTTTGGGTAAAAAACGGGGATCAAGCGCAGAAACAACCCGTCGCTTCGCTTGGTTTTGCAGGACGTGACGCATCAAATATTACATCCATTTGGTGGATTTTATTGTACGCAGCTCCGCTTTGATCGCGTCAACGCAGAATCTGCAATAACTTTGATTTTCCACAGAGATTGCGCCAAATAACGCGTTGGCGTCACTAAAACTCGCGAGAAACGTCATCATAATTCTGACAAACGTGGCAAAAATGTTGTTTATCGGCAACGCATGTTCGGGAAAGTACCAGTTTTAAATTGATGAATTGTTTATATCATCCATTAAATGGATTTAAGATGGACCTCACACGTGCTCTGCCAAACCTTGTGTTGCGGTGACATGTGAAGCGGTTCTGTCGTGGTCTTTGCCAAGCGACGCCACCTTGTGATTGGAGTAAACAATGTGCCAACGGTACCTATGCGCGCCCCTCTTTAGGGTTATGTCTTGCTTCTTGTCTGGTGCGTCGGTACACACGGCGTGTTGTGGCCGCGTCGGCGCTTGTTTTCTTGATGCGGGAGGTAATCAGACATAGCCCATCACGCGCACCTTTCACTTCACCTCCTTTGCGTTGTCTCCTCACAACCAACCACTACCCCCTTCTTTAGAAAGAATCCATCACCATGAAACTCACGAAACGCGCCTCCCTCGTTTTGGCTGCTATGGCAGTCATGTCCTCCATGATGTCGTCGGTGCACGCTGCCAAAGGCGAAGTCCGCATGCTCATTTGGGACGGTTATGCAGATAAAGAGTGGGTAGCCGAGTTTGAGAAACAAACTGGCTACACAGTCAAAGCGACCTATGCCACTAGCGCGGACGAACAGATCGCCAAGATGAAAGGCAGCCAAGGCAAAGACTACGACATCGTCACTGTGGACAGCGCCAGCATCAAAACGATGGTGGATCAAAAGCTGATTGTTCCTTTGGACATGAAACGTGTATCGAGCATGGCCAATGTGTTGCCAGTCTTCGCGGCCAGCAAAGCGCCTATTTTTGGCGGCGTTCGGTACGGCATTCCCATGGCCTGGGGTTCGTTGGGCTTGGTCTATGACAAGAAGACTTTTCCCACACCGCCCAAGTCGTGGTCGGTGATGTGGGATCCAAAGTACAAAGGCAAGGTCATTTCCCAAGACGATGCCAACAACAACATCAACCTCGGCGCGATCATGATTGGTTTGAAAGACCCGTTCAACGTCAAACCTGATGAATTCCCCAAAGTAGAAAAGAAGCTGAAGGAGTTGCGCGGCAACCTGCTGACCTACTTTGCCGGGTTTGACGAAGGAACCACGCTGTTTGCTGAAAACAAGGTGGTGCTGATGTTCTCCATGGGCGAACTCAGCGCGTTGGCACTCCAGAAAAAAGGCTTTGACGTGGGTTATGCGATCCCCAGCGAAGGTGCGCTTGGGTGGCTGGACAACCTGTCTTTGAGCGCGGGTGCCGCCAATGTTGACGGCGCCTATGCTTGGATGAACTTCTTCTTGAACAAGAAGATTGGTGAGTCCATGACCGAGAAGTCCAGCAACTTCAGCACCACCTCGAACAAAGGTGCGCCGGATTACGCTGGCCGTTTGATTTACGCCAAGCCACCAGAAGACATGTCCATGCGCCAAAAAGTCTGGAACCAAGTTCGCGCTGGCAAGTAAACATCGCCCACCCCGAAGAAACGCTGCTGGCGTCTTCGGGGTGTCGCGATCATTTGAGACATAAGGCAGTCAATGCAAACACCACAAGAATTGTTGAAACTCGACAACATCTGCAAGAGTTATGGTCAAACCCCTGTGCTCAAGAACATCAACCTGAGCGTTTACGGCAATGAGTTTTTGACGATTCTTGGACCCAGCGGGTCGGGCAAGACAACTATTCTGAAAATATTGGCGGGTTTCGAAGAGGCGACGCAAGGTGTCGTGTTGCTGAACGGGCAAGACATCTCTGATATGCCGATCAACCGCCGACCGTTTAACACCGTTTTTCAAGACTACGCGCTGTTTCCGCACATGTCGGTGCGAAAAAACGTGGGTTATGGCCTGATTGTGCGAGGCGTCGGCCGTGCGCAGCGCGAAAAACGTGTCGATGAGGTGATAGAAACCGTTGGACTGACCGGCTTTGACAAACGTTTGCCGGCTGAACTGTCCGGCGGTCAGCGCCAGCGGGTCGCTTTGGCCAGAGCCATCATTTGCCAACCCCGGATCATTCTTTTAGATGAACCCCTGGCAGCGCTGGATGTCGCGCTGCGTGGGCAGATGTGCAAGTTCTTGAAAGGCATGCAGCGGCGCCTAGACATTGCGTTCGTCTTCATCACCCATGACCAGCAGGAAGCCATCGCCATGTCTGACCGGATCGTGGTGATGCGCGACGGCGAAATTGAGCAAATTGGTACGCCTGAGAGCCTGTACGCCGAACCCCAAACCCGCTTTGTGGCTGAGTTTTTTGGTGAAAACAACCTGTTGGATGGCGTGGTGCACTCAGGAGATGGCACCTGGGCCGAGGTCGAGGTCGAAACCGACATGGGTTACCTCACCTGCAAATCAAACAACACCGCAACAGCGGTGGGCGCCCGGGTTGCCGTGGCGGTGCGACCGGAGAACATTGACTTGCTAGAAGACGCCTCGCGTGGATACGCGTGCAAAATTGAAGACATTCAGTACAGCGGCGCTACTTACATTGTGGAGTTGTCGCTGCAGAAGGCCAGCCAGATCAAGCTGAAATGTCGTTTGCACGGCTCACGGTTGCCGCCCGCGCTGGGTGTGGGTGACATCGTGGGCGTGACCTGGGCGCCCGGTTCTGCTGTGGTTATCGGAAAACGCGATGCGTAACTCCAAACGTACCGACAAGTGGGCGTTATGGGCGGTGAGCACCCTTTGTTTGGGCATTCCGGCAGTGTTCATTCTGGTGCCCATCTTGGCATTTGTGTTGAACAGCCTCTGGCACAACGACGCTGGACAACTGGTTAAACGGCTAACGCTGGAGAACTATGTAGCCTTTTTCACCGATGAAGATATGCGAAAGGTATATTTTCGAACGGTATTCTTGTGTTTAAGTGCCACAGTTACCAACCTGGTGGTGGGTTATATCTGTGCTTTGTATATTTACCGTCAAAAGGTAGGCAGTCGGCTGGTGTTGATTTTGATATTCACGTTGCCACTGTTTACCAGTTACATCATCAAGATGTATGCGATTCGGGGTATCTTGGGACACCGAGGTGTGATCAATGAGCTTCTGATCGCGGCCCATGTCATTCAGGAGCCCATCACGGCATTCATCTTCAGTCAGTCGGCCATTTTTCTGACCTTGGTGGTGTTGTACCTGCCGTTTTCGGTGCTGCCGATTTATTTGGCGATGGAACGAATTCCAGAAAACCTGCGCCTGGCATCCGATGACTTGGGCGGCAAAGAGTCGCATGAGCTGAAACACATCATTTTCCCCCTGAGTTTGAATGGCGTTGTGGTGGCCGCCGTGTTCACCTTTGTGATGACATTTGGTGACTTCGTCACACCGCAAATGGTGGGTGGGATTGATGGCTACACCTTTGGGCGGATTGTTTACTCGCAGTTTGGTGTGGCCCTGAATTGGCCCCTGGGCTCGGCGCTGGCGGTGATTCTTCTGGCGACCTCCGTCGTTGTCGCGTTGTTGTCCAGCCTGCTGCTGAAGTTGGGGGTGTCAAGATGACCAGAAAGTTTGGCCTTCTTTCTTTCATCACCGGCTGCGTGTCGTTGGCCGCGCTGGTGGTGATTTATGCGCCCTTGTTAACCGTGTGGGTGTTTTCTTTTTGGAAACCGATTCGTGTGGAAGGCTCTTTACGTTTGGCGGATTTTTCTTGGGATTCGTATCAGAAACTCACTGAAAATTCAGAAATATTGGAAACCCTTCGGTTGACACTCACTGTTGGGGCAATATCAACGGTGCTGGCGATCGTGCTGTCCTTGGTATTTTCTTTGTTTTATTGGCGAACCCGTGGAATAGCTAGAAAAGCCATGCAGGCTATTATTTTGTTGCCATTTTTACTACCACCTATTATTGTTGGATTATCTTTGCTGATATCTTTCAATGAAATTTATGTGCGTCGGGGTGTTTTGACCATCATCATCGGCCACACCGTTTTGGTGATACCCGTGGTTTACAAAATCGTCCTCAATCGTCTGGAATCCATCAACGAAAGCTATATCCAAGCGTCGTTTGACCTGGGTGCGTCGAAGTTTCAGACGCTGGTGTACGTCGTCATCCCGCAACTGGGTTTGGCCGTTACCTCGGGGGCTTTGTTGTCGTTTGCCATTTCGTTTGACGAGACGCTGGTGACGGTCTTTCTGTCTGGGTCGTCCAGCACGTTGCCGATTCGTCTGTGGTCCATGATGCGTTTGGGGTTTGTGCCGGAAATCAATGCCCTGGCGAGTTCGATTGTGTGCGTGGCGGCGTTGGCGACCTTGCTGTTCTGGCTTGTCAAAAAGCGGGTCGAAGCACGCCCAAGGGTGTGAGTCAGACGCGTGAACGGATACCAATTGATTGACCAAAAAGGGTGTGTGTGCGCAAACTAGCAACAGGTTCAGGAACCAATCTCTCCGGCGTCAGTGAGCACAACCGTCGGGTGATTCTGCAGGCCTTGCGCTTGAACGGCAGCATGACGCGGGCAGAGATCGCACGCAGTACCAAACTGGTGCCGCAAACGGTATCTAACCTGATTGAAGCATTAAAGGCTGATGGATTTGTGTGCAGTACCGGCACCATCAAAGGCAAGCGCGGACAACCGGCGACACCCTACCGAATTGCCAAGAACGGTGCCTTTTCGCTCGGCATTCACATCGACAAGTACGGTGCAAGAGCGGTCGCTTTGAACCTGTTGGGCGGCATTGTGTGCAAGCACGAGGCCGGCTTCAGACTGGATGGGTTGAAAGCCAATTTGCCGACGATTCGGGAGTTGCTGGCCCGCACCATGGACGGCTTGCCTCTGGATGGTGATGGCAACCCACCCGAAATTTTTGGCGTGGGCTTGGCCATGCCCGCGGCCACTGGTATTCACGGCGGATCAGATGATCCGTGGATGTGTGCCCCACGGGACGCGCATCCGATGCTGGCAGCCCTCGAAGGCATGACCGGAAAGCCCGTCAGCCTGCACCATGATGCGGTGGCTGCGGCGTCGGCCGAGCGGCTCAATGGCGCGGCCATTGGTGTGGATAACTTTGTTTACGTGTTCATCGGCTACGGATTGGGCGCGGGAATTTATGTCAACGGTGCCCCGGTCAACGGGTATGGGCACTTTGCCGGTGAAATTGGTCAGATTCCGGTGTTGGACGGCAACAAGCCGGTGCGCCTGGAGCACATCGCTTCGTTGTCGGCGCTGTGCGATCGGCTGGGTTTGGATTTGAATGACGCATTTTTGATGCAACGCCTGGAAGCGGCGATGGAGTCCCAGCCGGCCATCGTGAACGATTGGCTGACCAGCGCCGCGACCCAACTGTCTTGGTTGGTTGACATGGTCGAATGCCTGATTGATCCCCAGTTTGTGGTGTTTGGCGGAAGCATCCCCGCACCCTTGTTGCGGCGCCTGTGCAGCCTGATCGACGCCATTGGTGCGGCCACCCCCGCGTTGTCGGGTCTGGTACGACCCCAACTGTTACCCAGTTTCATAGGCGAGTATTCCGTGGCCAGTGGTGCGGCGGCGTTTCATTTGGCCATGGCCCTAGATCCCAGCATTTCCGCCATCGCCAAGCCAATTTGAACCTGATGTGAGCAAGTCCACGGCTATGAACCTCAACGCCTCAGTTGACCGCGTGTTGTTACCAATAAGTGCCCATGACTGTCGACTATTTGAGCGCCGATCAAGGCCCCCAATGGGTGATAGCGCGCCACATCTGATGGATTCGTTGGCAGCGCACCTGGGGACGTTGCTCCTGCTTGCAGGCAGTAGTCCGCTGCGTCCTCTCACCAACCCAAACACACCGCCAGCAGCCCACTCGGGCGCGTCCAACTGAGGAGTCCAGGATGAAAACAACTGTCCTTCAACATTCTGACGTCAGCTTGTCTGCCGCAGGCATCAGCGTCCACATTGATGTGCGCATCGGGCACATGGCGCGCTTTGAGGTCGTTCGGGAGGGACAGTTCAGCGCGGCTTTTCACCGGGTTCCCTGGGCCGATGACAACGCCTTTGAAGGCCGTGAACGGTTTGCGTCCGCTCCCCATTTGGAGCGCATGTCGGGAGACTTTTTTTGCGCACCGTTCGCACTGTCCGACGTGGAGCCTGCACCCTCGCATGGCTGGCCGGCCAATAGCAACTGGACGGTGGTGTCCAACGAGAAATGGCGTGGCGGGCAAATGGTGGTGATGGCGCTCGACCGCCCGGTGATGGGGGCTCGATTGTTGAAGGCATTAACGGTGCGAGACCACCACCCGTTTTTGTACCAAAAACACACTTTCGAAGGCGGAGCAGGCCGTGTGCCGGTGGCCAACCACGCCATGGTGACATTGCCGCACGGCGGCACCATCAGTACCTCGCCGAAACAGTTTGCGATCACGCCCAAACAAGCGCTTGAGACCGATCCGCAGCGCGGGCTTTCCATTTTGAAGTACCCCGCCGTGGGTAAGGATTTGCGAAAGTTCCCGCGGGCTGATGGCCGGACGGCAGACCTGTTGCGCTGTCCGGTGGATGTCGGGCACGACGATTTTGTGACGCTGGTGGAACAAGCGGGAGCCCAACTGGGGTGGACGGCCGTGGTTCGCACGCAAGAGGGCGATGTGGCGCTGATGTTGAAGAATCCCAAGGAATTGCCGGTGACGATGCTTTGGTACTCCAATGGCGGGCGTCATTATTGGCCTTGGAACGGCCAGCATCGCCATGTGTTGGGGGTAGAAGACGGCTGTGCAGACGCGGTGCATGGTCACCTGTCATCCATTTCTGAAAATGACTTGTCCAACATGGGCGCTAAAACAGCCATCGCTTTGAATCCCACGGGTTCGGTGGATGTGCGCCATGTAATTGGCAACGTGCCCATCCACGAAGGGTGTACTGAGGTGTTGGCCATTCGCAGCCGCTCGGGAATTCTTGAGATTCAGTTTCAGTCAAAGACCTTAGAACTGCCGTTTGACAACGCGTTCTTGTGAACCAAGGGTGATGACGTCGGGTCTAAACTGATCGGCTGGCTTGCAGTCCTGCTGTTGCCGCCCCGCAGTTGAGGTCCCTTGGGGCTGCACGCACAACCCCGTCCTGCACAGGCTTCGTTGTCTTACATGAAATCAATCTTGACCCAAATTCCCGGCGTGGTTCAAAACCGGGTAACACGTCTTCCGGTGATTTTCAGTTTGCCACAACCTCGCTGACTCCGCAAGCAAATGCTCAAACATCGCAAGGCTGTCCCATCAAAAGCTGTGCTTCAAAATCAGCCGAAGATTCTCGTTACCCCAGGCTGCTTTTTTGCGTAGTGTCTTGACGCTGATGCCCTTGAACTGTTTTTTCGCG
>Ga0209181_10011868_pt1 | contig 11093 bp, 7 predicted proteins | sample MAT05_FD_187208 | JGI IMG/M metagenome (GOLD analysis project Ga0209181, IMG submission 187208) | Freshwater microbial communities from Lake Fryxell liftoff mats and glacier meltwater in Antarctica - MAT-05 (SPAdes) (version 2) | ecosystem: Environmental > Aquatic > Freshwater > Ice > Liftoff...
CCAGAGACGGGCCACACCCTTCGCGGCGAGTTCCGCAACTTCTGGGAGCGGCGCGGCGGCGTGGGTGTCTTCGGCTTCCCAATGAGCGAGGAGCTCGTGCAGCAGCTCGACGATGGGCGCAACTACCTGGTGCAGTACTTCGAGCGCGGTCGTTTCGAGCTGGTGGGCAGCCGCGTGCGGCTCGCCACGCTCGGCAGCGCCCTGGTACCGTGCCAGCTCCGGCTCGGCCTACCTAGCTCGTCTCCGCCAGGCGGCCCCGTCCCCGAGGGCGACCCGAAAACCTGCGCCGCGCAGCCTGGGGGCGAGTCTCGCGCCTTCCCCGACCCGGCCCCGCCCGGCACCACGCTCGGCTTCGAGGCCCGTGGCTACCAGCGCGGCGAGCAAGTGGCCCTCTGGCTGAATCTGCCCAACGGCACCGCGCGTGCCCTGCCCTACCGCGCCATCGCCGACAGCGACGGCGTGATCCTGATCGGCTTCCGTACCCAGTCGAACGACCCGCTAGGCAACTGGAGCATCGTCGGCCAGGGTCTCAGAAGCAACGTGGTGCGCGTGGCGGCGTTTAGGCTCGCGCCGTAAGCTGTGCTAAAACACGCCGATTCCGCTTGGACCACGAAGAACACGCCAAGTCCGCTCGGACCACGAAGAACACGAAAACGCGAAGGACACGAAAGCCGCTCCTAATGCTTTCGTGTCCTTCGCGTTTTCGTGTTCGCGCCGTTCGCCTTCCTTCGCGCCGTTCGCGGTCCAGGGGTATGACAACGATTCGTGTAAAAATGCGCCATTTGCTCGGTTTGGCGCGTCCTGATGCGGTATTCACCGCGTTTCTGACCAGAGCGCCTGTTGCACCGCGTTGGGCGTTGTCGGCTGCGGTTGCAGCAGGTCATAGTTCAGCGCTGAGGGGATCTGCGCCAGATCCAGCGTGTAGGTTCCAAGTCGGTTCACATGCTCGGTCAAGTAGGGGCTGAGCGCGCCGATAGCGTCGGGCGGGACGGCTTCCCCCGTGTGCTGAAGGGTGTGCAGGATCTGACTCACCGCCTGCACGTTGTGGAAGATCACACAGTTTGCCACCAAGTGCATGTATTTGACCAGCTTACGCTGTTCGGCCCGGTCGTTGGAAGGAATGACCCCCTGGCTGCCGAAGCCGACCCACTGGATGAAGTTGTTGAATGCCTCGTTCTTGTTCGTCGCCGCGTGAATGGTTACGCGCAGGGTCTCATCTGCGAGATAGGTCAGCAGGAACTCTGTGCGCACGACGCGGCCGAGGGCGCGAAAGGCTTGGAACAAGGGGTTCTGGCGGCTATACGTGCCAAGGCGTCGCAGAATGGTGGACGGAGCTAGTGTGCCGGCACGCACCGAGAGCGCCACACGGAGCATGTCGGGCAGGTGCGTGGCGATCAGCGCCCAATCGGCGGTGGCGGTGAACAGGCTATCGAGGTGCTCGTAGCGACTGGTCGCTGTTGGCCGGTAGAACTGAAGGTGTTTCCAGCCCCGAATCCGGGGCATCAGTGTAATACCGAGGAGGTAGGCCAACCCAAACACCGTTTCGCTCTGGCCTTGCGTGTCCGCGTGGATAGTATCCGGCTGAATGTCCGACTCGTTGTTGATCAGGCCATCAAGGATATAAATCGCCTCCCAGACACCGCAGGGGATGAAGTGGGAGAAAAGCGCAATGTACGTATCCGAGACGTGGTAGTACCCAATGCCGCCGTAGCCACCATAGCGGATATGGCGCTCGGCCAAGAGATTCTGCTCATACAAATCCCACTGCGTCCCGTCTGCGGAGGCGCGCTTGCCGCTGCCCCAGTATTTGGGCAGCGCAAAGCGGTTGTAGGCATTCACGATGACCCGAATCGCCTCGTCCAGCCGCGCTTCGGTAACATGCCGTTGATGTGCCCAAGCAAGGTCGCGGCGGTCCACCCCGGCAAGCGCCCGTGCCGTTTGGGACGGTCCCAGCACGCAGCCATAGCAGAGCACCGTGGCAAGATAGAGCGCCGTCGGCTGCTTGAGCTTCCCATCGTGCCCCGAGATCGGGCCAAAGCAGCGGGTCCAGTTGAGCCAGTGTTCGGTGTCACGCAAGGTGTCGAGAATCCCAACGGGCGTGATCTGGGCGCGGATCGTCGCTTCGAGCCAGGCCAGCAGCGCCGGCTCGGGCTGCTTCGGGGTCGGACGCACCACCGGCTCGCCTGCCTCGATCCGCACCGCCACATTGGTGGGCAGCGCCTGGTCGGTTGCGTGGGCGCGGGTCGCCAGGCGCGCTTGGAGGTGCGCCACAAAGGCCGACCCCTCCACTGGGAACCCCAAGCGGTCGCCATAGGCGACCACCTGCGCGTGGTACGCCTCCCAGGAAATCAGCTGCGTCCCAAAATCGGCGAAAAGGTCGCTGCCCACCACGGCGAGATTACCACTTTGGAGCGACCACCAAACGTGGGTGCAGACGCAGATTTCAAAGGCGCGGCGGTCAATCTGTTTGGGATAGATCCCACGGGAAGGGGTGCCCGTCACGAAGCGCCACCAGCCGTCAGGAACCCAGCTGAGCTCCACCAGCGGCGTGCGCACGATCCGCCCTTCAGGTTTCGTAACCTGCTCGGTCAGCAAGGTATCGCGCTTACTCCGCGCGTGGGCGAGGAGGAAATGGATGCCATCAGTGAGCCCGGCATCCTGCGTGGTTACACGCAGCGTGAGCGTGCGGAGGATGCGGAGCAGGGCAGCGCGGTACGGGCGAAAACGTGCGATCAGGAACGGGAGATAGCGGTTGCCCGCGTACGCGAGCTGGCGGTCGCATTGGTCGCGCAGCGCACCCCCTCGCTCGCCGATAACGGCATCAATCGCGGCGATCCGCGTTGCGGGGGGACCCTCGGTGGCAGCCGCCACCAGGACATCGCGGAGGGTGGCAATCAAAACTTCGGCTTGGGGCTGCTGCTCGGCGTGAAACGCCAGCACATCGGCCTTGCCTTCTTTGTGGATACTGCGCATGCGCCGAATCAAGAGCGTCGCCAAGTCGTCGCGTGCGGCCGCCGTCTGCACCGCGAGGAAGGCCGCGATCAGGGCGTAGCGTTTGTGTGGTTCTACGTCCTGCATGCGCGCGGCATCCAGGCTCTCCGCCTCGGCCGCAAAGTGATGGAGCTTTCGCACCGGGACGGCGGTCAGTGTTTCGAGATCAAGGCTATAGGTGTTGAGTTGTTCCAAGCGGTCGAGCAAGCGCTGCATGGTGGTCAGGGTAGGACGGCCAGGATCGCGTTTCAAGGCCTGCCAGGGTGAGGTGCGAAGCGCTGGGTTCACAACGAACAGCGCGTCGATGTGCGCCCGATGGTCGTCGGTGAGGGTCCGTGTCACACGGGCGAAGAGGTCGCGATGGACAGCCGTGCGTACCCGCCGCACGGCGCGAAGCAGCGTCGAGAAGGCGGGGAGTTCCATGCGCTGGCGCACCAACTCTTCAAGCGCGACATTGATTCAGGTCGGCAAGATCGCTCTTGGTTTGCGCGGCCAGCGCGACGGTTTGGACCACCACATGCCGACCAGCCTTGCCCCATGCCTGAATGGCGAGATAGCGGCGGATGGCGGCTCGGTGACGCCATTTCGTGCCGGAGCGGTCGTAGTCCGCCAAGGCGGTGGGGTTGCTCTGTGAGCGCACCGCCTTGGCAATATGGCGCACAATCTCGGCAGGCACGTCGGCGAGCGGCGTGAAGAAGCCCAGGCGCTGGAAGACTTTCAGCGTCACAAGTAACCCGAGCCGCGCACGCCCGCCGCGTGCAACCTGATCGGCAAAGGCGAGGTCCGCAGCAGTGGGCGTGTAGATGGTCTGAAGCTCGGCAGGTGTGATCGTGCTGCGCAAGCGAGGGTAGGCTGTGTCCTGGACCGCCGGCATGGCTCACCGTCCTCCCTGCTCCAGGGCGGCGCGCACCTGATCGTCATGGAGGGCGGCGTAGCCGAGGGTGGAGCGGGGATCACGATGGCCGAGCACGCGCTGGACGATTTCGAGCCGCTGGCCCTGCTCAACCAGCTCGCTCCCCCGCGTGTGGCGGAGCTGATGCAGCGTGTAGCGCGGCTTGCCGGTTGTGTCTACCAGCTGCGCAGCTTGGCAAACCAGACTCCACTGGTAGTGGAGCGCGTCGTAGCTAACCCGTGTCCCACGCGGCGAGCGGGCGAGGGGAACGTGGGTGGGCTGGCCGACGAGGGTCTTGAGGTGCGTCCGGAGCAGCCGGAGGCTTTTGGGTGTGGCCGTGGGGCCGAGCACAACAACCCGCTCGGTGCCATTCTTCGGGTCGCGGATACGCACGCCTTCGCGTCCTGCGGCAAGGCTAATGTCGCCAAGCACAAGTGCCACGACTTCCCCGGCCCGCATCCCCGTCTCGCGCAGGAGGGTGAACAAGAGGCGGTAGGGCTGGGGTGCGGCAGCGATAGCCCGGTCAAGGGCCAGGCGGTCATCGCCGCTCGCCACGGGGCGCGGCAGGCGTTGCCGGCGGCGGGCCGACTCGCGCACCGCCAAGGGATGGATGACGCATAGCTGGTGGCGCACCGCCCAGGTGAAGAAGCGGCTGAGGGTCGCGGTGCGTCGAGCAATGGTGCTGGCGGAAACGGTGCCCCGGCTTGTCCAACGTTCCAGGTCCGTGAGCGTGAGCGCATCCAGCGGGGTCGTTAGTCCGGTTGCGGCGGCGGTCAGCTCGTAACGGTAGGCGCGCAGGGTGTGTGGCCGCAGCCGCACGACGCGTGCCATGTCGTCAAGAAAAGCCGCGATGTGATCTGACAGCGTGGCACACATCAGCCGTTCTCCAGGCCACCAGACGCGGTGGCGAAGCACCTGTGTCTAGTTTGCCAGAGAACTCCCGTTTTGTCGAGCGGAGGCGCTGGAGCAGTGTGGCATCACCATCAGGAGGTAGCGGAGCTGGATGCCAGAGATGGCGTATTCTCTGGCATTCAGACTTTGAAGTTAGAGTAATTAACTGTGCCGCACCAGAATGAGCTATGCTGTCGGAAGGCGTGAAGACTCACAAAGCGCTGCTATCCCTCTTCTGTCACTCTCGGCAAACTAGGTCGAACGATTGATGCACGCTATCAGGTAACGCAGCTTTTCGATAAGACCGGGCACCGGAAACACGCTCATCCACGGTAGGAGGAGGCAGGCGGCACAGAAGGGCTGGATAAGCAAGCGGAGGTTATTCAGGGTGCGCTTCCAACTCAGCTCAGGGTCCCACCAGGGGTGCTGGGTTACTGGCGATGGGTTGGAAACCGTCGTCGCAGGAGCCGTTGTCGGTGCGGCTTCGGCCACTGGCGCCAGCACCGAGGTCTGCAGGCTGACCATCAGGTAGGCGCTACAGACCAGCTCCCACCAGCGCTCGATATCGTGATAGTCGGTCAATCGGTAGTCCGTCCAGCCGAGCTCGTTCTTGCTCTGCTTGTAGCCGTACTCGATCCAGGTGCGCAAGCCATAGCAGTTGCCCAGCGTATGGCGAAGTTCGCCCTTCATGTTGGTCATGACGAAGCGGGTCGTCGCGGCCGGCAGCTTTTCGGGGTCGCTGGTGAGCTCGTAGTAGCGCACGTCGCGCCGCTTGCCGAACACGACCTCGCGGACGTAGCGCTTTTCCTCACGCCCATCGCTGAACACTCTTTGGAATGAGCGCCAGCGGGTAGAGCGGACGCGCTGGCTGCGCGGCATCAGGACACTGTGGTTCTCGCGGATCGCCACGACATAGGGCAGCTTGAGCGCTTCAAGGGCGTGAATGAAAGGGCCACTCTCGCCATAGAGGGCATCGGCGAGGACGAGTTGGATCTTGAAACCGTCTGCAACGATCTGGCGCACGAGGTCGATGGCGATGGTGGGCTTAGACTGGTAGGTGTCATCGGGCTTGAGGCACCGCTCCGGCTTGAAGATCTGGAAGCGCAGTGGGAAGGTCACGTTCTCGAGCACGCCGTAGGCACTGACCGAGACGATCCCCCGGTCGACCGTCCCAAGGTTGCCGATGTACTGGCGGGAGACATAGTCGGTGGTCTTGCCCTTCTTGAGATCACCGGTCTCGTCGATGATGAGCACGAACGGTCGTTCCCGGAGGGCATCGCGGGTCAGTTCCAGGCGCTTCTTCCGCAGCTTTTCCAAGTTCCAGTCGGCGTTGGCGACGAAGTAATGCAGGGCCTGCGGGTCGGCGCCGACGCGCTGGCCGATGGCAGGTAGCGATTTGCGTGGCAGATCGCTGATGAGCCCGAGGTGCAACAGGCAGAGGTGTTCGAAGCTCCGAACATCGTCGAACAGGTCGCGGTAGGCGGCGCAGTATGCGTCAATGAAGGTGACCGTCGGTGCTGGCGCGCGTGCCGTTCCCATACGCCCTCTCTCCTCGTTTTAACCGGTTTCCGCTACTCTGGAGTATACGACCAGAGTGACAGAAGAGGGGCTATAGCAATCTCACCAGGGTCGTAAAGACCGCTCAGTGCTCCACGGCTTCCTGAAGCCCTCGCGGCTGAAGCAACTGACAGGGCCTTCACAACCCACTTAGGACTGCTATATATGCCACTTAGGCTTGCTGCTCAAAATGCCAGAGTCTAGCCATCTGTGTATATCAGACGCATGATACAGCTCAGACAAGGCTGTGCATCAGGGGTAAAACTGTGCACTTTCAATGCAAATATGGACGCCTATTGACAGGGGTGCGGCGTATAGTTTCGGGAGGTGGTAGGATACGGGCAGCCAAACGCGATGTTCGAGGAGTACCGCGATGAGCCGCCCAATTAACCAGCGCCTGTGGCAGGAGTTGAGCCAAACCGTAACGGCGGAGATGGGGGCGTGGCGCCAGGCCCATCCAAAGGCCACGCTGCGCGCGATCGAGCTGGAATTGGATGCGCGGCTGCACCGGATGCGTGCGCGCATGCTGGAGGATCTGGCGCTGACCAGCAGTGCAGCGGATTGGGCGACCGTGCCTGCCGAAGAGGTTCCGCACTGTCCGGCGTGTGCGCATCCGCTCCACGATACCGGCTCCAAACCGCGGACGCTCCAGACCCACGGCGGGCAAGCCCTCACCGTGGCGCGACCCTACGGGGTCTGCCCGGCCTGCGGGGCCGGGCTTTTTCCCCCTCGATGAGGAATTGGCGTTGCTGCCCGGCAGCCTGACCCCACGGCTCCACGAAACGCTCGTGCGTCTGGGCACGACCCAGCCCTCCTTTGCCAAGGCCAGCGCCGAACTGGCCTGGCATACCGGCACCACCGTGCATGCCGATACCGCGCGGCGGCGCACCGAAGCGGCAGGGGCACTGCTGGTCGCCCACGAGACGGCTGAGGCCACGCGTATCCTGCGCGCACATCCCGCCGCACCGGCGGGGCCAGACACGCTGCTCTTCAGCGTCGATGGGGCTATGGTGCCGGTGGTGGGCGGCCAGTGGAAGGAGGTGCGCACCTTGGCCGTCGGTGCCGTCCAACCGCCCGTCATGGGACCGGACGGGCCTGTGATGCAGACGACAAACCTCTCATACTTCTCGCGGCTCACCGACAGTACGACCTTTGCCGAGCAGGCCCTCCCCGAGCTCCAGCGGCGCGGGATCGAGACGGCGCGCCGGGTCGGGGCCGTCGTCGATGGGGCTGCCTGGTGTCAAGCCTTTATTGAGTACCACTATCCCGAGGCCGTGCGCATCCTCGACCTCCCCCATGCGGCGGAATACCTCACGGCAATCGGGCAGACGCCTGGTGCGGACGGGCCGCTCCTCAGCGCGGCGAGCCAGCAACGCCTCCGCACGGCCCTCCGGCACGACGGGCCGGAGGGCGTGCTGATGGAGCTCCGGACGCTTGTGGCCGGGCAGCCGCCCACGCCCGCGCTGACCACGGCGCTGGCCTATCTGGAGACGCGGCAGGCCCAGATGCAGTATCCCGCGTTGGTCGCCGACGGCTGGCCAATCGGGAGCGGCATGGTCGAAAGCGCCAACAAGCTGGTGGTCGAAGACCGGCTGAAGGGCGCGGGCATGCATTGGGCGGAGGCGAACATTAATCCGCTGCTGGCACTGCGCAATGCGTGCTGCAACGCGCGGTGGGACGAGCAGTGGAGCGTGATCGAGCAGGGATTGCGGCAGCAGGTAGCGGTGCGGCGGCAGGCACGGCAGGGGCGGCGGGCGGCGACCCGGGCGCCGTCGCTGCCCAGTCCGCCCCCCATGCCGGTGCCCGCACCAACGCCACCGGTGGCGCCGGCGCCCAGCGAACCGGTGGCGAAGCCGCCCCATCCCTGGCGCCGTGCCTGGAGCATCCGTCGCCAGTGCGAACTCGCGGGTGCAGCCTAGGCCCGAAATAATACGTCACACCCTATTGACAGGCCACTCTAAGTGTGCTATGTATACTTTATCCTCCCTAACAGTTTTATCGCAATACCGCAGAAGTGACGCTGTGAGGTGAAAAGGGGTATCATCGGTTCACATCCCGCCAAGGAGGAACCGATGAAGACCCCGAAGCAATTATATCCGTGTGAGCGCATCATCTACCATCCCGAACTGTCCGCCTGTCCGGTGTGCGGAGGAGCCTTGATGCTCGTCAATACCTTGCTCTGGGACAAAACGGTGCAGACCCTCGACGGGGTACGCTCGGTCGCCAGCCGCCCGGCCTGCTGTCCGAACCGCCAGTGTGCTGGCGCCACCATGCGCCTGCGCTCGGCGGCTGGCCAACAGGTCGCCCTGCCCTACACGACCTATGGCTATGATGTGGTGGTACGGATTGGCTGGCAGCGACAGACCCGCTGTGCCACCTATGCGGAAATCCTCGCCGATGTGACGCCCCAGATCCAAATCGCCGAGTCACAGATTCGCCGGCTCTATCAGCACGTCTATCTGCCCTTGCTGGCCTGTCACGAACGCCAGCACGGCGACCGTCTGACCCAGGCCGCCACCCAGCACGGCGGACTCGTGCTGGCCCTCGATGGCCTCGCCCCGAAGGCGGCGAACCCCAACTCTGGTGTATCCGTGAGCTGCTCACCGGGCGTCGTGCTGCGCAGTGGCTGGCTGAGTGGCCAGGATCAGACGACCTTCGAAGGGTTCGTCCAGCCGCTGCGCGATCTGGCCTGGCCTATTCGGGCCATCGTCAGCGACAAACAGCGCGGGCTGCTGCCGGCGCTCGCGACCGTACTACCGACCACGCCCCACCAATTCTGCCAGACCCACTATCTGCGGAATCTGGCCGAACCGCTGGCCACTGCCGATTCGGCGCTGACGGTCACCCTGCGCCAGGCCGTCCGGCAGGAACTCGGGCCGCTGCTGCGCGCGGAGCAGCCGCCCGACCCAGGCGTCCCCGGCGTCTTGACGATGACCGGACTGCTGCTGGTGCCTCCCACCAACGCCGACGCCGCCCCGCCCGCGCCTGATACCAGCGCCGTGCGCCCACCGGAACCCGACCCCGACCGCGTGAGCGCAGCCGAGGTCGTGACCCAGTTGCTGCGCCGCACCCGCTATCTGCTGACGCTCAAGGGGCGTCCGCCGCTGCGCCTGGCCGGGATAGAAACCTATGCGGGATTGCAGGAGGTGCTCACCCGGGGCCAACGGTTGCTGGCGCATCGAGACGACCCGCGGCTTGCACAGTTGGTCCGTGGGCTGCAGGACGCCGTGGCCCCGCTGGCCGCGCGCGTGGCCGATGTGCAGCTGGGAGCGGACTGGCTGGCGCGCATGGCCACGATCCTGTCTGCCGCCGCCGAGCCCGCCCCAACAGCTGCCGCCGTGGCGCAGCAGCTGCAGACCTGCCTGGAGCAGCTCGATCACGAGGTGGTTGCCCCTGACCTGGTGGCCTTCCGCCAGCATCTCCAGAAGGTCAGCCGCAGCTATTGGCCCGGATTGTTTCATTGCTATGACCACCCGGACATTCCGCGCACGAATAATGGCATGGAAAGCCTCTTTCGTGACACCCAGCGCCGTATCCTCCGCACCACCGGCCAGAAAGGGCGCACCCGACGCATGCTGCATCGGAGCGGCGCCTGGGAACTGATCCCCCACCCGGCGACCGAAGCCGCCAGCCTGGAGGTGCTACGGCAGATTACCCCGACGGACCTGGCGGAAGAACAGCAGCGCATGCGCCAGCATGCCGAACGCTTTCGGCTTCACACCTGCTCACCCCGTCAGACCACGGCCCAACTCGACCGTCTCGAACAGGAGTGGTTGGCCCTACCGCCAACCCCAACAGCGTGACTTCTGCGGTATTGCGTTTTATCATATGTGTAGCTGCGAACGTGTTTCTGGTTTGCGTCTTTACTCTGTGCGTTTGTAGTCGTTGAGACGAAGCGTGAGCGCGCGGCTCCGTACGATTTTATCTTCGATAGCGTTTTCAACGTCGAACTGCATGGGGTGTCATGCTACACTTTTCTCATTCACTTCATCGACTTCTAGTTCTTTCCTTTCTCATCAGCCTCGTCGCAAGCTTTTTCCTCCGGCATCAGTTCGAGAACAAGCGACGCCAGGAGGCGCAGATGTCTATGCAGAAGCATCGGCGCCTCTTTAAGGTTCACGCTCCTGCCCGTGCAGCTAGTGCGTTTGCGCTTTCCAAAGCAGAGGTACTGGACAATCTTGAGCGTACTACGCTTGGTGTTACGGATAATCTCGTAGACAACGAGGCGAGGTATGCTTTGTGAACGCCGCAGAACGTGTATAGGATAGTTCAAAAGCCAGCGTTAGCGCCCATAACTGCTCATGAGCGATTTCTGAATACAAGGATTTGAGTCATGCTTTCCTCGAAACACATCGCCCTCGTCGCAGCACTGCTGTTCGTTATGCTTGGAGCCACGGTCCCGCCGCAGGCTGTGTTTAGCCAAGCTGTATTGCCATGGGAGGAAAGAAGCAAGGACGACAGTATCGCCGCGAGCCCACTGCTCTTTACACCAAACAATGGGCGTTATAGCGATCAGGTTCAGTTTCAAGCAGATGCGTTGGGTGGCAGCATTTTCTTTACCTCCAGGGAAGTCGTTTTTGCGGTGCCGACGCCTGAGGCTGACCCTACACGATGGTTGTCTCCATTAGAGGAGGAGGTAATAGACATTACGCCGCGTGAGTTTAATGTCATTCGTGTCTCGCACCAAGGAGCGCAGAGAAACCTCACCATCAAAGGCATCACACAACACGCATCTTCCACAAATTTCTTAAATTCGTGGCTC
>Ga0209181_10011869_pt1 | contig 11093 bp, 11 predicted proteins | sample MAT05_FD_187208 | JGI IMG/M metagenome (GOLD analysis project Ga0209181, IMG submission 187208) | Freshwater microbial communities from Lake Fryxell liftoff mats and glacier meltwater in Antarctica - MAT-05 (SPAdes) (version 2) | ecosystem: Environmental > Aquatic > Freshwater > Ice > Liftoff...
CACCAGCAGCACCTCGTCAACATCATCAGCCTAAGCTAACAACACCAACTCAACACCACCATCACCAAGTAAGTATCCTCAATACAAGAGTACCCACCTCAATCGGTTGTCACGTTTTTAAAGAGCGTACAAAAAATGCGTTGGTTGCGGGGGCAGGATTTGAACCTGCGACCTTCGGGTTATGAGCCCGACGAGCTGCCAGACTGCTCCACCCCGCGTCCGAATTCAGCCTTGGTTACTGCCACAAAACTGATCACTTTTTTGCCCCCGCATCGATCTTTTGCAATCGTTTTGGAGAACCGCGATTATACGCACAGTTTTTGAGTTCGTGCAAATCCGTTAGCGATTTTCTTCGTGGACCCGCGTCAACAAAGTTGCCCGATGCCAACGTGAACTTGTCGGCCCGCGTTCAACGGTCAAAGCCCCCCGATATAGAGAAAATGCTCTAATTCAATTGCGTCCGGATTTGGCAAAACCTTAACCTTATGGCCGCCCCCATGGAACACCTTCCCACCATTGCAATCGCTCTCGCCCTAGCTTGGGCGAGTGGTTTACGTTTGTACGCAGTGCTGTTCGCGTTGGGCCTCGCCGGTTACGTCCAGTGGCCCGGCTGGGAACTGCCGTCGAGCCTGTCATTGCTATCGCATCCGGTTGTGCTGACAAGCACCGGTCTGCTACTCGTGACGGAATTTTTCGCGGACAAAATCCCCGGCTTCGATACGCTGTGGGACGCGATCCATACCTTCATCCGCATTCCCGGCGGCGCGTTGCTTGCGGCGGGCATGATCGCCAACGAGGACGGTGCCGCTTGGGCGCTGGCGGCCGGCTTGCTCGGCGGCACCATCACCGCCGGAACGCACTTCCTGAAAGCTGGCAGCCGCGCCGCCATCAATACATCACCCGAGCCGGTGTCCAATTGGACTGCCTCGTTTGGCGAGGACGCCATGGTGGTGGCGGGACTCTGGCTCGCGTATCAGTATCCGCTGGTATTTTTGGCCGGGTTGGCGCTATTCATGCTGGTGGTCGCGTGGACGCTGCCCAAACTCTGGCGCTTAGGCGTCCGAATGATGCGATTCTTGTTTGTGCGAGCTGCGCCGGCGCCTTAGGACACCGGGCTATTCAACGCTGCGCCGATCCAGCAGCGCCTGCGCGAGCGTATTTGAGTCAACGTACTCGAGTTCGCCGCCCACCGGCAAGCCGCGCGCGATGCGCGAGACGCGTATTCCGTCTTCCATGAACATCTCGCTGATGTAGTGCGAGGTCGCCTCGCCTTCAACCGTGAAGTTGGTCGCGAGAATGACTTCCTTGACCAAACCATCACGCACACGGCGCTGCAGTCGATCAAGATGGATCTCACGCGGGCCGATGCCGTCCAGTGGCGACAACTTTCCCATCAACACGAAGTACAGACCCCGGTAGGTTTGTGTCTGCTCCATCATCAACAAGTCGCTCGGCGACTCAACCACACACAGCAACGATTTGTCGCGTTTTGGATGCGCGCAGATTTCGCAGATGTCGAGCTCGGTAAAGGTATTACACATGGCGCAATGGCGGGTACGCTCGATCGCCGCACGCATGGCGTCGGCAAGCCGCAGCGCGCCATCATGATCGCGTTGTAACAAGTGAAACGCCATACGCTGTGCAGACTTCGGCCCAACCCCGGGCAAACAGCGAAGCGAATCAATAAGAGCCGCGAGACTGGACGGCGCGTTCATCTAGCGACCGGCTCGTTCAAAACGGTAACTTGAAGCCCGGCGGCATACCCATGCCTTGCGTGAATGCACCCATCTTCGCCGACGACACCGCCTCCGCCTTGCGCACCGCGTCGTTCACCGCGGCGGCGACGAGATCCTCAAGCATTTCACGGTCATCCATCACCGATGGGTCAATGACGACGCGCTTGATGTCGTTCTTGCAGGTCATTGTCACTTTCACCATGCCGCCGCCAGACGCGCCCTCTACCTCGACAGTCGCCAACTCGTCCTGCGCACGCTTCATGTTTTCCTGCATCTGCTGCGCTTGCTTCATCAGGGCACCAAGGCCGCCTTTGGGAATCATGCGTTCACTCCGTAATGTTTGTGTCGTGTTTGTGTCGTGTTTGTGTCGCGTGGGTGTCGTGTTGGTGTCGGCATTAACCGGCAGGCCGGATCGCGCCGCGATCAATGGTTGCGCCAAACTCATCCGCCAAGGTCTTGATGAATGGATCGTTGGCAATTGACTGTTCCGCTTCCTGCTGGGCTTGGCTGCGCGCCCGGTCTTCCGAGGCGGCAAGACTGACCCCCGCCACTTCGCCCACCGAGACGTTGATGCGTAAATTGTCTCCGAGAAGTGCCACCAACTCTGCCTTTAGTTTGTCCTGATACTTCTTGTCCGCGAGGTGTTTTTGCGCCGAGCCGACCCTCAACGACAAGACTCCGGTAGTGAAACTGACAAACTCAGCCTGCTTGGCCAGCATGCCAGCCATGCCGGCGAAATTGCGCGCCGCGACAAATTGCGGCCAGTCAGCAATAGCCGTCGGCGCACTACCAGGGTCCGCACCCGAGCCCGAGGGACTGGCCTCAACCGAGTACGCAACGCTTTTATCGGCCGCCACCGTCGGCGCGACCGGAGCTCTCACAGCAGGCTTTGCGTCGGCTGACGCGCTTGAGCCCTGTGATGCCGCGCGCTGCGGCACCAGCGCGGCTGGCTCTGATGGCGCTGATGGCACCAACGCCCTCGCCGATGCGCCACCGTCGCCCTGCAAAAATGCGATCGCACGAAGCATGGTCATGGTGAATCCAGATTGTTCGTCCGGCGCCAGATGAAGGTCACGCCGGCCCAGCAGTGCAATCTGGTACACCAGTTGAACGTCATCCACGCTGAACCTTGCCGCTGCGCCGGCAATTTTGTCGGCGTCCGGCCCCTCGACTGCATCACGTCCGACCGTTTGCACCAACGCCAACTTTGCCACCAGTGAAGCGAGCTCCTTCAACGTCAGGTCAAACGAAATCGCCCGCGTTGCGAGCGCTTCGATTTCAGCCACTAGCGAGCGGGCGTCACGATTCGCTAAATGATCAAGGATCGAGAACAGGTAGGTCTGGTCCAACGCGCCAAGCATCGAGGAAACGTCACTTGTCTTCACCTCTCCGGCGCCATACGCAATGGCTTGATCGAGCAGCGACAGCGAATCGCGCACGCTGCCCTCTCCTGCACGCCCGATCATTTCCAGCGCCGGCGCTTCGAAGGGAATCTGCTCCGTCTTAAGAATCTTGCCCAGATGCTCGGCCAGCATGGCCGGCCCGAGATTTCGCAAATTGAACTGTAGGCAGCGTGACAACACGGTAATCGGCAGTTTCTGCGGGTCGGTCGTCGCCAGAATGAACTCAACGTGTGCGGGCGGCTCTTCCAGCGTTTTCAACATGGCGTTGAACGCGGACTTGGAAAGCATATGGACTTCGTCGATGATGTAAACCTTAAAGCGCCCCGACACCGGCGCGTACTGCGCGGTTTCGAGTAACTCGCGCATCTCATCGACCTTCGTGTTGGTGGCTGCGTCAACTTCGAGCAAATCGACAAACCGGCCGGCGTCGATCTCAGTACAGGCGCGACACACACCACACGGTTTGGAGGTGATCCCACCGTTACCGTCGGCCCCGAGGCAGTTAAGGGCCTTGGCCAGAATTCGCGCCAGCGTCGTCTTGCCAACGCCGCGCGTTCCGGTAAACAGGTAGGCGTGGTGGATGCGTCCGGAGTCGAGCGCATTGGCCAGCGCCTTGACGACGTGTTGCTGCCCGATCACATCCTCAAACTTACGCGGACGCCATTTTCGAGCGAGGACTTGGTGGGCCATCTGGGGGAGGTGCAAAGAATGAAGGCGAAAAGAGCAAAAGAGCAAAAGGGCAGAAGGGCAAAAGGGCAAAAGGGCAAATCGACGCAAACACGCCTTCGGCCGAAAAGTAGGTTGGCGAGCCTTGCCCCCGGCACTTCGACTAATTCGCTGTGGCTGCTTCGTTCCCGACCTGACCAGGTTCACAAACGTCGAATGCGGGGAGACCCGCCAACCCGGATTTTATCGTAGAACACCGCCTCAAACCGGATGCGCATTTCGCGCAACGGTGACCTCGAACCACCAGCTCTCAGCTGCCGGCATCGCACGCTCGGCCCGCTTTGCAGACAAGCCGTTAAATGCTCCGACAGGTACGGAAGGTACAGAACATGTCGCTGCGGTCTTCTGTGTAGAAGTTCCGATACTGCGGATACTTCAAGCGCGGGTGCGTCGCGAACGAGCCGCCCTTGAGCACCATATAGCGAGCGGCAAGTTGCTGTCCTTGCACCGATTCGCCGGAAAACCATGGCGCCGAATAATCGCGATACGGCCCTGCTTGAAAGCCATCGCGCGAACCAAACATGGTCGATGTCCACTCCCAACCGAGCCCGGTCGAATTTACGAACGTGTCGGACTGTCGCGCCGCGCTTTCCCACTCTGCTTCGGTTGGCAGCCGCCGCCCGAGGGCGCGGGCGAATGCGGTAGCCTCCTCGTGGCTCATGTGCATGGCAATACTCGCCGGCACTGCGGGTTCAAGCGTGGCGCGTCCGGTATCAGCACGCCATTCATTCAACGCGGCATGCGTTACCGGTGAGGCATCAATCTCGAAGGCCGCCACTTGCGCCCGCTCGACTGGCAGTTCATTGTCGAATTGGAAGCTGCGACCGCACATCCCCAGTTCGATCCGGCCGGCCGGAAACTGCAACACGCCGCTGACGTGAGCCGCAGATTGCTTGCCGAACGGCATCGTCGGTAGCGGGAAATCCAGCAAGCGCAGCGTCATGAGTAGCGCTTCACCGTGCATGTCTTCATGCAGCAGCGACAGCTGGAAAAGTGGCAGACGATCTTTGGTCGATCCCGCAAGCATTTCGAGCACGCGGTCGAGGGCATCCCCCATGTACCGCTCGAGTTGTTGGCGGGCTGGATAGGTTAGTGTCCAGCGGTGCGCGTGTAGCACGCTGCTGGAGTTCAAGAGCGCGTCGGCGCCCGACCAGATCGACGGATTACGCTCGCCGTGAACGTCGTCCGGCTGCCATCGGCAGCAGAAGAACTCCGCAAACCACGCGATGTGCGCCAGTTCCCACAAGGGTGGATTGGTCAACCGCGAAAACGGGAATTGTGCCGGCGTCCAATACGATTCGGGCATATCAGTGTAGAGGCCTAACGTATACTGGCGCTGCTCAATTAGCGCATCGCGAAGCGCGTCTTTTGTGTCTGGAATGTCCATTAAATCAATTTCTTACACGCCCCGACCGCTGATTGTGATTGCCACCCCGGCGCTGGCCGACGCGAACAACGGCAACTGGCGCACCGCGCACCGCTGGCAGCAGCTACTCGAACCGCATTGCCGCGTCATTTTAGCGCCTGTGCTCGGCGATTCGACCGATCTTCTGTTGCAAACGCGTTTGCAAACAGCCGTGCCGGATTTGTTCGTTGCTCTTCACGCGCGGCGCAGCCACGCGAGCATCGTGCAGATGCGGCGCGCCCATCCGCAGGTGCCGATCGTTCTGGCCCTGACAGGCACCGACCTATACGCTGATTTGAATCACAACCGAGACGCCAACGAATCCCTCGATCTCGCAGACGCGTTGATTGTTCTGCAGGAAGACGCAATCCAGTACGTACCCTCCGGCCAGCGTCGAAAGACCCACGTCGTGTTTCAGTCAGCGCGCAGCCTGGCCCCGGCGGTCAAGTCCGGCGAGCGCATCAACTGTGTGGTGGTTGGCCATCTGCGCGCTGAAAAGTCGCCTCAAACTATTTTCGAGGCGGTGGCGCTCCTCAATGGTGACGATCGCATCCACATTACGCATATCGGCGCGCCGCACAGCGCCGCTGATGAGGCGCTGGCGCGGCAAGCGCAGGCGCTATCAGAAACAAATTCCCATTACCATTGGGTGGGCGGGCTGGCCCACGGCCTGACGCGCGCCGCCATCAAACGCAGCCACCTGCTGGTGCATCCCTCCGTGCTCGAAGGTGGCGCCAACGTGATTGTCGAGGCCATCACCGCCGGAACACCGGTCGTGGCCTCGCGAATGTCAGGCAACGTCGGCATGCTCGGCGTCGACTACGCCGGCTACTTTCCGGTTGGCGATGCCGCCGCCATCGTTACGCTGCTGCGCCGCTGCCTGACAGACGCCAACTTTATGCTCCGGCTAAACACCGCGTGCAAGGTCCGCGCGGCATTGTTTTCGCCAAACGAAGAACAACGCCGCCTCCTGAAGATCGTATCTGGTCTGCTCGAAGGGCGATGAAACCGCCGACCGGCTAGCTGCGTAGAATGTGGGTAAGGCAAAAGCGAACGCCAACGTTAACGTGAGCGTCAGCGTCAGCGCAAACATAAACGCGAACAACAGCAACCTAGGAGCACGAAATGAACGACATGACCGAAGCCAAGAACATTCCCCGGCTCACCAGCCTCTCGCACGGTGGCGGCTGCGGCTGCAAGATCGCGCCGGGCGTGTTGCAGCAAATTATCTCCAAATCGAGCGTCGCGCTGCTGCCAAAAGAACTGCTGGTCGGCATCGAGACGTCTGACGACGCGGCGGTCTACCAAATCAACGACACACAGGCCATCGTCGCGACCACCGATTTTTTCATGCCCATCGTCGACGACCCGTATGACTTCGGCCGCATTGCCGCGACCAACGCGATCTCGGACGTATACGCGATGGGCGGTACCCCGCTGTTTGCCTTGGCACTCGTCGGCATGCCGATCAACGTGTTACCGCTGGATACCATCAAAAAAATTCTCGACGGCGGCGAGTCGGTGTGCCGTGAAGCAGGCATTCCGATCGCAGGTGGCCACACCATTGATTCAGTCGAGCCGATTTACGGCCTAGTCGCCATCGGTCTGGTAAACCCGAAGAACCTGAAACGCAACGCTGGCGCCAAGCCGGGCGACAAGCTAATTCTCGGCAAGCCGATTGGCGTCGGCGTACTGTCAGCTGCGCTCAAGAAGGAAAAACTTTCGGCCGATGGCTACGCCGCCATGATCGCCTCGACCACCAAACTCAACACCCCGGGTATCAAGCTCGGTGCGATGGACGCTGTCCACGCCCTAACCGACGTCACCGGTTTTGGTCTGGCTGGCCATCTGCTTGAAATATGTCGTGGCTCGGGTGTGGGTGCCACCATCAGTTTCAGCAGTTTGCCGATGCTTGACGGCGTCCATGACCTCGCCGCCGCCGGTTTCATCACCGGTGCCTCCGGCCGCAACTGGGCAGGCTACGGACACGACATCGAGTTGGCGCCCCAACTTGGCGACGTCGAACGCAACCTGTTAAGCGACCCGCAAACGTCCGGCGGCTTGCTGGTGGCGTGTAACCCAGCTGCGGTCAATGACGTGCTGGCGATTTTCAACGCTGAAGGCTTTATGCAAGCGGCGGTCATCGGTGAAATGAACAACGGCAGCCCGAAAGTGACCGTAGCTTAAACGACAAACACGAGCAAAGACGGGATTCTTGGGGCAAAGTGCCTCGAAAACACCCGCCAATATTAGGGTTTCATATTATTGCGCAACCAAACTCTGCCGACTCGATCGCCGGTCAAATAACCGGCCAAGCGATCACACGTCTGCAGCAGCGCTTTGTGCAGGTTCGCCAAGCCACCGAGCAACTTACCGCCGCGCTATCGGAAGAAGACTGCGCGCTACAGTCGATGCCTGACGCGAGCCCGACCAAGTGGCATCTCGCGCACACCAGTTGGTTCTTTGAAACCTTCGTGCTTGAACCGTTCCAGCCGGATTTCACCGCGTTTGACGCGAGCTATCGGGTGCTGTTCAATTCCTACTACAACGGCGTTGGTGAGAAGCATCCGCGAACTGAGCGCGGCCTCATCTCACGCCCGACGCTGGCCGCGGTCCGCGCCTATCGCCAGCACGTCACCCACCAGATCACCCAGTTGCTGCCAGAGTTGGCCGGTAATCCGGCGGTCGTCGACCTTGTGTGGCTGGGCTGCAATCACGAAGAGCAGCATCAGGAATTAATCCTCACCGACCTCAAACACCTGCTATCCCGCAACCCGCAACACCCGGCTTATGACCAGCGCTGGCCGCTGACTGCCGTCGAGGCAAAGCAGCCGCATTGGATCGACTACGCAGGTGGTCTGGTTGAGATAGGTTTTACCGGCGGTGGCTTCGCGTTTGACAATGAAACGCCGAGACACAAGGTATGGCTACCGCCGTTTCAGCTCGCCTCGCACCCGGTTACGCACGGCGACTTCGCGGCGTTCATCGCCGACGGCGGTTACGCGCGAGCGGAGCTTTGGCTAGCGCTGGGTTGGGATTGGGTCACCAGCCGCACAATCGGGTACCCGATGTACTGGCAACGCGCGACTTTTGCAGCAGACGAGGGGCAGCCCGAATGGCAGACTTTCACGCTGCACGGCATGGTGCCTATCGATCCGCAAGCCCCGATGTGCCATATCAACTACTTCGAAGCTGACGCCTATGCACGTTGGGCTGGCGCACGTTTGCCGCGCGAAGCCGAGTGGGAACTGGCTGCCTCGACTGTTCCACAAACCGGCAATTTTCTTGATTCAGGCGCGCTGCATCCACTCGCACTTCAGGACGAGCCGCCAGCGGGACAACCGGCGCAGATGTTCGGCGACGTTTGGGAATGGACACAAAGTGCCTACCTGCCCTACCCCGGTTTTCATCCAGCAGCAGGTGCTGTTGGTGAGTACAACGGCAAATTCATGTGCAACCAGTTTGTGCTGCGCGGCGGCTCGTGCGCCACACCGTCGGCGCACATGCGGCCAACCTATCGAAATTTCTTCCCGCCTGAGGCGCGCTGGCAGTTCTCCGGCATCCGCCTCGCGCGCGACGCGTAATGGTTGACACGTGTGACGTGTCACGCCTGATATTGCGCCGCTGGTTAGCGGGCGCAAAACACCCAGTACGCCTCTTCATTATCGGTCCAACATAGGGTCTCGGTAAATCCCGCGGCCCCCAGTAACGCTTCAAACTCCGCGCGGTGGTATTTGTAGGAGTTTTCGGAGTGAATACGCTCACCCGCAGCAAAGTGGCGCGAAACGCCGTCCAGATTCACTTCTACTGCGCGAATCGCTTCAAGGTGCATCTCCACGCGGCCCGCGTCGGCGTTGTAGAAACCCGCATGCCGCCAATCGACACAGTCGAAGCTGCTTCCCAGCACGCGATTGAGATGCCGCAGCACGTTCAAATTGAAGGCGGCAGTGACACCCAATGCATCGTCATAGGCAGCGTCAAGCCGCGCCTTGGATTTTTTGGCATCGACGCCAATCAGCAGGCAACCACCGCTATCGCCAACGATGGCGCGCATTTCGGCCAAAAATCGTATCGCTGCATCCGGGGCAAAGTTGCCGATCGACGACCCCGGATAGAACATCGTGCGCGGCCCAGCCAGAAGATCCGCAGGAATTGAAAGTGTTGTGGCGAAATCCGTCGCCAGGCCGAGCATCTCAACCTCCGGAAAATCTGCTGCAAACTTGTCCAGCGCCGCTTCAATCCCTGGTGCCGCGATATCTACTGCAAGATAGCGCTGCGGCTTCAGATACGGCAGCCACGACTGCGCCTTATGGCAGTCACCAGCTCCCAAATCGATCAGCGTGCCGCCAGTGGCTGCCCCTCGGCTTCGTCCGGCCATGACGGCATCGGCAATGGCCTGCCGGTGGCGCTGAAAAATAGCTTCCTCTGTGCGCGTCAAGTAGTACTCATCCAACTGGCAAATTGCGGCGTACAACGCACAACCCAACGGATCATAGAAATATTTCGGCTCCACACTCGCTTTTGCAGCGCGAAGTCCGGCGATCAAACGGCTGCGCTCATCGTCGGCGTCGTGCTGAAGCTGGTTCACAACGCGATACTTTGGTGGTTTCGTCATAGAGCTATGGTCTAATTTGGGAAGGTGACCGCGCATCAACCGCGGACGCGCTGCAATCTCGTCATGAGACATCCGCTTGCCAAGCTTCATGCGGCCTTGGTGCATTGTGATTCACCCCCACTGCGGTCCGTGCCATTATGGTCCGCCCCCATGATGGTTTGCCCTTTTATTCAGGAGATTTTCCATGAAAAGTATTTTCCATTCGCGACCTTTCAACACGCTGATAATGTTCGCTGCAATCGCCGCCGCGTCAGCCTCATTCGGCGCGGCAGCCCAACAAGTGTTTCGTGTCACCACCATCCCCGAAGAAGTGGCAACCGAACAAATCCGTAAGTTCACCCCAATCGCGCAATACCTGGAAAAGAAACTGGGCATGAAGGTCGAGTTCATTCCGGTCACGGATTATCCGGCGGCGGTAGAAGCGATGGTAGGCAAGAAAGTAGATCTGGTCTGGTTCGGTGGCTTCACCTTCGTACAGGCCAAAATCCGCTCGATGGATAAAGTCATCCCGATCGCGCAACGCGAAGAAGACACGAAATTTCAATCGGTGTTCATCACCAAGACAGACTCAGGCATCAAGACACTCAACGACTTGAAGGGCAAACAGGTTTCCTTCGGTTCGCCATCGTCGACGTCCGGCCACCTGATGCCGCGCAGTTTCTTGCTCGCCGCAAAGATTGACCCGGACAAAGACTTCAAACGTGTCGCTTACTCTGGTGCACACGACGCCACCATCGCCTCGGTGGTCAGCGGCAAGGTCGATGCCGCCGCACTCGATATCACGGTATGGAAGAAGTTTGTTGCGGAAAACCGTGTTGATACCAAAGCCGTCGACGTGTTCTACACCACGCCACCCTACTTCAACTACAACTGGGCCGTGCATGCTGATATGCCGGTTGCGATGCGTGAGCGCGTACAAAAAGCCTTGATCGATCTCGATCCGAACACGCCCGAAGGCAAGGAAATACTGTCGCTGAATCGCGCCACCCGCTACATCCCGACCAAGGCGGAAAACTACATCGGCGTGGAAACCGCTGCGCGTAGCGCCGGCCTGCTGTAAATAAAGTCTGTGTCAGCTAGCGAGGCATTGAACCGATGAAGGTCAGTGCGCAACGACTCAGCGCCAGACACCCGGCCGCTGATCGTGGCGCGCCGGCGGCGCTGCGTGAACTCACCCTGCAGATCAATGCGGGTGAGCAAATCGCGGT
>Ga0209181_10011870_pt1 | contig 11092 bp, 10 predicted proteins | sample MAT05_FD_187208 | JGI IMG/M metagenome (GOLD analysis project Ga0209181, IMG submission 187208) | Freshwater microbial communities from Lake Fryxell liftoff mats and glacier meltwater in Antarctica - MAT-05 (SPAdes) (version 2) | ecosystem: Environmental > Aquatic > Freshwater > Ice > Liftoff...
TGCTACATTGAGGTTTGGACGAACTCATCGAAGAGCCCTGGGTTGCCGAATGGAATGAAGCTTGCCCCCCCATTTTTCGCCTCCCTCTCCCGGATCATGCCACCTCAATTCGCATCGCTTTTGAGTTTTCGGATGCGCCTGTAACCGTCTGCGAGGCGATCAGCACCGTTGGATTCGGCCGCTGCCCCGCCGTCCGAATCGCTGCACTCGCCGTCTCGTACTGCGCCCGCGCGAACGCGACCTCGGGAAAATTCCCCATCGCATCGTCCACGAGCGCCTTCAGCGTCCATACCCTCGATCCAAGCCAGGGATCGCTGATCCGTGCCCCACATTTCCGCGTATCGAGCGGCTTCCCCGAAAAGCGGGCGCAGCCTGCGCTGGAGAACGCAAGCGTGGCGCCGAGGAGGAACCGTTTCATCAAGGCCGGAACAGTGATGGAAGCAGCACCGCATTAGGAGTGAATTCTTTAGGCAGGCCTGTTGCCCGCTGTTGCCCGAAGGAAGGCGGGCTGAGCAGTTCGCGATGTTGATGGACTTCCCGCTTCTGCTCACAGGCTCCGGAGGGAGGCTGGCTCACGTCGCAGCCCGCGCAATCCCACCCGCAGGACCGCTGTGCCAACTAGGTCGTCCGCGCTACTCCCGGAGCGCCACGCCCAGTTCCGACTTAAGCCGTTCCTTCAAACGCGTGTGCGCCGAGTTCACCTCATCGGCGGTGAGCGTGCGCTCCGCGCTGCGATATGTGAGCGAGTAGGCCAGCGATTTTTTGTCGGCGGGGACTTTCGCGCCGGTCGCATCGGTAAAGACGTCGAACAGCTCGACACCGGCAAGCAGCGGCTCCTTTGCCTTTGCGAGCACGGCGGAGATCGCGTCGTGCGAAAGTGAAAGCGGCGCGAGCATCGCGATGTCGCGCGAGGTCGCTGGGAAGCGCAGGATCTCCCGATACTTCCGCGCGACATCCGGTGCGGCGGCTTTCCAAAGCGCGGCGAGATCCACCTCGATGAATAGCACCGGCACGTCCGCATCAAGCGCGCGCGCATCGGCGGGCCAGAGCTGTCCGGCGAAACCGACGGGCTTGCCGTTTGCCTTCACGGCAAGCGACAACGCCAGCGTGGGATTCTCCTCCGGCTCCAGGGTGATGCCCTCGCCGAACACCTCACACACGACCGCCTTCAGATCATGGATGTCCGTGCCGCGACCTTCACCCGAACGCCAGCTTCGCTCCGCGAGCGGACCCGCGAGGACTGCGGCGGCATGCGTGAATTCCTCCGGCCGCTGCGTGCTGAAGACGCGACCGATTTCGAAAAGCCGCACACTCTTTGCGCCAGCGCGCAAGTTGTCGCGCACAGCGGTGAGCAATCCGTGCAACAGCCCCGGACGCAGCACGACCTGATCGTCGTTCATCGGATTCTTCACACGCAGCAGACTCGCGGCATCGGTCTGTGTGAATTTTAGCCCGAGCGGCTCCGCAGGCACGAGCGTGATGCTCCGCGCTTCATGGAATCCCTGCGCGGCAAATGCCTGCCTCAGCGCCATCGCGCGATCGTAGTTCCGATCCGTCGCGCTCGCACCGGCGAAGCGCGCCTGCGTCCGCGGCGGAATCGCATCCATCCCGATGACACGGGCGATTTCCTCGATGAGATCCACCTCGCGGACGAGGTCAGGCCGGTAGCCCGGAGGACGCCAGCCTTCCGCAGTCTTCTCGCAACCGAAGCCGGCGAGAATCTCATCCACGCGAGTCTGCGGAACATCAACACCGAGCAGAGCGGCAATCCGCGCAAGCCTCAGCGGAATCACCGCACGCGGTTCGTGACGTTGAGCGAGGACTTCCGGCTGCCCTGCCTCAGCCGCTGGCGAGACCTGCGATGCACCTGCGACCTCTGCAATGTACTTCGCCGCACAAAGGGAAGCGCGCTCCACGCCGCCGACCCACACACCGCGCTCGAAGCGATAGCTCGAATCACTCGAAAGCCCGAGCCGTCGCGATGTGCGCCGGATGCTCGCGGGCTCGAAAACCGCGACCTCCAGCAGCACGTCAGTCGTCGCCGCAGTCACACCGCTGTCCTCGCCGCCCATCACTCCGGCGATTGCGAGCGCCTTCGCGTCATCGGCGATCACGAGGTCGCCGGCGGTGAGAGTGTAAGTCTTCCCGTCGAGCGCGAGAAACTGCTCGCCCTCGTGCGCCTGCCGCACGCGAAGGGTGCCGTTCACTTTCACCGAATCGAACGCATGCAGCGGCTGCCCGCCCGCCATCATCACAAAATTCGTCACATCCACGACGTTGTTGACCGACCGGAGGCCGATGCTCTCCAGCTTCGTGCGCAGCCACTCAGGACTCGGTCCGACCTTCACTCCGGAAATGCGGCGCGCCGTGTAACAGCATGGCGACGCGGTCTCGACCGCAACCGTCGGCGCAATGCCGCCCATCGCCGGATCTGCCGGACCTTGCGGCTGTGTGATTTTCTTGCCCGTGAGCGTCGCGATTTCCACCGCGATGCCTGCGTGGCTGAGCAAGTCCGCACGGTTCGGCGTGATTTCCAAATCAAGCACGGTTTCCGAATGGAACACCTCGCTGAATGGCGTTCCGGGCTTTGCATTCGACGGAAGAATCAGCAATCCGTCCTCCGCGCCGCGCGCACCGAGGCTCGCGGGCAGGCCGAGTTCGTCGGCGCTGCACAGCATGCCCTGGCTCTCCACACCACGGAGCTTGCCCACTTTGATCAAGAAGTCCGGCGCAAGCTGCGCACCCGGCAATGCCACGGGCACCTTGTCGCCGACGCGGTAGTTTTTTGCACCGCACACGACCTGCCGCTGCGTGCCACTGCCGTCGTCCACCTTGCAGACGCTCAGGCGATCGGCATTCGGATGCTGCACGGATTCCTGGATTTCGCCGACGACGATATTTGCGATCGAGCAGCCAGTCGTTTCGATTCCCTCGACTTCGACGCCAGCCATCGTGAGCAAATCCACGAGAGCAGGCACAGTCGGCGGGAGTTCGACGAGTTCACGGAGCCAGTTGAGGGAGACTTTCATAGATTTGGAAATGGGCGGTGACGATGCGGACTATGCGCGCTTGCGGCGAACCTTTGATGCGCGGGCGTGCGGTGTTTTCGGGCGGATGATTTCGGGGATGACGGCCATCTGGCGGTCAATCGGGATGACGCCCTCGGCAGACAGGATGAAATTGTCGCGCCGCGCATCGAGGATGACGACGCCATCACTCACGCGCTGCCAGCCGAAGTAGGAACCGGGCACCGACTCGAAGCCGTGGGCAAGCATGAAGTCGGCGATCTGCGGTTCAGTCGGAGTGGCGGACTCGCGATTCGCCGCGCGGATGAATGGCTGCGAAATCACAAAGGCTGGCTGGCCCGATGACTCGCCGATGATCATAGAGGGCTTCGACGAGACGCACACGCCTTCGAGAACGGTACATCCGTCAAAAATCTCGTTCTGCAACCGCTGGCGTTCGAGGTATTGTGAAGGCTCCGCAGGCGAGCGATCCACCGTACCTTTTTTCCAAACCGGCACCTGGCCAAAAAATCCCGGCCATGTGCGTTTCACCGCGCAGCCATCCGATTCACGATACCAGACCTCGTGCTCACTCGTTGAATTCGAGAGCAAGGTCAGCGAACCGAATTCGCGCTCATCGATCAGGCAGCCTTTTGCGCGCGCCCACTCTTCGATGAGCTGCAGTCCACTGCGGCTTCGTTGCGCACCCTCAGCACCGCGTCGGTCTGCGCCTTCGCTTCTGCGCAGGAAGGCGGCGGCATCTGCGAGAGCCGTCGCATCGCGTCGCGCAGGGACTTCGGCGCGGGAATCACTGGCGGCAGCTTCGTTGGCGGCTTCTTTTTCACGGGCGGAGTGTCGCACTGACGGCGCCGGTTCGTCAACGTGCGGCTTGCGCGTTCGCGTGGGTTTGCGCGGCATGCCGGCGCGTCAGAACTGCGCGAGGAAGCGCTGGTCGCTGTTCGTGAAGTAGCGGATGTCCGGAGTGGCCGTCATGATCATCGCGAGCCGGTCGAGACCGAAGCCGAATGCGAAGCCGGTGTATTTTTCCGGGTCGAATGCGCGGTCGCCGCGTTTCGAGTTGATGGATTCCAACACGGCGGGGTCCACCATTCCGCAGCCGGCGATTTCCAGCCAGCGGTCGCCGGAGCCGAGCGCGCTCGTCTTGATGTCCACCTCATAGCTCGGCTCGGTGAACGGGAAGAAGTGCGGACGGAAGCGGAACTTCGCGTCGTTGCCAAACAGCTCGCGGAAGAAAAACTCCAGCGTGCCCTTGAGGTCTGCGACGCTCACGCCCTCGTCCACATACAGGCCTTCCATCTGGGTGAACTGCGCGAGGTGCGTCGCATCGATCTCATCGCGGCGATACGCAGCACCGGGCGCGATGATGCGGATCGGCGGCGCGCATTTTTCCATCGTGCGAATCTGCACCGTGCTCGTGTGCGTTCGGAGCAAGCGTCCGTCGGGCATGTAGAAAGTGTCCTGCTCGTTGCGCGCCGGATGATCGGCGGGTGTGTTGAGCGCGTCGAAGCAATGCCACTCCGTCTCGATGTCTGGCCCGTCCGCGAGTGCGAAACCCATGCGGCGGAAAATCGAAATCGTGCGGTCCAGAAGCTGCGTGAGCGGATGCAGCGTCCCCTTCCCTGCGAAGCCCGCAGGCGTGCCCGGCAGCGTCACATCCACACCGGCGAATGCCGCTTTGTCCGCGTCGCCTTGCAGCCCGGCCTTGCGCTCATCGAGTGCCGCCGTCACCGCCGAGCGCACGTCGTTCAGCAGCTTCCCGATGCGCGGCTTGTCCTCCTTGCTCACGTCCTTCATCCCCTTGCTCACAGCGGTCAGTGCGCCCTGCTGTCCGAGATACTTGATGCGCGCCTGCTCGACCGCGGCCTCGTCTGCAGCAGCGGCGATGGCGGCGACGGCTTCGGTGCGGAGTGCTTCGAGTTGTGCGTCCATGTTGGAAAAATGAGTCGCGGAGGTTGCCAACCGCTCGTTGCGGCGCAAGGGCGGAATCTCCGAACAATACAGGCGGAGGCCGATGACCCGTCAGTCCGAAATCGTCACCTCATCGGGCCTTCCCGTCGTCATGCACTTCGAGGCGCTTGCGAAGATCCGATTCAGCGACTCCTTGCCGGCCACCCGATACTCGACGGTCCGCGCGTGAGTGGTGACCGGGTAACTCTTGACGACCTTTCTCCATGCGTCCGTGCCGCTGCGCTCGGCGGCCTCGGTGAGAAGGCCCTGGACCTTGCCGAGTGTCGCGGCGCCGAGCCCGCCGGGACCAGAGGTCACCGCGCCTTCGATGAAATAGAAGCGCACCGCCAATTGACCGGACGTGTCCACGTTCACTTCCGTCACACGTGCGGCACCATCCACCACGTATTCGTGACTGCTGACGCTCAGGATCGCCGACGCGAGCACTTGGTAGGTTCCCCCAGGGAGGTTGCATCGCCAGATCGGTCTCACGGCGGGCACCGCCGGTTGCGGCGGCGGCGTGGGAGTGGGCGGGTTTTGAGCAAATGACACGGAAGCGATTGTCGCAAGAACGAGGAGGAGGCGCATGGCGATGGAGGAGGTTTGGAGGATGGAAGCCGCGGCAGGTTCGGGGCGCAATCACTTCATCACGGCAACTCGAGGGTGGGGTGCTCGACCGAGCGCAATTCCCAGTCCCACGGTTTCCAACTGCGCTGGTGCCACAGCATCGTGAACGGCTCCCGGAGTGCGTTGATCCCGTCGCGCGCTGCCAGTGCGATCGGTCCGCCAAGACCTTTGATCTGCACTTTTTCCGATAACGCCCATGCGTCATCCCGTGGCTGAAGTCCTTGCGGCGCATGTTCGATGGTCAACAACGCGAAGTCCGCGAACACTTCCCGGCAACGCCCGGTAACAATTGATTTGTCCTGCTGCCACCGGTCGCTGTAATTGTCGGCCAGCATGTGGGACATGTCCTGAAAGTTCCGGCGCTCGATCGCGGCCAACAGCCTCGCTTGCGCGCGCGGGATTTGCCGCTCCGGCTGCGTCCACCAGTTCAGCCAAAGCGCGCCGACAAGCAGTGTTCCCGCTGCGAGCAGCACAATTTTCTTAAAATCCATGAGCAAGAGCGAACCGAAGTACCAGGCAAATGTCGCTGCGATTCTTCAGAATCGTAAGGGTCAGATCCTCATCTGTGAACGGTTGAAAGTCCCGGGAGCCTGGCAATTTCCCCAAGGAGGCGTGGACCCGGGCGAGAGTGCCGAACAGGCAGTGAAGCGGGAACTATGGGAGGAAATCGGCGTGGAGCCGGCGGATTATCGGATCGTCGAGACGAGAGGCGGCTATCGCTACCTCTTTTCCGACGGCCGGAGGCGTGGTCACGATGGCAAGTTGCAGACTTATTTCCTGTGCGACTTCCTTGCCGATGATTCGAAGATCGTCGTCAACACGTCGCACCCCGAGTTCCGGGCATGGCAGTGGATTGAGCCGCGCGCGTTCCGAACGGAATGGCTGCCTGAGATGAAGCTCGAAGTCTATTCGGCGGTCTTCAGGGACTTTTTCGACGTGAGGATCTGACGCGGTTTCCGGTGATGCACCGTAGCGGGGCAGCGAAAGGGGCTTAACAGACTGATGCAAATCGCACGAGGCTGAGCCCGAGACTTGCTTAACTGGGGTCCGCCCGGAATTACCGTCCCGGTTCCCCGTGTTACCGCACGAGGGCCGGATGGCAGTTCCAGGCGAAAATCTACAAACACAATGTCAGCTCAACCCCAAAATCACTGGCTCCAGACGACAGCCAACGACTTGAACAATCTGCTTCAGGTCATCGCTGAGTCGTCCAAGGCCCTAGGGCCTATCTGTGAATCCAGCCCGGAAGGACTCCGCTACTTTGCCTTCCTCCGCAGCAGTCTGGACCGGGCGAAACAAGTCACGGGCCAACTCGTGTCAAGGCTGGGAGGCCAGACGGCTCCCCCGGCACCAGTGCCCGCCCTCAAGGCTGCTGCCGCGCCCAGCACAACAACCTTTGCCATCGACAATCCAGGCGGAGCCAAGGAACTCATCCTGATTATCGATGACGAGGCACTGATCGTCACCTTGGCGAAGCGAATGCTTACCGACGCAGGTTATCGCGTTGTCACCTCGGCCGAACCCTTCCAGGCTCTGGAAGTTTTCAAGCAACTCGGCGAGCAGGTGGATCTGGTCATCCTGGATTTCACGCTGCCAATCATGGACGGGTCCGAAGTTTTCGCCGCGCTCCGGAAGATCAAACCCAGCGTCGCAGTCATGCTCAGCAGCGGTTTCGCCGAGCAGGATAAAGTTCGGGCCATGCTGAGCCAGGGGCTGCGTGGATTCCTGCCCAAGCCCTACACGCAGGAGAAACTCCTGGCGCAGGTCCGCTCAACGCTGGATGCCATCCGGATTCAGAGCGCATCGGAACGCCGGGCCTCGTAGGCACCTGCCATCCAAGAATTCCGACCGGATCTCGAAGACGGCTGGAAGAATCACTTCCCTCTTTGGTCAGGTCTTGCTCATGCTCTCGATGAGCTCGCCTCTTCAGACGGAAATGCGCTTCCTGCCAAAGCACTCCAACCGAAAGGCGGATCCGGTACAGGGACGGGCCTTCAGGAGTGCCAGCCTACTTTGAGTCTGTCCGCAAAACCCGATTTTTCAAAAGCGACGGCGGGCAGGAAGGATCGCCTGAGACCGTCTGGTTTTAGAAAGCCCAAGATGGCGGAGGCAGGTGTTCAGGTTGCTCGGAAGGCGAAAATCATAACACGTCAGAGGCTCTTGCAAAACCTCAGCAGCAAGCGGGCGAGATGCTTTCGCTCCTCTGAGCGATGACGCCGCGCGTCGGTGACCGTGTTGGTTTTGCAAGAGCCTCCTACGAGTAATGTTGGTTTTGCAAGAGCCTCGTCAATTTCAAGCATATTGCCGCAATTCACCGTTTTTGCGCGCCATCCTTCAACCGCTAACACTTTGCTGGGAGCGATTTGCAGTTTGCGGACAAGCTCTACTTTGAGGCGGCGGTCGTCTTCTCAGACGAAGCGGTCGCGGGCGGATGGCGGCTCAATTCGATCAGATCCCTGAGAATGTTGATGCTCTCATTGCGAATCGGATCAGTCGTAGAAGCGGATTCTTCAGCAGCCAGTTCAGCGTCATCATCCTCGACTTTTGCTTCCTTGCCCCCCTCGCCTTTCTTGGTTTCTGTGGTCTCCTTCTGGGCCTTTTTGACTTTCTTGAGTTCCAGTTGGGGCTCGCTGGCGTTGTCCACCGTCACAAGATAGACTTTTTCCTCCGGTTGCTTGAGTTTCCCCCGCTCTGCGGTTCTCTGCTCCTTCCGAGCCTTGTCTTCCTCCAGTTCTGCGCGGCGACGCTTCTCATTCAGTGACACTTTGTTTTCGGCAATCCGACTTCTCGTCCGTTCCATGTCATTGAGCGTCCAGCGGAACTCCACATCTCCAGCCACCCTGGCAGCGGATTTTTGCTTCAGTTCCGTCAGGTAGAGTGGGGCCTCCCACTTGTCATAAGTCGCAGGTTCGATCGTGTCGTAAGGCATGGGACTCTTCAGAGCGACCTCGCCGATATCAGCCTGATCCCAAAGTGACGGGAGTTTGATATCGGACTGCACTCCCTTGAGTTGCGTGGATCCGCCGGAGATCCGGTAGAACTTCTGGATGGTCAATTTCAGCGCACCCGCTTCATTCCCGGTGGACTTCCCGCTGAGGGAAAGCGGGATGATATTCCCGAGTTCGACCATCGTCTGCACGGTGCCCTTGCCGAACGTGGTGGAATCCCCGACGATGACGGCACGATTGTAGTCCTGCAGTGCGGCGGCGAAGATCTCGCTCGCAGAGGCGCTCAGCTTGTTTGTCACGACGAGCATCGGGCCGTCGTAGATCAGATTGCGATCTTTGTCCCTGAGCACGGAGTTCTTGTTGTTGCTGTCGCGGGCCATGACGACCGGCCCGCTCTTGATGAACAGCCCAGTCAGATTGACAGCCTCTTCGAGCGAGCCGCCGCCGTCCCGCCGGAGGTCCATCACGAGCCCTTGGATGTTCTCTTTCTTGAGCCTCTCCAGCAGAACGAGGATGTCTTTGGTGGTGCTCTTTGCGCCAGTCCGCTGCATGTCCGCGTAGAAAGAAGGAAGAATGATCCACCCGATGCGTTGAGTGGTGCCATCCGGGAGGCGACGTTCGACGAGTTCCGCCTTCGCCTCCTGCTCCTTCAACTTGACCTTCTTGCGCACAATCTCGACCACCTTGCGGGCGGAGGGATCCGTCGCATTCACGGGGATCACCCGCAGGACAACCGTGGTGTCCTCCTTGCCGCGAATCATCTCGACGACCTTGTCGAGCTTCATATCCACCGTCTCGACGAAGCCGGAGCTGCCCTGGGCGACCGCGCTGATCCGATCCCCGACCTTCAGGCGACCGCTTTGGTCGGCGGGGCCGCCAGGGACGAGTTCGCGAATCTTGGCGTAGCCTTCCTCGGTGGTGAGCACCGCTCCGATTCCGATGAGCTGCAGGCTCATGTTGATGTTGAAATTGTCGAGTTGCGAGCGGCTCATGTACTCCGAATGCGGATCGTAAGTTTCGCAGAGGACGCTCAGGAAGCTCACCATCACATCCTCATTCGTCTGCTCGTGCAGACTCCGGAGCAACTGGTCGTAGCGGCGGGTGACGACCTTTACCGGTGTCTCCACTTTGTCCTCCATCAAAGTTCGATCGAGCAACTCGCCCTCGATGCGATCCCTCCAGATCTGATCGGCCTCAGCCGCATCCTTGGGCCATGGTGATTTCTGCCGGTTAAACTCCACGCTGCGCGTTCCGGTAAAGTCGAACTGCGTTGCGAGAAGCCCCTTCACTTTCGCGACCCGATCCTCCACGCGCTTCCGATACACCTCAAAGATCTTCAGCGCAGGATCCAGATTTCCCGCCATGATATCGTCGTCCAGCGTCGTCAGATACTTCGAAGAAAAACTGTCCACGTCCTTTTGAGTAAAGAAGAGATGGTTGTAGTCGAGACGCTCGATGAAGTTCTTGAGAAACTGCCGCGAGACCGAATCGTCGAGACGCCGCCGGCTGTAATGCGCCTTCTCGAGCAACTCGCCCACGGTTTGCGCGACCTTCGGAGCGATCTTCTTAAAGTCCGGGTCATTGGCGCCGCGGGCAATCGGCGTCAGTGCAATGGAAGCGACAAGCGGGACTGCGAGGCAGCGAAGAACATTCATAGCGAATCGGCCTCAGAGGTTGGCAGATATCGCCAGGTACGCAAGATATTCGCATTTGAAATCGTGCGCTCGACAGCGAACCCCCATATCGCAACCCTGCCGACACCCATGGAAATCGACGTATTCACCGGCGGCCTCTTCGACACAAACTGCTTCTTCCTTCCCGAACACGGCATCCTCATCGATGCCCCGCAGACCACCTCCGCATGGCTTCAGAAGTGCGGCCACCGCGTCCGGTCGCTTCTGCTCACGCACGCCCACATCGATCACGTCTGGGACGCCGCCGCCATCCGCCGCGAGCACAAGTGCAAAGTCGGCTATCACCCCGACGGGGTCGAAATGCTGACGCAACCGGGCTTTTTCAAGCGCTTTGGGATGAACTGGGAGATTGAGCCTGTGGATGCCGATTTCCTCATCGATGAGACGGACAGCCTCGTCGTCGAAGGCCTCGACTTTCAGGTCCTGCTCGTTCCCGGCCATTGCGAGGGCAGTCTGTGTTTCTTCGATCGCAAGGAGCGGATCCTCTTTGGCGGCGACGTTCTCTTCGCTGGCAGCATCGGTCGCACAGATCTCCCCGGAGGAGATCACGAACTGTTGTTACGCGGAATCCGCAGCAAAGTCTGGCCGCTGGGAGACGACGTGAAAGTCCTCCCAGGCCACGGTCCCGCGACCACGATCGGCATCGAAAGACGCACCAATCCCTTCGTCGGCGACGGCCAGTGAACCGAAGCGCCGGGCCCTGTCGGAGACCGTGCTACAGCTTCCTCACCGTCGGCAAACCGTAGCTCCCCGACGCGGCGCCGCCTCCGTAGCTGACGACGTGACAGGCTGCGTAAAAACTTTTCCGCACATTGTTTGAACGCGGAGGCCGGGGCGGGGATCTCAGTGG
>Ga0209181_10011871_pt1 | contig 11092 bp, 10 predicted proteins | sample MAT05_FD_187208 | JGI IMG/M metagenome (GOLD analysis project Ga0209181, IMG submission 187208) | Freshwater microbial communities from Lake Fryxell liftoff mats and glacier meltwater in Antarctica - MAT-05 (SPAdes) (version 2) | ecosystem: Environmental > Aquatic > Freshwater > Ice > Liftoff...
CAATCAGAGATCCATAGAAGACCAATCGTTATCTGACCCAAACATAACTGTTGATAGGAGTGGTACACTTAAGCCTAAGCCAAGCGCGAAGGAAGTTTTGGCTGAAACTCTAGCAAAGCTTCTATCCGAAGAAGTTTCCGGAAGCAGTGTCAGGGAAAAGCAATTGATTCTGGACCCTAATGCGCTTCAGGATACTGTTCCAAATTCTGCTCCAAGCGTTAAGGCGCAGCTGTCAGAGATGCTGTCAAAGCTTCTGGATAAGCGAGTTAAAAGGCAGGAGCTTTTGGCGGACCCATCATTTTGGAACCAGAACATTCAGGCACCTGAGAACGATGTTACTGAGGCACTGCCGACTACAAAGGAGATACGATCCAGGGCGTTGGCTAAGTTGTTGGAGAATGAAGCTGATCAATATAGTGGTGGAAAAAGGAAGTCTACTGTACCAATGGACTCGGATATTGAAACCATGTTTCAAGGTTTGGACAACATGCGTCAAGAGTTTGAGTGGCAAAACAAACGCAATGTTCCAGCTAATCCAAGATCCGAAGGACCAATTGACACCACTCCAACGCCGGTTCTAGCCACCAAGAATCCGCCGTGGCCGGTCGTTCCTATCCAAGCTGTAACTCCTACCGTACAGGTTGCGCCAGTAGTCACTCAACCGAGGTCAGTTGAACCAACGTCGGTTGCGCCAGTAGTCTTGCCAAGGACGCTGATCGAAGCTGGAAGGTTGGCCCCAGAATACCCGGAGCCGGCACTGAATCCTGGCAGGGCGATACCGGATAAGGCTCCCAAAACGCTTACCGATAACCGGGCCAAGGCGATGGAGATTGTCAGCGGAGACCCTGTTAAGCTGGTTGATCTTACCGAGTTCCTCAACAATCCTCAGACCGAGGCGTTGATTCAATCGGAAGCCGCCAAGTATCCAGAAGTCCCCGGCATGGCTGATCAATTGCGATCATCCGTAGCTGACAAGGCCGCCCTATTCCTTTCAAAGAAACCCAGGATTGCAATCGGGGAGAACGGTGGGTTCCCGGTGAAGAAGGTAATCCAGGAATCTGCGAAAGACGTTAAGAAGACGGCCTACGTACAGCGGAATGAGCTGACCGTTGACGATGAGAACTCTGCCGTGATTCCTGACACGTCATTAACTCCAGATCAGATTGCTATTGCTAACGAAGAGGGGGCCAACGAGGAGTTGAAAGCTCGTGGGTTCATGGACCTGGTCTACAAGACGTTGGGATTGAATGCTGATGAGATCTCGGCGCTTAGGTCGAGGTTCATTCCAGGTTCAAACAAGACATCGTTGAATCCTAAGGCTAGGGCGTTAATTGAATCCGCTGATTTCAACAACAAATTCCGTGATGTCGTAAACAAATTAAGGGAAAATTATGATGTCACAATGGAAGAGTTCCGCGACTACCTCACAAGGTACTCCGTGGCCAACGCCAATCCGGGTGTTGCTTTGGACACCAAGACGGTACAAGACTTTGTCGCAAAAGAGTTCCCTAAGCTTGCGCGATTTGTTGAGATCATCGATGACCCTACAGCGTTGACTCCTGCCGGTAAACGATGGGATGGGAAGTTGACTATCGCCCCTAACAAGGCGCCAACTATCACGCTTAACCTGGCCAATCTCGGTAGCCTAAACCAACTGGCGAGGACTATGGCGGAGGAAGCCGTCCACATTGTCTTCCAAGACCCGTCGGTGAAGTCGGCGTTCGAATCATTTTCCAGCACGGTAACTGATAGCCAGCTAGAGGCGGCGTCCAGTGATGGTTACTCACAGAATGAATTGATGGAAGAGGTGTTGGTCAAGGCTGCTGCCGGCAGGTTTAGCACCAACCGACAAAAGGCGGCATGGCGTAGGTTGGTTGACTCCATCTGGGCTGCTGTCTCTAGGTTCTTTGGAATCAATCCATCTATTGAGATGGTTCAGGACATGATCGTTGCAAAGGCGCTCAGTGGCGATTCAATTGGAGCCACGGATAACGCTGGCAATATCACCAGGTACTCGGTCTTCGACCAGGACTTCAAGAATTCCAAGGAAGTTACGGCTGCCAAAGCTGTACCAGGCGCTGACGTGAATGTGATTGAAGAGGTTGCCTTAGCGAAGGGATCGATCCTCCCGCAATCGTTCATAGACACGATCAACAGCTACCGTAAGGGTCCGATCACTCCGGCAACCAATACCAAGGCTGCTTTCAAGCTGGCTAATGGAGCGCACCTACGAGCGGCTGGCAATCTGCGACCGTTGTTTGGTTTATTAGAGTTGACCGATCAAGGGATCAACAGGCTGCATCTTAATCAGGTGACCCCTGAAGCTGCGGACATGGCACATCGATCGGTGTTGAGGGGGTTCGATCAGGTCTATTCACTCGAACAAAAGCTGAACACTACGCTCGGTGTTCTTCAGGCTGCTTACCTCAGCAAGGCTGGCAAGTTGTCTGAAGCATTGCAGGCCGACATCAATGGTCAGTTTGCTAAGGGCGCCACGGCTAGGCTGATGGGTTTGTACGACCAATACCTCAACAATGAGATCGCACTCACCAACCCGAACTCCACGATTGGTGGGCAGAGGTTGGCCACGCTTCAGGCAGCCAAGAAACAGTTAGGGCTACAGCACGACAACCTTGCGGTTTCTGTCCCTGCTGCATTGCAGGTTGTTGCCAACGCAATGCCGAAACCTAAAACCGTTACCGCTCTTAATACACCACAGGAATTGGTGAACTGGTTGAAGTTGCAGGAGCGAACCCAATGGCCTGCGTTTAATAACGCACAGCCGATGAACGATACCACGTTCCAGTTTCTGGCTGTTGATGATCCGATCAACAACATACCGCCGGCATTGATCAGTAGTCCGAACGTTATCGATGAGGTGTTTGAGTTGCGACGGTTGACTGACGACAAGGCCCATCACGAGCAGCTGAAGACCAACATGGTATCTGCTTTCAAGGGGCTCGGAGGATTCGCCAAGTCCAACATCACCCCGAGGAAGTTCGCAGCTCAGTATGCCAAGTGGCGGGATGCACATCGGGAGGCTGTTGAGACATCCGCCCGTATCAATGGCGACTTCGCTTTGGCTGAAGAGCGGTTGAGGGGGATGATCCTTGCCATCGATGAGATTGAGAAGCTTAGGGCCGATCCCCAGTTCAATGGACAGGTCAAGCTGGCCGCCGAACGGATGGAGCAGGTGACTGATAAGGTGATCACCTCTACGTTCGACGGTTCGTGGCGGTTCCTAAATCCTGGTGCGCCGGTCGGATCGCAGGAGCTTGGTGACTACACCACGTTCAGCTTGGCTCCCAACTCGGTTGAGATTCAAGACAACGCGAAGAAGGCTATCTCCTACCTTTCATCCATCGAACAGTGGAAGGCTTCAGTTCAGAGTAACCCTAGCCAGACTAATCCGGGACTTGAGCGGACATACGAGTACGCCAAGCGGCTAGTTTCTGGCTACATGATGGATGACCTTCGGGCGCTGAACCTGACCGGGCATCAGTCGCTGGTCCCGTTCACATACGATTGGTTGGGGTCATTGCCGAAGAACGTTGTCGAAACCATTTCGCTGGTTCGGCCGGGATCCTATGTGGTTTCAAAGGTCAACGATCTAGTGTCCATGGTTGCGCCAGGTACCAAGGGTCGATCATCAGTCGTCCGATTGCTTGGTGGTCAGGCCAGCCGAATCGCCTTCGACTTCCTAGAACGCACCGATCTATCTGATCGCTCCATCAAAAGCGCTGAATCCCACCGCACGTACGGCACCCAGGCCCGACGTGTTGCGATGATCAAGCAGATGAAGGAGCATGGGTTCGATGTCAGCACCCGTTACTACGGGGAATCCATCGCGCTTTACGTCGACCAGGTACTCGAACCGCTGATCGCATCCCGGCAGAACCCTAGCCAGAGCAAGCTTGGGGTTGGCGATTGGACACCTTTCCGGCGGCAGATCAAGCAGGGGGACATCGATCTCGCCTTGTTGGAGACCGAGTACAAGAACGCGCTCCACTCCAGCGCTCGTCAGGGTGCGTCTCCGGCCAACCTGAAGTCCACGTTCGGGGTGAAGGATTCCGGGTACTCCCGTAAGGCTGCGGGATACGATCTAAAGTCTAAGCGAGGCTCGTCCGAGTGGGCTGACAAATTCTCCCAGATATGGATCCGAGCCATCGATCATGACAAGATCGCGGGTGGGACCACTGCGAGGATGGCCCTGTTGGCTGACCCCAACAACTTCGACTCAGCGGTCAACGGGGAGGTCATGGAGACCAACATCGAGTACACGTCCGGCCGGTCGGATCCACAGTACAAGGCCTACCAGAACCGGGTCGGGAACAAGGCGTCGCAGCCTACGTTCCTCGACATGAACGAGTTCCTGGACTGGATGTCGCAGGCACGGCTTGACATTGTGTTGGCGACCAAAGGACCGAACACATCCACGCTCGCAGCGGAGCGGAACAAGGCGTTTTCGATCCTCCTAACGGACATCGAGAAGACCGCTCGTGCGGTTGCCCAGAACGGCCGTCAGGACATTGAGCTTGAGTCCGGACCCTTAACCGGGGTTGGAAAAGCGGTTACCGATGTTATCACTGGTGAGTCCAGCTTTACGAACAAGCGTGGCCGGATGATCGGTCCGAGCACCTACTATAACTACAGTATTGCTAAGGATGCCGAACGGTTGAAGTACAACGCATCGTACAAGCTCGTGTTCCAGAAGCGAGAGATGGACATCTACCGTGCGTCAGTGGATGCCTTGGTATTAGAGCGTGATCGTCAACGTAAGGAGCAAGCCGATTGGGTACAGCAGCACAATAAGATGCCGCAGGTTTGGGAGAAATACAAGTTCGCCGCCAAGCAACAGAGCGAGGTTGCTGCCGGCCAACGGATTGCCACACTCCGATCCCTTGACGAGCTGATCAACATCATGTTGCAGACCATCGATGGCATGAAGACCAAGATGGAGAACGCCCGGGTGTACGAACCCGGCATGCTGCGGATGGCGAGGTCGTTTGAATCCAGGGTGTCTGTGCCCAAGTTGTTTTCTGCGCCGGTCGTTTCAACCAACCTAATCTCGGCCATCTACATCCAACCGTTGATGAACGATTTTGCCATGGCCCGTGGTCGGCACAACGTGCTGCGGTCATTGACCACGGCGACCGGTCTTACCGGGCGGGCAGCGATGAACATAATGAGGGCTGCCACCGCGATGGTGACCGACACCAAGATGAAGCGGATGCTGGCCCAAAACCCAAAGGCTTGGATGGGAATGGCCAAGGGTCTGCATGATTGGACGTCCAAGTACACTGCGGATAGGGAATACCTGTTCCAAGCTGGGTGGTCCGAATCCGACAGCACCAAGGAATCGTTGAAGCGTTGGTGGACAGATACCACCACTATTCCTGCATCGTCCGGAGCTGCCAGCAATCAGGATTCTTCCATGAAGGAAGCCGTCCTGAACGTCGTTACGTCTCCGCTATCTTTCTTTTCGATCCTCGGCGGTCGGCTTGCTGCTGTTGGGGAACAGTTCGGGTCGGTTGTTCAGCTGAAACACTATCGGGATCGGTTCAACGCCATGCGGGCGGACGTTGTGCGGGCCTTTGAGACCAGGAAAGCCACCGATCCAGGCTGGGATGACACCACGAAACCACTCCGCCCATTCCTCCCCCAAGAGATCGGCTTCGATACCCACAAAGCTTTGTCCTGGTTCCGGGACATGGTGGCACCGGTTGGGGCGATTGAGAACGCCTTCCTGAACTACTACAAACGCCATCTTGAGGCTGTAAAGGCAGGCAAGAACCCGTTGGACGTGGAGATCTTCGAGCCTGAAGCGATGAAGCAGGCGCTGTACGGGATCCAGAAGTTCGGTAACGTCGTTTCTGATTCGGGCCGTGGCGATGCAACCCACGGAAAGGGATGGACCGGCGCTGCTCGGTCGGCCTTGTTCCGGTTCGCCAACTACGGGATCCAGCTGACCGAGATCTTCCGTCAGTCAATGGCCCCGGATCCACGCGATGCCGGCATTGGTCGATTGAAGGAGGCCGTCACGCTTGTCGGACTGTTCGCTACGTTGGCTGCCCTGGCTTTGATCGCGCTCGGCAGCGGACAGATGCTGCGGGAACTCCAGAACAGGCGCGTACCGGCAACGGCAACGCTCGATCAGCTGGCCTCCGATCCTTCCGCAACGGCCTTCTACCGGGCGTACCTTGCCGGCGGCGCCAACCTGTTCATGCCGAGCTACGGTGAGCACATTAATTCGATTGTAACCGGTCAACAGGGGAGGAACATCACCGACCTGACGTCGATGGTCCCGGGGATTGGGGCGGCGGCTCAGCTACTGGGGTTCGCCCGTGAGGTAGCCCAGACTGGGGATCTCTATTACCCATCCGTCAAGCTAGCCCAGAGCATCCTGCCAGCCTCCCAAGCGGTGACGTCTAGGACGTCGGGTGGTGAAGCAGACCTTGAAGCGTCAAACGCCATCCGATCCTTGCGATCTGCGGCCCCGTTGGACGTGGAGTTGCGCGGTCAGGGATCGAGGATGAGTGAGAACACCCCGCTTATTCGTGATGCCCAGCGGGCGTTGGCAAACAATGATCAGGGTGCCTACCGGTCGGCGATGGGCAAGGCGGTCGCCCTTTCGACTGCTCGTGGGATCCCGGAGACCCAGGCTATCCGTTCGTTTGTGTCCTCGGTCCGAGGCCGGGACCCGCAGATGGCGGTGTTCGGTCGTAGGTTGGAGCCGGCTGAATTGCAACGGGTGACGTCGAGGATGAGCGACAGCCAGCGGTCCGCGTTCGACGGGAGTATGAGGAGTGCCCAACGATTGAAGTCCTGGGTGAAGAAGTCAAAGAAGAAAGCCGGTCGGGTCTCCGCATCGAAACGGATCGCCAACCGGCTTAGTCGCAAGCGCAAGAAGCGTTCTTCTCTAGCCTATTCTTGATTGGGCGGGAGCTGGTTTCGCCCAGATCCATTTCGAGAGCGATGAGTTTTTATCCTCTAACTCCATCATCACCAGATGGAGCTTTAGGCATTTCACTTCATCCACCAACACCTCCCGGTCTGACGTTGTATACTTCCGAATCTTTTCGTTAAACTCATTGATGACCAACTTCAGTTCTTTTGTTGTTTCACTCATTTGTTCCCCCCGTAGATCCGTCGTTTCATTTTAATCCCCATCAACGATAGGTGCGGCATCGGGACATCCTTCAATGAAGTACGTTTGAGATACCGTATCTGTGCAGACATGTTGGATGGAGTGATCCCACATCCAAACAAGTAGGCTTCCAGTTCGTCTACCGTAATCCTAACATCGGCCCACGATCTGCGCGTCATGATCCACCGGACCTTGGCCAACGGTAACCCCGAAGCCGTGGCGATTTCCTCGTTGGTCAACGGCACCATCCTGATGCCGTTCATCCGACGCCTGGCCAACATGCGGCAGGCGAGTGGACTAAGCAGTTTTAGTTGGCTGAAAAGAGATTTCATTTGCGGAATGGAATGCCTTGTTGTGTTCAGCCTCTACGATCTCCCGCAGATCCCGCTGGTCCAAGGTGACGTATTCATTAAGTTCTGCCGGTGAGGTGTGGCCTGTCATCCGGCAGATAGACATGGTGTTGAACCCGGTGGCCACCATGCGAGAACAGAACGCCCGACGAAGTGAGTGGGTTGCGATTGCTTCATCACATACCGCTCGTATGCAGGACGACGCGTTGTTTTGCTCGTCATTGTCAACGCACCATCCAAAGTAGGGCATCAAAAAGTTATCGTCCCCTTTCGACAGGTCGTTGGGACTGGATGAATCGTTGTCCGGCCGGTCCGACACCGCTTTTTGTAGGATCAGGTCCAACGCTCCACCAGCTACGAATGGAACGATGTACTTGGTTCCTGTCTTAACGCGATTGCCGGTGATCGTCAGCGTTGTCATGTCCACGTTGCGCCACTTGATGCTGAACGCATCGGACATTGATAGGCCCGCGTGCCACATAAGGTGGAGCGACAACATAACTTCGGGAGCCGCGTCGTTTCTGGATTTCTTGGCGGTCGCGATCCACCGATTGAACTGTGCCTCGGTAGCCGTCTCCTTGTCACCCTTCTTAACCTTCTTTTTAGGCAAGTTTCGGAACGGATTGTTCTGGATCGTCTGTGCCGTTATCATTGAATGGAACACCCCGCCCACAGCAGTGAGTTCCTTGTTAACCGTCGACGGTTTGATGGTAAGGTAGAGTTTCCTCAGGTAGTCGACCACTAGAATGCGGTCGATGTTCCTACGGTTGAGGTACTTCTCCCATCGAATGATGGAATCCCTTTGCGTGCATCTGGTCCCGACCTTCCAGTCAGCCCATTTGTCGACGAACAACTGGGTTCGATACGCCAGGTACATCTCATAGGGAATCGGATCCCCGAACCTGATCAGTGGCCACTTGACTTTCGGTCGTCCGCCGCCCCGCTTTGGTGTTACCCCGTTAAAGAGGACCGTTTCGTCGTCGATTTCCGGGATTGTTTTCTCTATTGGTTTATCCATAATTGTTTGAACGTTGTGCTGTTGGTGATGTCGATTGAAACTTGGTTGAGTTCGCAGACCTGGCAATGCCGGTAGCGAAGGCTGAGGATCTGATTGGTGTCTTCACATTTGAAGATCGTAACACGCCGGCCGTGCTCCCATCGATGGCGGTGGAGCAGGATGTACAGCTTGGAGATTAGGAAGTGCATGTGGGTACGGATAGAGCTTCGGCGATGCGGTTAGCCTCGGAGGCGGCCTTTGCTTTGGTCTCGCTCCGCCCGTAGTGGTACTGGGTCTCAGGTCCGTAGACGTACCAGTCCCACGGTCGGTCGGTCCGCTTGACCACCTTACGGATCTTACCGGCCTTGTTTGTGGCCCACTCGATTGCCGCCTTCTTGGCTTCGGCCCACGTTGTGGCGTGGCCTTCCTTGAGGATCTCCCTGTGGAGACGTTCACTGGTACGGTAGACTCTCCAGCGGACCGAGTTGGCCATCGGTTTAATTGCAATGTTCATCGCTTGATCGATTCGATTGCCAGTGAGACCCCGCGACCGGCCATCGGTTTGCCAGCAATCCACTCAGAAGGTTCCATTCGGTCGAGAATCTGCCGGCGCAAGCTAACGTTGTCAACAGTTCCCGCAGCAATCATTGCCGCGTAGTGTTCGTCGAGGGCCTGGATAGCAACGAGTACCGCTTCTACCCTTTCGTTTTGTTCTGTTGTCATTCTTCAACCCTTTCCTTTCGCAGTTTCAAACGGCGTCCAAATTCCATTGGAAATAATTGCTTGCTCGGCGCTATTCGGTGGCTTCGGTGGCTCCGGTGCATAAGTGTCAATATCAGACATGATCTCACCAAGGTTCTCCATAATGTATTCAAGCCGGTGAATTTGTTCCTTCAACACATTCTTTTCATTTTGAAGGTCGTCTATTTCACCATCAGTCATTTTAATTTGTTGGTACTTCACCTGCTTCAGTTCATTGAGTTTTTTGACTATGTTCTCGGGCTCTGTTTTGAGTTTAAGAATTGCCAAGCTGGGCCTTCCTGGCCTTGGCCTCTGCGTTCCGCCAAGCGGCTGCGATCTGGTCGTTCATGGCCGCAATCTCTCGCCTTATGGCGTCCGTCTCCGCGTCCAGCTTCGCCACGTCAAGCCCGGATACGCCCGCAACTTCCGCCTGCACTCCGGCGAGGCGGCTCGCTGCGTTGTCGCGAGCCTTCTTGGCCCATGCCAGACTCTCGCGAACTTTGGCAAGCGCTACCGTAGTATCGGCCAAAACTTTCGCCTCAGCATTTAATCGCTCAATCTCCAGCTTCGCCGCATCAATGGCAGCGATCTGGTCGCCCAATGCCGGCGCGCCAAATTCAACCTCTCCGGCAGCAACCGCATCCCACTTCGCGGCGGCCTCTGGGAATTGGCCCTTGATGAAGGCCTCGAACGACGCCCGATTTAGGGCCGGCGCTTTGGTGGCCAGCCAAAGGAAGCCACCTTGCCAAGAGGGCTGGGGGAAACTCTCCCCCGTATCCCAGTCCTGCACCCACGCCACGAACGTGGTGGCTTCGTGGTGGGCCACCGAATAAACGGAGCAGCTCCACTTCCCCACTCGTGTGCTGCCGGTCTCTGTGGACTGGCAGACCCCCGGGATGCTAACCCCGCTGAACCGGTACGGCATCCCATTTGCCGTAACCAGGACGGCCATCGCAGCCCTCCCCATTTTCCCGCTTTGATTGTTCCAATTGGTTTTCATAACGTTGGCTTCGTAGTCGGCCAGCGCCGACTTTATCGCAGATATTAGTGTTTTGCTTTTCATGAATTTTTGTTTCGTTTTGTTTTTGTTCCCTTCGTTCAGACCCCGAGTTTCGAAACGGGGTCTGAAAGAATGGAGAGGGTGGACCCGTGGCCGTGCTATGCAAAACCTCTTAGGCATAGCGCCGGAATTCGGGTACTATGCCTAAGTCCAGCTTTGGCCTAATTGATGTTAGGCGCTTTCCACTCCCCGCGCGAATCGTGTATCCGCACCTTGCCGGTTTTCGTCACGTAGATTTGCAGGGCGTCATGGCCCGCGTACTTCGGAGTTTCGAGTCCGAGCGTTATCCATCCCTTCATCTCATCCGAGAAGATGCGGGTGACTTTCGCCGCCCCGTAATCGAATCCGTATTTGGTTTCTTGGTAGTGCATATTCTGTGTTGAACGTCCGCGCCTAACCATGCGCTGCACCCAACTGGCTCGGCGCGGTTTGCGCCTCGCCAGTCTGAACGGTTTCCGGCGCCGATCCAGCGGGTGAGCTTGGGTCGTTCGGCTTACACTTCATGCGCTTGGCCTCTGAGATGATCTCGCAGCATTTGGGGCATGTGATGACCGATCTGGACGTGCGTTCGCAACTCGGGATGTAGTCGATGTGCCCCGCTTCATGATCCCCTTCGAGCGCGTCTCCGCACAGTGTATATTCCGAGAATGTGACCATGTGGACCAACCCGTCCATCGATTCCACCACGCAACCCAAAGACGAACCAGACGATGGAGCACAACTGCGAGCAGCGCGGTTCTTTGATTTAGGCTTTTTCATCATTTGATCCTTTCTCGTGCAAGCCACGCGCCCCTTCC
>Ga0209181_10011872_pt1 | contig 11091 bp, 6 predicted proteins | sample MAT05_FD_187208 | JGI IMG/M metagenome (GOLD analysis project Ga0209181, IMG submission 187208) | Freshwater microbial communities from Lake Fryxell liftoff mats and glacier meltwater in Antarctica - MAT-05 (SPAdes) (version 2) | ecosystem: Environmental > Aquatic > Freshwater > Ice > Liftoff...
TTTCTATTTGGGAGAAAGGGGACATTACTACTTAGCACTAACATTCCCTTTTACGCCTACCGACTATCTACTTATCATATGCTACAATAATCGTGTTACTGGAATGGCGAAAGTGGCGGAATTGGTAGACGCACTGGATTTAGGTTCCAGCGCCGCAAGGCGTGAGAGTTCGAGTCTCTCCTTTCGCACCAACTGAAGAATTCACTTATTAACCTAAGGAAAGTTAGCATGTCGAGTATAGAAATCATGAGCGGGTTGGAGCGCCGCCTTAATGCATCCATCCCTCTGCAACTGGTGAGCAGTGAAATGGAAGCACGCCTGAAAAATCTGGCACGTACCGCTGAGGTGCCTGGTTTCAGGCCAGGTAAGGTACCGTTCAAGATTTTGGAGCAAAAACACGGTGCGCAAATACAGCAGGAAGTGCTGCAAGATGCTTTACGGCATTCCTTTGCCAAGGAAGCGCAAGATAACAAGTTGAAAGTGGTTGGTTATCCTACTTTCGAGGTCAAGACCACCGACCCGGATGCTTTGTGGATTGAATATAGTGCGACTTTTGAGGTTTATCCTGAAGTCGTATTGGGTGATATCAGTGCTGAAAGCATTGAGCAAGCGGTTTATACCCTGAGCGATGCTGATGTCGATACTACGATTGCTACTTTGCGTAAGCAGCACGCGACATTTGAAGTAGCTGATCGCGCGGCGCAAAATGGGGACAGGGTGCATATTGATTTTAGCGGTTTACTGGAAGGCAAAATATTTGAAGGCGGTGAGGCTAGGAATTTGGCTGTATTGCTGGGTGTGGGGCGCCTATTACCAGATTTTGAAAATGCCATCATTGGCATGAAAGCTGGGGAAACGAAATCGTTCGACATGACTTTTCCGGCAGACTATCAGGCAGAGAAAGTGGCTGGTAAATCAGCGACTTTTACCATTATCTTGCACAAGGTAGAAGAGCAGCATTTGCCAGAGATTGATGCTAGCTTTGCCAAATTACTCGGCATAGAAGATGGCGATGTGGATAAACTCAAAGTTGAAATCCGCGATAATTTAGAGAGAGAAATTAAGCGTCGTTTAATGTTGCGAAACAAAGATAGTGCAATGGCTACCTTGCTGAAAGTTACTCAATTGGAGATACCTAAGGCGTTATCGGATGCTGAAGCGCAAAGCTTAATGCAGCAAGCTTTGCGCGATATGAAAAAGCGCAGAATAGAATTGCCAAAGGGAGATGAATCGTTACCACTTGAACTGTTTACTGAGCGTGCGCAAAAGCGTGTCAAGTTGAGTCTGATCTTGACAGAGTTGGTAGAGAAATATGATTTGCACGCTAAACCTGAACAGATTAAGGCGCTGGTTCAGGATTATGCACAAAGTTATGACAACCCAGAAGAGGTGGTGCAGTGGCATTATAATGATCCGGTACGCTTGCAAGACGCAGAAAACTTGGTTCTGGAAGATAATGTGGTAGTTTGGGTTACGGATGCTGTCAAGGTGACAGAGAAAGTGATGGAATTCAACGAATTGATGGAGAATGCCGCGTGATGTATAGCGAAATACCTCAAAATAATGAGGACCCGCAAAACATCGGGATGATTCCGATGGTGATAGAAACCAGCGGACGTGGAGAACGTGCATACGACATTTATTCACGTCTGCTCAAGGAACGCGTAATATTTTTGGTTGGCAACATCAATGATATGACCGCTAACTTGGTGGTAGCACAATTGTTATTCCTTGAGTCGGAAAACCCAGATAAGGAGATTCATCTCTATATTAATTCGCCCGGTGGGTCTATTTCGGCAGGCATGGCGATTTATGACACTATGCAATTCATAAAGCCGGAAGTTTCTACGTTGTGTATCGGGATGGCGGCATCGATGGGCGCTTTTTTATTGCAGGCCGGTGCAAAAGGAAAGCGCTTTGTTTTGCCTAATTCTTCGGTGATGATCCATCAGCCATTGGGAGGATTTCAGGGGCAGGCGACGGATATCGAGATTCATGCCAGATATATTCTGAGCCTGCGCGAGCGACTTTATGCCCTGATGGCCCAGCACACGGGTCGCAATGTCGAGGAAATTGCCCGCGACAGCGAACGCGATAAATTCTTAAATGCGACTGAAGCAGTCGAGTATGGCTTAGTAGATAAAGTGCTGGATAAGCGCGTTTAAACAAATACATGCTTAATCGATACATAAATAATGTACGTGATAAACAAAACAGGGGGGTATGAATGGTGCTGGATAAAAGCAAGGGCGACAAACTATTGTATTGCTCATTTTGCGGCAAGAGCCAGCATGAAGTTCGCAAACTGATTGCGGGGCCTTCTGTATTCGTGTGCGACGAATGTGTCGAGCTTTGCAATGACATTATACGTGAGGAAGTTAATAGTGTTGTGTCCGGCAAGACAGACAAGGCTGATCTGCTTGTGCCCCATGAAATTCGGGCGCGTCTCGACGAATATGTAATCGGTCAGGAACATGCCAAGAAAATTTTGTCTGTGGCGGTTTATAACCATTACAAGCGTTTGAAAAGCACTAACAAGGATGGAGTAGAGCTGGCTAAGAGCAATATTTTACTGCTCGGCCCGACTGGTTCTGGAAAAACCTTGCTGGCGCAAACCTTGGCGCGTCTGCTTGACGTACCTTTTGTGATGGCCGATGCTACTACGCTGACTGAAGCGGGGTATGTTGGGGAAGATGTCGAGAATATTATTTTGAAGCTATTGCAAGCGTGCGATTATGACGTGGAACGCGCCCAGCGCGGTATTATTTATATTGACGAAATTGATAAGATTTCCCGCAAATCAGACAACCCTTCTATCACTCGTGACGTTTCAGGCGAAGGGGTGCAACAGGCGCTACTCAAGCTGATCGAGGGCACCAAGGCGTCTGTGCCACCACAGGGTGGCCGTAAACATCCCAATACCGAATTTTTGCAGGTGGATACCACCAATATCCTTTTTATATGCGGCGGAGCGTTTGATGGCATGGAGAAGGTCATACTCAATCGCTCAGAGAAAGCCGGTATTGGTTTTGGTGCAAGCCTCGCCAAGCGTGGTAACGAGAAGAGTGTGGGCGCGGTGCTGCGTAATGTGGAGCCGGAAGATTTGATCAAGTTTGGTTTGATCCCCGAATTTGTTGGACGCTTGCCAGTAGTTGCTACACTGGAGGAGCTGGATGAGGCGGCATTAATTCAAATTTTGACCGAACCAAAAAATGCCTTGACCAAACAATATCATAAATTGTTCGCGATGGAAGGCGTGGATATGGAGTTTCATGAGGGTGTATTGCAGGCTATAGCCAAGAAAGCACTGGAACGAAAGACGGGTGCGCGTGGTTTGCGCTCTATTCTGGAGCATTCCTTGCTCGATATTATGTATGATCTGCCTTCGATGGATAATGTGAGCAAGGTGGTGCTAGATGTAAGCAGCACAAATGGCGAAATTAAACCGATTGTGATATACGCGGATACATCCAGGGCAGCTTAGTTATTTATAGTGGCATCCTAAATTAAATTGATGCGTGGCGACTTTGTATCTTGACTTGAATTATTTCGCTACGCCCTCATCTAACTATCAAGTTAATCCACAGAGGAGTTTCCTGCCATGACTGAGCATGATACTAATGTACTTGTTTCCAGTTTTTTTCCATTGCTGCCGTTACGCGATGTAGTTGTGTTTCCACACATGGTAATTCCATTGTTTGTTGGACGTGCGAAATCAATCAAGGCGCTGGAATCCGCTATGGAAGCGGGTAAGAGCATCGTATTGGTGGCGCAAAAAACTGCCGCTAAAGATGAGCCTGCCGCGGATGATTTGTATCGCGTTGGTAGTATTGCTAATATTTTGCAGATGCTCAAGTTGCCTGACGGAACCGTCAAGGTTCTTGTGGAGGGCACGCAACGTGCAAAAATATTGCGCGTACTGGATGAAAAAAGTCATTTCGATGCGGACATTGACCCAGTTCCTGTTGATGACAGTGTGGGTAATGAAGCAGAAGCTATGCGTCGTGCTTTGATTAATCAATTTGACCAATATGTTAAGCTCAATAAGAGGATTCCGCCAGAAACGCTAACGTCTTTGGCTGGTATAGATGATTCCGGGCGATTAGCGGATACCATAGCAGCACATTTGCCACTTAAATTAGAGCAAAAGCAGGAGATATTGGAAATCTTTGACGTTCGAAAGCGTCTTGATCATTTGCTGGGCTTACTGGAAGCCGAGCTCGATATCCTGCAAGTAGAAAAACGCATCCGCGGACGTGTCAAACGGCAGATGGAAAAGAGTCAGCGCGAGTATTACTTGAATGAGCAAGTAAAAGCGATACAGAAGGAGTTGGGTGAAGGCGAGGATGGTGCAGATTTCGAGGAATTGGCAAAGAAAATTAAGGCTGCACACTTGCCTAAGGAAGCGCGCGCCAAGGCTGAAGCCGAAATGAAAAAATTGCGCTTAATGTCTCCTATGTCTGCTGAGGCGACTGTAGTGCGTAACTACATCGATGTGTTGGTTGGTTTGCCCTGGAAAAAGAAAACAAAAATTAACAATGACTTGAAATCTGCCGAAGAAATTTTGGAAGCGGATCACTATGGATTGGAAAAGGTCAAGGAACGTATCGTGGAGTATCTTGCGGTGCAGCAACGCGTAGACAAAATGAAAGCGCCCATCCTGTGTTTGGTCGGGCCACCAGGTGTTGGTAAAACTTCGCTTGGTCAGTCTATTGCACGGGCTACAGGCCGTAAATTTATTCGCATGTCGCTCGGTGGGGTGCGCGATGAGTCAGAAATTCGAGGCCATCGTCGTACTTATATTGGTTCTATGCCTGGTAAAATTTTGCAGAACATGACCAAGGTTGGCGTGAAAAATCCGTTATTCCTACTCGACGAAGTAGATAAGATGGGTATGGATTTTCGTGGTGACCCTTCATCGGCGCTGCTTGAGGTGCTTGATCCAGAGCAGAACCATACTTTTGTTGATCATTATGTCGAGGTCGAATATGACTTGTCTGATGTAATGTTTGTTGCGACCGCAAATACCATGAATATCCCTGCTCCGCTTTTGGATCGCATGGAAATTATTCACGTGTCCAGTTATACCGAAGACGAAAAAGTAAATATTGCGATGCATTATTTAATTCCAAAAGCACTTAAGAACAATGGATTGAAACTTGAAGAAATTGGTATTTCAGAAAGCGCAATTCGTGACATATTGCGTTATTACACCCGTGAAGCGGGGGTGCGGGGGTTGGATCGAGAGCTTTCCAAGATTTGCCGTAAGGTGGTGAAAGCCCTGTTGCTTAAAGGGCGTGATAGCAAGGTAACGGTTAATGCTCGTAACCTGGAAAAATATCTTGGGGTGCGGCGTTATAGCTATGGAATAGCAGAGAAACATAACCAAGTTGGACAAGTAACCGGGTTGGCGTGGACAGAAGTTGGCGGTGAGTTGCTCACCATTGAAACTGCGGTATTGCCGGGTAAAGGTAATATTACTCCCACTGGTAAGTTGGGCGAGGTTATGAAAGAATCGATTCAAGCTGCACTTAGCGTAGTGCGTAGTCGTGCCCGTAGTTTGGGTATTTCTGATGATTTTTATCAAAAAACTGATTTACATATTCATTTACCTGAAGGTGCTACTCCAAAAGACGGGCCGAGTGCGGGTGTAGGTATTTGTACGTCGATAGTCTCGGCGTTGACTGGCATTCCAGTGCGTGCTGATGTGGCAATGACCGGGGAAATTACGCTGCGGGGTGAGGTGCTGCCGATTGGTGGATTAAAAGAGAAGTTGCTGGCGGCTCAACGTGGTGGCATTAAAGTTGTTTTGATTCCGGAAGAAAATACCAAGGATCTTGTTGAGATTCCCGATAACGTAAAAAATAAACTTGAAATTCATCCGGTTAAATGGATTGAACAGGTGTTGGAAATGGCCTTGGAGCGTAAGCCAGAACCGCTACCTGAGGCTGTGCCAGTAGTCAATCCAATTTTGGTGGCGGACGAGAATCGTGCTACTGTGATTAAGCATTGACGCACTCTAGTACTGCGAGTTGATCAAGTTCCAGGAAGTGAAGTACCGAAATTCTGTGCTGGTAAAGGTCTAAAGAATGCTGTAAAATGCTATTCATATTGGGTGCTTAGCTCAGCTGGTAGAGCGTCGCCCTTACAAGGCGAATGTCGGGGGTTCGAACCCCTCAGCACCCACCAGCTGTTTAGTTATTGGAGTGGTAGTTCAGTTGGTTAGAATACCGGCCTGTCACGCCGGGGGTCGCGGGTTCGAGTCCCGTCCACTCCGCCACATTAAGGCGAACGAAAGTTCGCCTTTTTTTCATTTATTGTAAATAAACTATATCGGGCGGCTATTATGTTTGATTTCGTGCATGGGAACAGACGGTTCGTACAAATCGTGTTGTTGCTCATCATTCTTACGTTTGCATTTTGGGGTGTGAATTCCTACAACAAATCATCTCATAGTGAGGCTCTAGCTACGGTAAATGGCGAAAAAATCAATCAAGCGGAGTTCGATCAAGCTGTGCGCCAGCAGCAGGAAAGAATGCGTAAAGTGACGGGAAGTAACTATGATCAAACTATGTTTGATAAGCCCGAAATAAAACGCTCGATTCTGGAAAGTGTGGTTAGCCAACGTTTGTTGATGTCGCAGGCACGTTCCATTGGGTTAACTGTAAGCGAGAAATATTTAGCTCAGAGTATCGCTGGCATTGAGGTGTTTCAGAAAGATGGGAAATTCGACAAGCAGCTTTACGAATCAGTATTGCGCCGTGAGAAAATGTCGCCGCTGACATTTGAGGCAAACGTAGCACGAGAGCTATATATGCGTCAGTTGATTGATGCGTATATGCGGAATGGTTATGCATCAAGTATTACTGCGGATAATTTAATACGCTTGAATGAGCAGCAGCGTGTTGTTGCTGTGGCAAAAATTTCCTTTGAATCATATCTCAAACAGGCGAACGTGGATGAAGCTGCGGTGCACAGTTATTATGATATGAATCTGAAAGAGTTTCAGACGGATGAGCAAGTGCGGGTGGAGTACATGACATTCTCAGCCGATGCATTGCAATCACAAGTAACAGTGGATGATGGTGAAATTAAGAAATATTATGAAGAGCATCAGAATGAATTTGGTTCACCTGAACAGCGCCAGGCGGCGCATATTCTGATTGCGACGGTCGCGCAGGCATCCGATGCAGATAAGTTGGCTGCCAAAGCCAAGGCAGAGCAGGTGTTACAGCAGGTTAAGCAGTCACCGGATAAATTCGCCGAGCTAGCTAAACAACATTCTCAGGATCCTGGCTCCGCTGCGAGCGGAGGGGATCTTGGCCAGTTTGGACCTGGGATGATGGTCAAGCCCTTTGATGAGGCCGTATTCAAGCTTAAGATAGGCGAAATTAGCGGTTTGGTACAAACGGATTTTGGCTTTCACATTATCAAGTTGTTGGCGGTGAATCCTGCTAAAACTCTTCCGTTGATTGAAGCAAAGAGTGCTATTACGCAGAGATTAAAACTGCAAAAAGCAAATGATAAGTTCGCAGAGTTGGCAGAGAAATTTAGTAATATTGTGTATGAGCAGAGTGATACTCTAAAACCAGCTGCGGAACTGGTAAAAATCCCACTACAGCAAAGCGTTTGGTTGAACAAAAAACAGGTTGGAGCATTGCCTTGGACGGACAAAGCATTGCAAGCTGTGTTTGCTGAAGATGTAACGAAGAAAAAGCGCAATAGCGCTGCCATCGAGATCGCACCCAATACCTTGTTCGCGGCTCGGTTGCTGGAATATAGGCCAGTTAGCACTCGCTCGTTGAAGGAAGTGAGTGATGGTATTCGTCAGAAACTACTGCGTAAGCAAGCGCTAGAGTTTGCGGTTAAAGAGGGTCAACGGGTATTGGCGCAGTTGCAACGTGGTGAGAAGGTTAACGTGGAATGGACAGTGCCGACTACCATTACGCGCGAACAACATGCTGAGCTTGATAATAGTCTAGCTCGTCAAGTATTCCAAGCAAACGTGGCTATTCTTCCGGCATATGTGGGTATCGAAAATGCACAGAATGGCTATGAACTGGTTCGTATCGATGCAATCAAAGAAGTTACTTCCATCAACGAGACCAAGCATGCCGGTTATATGCAGCAACTGCGTCAAATAACTAGTGATGAAATGTTCCAAGCATATCTTGCGGATGCCAAAAAACACGCTGACATTACCATGAAATCTTTTTCTGTAGATGAAAATAAATAATTTGCTACTTCAGCGTACCAAAGAGTTTTAGTGGCAAGAATTATATGGCTAGCAGTCTGTCGGGCTTCGGGTTTTTTCCGCAAAATATGTTGATTATTATTTATGAATGTATTATTCATAAATAATAGGCGCATTAATATAATCAATTGTTATCGTTTAAGTCCGACGGCTCGTAGCTTTACAGTAGTGGTGAAGTATTAATCTGGCATTCCCTAAAAATCCCTGGCATACCGTTTGGCGGAGGCGATAGTGAACTTTCATTCATTTTTCCGTGGTCGCGTGTGCCCCGCTCATTATTTTGACCCGGGATGCGCACCGAGGAGTGGTTGCTGATCGAATGGCCCGAAACTCAGCTAGAGCTATCAAAATACTTTTTCTTTTCTGCCCCCGATAAAGCTATATTGAAGTAATTGGTGTTTGTCTTGTTACCTGCTGGCGTATTGAGCGAGATTTTCAGGAACTCAAGCAGGAGTTTAGCCTCTCGCATTCGGAGGGCCAGGGCTGGTAGGGCTTTTAATCATCATGCCACCCCGTGCGCGCGCGGTCCATGGCTTTCTCATTGCACAACGCCTTAACCATAATGGCTCCAAAATAACTGTGTTTGACCAGAAATGTCTTCTTTACCCGAAGATTACATCCATCGCGGTAGCTAAACGAGCACCGTGGCATGTGCCGGACTCCATTCCATCGCTGCGATTTCTCATCGCGCTAGTTACTACCAGTGTGCTTCAGTTATGTCTTTGCTGCGGTGGGTGGATGGGTAGATATGTCTAATGACACAATAATGCTAGACACTCCATTTGATTTATGTTAAAAAATTTATGCATTGTCTGAAGCGCTGTGCAACTTGACTAGTAGGTGTCAATACTATTAAAGAATTTATAAAACTTAAGGAGGCTTCCATGAATCGCTGGATTTTTCTTCTTCTGCTACCATTTGCAATTGCTGGTTGTGCTACCGTTCCAAAGTCGCTGGCAGTTGGCTCATTTGCTGAAGTTACGCCAAGCGCCGCTCAAAACGATAGTTTTGTAGGTCAGCGTGTACGTTGGGGGGGTAGTATTGCAAACACGGAACCAGGCAAGAATGAGACGTGTTTTGAGATAGTGAGTCACCCATTGGACAGTAATGCAAGACCTCTGGAAACCGATATGACATGGGGGCGTTTTATTGCCTGCGCCCCCGATTTTTACGATCCCGAAGTGTATGCAAAAGGCCGTGAGGTGACAATAATTGGTAATATTCAAGGTATTACCGTGCGCAAGTTAGGGGAATACGAATATCATTATCCTCAGATCAACGCCGAAACAGTCTACTTATGGCCGAAGCTCATTCCCTATTCATATTATGGGTCACAGTATCCTTACTATAATAGTTATTATGGGCCATACTGGTACGATCCTTGGGGTCCATGGCGAGGTCGGTTTGGAAGTCCTTACTGGTAATAAGAAACATTATGCTAAGCACGAACGCGTTTCGGAGGATCAATTTCAGTCAGATAAAGGAAGTAGCTTTAGTAGGGATATTGCATAGCGATAATACGCAAAAAATTGCTCATCCCTGTTTGGATTTGATCTTGCTTATAGCTTTCTCTTTACCCAAGCCGATACAGATGCAAGCGCTGTGGCCAGAGATTCTGGTTGCGTACCCCCTGCTTGAGCCATATCCGCGCGTCCACCACCTTTCCCGCCTACTTGCTGCGCCACCGCATTAACCAATTCCCCCGCCTTTACCTTGTCGGTAATATCAGCGGTCACACCAGCGATAAGTATAACTTTCCCATCAGCTACGGCAGCTAATACGATGGTTGCCGATTTAAGCTTATCTTTCAGTTTGTCCAGTGTCTCACGTAATGTCTTAATATCCGCACCTTCCAAAAGTGCAGCTACTATCTTGACGCCGTTAATTTCTATAGCCTGACTTGCCAAATCTTCACCTTGCGAAGAAGCTAATTTAGATTTCAAGGTAGCAAGTTCCTTTTCAACCGCCTTTATCGTCTCTTGCATTAGCGCAACACGTTGGGTTAGTTCGTGCGGCTGTACCTTAAGTGTGGCGGCGACTTCATGTACTTTTGCATCTAGCTGTTGTACCCAGTTCAGAGCGCCCTCCCCGGTGATCGCCTCAACACGGCGGATGCCAGCAGCCACACCGCTTTCCATTACAATCTTGAATAAACCAATGTCGCCGGTGCGCTGAACATGCGTACCACCACATAGTTCAGTGGAAAATTCGCCCATGCCTAACACGCGCACTTCATCACCGTATTTTTCACCGAATAATGCCATTGCACCAGATTTTAGTGCATCGTCATAAGTCATCACCTGCGCGCTCACCGCAGAATTCGCTTGTATGGCATGGTTCACACGATTTTCCACTTCGCGGATTTGCATATCAGTCATCGGTGCGTTGTGGCTAAAGTCAAAGCGTGTTTTTGTCTGATCTACCAGTGAACCCTTCTGTTGTACATGCGCACCCAATACATCACGTAGCACCCGGTGCATCAGGTGTGTGACTGAGTGGTTACGGATGGTACGCGCGCGCGCAGCTTTATCGACAATAGCTTCGACCGAGTCGCCCACCTTGATAAACCCACTCTTTACTTGTCCGTGGTGACCAAACACATCGGGTTGAATTTTCTGTGTATCTTCTACAACAAAAAGCGTTGGATTATTGGAGGATATTTGCAGCACACCTACGTCACCCACCTGCCCGCCAGATTCCGCGTAGAACGGCGTATTGTCTAGCACCACAATACCGGTATCAGAAGCGGAAAGTTCTTGCACAGCCACGCCGTCCTTGTATAACGCCACTACCGTGCCCTGTGTAACCAGTTTTTCGTACCCGAGGAATTGTGTTTT
>Ga0209181_10011880_pt1 | contig 11089 bp, 14 predicted proteins | sample MAT05_FD_187208 | JGI IMG/M metagenome (GOLD analysis project Ga0209181, IMG submission 187208) | Freshwater microbial communities from Lake Fryxell liftoff mats and glacier meltwater in Antarctica - MAT-05 (SPAdes) (version 2) | ecosystem: Environmental > Aquatic > Freshwater > Ice > Liftoff...
CTTTTAATTACCTATAAACAGTACTGGTTAAAAACTAAAGCCAAACTAATGCAGGTTGGTGTAATTACTGCTGCCAGTGTTTTTGCCGGTGTGGTAATTTTTGAAACCGTTGGTTTTTACTTTCTAGATATGCGGCATTGTGATATTGATTTTAACTGGAAGCAATCCATCGGATTTTCAATTAAAAGTTTTTTCTTACTTGCCAACGATGAGCTGGTACCTGTAACAAAATTTGGAACAGAATATATTGCCACAGTAAATGTGTTGAGTGCTGCTACCTGGATATTTTTCTTCTATACCATCATCCGGCCTTGTATCAACAATACCAACACCAACACCAATAATTTGCAGGAGGCGCAATCGCTGCTTACACGATTCGGCTCCACTGTTGTAGACTACTTTAAAATAAATGAGGACAAATTGTTTTTCTTTGATGAAGATAAAGACGGCTTTATTGCTTATCGCATTGCAAATGGATTTGCCATTGTACTGGACGAACCGGTATGTGCTGAAGAAAATAAAACCATCATGTTAAAGGCCTTTGATAAACAATGTAAACGCATGGGACTGAAGGCTGCATTTTATAGAGTTGATGAAGACAACATTTAATATTTTGAGCAAGTGAAGAAAAAGAAATTATTGATTGGGCAGGAAGCGGTATTGGACATCAACCAATTTACGATGGAAGGAAAAGACAAAAAAGCGCTGCGCAATTCACTAAACAGTCTTGCTAAAAAAGGGTACACCATCGAAACACAACTGGCACCCTTAACGAATGAATTGGTGAAGGAATTAAGATTGGTATCGGATGAATGGCTGGAGGCTTTTGACAAAAAGGAAACCACTTTTTCGCAGGGAATGTTCATTGAAGAAATTATACAGGAACAGGATGTAATTTTAATACGGGATGCAGAAAAAAAAGTAGTCAGTTTTTTAAATATGATACCCGACTATACACCGGAAGGATTTACCTACGACATGATCAGAAAAACAGCCGAAGCCCCAGGCGGATGCATGGATGCATTGATCATTACCGCCGTTCAGTATGGCAAAGATAAAAGCATGCAATGGCTGAACCTTGGGCTTGTTCCTACGTCGGGCATTGCAGAGCCGGACAATACCGCAGAAAGAGTGGTGAAATTTGCGTACGAAAAAGTAAAGCACTTTCAAAACTACAACGGGCTTCGGGATTTTAAGGAAAAATATGCGACCGAATGGCTCAACAAATACCTGGTGTACGACAATGATTTTGACCTCATTCAACTACCGGCTGCACTCAATAAAGTAATGCAGCCAATGCCTAAAATAAAAACAATTTAAAATGAGTTTTAGTAAAATAATCATCCTGCTTGTTGCATTGGGAATTACAAAACTTACCGAGGCTCAAAATGCAACAAATACAGCCATTACCAAACTTCCGCTTAATACCGTACCTGCTGCAAATGATACCAGCAAGGCATTGGTACTTTACATAACCGGTGATGGAGGCTGGAATAAATTTTCGAAAAATTTCGCAACGGCTTTGGCTGCAAACGGATACCCGGTAGTGTCCCTCAATTCAAATGACTATTTCTGGAAAAAGAAAACAGCGGCACAAACTGCTGCTGATTTAACAGTGGTATTAAGAACCTATCAAAAAAGCCGGAAGCGAAAAAAAGTAATTCTAATAGGATATTCATTTGGTGCGGATGTTGTTCCCTTTGTTTTCAATCTCCTGCCTGCTGATCTAAATGCAGCCATCACTAATATCTGTCTGTTATCCGTTTCACCTACAACTGATTTTGAAATACATTTATCTGTAATGTTTGGCAGCAAATTAAAAAGTGGTCATAGTGTGATTGCAGAACTTAATAAAATTAATACCAAACCAATTGCACTTATTTTTGGTGAAGATGAAACTGATTTTTCGTGGAACCAGTTAAAGATCAAAAAACTACACCCATATTACACTTCTTGGCGGCCATCATTATGATGACAATGAAGCCAGTGTGAGTAAAACCATTATTCAACAAATTTCCAAAAAATAATAAGATAAATTTATTTCAGAGACTATCGATCCCGAGATAAAACCAATGTACAAAGTAAGTTCAACAGAAAACAAAATACCAATGATATCCTATTTCTTCATCCAGAAAAAGCAGATTCAAAATAACCGATTACTGTAAGACATCGGGCAGTTAAAACAAAGCATCAATTATTTTTCGCACCACTGTCAATCCAGCAGAGAATGGCGCTTTTATCTTTTGCTGAGAGCGTTTTGTTTTTAGGCATTCTTCCGGTAACGACGGAGCTTTTTTTCTGCAAAGCACCATCATGCATTTGCTGGTAATTAGCAAGAGAGACATTGTTAATACCATCATGACAGCCCGATGTATTATAGTTTGTGGCCAGCATTGGCTTAATTATATTAGAGAAACTAATGTTTGGATCGCAGGAAGGAGCGATGTCGCTGCTGGCAGATTTTTTACATCCTGCTGCGGATACCAGCAGAAAAAAAAAATAGCTGGAAATAGGATTTTAAGCATGGATGAAATTATGCAGTTTCGCTGGCGGAACTGTTATTTCATCATTACTAAATGGTTAATTGATAGCCGGTGGCATAAGGCAAAAAAAGAGTCAGCTTCTGAAATAGAAGCCGACTCAACGATATTGGATTGGGTTTTTATTTTAGATATTGTGCTACAATTAAAAACTTCTGTTGATGGTAAATCCGAAAGCAAAATTGCCCTCTTTAATTACACTGTTATTTTTAGCCATCTGTTCAATATTGGATGACTCTACTGTGTTGCCAATATAAAACTGAAACAAGTGACCGCCTGTATTGATTTCTAAACCTACCGCCAACAAATCGGGTTGGTAATTTAAAATTGCTCCATTTTTAGCAATGATGTTTTTATACATGTTCAGTTGACGGGCATACTCAAAAGTAAGGTTAAGTGTGCTGGTCATTTTATACTTACCACCCAGACCCAATGAGAATACATCATTGCTGTTGTTGATACCATAAGGAACCACATTAAAATGTATCCAGGTTGGCATTAATTGTAGCGATACTTTATCAGAGAACTTACGTGCAATCAGCAACTGGTGCAGAAAAGAAAACTTGTTGGCAGTAAGTTGTACGCTTGCATCTTTTGCGGTATTAACATTTGCCAGTGAATAAAAAGCCACTGAAACCGGAATGTTTTTTAACCCTGTTTGCTGACGTAGTAATTTAAACTTCGTCCATGCTTCGTATTTAGATCCACCAGCCATTGCTACGCCAACATTTAAAAAAGAAATGGGTGAATAATCAAATGAAACATACGTATGTGCAACACCTGAATTCAAACCAAAAAACTGGGCTAAATTTTGTGAGCCTGCATCTTTATTCCACAAATAACTAAAATGGTGAGAAACCATAAACTGCTTTACGCCTTTGCCAACGATCTCGGTGGTTTGCATATTGATGAGCTTGGTGGCGTTAAAGGTTGCCCTTGCAAATTTTTGTTTAGGAGCTTGTTTGGTTTCTGCAACAGCGGAATCCTGCGCAATGGAATGGGCAAAAAAGCCAAGGCAGCAAACGAGCAGTGATAATATTTTTTTCATAAAATCTATTTTTATTTTTAATGACATACTTAATTTTTGTTGACTGAAATACTACCAGCTATTTCTTTTGGCCCTGTGCAACCCACTCGTTAAAAATCTTTACAGTGCATGAACTTAAACTCAATGCGCCACCTGGGTGACCTGCATTACCACTGCTGGCCATCATCGCATTCAATGCAGTTTTATTAGCCACGAACTTGTCGTAATCAAGTCCAATAGCAATACCGCCATGGCAGGTTGCACCTTTACAACTGGTTGTGTAAATTGGTGCAATATTAGCCGTATAAGTTATGGGTCCTGTAACTGTGCATCCACCGCCATCGTCTTTGGCACCTTCAGCTATCCACTTAGCAACGGTCAATTTTTCATTCGCTTTAAAATCAATATCTCCACCGCCCGGATGGGTTCCGCCTTTTATCCATTTATCAAATAAGCCTACCCTGCCTAGGATAGCATCAAAGAATATGGTGTCGGCATGAGAAAACTGTATTGCATTTTTCGTTACACCGTTATTATGACAACCACAACCCCCGGCTACCATAATAGGAACTACTTCACCCCTGAAGGACACTTTTGGCAGTTCAAGAATATCTTCTTTATTTTTATAACAAGATGGCAAAACATACGTCAGCATGGAGACCATCAAAGCTGTTAATATTATTCCCTTTTTCATATCTATAAATTTTAGATTGATTGTATCAGATTATTTTTTTGTAATGACATTGCCTGTTTTGATGTATTTGAAAATACCAGCATTGGTCATACCATATTTCCAGAAGTCAGGAATATTGGGATCGGCAAAATACCAGGCTTTAATCAACGCAACTTCTGAAGGTTTACAACCGCCATCATCAAAAGCCATATTACCACTTTTACTGGCAGCAACGCCTGTGTAAATGTTGGAATAAATCAATGTGGAATCCATACGACGTATCAAACAATCTGTACTATTAAGGAAGTTATTTTTTACAGTGGTACTTCTTACATTTTTTGGATATTTAACATCCATTAAAATATCATCATAGTCATTCAAAGGACCACGTGTGCTGAAAGTTTTGTAAGGTTTAAAAGACAGATTACCGATTGTATCCGCATAAAACTTTTTAACGCTGTCTTTATAGCCACCCCAAACTTCGCCTAGCCTGGCCTTGTTGGTAAGCAGGCAATAATTGGTAACTGCACCAGAAGCACTGGTATAAATATAATTGGTAGTATCCGAAGCAGCTAACGTTGGAACCCAACCCTTTCTTGCCCATGCTCCGGTAGCAGTTGACTGAGCATGACAGTTAACAGATCCGCAACCTGTGGCCATTAAAGAAATCGCAGCCGGTCTAAAATCAGCCAAATTCGGTCTTTCTTTAGCCCCATTCTTTATCCAGTTATACAACAATGATTTATCAGTAGCATTCATTTCATGATTTGAATTTACCGGCGGCATTGCTTTGTTAAAATCATTGGTAGTCAAAAACTCCCATAATTTACTTCCCTCCGGATTCCCTGCAGTTACAAATTTCATAATGTCAGTATAAGAATCAAGTTTTGGCGCAATGGGGCCGTTGTGACAATTGGAGGTTGCACAGTACTCATGAACAATGGTCTGCACTCCCCTAAACTTCATCACGTCATTCACATCGGGTGTGGCATCGGCAGTTGAAATGGGATTGCTTTCGTAAAACGCAGCGTATAAAGTGGAATCCGACGTTCCGCTAAATGACCTGTTAAGTCCTTTTATCAGGTCACCTTCTTTTCTGCACTGGAACACCGATGCAGATAAAAGCATCACAACGAGGAAAAGTGTTGTGGCATCTAATAATGACATTTTTTTCATAGCAATTAATTTACTTTTTGAAAATTTATTCAGTGGGCGAATCGTTATACTAAATTTCAAAAACAAAACTATTCAAGGTTTTGTGACAAACTCATGACAAATGTTTTACATAAGTATGACATTTATCATAACACTGTTTTAACACGAACGAAACTTGCTGGCAATCGCCGGTTATTTCCTTCATACAGCTTATTTTGAAAGTCTTCATTTCGCTATATTTCTTATTGAAAAATATGCAACCAATTAATATCTTTATGGCATCTCAAAAACTCATTTTTTTATTTTACCTCACCTTTAATTCCTCTCCCCCGAAAAATTCGGGGTCTTCGACAAAAGAGAGGAAAAGGTAAGTTTTTAGAGATGACCTTTATTCAGTTTAAAAACATCTTTCAATCAATTATATCACCCATGCATGAGTTTAGCCAGACATTGGTTCTACCAAAAAAATAAGGATATAGTATTCAAATGAAAAATAAAAAAGAGAAAACATGCTGCAATCGTACTATAAAATATTGGCTAGATAAAAGGCAGGTATTTTTTGAAGATAGTTACTCTGTTAACACATTCTCACCCTCTTAATGAGTCCCACTTGGACTCAGCCACGCTGACACCAATGCAAGTGCAGCCTATGTTACACACCAAAAGAAACCAACTGAGATCAAATACAATGTTTAAACACGCTATTGACATGACAATTTTATGACAATAATCATAAACGGTATTAACACCTGTCATAAAATAGACTTTGGGTAAATCCTACTTTCACAAATGAAATAAAGGGCGGAAATTTCTATTAATTCACTGTAGCATTTAAAAATTCATAACATGGGAGACAATCAAAAACCAACCAACAAATCGAGGCGCTGGTTTCTTTCAGGCGGCTTGATGGATACCAGTAAAAAAGAAATGGTAAAAATGCTGACGGCTGATGGCAAACTGGTTGAAGTGGACAAAGCCATTTTTGACAAGATTGCTACAAAGCAGAAAGCCACCAATAAAGAAATATATGACTGGATGCAAAATCCATCAAAAGGAAATAATAGTTGATCAATTAAAACTGAACAATGAAACAACATGGTGAAGTAAATGAAAATAGCCGGCGTAATTTTCTAAAAAATGCCGCTATCGCAACAGTGGTCACGGCTACCTGTGGTAGTTTAGCCTGTTCCTGCTCATCTAAAAATAGCACCGTTAGTAAGAAAGTACGATTGCTTTCACCCGATGGAGAAATTGTGGAGATTGACTCTGCTTACCTGAATTACCAGGAGCATATTGCCATTGTTTCCAAGATGGAAGAACGGCAAGGCATACCGGGTAAAAGATTTGTGATGGTAGTGGATCTGGCCCTTTGTAAAAATGCCCGCAAGTGTATTACTGCCTGCCAAAAACATCACTACCGCCCGGAAGATACCGAATGGCTTACCGTAAAACTGATGAAGGATAGTGACGAGGGAGCCCCTTATTGGTTTCCTAAACAATGTTTCCATTGTGATAATCCACCCTGCGTAAAAGTTTGTCCGGTAGATGCCACCTTCAAACGCCAGGATGGCCTGGTATTGATTGACAATGATCGCTGCATTGGTTGCAAATTCTGTATGGCAGCCTGCCCTTATTCTACCCGTGTATTTAACTGGGCCGAGCCTGAGTTGAACAGTGATATCAAAGACCTTCCGTATTCTGCAGAAACCGGTATTCCTGCAAAAGTTGGCACTGTAGAAAAATGTGATTTCTGTCCCGACAGAACAAAAGAAGGTTTGCTTCCGCCTTGCGCTGAAGCCTGCCCCAATGGCGTATTTTATTTTGGCGATGAAAATGAAGATACGGTAAGCAATGGCTCTGAAACTGTAAGCTTTACCCAACTGATTAAAGACCGTGCCGGTTATCGCTTTCTGGAAGAGTTGGGCACCAAACCAAGGGTATATTATCTGCCACCAAAAGACAGACAGTTTCCTGTTGAAAGAGGATATGAAAACCTTCCTGATAAATTAAAAGAACGGTTTAAAGATATCATGGAACCAATCTCCTCCAAATCCTAAGGAAGCGGAATTTAATATCATCTTAAGAATAATTATTTTATGGAACTCAATTCATACCAGCAGGAAGCCTTCAACTACCAGCGGCCCAATATTGAAAAATTTAGCAAGTCAAATTTGCTCTGGATCGTTTTCTTTTTGTTGTGGATCTTGGTAGGTCTCTATGCACTGTATTTACAAATTGCACACGGACACGTGGTAACCGGAATGCGGGACAATGTGGTGTGGGGACTATTTATTGTAAACTTTATATTTTTCATTGGGCTTAGTTATGCAGGTGCCATTATTTCTGGCTTGTTGCATTTATTTAAAGTGCCCTGGGGTAAACCCATCATCCGGCTTTCGCAGATGATGACGATTACTTCTGTCATTGTTGGCCCCATCTTTATTCTGCTTTGTGTGGGCCGCTTCGACCGCTTGCATCATTTATTTATTTACCCAAGATTGCAGTCGCCCATGACCTGGGATGTGCTAGCCATTCTTACTTATTTTGTAGGAAGTGCATTGTTTCTTTACATTTCAATGATAAAAGATTTTGCAGTGTACCGGGATACAAAAATGGATATACCAAAATGGAAACAAAAACTATACAAGACACTTGCCATCGGATACCGTGGTGCTGCCAGTCAAAAAAGGCATTTGATTATTTCTCAAAACCTGCTGGCCATTATAATTATTCCTTTATCCATTATGGTTAGTTCAATCCTCTCCTGGATATTTGGTATGACGTTGCGCCCGGGATGGCATAGTACCATCTTTGGTCCCTACTTCGTTTTAGGTGCGTTGTATTCAGGATGTGGTGTATTGATTGTTGCCATGTGGGCTTACCGCAAAATGTATAAGCTACAGGATTATTTTACCGATAAACTTTTTGTGAACCTTGGCTACTTCATGATGGTACTGGCAGCAGCATATGGATACTTCACCTTCTCTGAATATTTCACCAGTTGGTTTGGATCGGCAAAATGGGATGCAGATGTAATCAACAAGCTATTTAGTTTGCAGGAATATGGATGGTGGACCTTGTTTGCAAATCTATTCGGCATCCTTGTCCCCATTGCCATCGTGGCGATTCCTGCTACAAGAAAAGTAAACTGGATAACACTGGCATCTTTTGCAATGGTAATGGCTCTTTGGGTAAAACGCTATCTCATTATTGTACCAACACTTGAAACCCCCGCATTACCGATGCAGGATACACGAATGGAGTATGTAAAATACACCGCCACCTGGCCAGAGTGGGCATTGACCTTCGCCGGCATCGCCTCTTTTCTTTTACTATTTACGTTGATTTCAAAATTGGTAACCGTTGTACCTGTATCAGAATTAGAGGAACCGCTGCACCAGCACAATCATCAGCATGAGCCAGTTGTTGTAAATAATGAAGCAATACAAACTGTATAAATAATATTATATGAAAGCAATTAAAACAAGGGCTGCATCAACGCTTGATTTCCGGAGTATTATTATTTATACCGGCTTAATGATGCTGCTGTTCATTCCTGCAAATATGTTTGCACAAGCAGACAGCACAAAAAAAGAAGCACCTGCGGCAGAAACGGCAGTGGCGAATGATGAGCCTTCGCTGATAGGCCCTTCATTGAATTTTATGACGGTGCAAAAAGCAAATAACACCATTGATTTAAAAGCGGCGATGCAAGCCAAGGTAAAAGGGACTTTCTATAAATTATCATTGCTTAAAGTATCCTTTGTATTGGTTACTGAAACAGGAGATATTCCATTAGGCTTTGTAATTACCGACAAATACGGTAAAGCGGTGTTAAATGTAAAGGCTGATTCACTGAAAACAGATGCAGGAGGTAAAATAAATTTTAAAGCAATCTTTGCCGGTAATAAAGGCATGGATCCGGCTGAAGGCGAAGTAAGTATTAAGAGAGCCCGCCTTGAAATAATTCCTGTTAAAGAAGACTCCTTACTAACGGTGCAAATGAAACTAACAGACCTCAGCACCGGAACAGAGACCCCCGTTCCTGAAACGGCAGTTGGCATATTTGTTGTCCGATTGATTAGTCCATTGAAAGTTGGGGAAGGCACTACAGATGCAGATGGCGCAGCGTCCGTTGAAATCCCCAGCAATCTTCCAGGCGATGCGAAAGGAGATATTACATTGATTGCAAGGCTGGATGAAAATGAGATATATGGAAATATAGAAGCCAGTGTAGTCCAACCCTGGGGACTAATGGTTTCAGACAAATTAGCAGATTTACCAAGGGCATTGTGGAGCCCACATCCCCCACTTTGGATGGTCATTACATTTAGCATATTGATGGCAGTTGTATGGGGACATTATATCGTGATTGTGGTGCAATTATTTCGCTTAAGAAAAGAAGAACCTCATACCGTACTAGCTACAAAGCTTTAGTACAATTAATAAAAGAAACCCAATCATCTAAAACATGCTATTAGTTAACTTCAGATACAAATTTTTACTTTAAAAACAACCAAACATGAAAAAAGCATCAATCATTCTTTTCAGTTGCAGTCTCGTTCTGCTACTGTCGTTTATGAACAGCACGCAACCCAAACCATGGCCGGTTCCAGACAAAAACAAAAACATGGTAAACCCTGTAAAATCAGATGCTGCATCTATTGCTACGGGTAAAGTTTTGTATAATCAGCATTGCAAAAGTTGCCACGGTACCAAGGGTAAAGGCGATGGCACCAAAGCATCTCAGTTAGATACGGAATGTGGTGATTTTACTACAGCCGCTTTCCACGCACAAACAGACGGTTCGTTATTTTTTAAAACAGTAGAAGGAAGAAAAGACATGCCTTCCTACAAGAAAAAAATTCCGGAAGCCGATGACATGTGGGCTGTAGTAAATTATATGAGAACATTCAAATAATACAAGGGCTTTACGATTGCTGGTCATTTTGTAAAAAGTTCATCTGCTTCGGCGGATGAACTTTTTTTAAATCTTTTTAGTTCTAACTTTTTTTTAGCCACGAACCAGGATAACTTAAAGCGTGCCAGGTTGTAGACTCGTTATTCGCTTTTGAGGGTAGAATTGCTGAATTTAAAAAATGGGATTGCAGGGAGCGAAAGAAAAGGAATAAACCTTGGTAAAATAGCAGAACCAGCCTCCATGATATACAAAAACCCCTCTAACATTCTACCCGATTTTTAAAAATATAATTTAACCGTAAGATTTCCGGGGGAGTAATTCAATAGCAATACAAGAAATATGAATTCAGCTTTAAAAAGAAGTAAACGAATTAATTAAGGAATTAGAAAAAAACTTCATTAGACTAATTTTGAAGAAATAAAAAAAGACGTAAAAATTGGATTGGTTCGTAATCTGTATAATTCCTACAATAGTTTATACTTGATTTAAAAAGAGTTGGCAAATAATTAATGGCTTAAAATTAATCCGTTTTTTCAGTAGGGCATCTCTAAAAACTCATTTTTTTTATTTTACCTCACCTTTAATTCCTCTCCCTCGAAAAATTCGGGGTCTTCGACAAAAGAGAGGAAAAGGTAAGTTTTTAGAGATGCCCATTAGTTAATAGTGAATTAAAATATTTGATAATTGGAGGAATGAAAACAGCTAAAAACTTTATGGAATTCATCCGGTCTATTTAAAGGCAAATTATGCAAAGTCACTTCTTTCTCAGTTCG
>Ga0209181_10011885_pt1 | contig 11086 bp, 7 predicted proteins | sample MAT05_FD_187208 | JGI IMG/M metagenome (GOLD analysis project Ga0209181, IMG submission 187208) | Freshwater microbial communities from Lake Fryxell liftoff mats and glacier meltwater in Antarctica - MAT-05 (SPAdes) (version 2) | ecosystem: Environmental > Aquatic > Freshwater > Ice > Liftoff...
GGAGGTAAAATTGCCTTCTTTAATCGTATCTTTTATTTTCCTGAGACTTTCTATGATGAGCACTGCTTTTTTTCTTGCTGCAGCATCCAGCCGTAAATTTCTACTGCTCATGGCCAGTCCATCCGATTCCCGTATAGTTTCTGATATTTCTACATGTACCGGGTGATTTTTTAAGGCGATCATTTTTTTTATAACCAGGCATTGCTGATAATCTTTTTGACCAATATAAAGCGTATCGGGCATCACTGCATTTAATAATTTATCTACAATTCGGCATACCCCCTGAAAATGCCCGGGGCGGTATTTTCCTTCCAGCAGGTTTTCAAGATAACCAAGATCGTAAACCAACACCGGATCATCGGGAGGATACATTTCGATGATAGAAGGGAGGAATAAAACATCGCTGCCGGCATCCTCCAGCATCGCAATATCTTTTTCTATTGTAATGGGATATTTATTAAAATCTGCTGTATTGTTAAACTGGGCAGGGTTTATAAATATGCTGCAAACCGTAACCCGGTTGGCGGCTTTACTGGCATTGATGAGGGAAATATGCCCCTGGTGCAGAGCTCCCATGGTGGGTACAAATCCAATTGCATGGCCCTTTGTTTTGAAACTGCTTAACAGATTTTTTAAATCAGTAATGTGTTTTATGAGGATCATTGAATAAGTGTTTTAGCGCTGCGATTGCTTGTGTAAAGGTAGTTTAGTTAAATTTCAGTACTTTTGCAATCCATTTTTAAATTTTTACCCGGAATTAGCACTAACATAGTAAATATGTCTACAAAGAAAAGAATTTTATTTATCGCAAATGAAATGTCGCCATACCTGGAGCTTACAGAGTTTGCAGAAATCGTAAACAAACTTGCTGTTCTTTCCAACGACAGTAATATGGAAGTGAGATGTATTATGCCAAAGTTTGGAGTGATAAATGAGAGAAGACACCGTTTGCATGAAGTAGTGAGACTTTCCGGTATTAATGTTACCATCGACAATGATGATTATCCCCTTATCATTAAAGTGGCTTCGTTGCCCAACGCAAGGTTGCAGGTATATTTTTTAGATAATGAAGATTTCTTTAAGCGTAAATCTATTTTTACGGATGAAAATGAAAAATGGTACGATGATAACGGTTTAAGAACGGTGTTGTTTTGTAAAGGAGCGCTGGAAACTGTAAAAAAATTCGGATGGCCTCCAGATATTATTCATTGCAGCGGATGGATGACTGGCCTGATACCCATGTATATTAAAACGGCTTATAAAAAAGAACCCGTATTCAGTCATAGTAAAATTGTGTACAGCATTGGCGAAAACACTTTTAAAGAAAAACTGGGTGCAGACTTTTTAAAACTGATTGCTATTAATGATAATGTAACTAAAAAAGAACAGGATGTTTACAGCGATATTGATAATGTTGCGATGTTTAGAGGTGGTGCCACTTATGCAGATGCTGTAACTTTTGGATCTGAAAATATTGATAAAAAACTGCTGGATGAATTTTCAAAAATCAAGGGCAAAAAGATTTTGAAGTATAATCCCGAAAGTGATTTAACAGACTATTTACAATTATATGCCGATCTTGCCAAATAGATAATTCTCAACCTATTTCCATAAAATATTTTATTTGTGTTTAAAAGATTTTTACCAATTACCCTGCTCAGTTATTTTAGTATTGTATGTATAAACTGGGGTTGTACCAAATTGGACACTACAACTCTTGGAAGCGACCTGATACCTGCTGTTGATAACGTAAATACTTTTGCTGATACGTTAGTCATCAATACTACACAAGGGGTATTTAATGATAGTTTTAGAATAGGTCGTAGTGAAAATCATCTGTTGGGTAAAATAAGTAACGACCCTATATTTGGGCAAACTCAGGCCAACATATTTTTTCAACCCAAGCCTGCATTTTATCCTTTTTATTTTGGTAATGCCAAAGATTCAATCATTGCTATTGACTCTGTTGTTCTGAGTCTTTCTTACAAGGGTTCCTGGGGTGATTCCAATACGGTTCAACAGTTAACGGTGCGGGCCATTACGGAAGATTTTTTTGCTGATTCTGTATATAAAAAACCACAAACAATTTCCTATGCTCCGCAACTTGGAGACATGTTAGGTACCGCATCAATAGATATCCGCCAGTTAAAAAACAGCATTAAAATTAATCATGGTAAAGATTCCGTTACCAACCAGATCAGGATTAAATTATCAGAGAATTTTAAAAACCTGATAGCTACCAGGGATTCCAATGCCAATTCCATGAATAATGCTTTTAGAACGGATTCTGCATTTAGAAAATTCAATAAAGGATTTGCTGTAATAGGAACTAATGGTAATGCAGTGATGTATATAAATTTGCTTGAAAGCAAAACCCGTCTTGAAGTTTACCTCCGTAAAAAAACAATTACAACCGGCATCATTGATTCTGTTTACAATTCCTTTACAATGTTGCCAGCCAGTTCTAATATTGCATACATTACTCCTTCTGCCAGTTCTAATTTTGTGAGTAGGAATTATCCTTCATATATCAGCAATCCTGTTCCAGGCAGTTCAGCTATTTACCTGCAATCAGGTCCCGGTACTTTTGCGAATTTAAAAATTCCGGAGTTGACAGGTTTTCAAAATGCCATTGTGCACAGGGCACAAATAAGTATAGAGCAGATGCCCGAAGATTTTGTTTCCGACAGCATCTTTTCAGTACCTTCTTTTATGTACCTCGATATTGTAGACACAACTACTGCTGCTCCCAAATGGAAACCGTTGTATTTTGATTTAAACCCAAGGACCACCTATGATCCCGATTTTAAATCAGGTTTTCCTTATTTTCCGTCCAGTGGCGAAATTGATTATAGCTACTTTGGTGGTTATGCCCGCAAAAAAACAAATGCGCTGGGAGAGAAAGTGTGGTATTATGATTTGAATGTAACCCGTTATGTACAACAAATCATTACCAAAAAAACACCTAATTATGAGTTAAGGCTATTCCCCGGATTTACCACTTTATATCCGCAATATGGAACAACACTCAATCCTGCTAGTATTATTCCGCTAAATAACCTTTTGGGTTTTGGCCGTATAAAGGTTAAAAGCGGAACATATCCTGATCCTGAAAAGAAAGTGAAAATGCGAATGATCATTATCTATTCCAAATTATAGTTATCTAAAAAATAAAAAGTTCTTTTGAAGATTTCAACAGGACTTTTTTGTTATTAATAATCCCCCTTATATTTGCACAATCAAAAAATTTTTATATGCCTTATTTATTTACTTCAGAATCTGTTAGTGAAGGACATCCGGATAAAGTAGCAGACCAGATCAGCGATGCGCTGATAGATCATTTTTTAGCTTTTGACCCAAGCAGTAAAGTAGCATGCGAAACATTGGTAACTACAGGCCAGGTGATATTGGCAGGCGAGGTAAAAAGTAAAGCTTATTTAGATGTGCAGGAAATTGCACGTGGTGTGATCCGTAAAATTGGATATACCAAAAGTGAGTATATGTTTGAAGCCAACTCCTGCGGAATTTTATCTGCCATTCATGAGCAGAGTGGAGATATCAACCAGGGGGTAGATCGTAAGAAAAAAGAAGAACAGGGTGCAGGCGACCAGGGTATGATGTTTGGTTATGCTACCAATGAAACAGAAAATCACATGCCTTTGGCCCTGGCTTTGGCTCATGATATTTTAATTGAACTGGCTGCTGTGCGCAGAGAGAACAAACAAATAAAATACCTGCGCCCCGATGCAAAGAGCCAGGTTACTTTAGAATATGATGATAATAACCAACCCACCAGGATTGATGCAATTGTAGTATCTACCCAACACGATGATTTTGGTAAAGATGAGGTGATGCTGGCTAAAATTAAAAAAGATATTATCAATATTGTAATTCCAAGGGTAAAGGCAAAATATACTAAATACGACCATCTTTTCAACAACAAAATACAATACCATATCAACCCAACCGGTAAGTTTGTAATTGGAGGCCCACATGGCGATACAGGCCTTACCGGCCGTAAGATTATTGTAGATACTTATGGTGGCAAAGGTGCTCATGGTGGTGGAGCTTTTAGCGGTAAAGATCCAAGTAAAGTAGATCGCAGTGCAGCTTATGCAACCCGTCATATTGCCAAAAATCTGGTAGCAGCAGGCTTATGTTCAGAAGTACTGGTACAGGTTTCTTACGCCATTGGTGTAGCCAAACCCACCAGTATCAACGTAGTTACTTATGGTACTGCCAAGGTTAAGTTAACGGATGGTCAGATAGCTGAAAAGATAATGAAGATGCCATGTTTTGATATGCGCCCTTATTTTATTGAGCAACGTCTGAAACTGCGTAATCCTATCTATAGCGAAACTGCTGCTTACGGGCATATGGGCCGCAAAAACGAAATCGTAGAAAAAACTTTCTTCTCTCCTGATGGAAAATCTATCAAGAAAAAAGTTGAGTTGTTTACATGGGAAAAACTGGATGCCGTAAAGGATGTTAAGAAAGTTTTCGGATTAAAATAATAGCCCCCTAAATCCCCCGAAGGGGGACTTGTGAAGACCATAAGTTTTGAAAGCTTATGGTCTTTTTAGTTGCATTAATAAAGATTAATTTTACACTGTGAAAAATTTCAGACAACAACACCATCGTCCCAAAAAAAATACACTGGTAGTAGGCAGGGAAGCCATTATAAAAGCTTTAAAGGAAGGCCAACAATTAGACCGGATTTATATGCAGGCCACCGTGCACGGCGAGGTGATAGACGAGATCAAACAACTGGCGGCACAGCAACTGGTGCCTATTAATAAAGTGCCGGTAGAGAAGCTAAACAACCTGAATGTGAGCAATCATGAAGGATGTGTGGGCCTGATTTCTAAAATTCAGTTCCAGGACTTGCAGCAGGTAATTTCTTTTGTAGTAGAAAACGGGGAAGTGCCGCTGTTTTTAATCCTGGATGGCATTACTGATATCCGTAATATTGGTGCCATTGCCAGAAGTGCCCATGCATTGGGGGTTCACGCTATTATTATTCCGGAAAAAGGAATTGGTGCCTTAAATGAAGATGCCATTCTTACATCGGCCGGTGCTTTGGAAAAAATTGCTGTGTGCCGTGTAAACAGTTTAATGAAATCGGTAGATGACCTTCACCTCAATGGCATTAAAGTATTTGCCAGTGAAATGACCGCCACTAAAAAAAGTTTTGAATGCAATTTTGCAGAACCCTGCGCCATTGTAATAGGTGGGGAGGAACATGGTATCTATCCTTCTCTCATGAAAATTTGCGATGAGCAATTTCAAATACCCATGCCCGGCGAATTTGAATCGTTGAATGTGTCGGTAGCAACAGGGATTATTTTGTACGAAGCGATGAAACAGAGGGGGAAGTAAAAAAAGTAAAAAAGTAAAAAAGTAAAAAAGTAAAAAGTAAAAAGTGGCTGTACTCAATACTCAAATAAAAGATTTCAATTAAAATATCAATACATCTAATATGAAGATTGCAAAATTAATGGCCGTATGTTTTTTTATCCTCCTTATTCAAAAAGCCAGGGCTGATGAAGGGATGTGGTTGCCACAGTTGCTGGGCAAACTGAATGAGAGCCGCATGAAAAGCCTGGGTATGAAAATTAGTGCTGCGGATATTTACAGTATCAACAAGGGAAGTCTTAAAGATGCGGTGGTAAGTTTTGGTGGTTTTTGTACCGGGGAAATTATATCATCCAAAGGTTTGGTGCTCACTAATCATCATTGTGGATTTGATAATATACAAAACCACACCACCCTGGAGCATAATTATATCAGGGATGGTTTTTGGGCAAAAAATAATGGAGAAGAAATGCCCAACAAAGGTTTGTTTGTAACATTTATTATTCGCATAGATGATGTAACCAGGCAGGCAATGAATGGCGTAAGTGCTGCAATGACAGAAGCAGAGCGCCAAAGTACCATTGATAAAAACCTGACAGAAGTAAGAAAAAATGTAAAAAAAGAAACTACTCAGGAAAGTTTTACAAGAGGCTTTTTTGAAGGCAATCAATATTATTTATTTGTAACAGAAACCTACAGAGATGTAAGGCTGGTAGGAGCACCGCCAAGCAGCATTGGTAATTTTGGAAAAGATACCGACAACTGGGTTTGGCCAAGGCATACAGGCGATTTTTCTATGTTCCGCATTTATGCATCCAAAGAAAATAAACCTGCAGAGTATTCTCCTGAAAATGTTCCTTTCACACCAAAAAAATCTTTAAATATTTCGATGGATGGGGTAGCAGAGGGAGATTTTACGATGGTGTTTGGTTTCCCTGGCCGCACTACGCAATACCTGCACAGTGCAGCAGTAGAGCAGATTCGTTCCGTAAATGATCCTGCAAAAATTGCCATCAGGGATGAGGCACTTAAAGTAATAGATGGCTATATGCGCAAGGATGAACAAATAAAAATTAAGTATGCAGCCAAATACGCCGGCATACAAAATTCCTATAAAAAATGGCAGGGCGAAGTACTGGGTTTAACCCGAACCGATGCAGTGGGAAAGAAGAAAAACTTTGAAGCTACTTTTCAAAAAAGGGTAGATGCCAACCCGGCTTTTAAAGTAAAATACGGCAACTTATTAAATGACCTGGCAAATCAGTATGCGCTAATGGAACCTTACGGATTGGCCCGAGACTATTACACAGAAATCGTATCTAAAATAGAATTGTTTACCATTGCTGCGCAATTAAATACCCTGGTTACTGCTTATAAAAAAGATGGCGACAAAGGCTACCAGCAACGGTTAAACGTAGTAAAACCTGCATTAGAAAACCTGTTAGGTGAATACAGCGTTTCAGTAGATATTCAATTATTTGAAAAACTAATGACGATGTATGTAAAGGATCAGCCGTCAAAAAATGTTTCACCTCTCTTAAACGACTGGCTAAGTAATAACAGCGGCAGTTATGTGGGATTGTCTCAAAAAGTGTATGCTCAAAACAGTTTGTATAACAATGATGCAATACAACTTTTATTAGCCAAACCTGCAGAAGATGCGATAAAAGAAATTCAACAGTTGGATGCAGTTTTATTGTTTACCGACATGCAAAAGACATACCAGGCCAGTGTGCAATCGCCTTCGGCAGCCATACAAAACGAGATTAACCGCCTTCAGCGAGATTATACACAGGCGCAGATGGATGTGATGACCGAAAAGAAATTTTACCCCGATGCCAACAGTACCCTGAGGGTAACATTCGGAAATGTGAAAAGTTATACAGCCAGGGATGCAGTGCACTACAATTATTATACTGACCTTGATGGCGTAATGGAAAAATACAAACCGGGAGATTATGAATTTGATGTGCCGGAAAAACTGCGGACGCTGCATGCGGCAAAAGATTATGGTGTTTATGGAAAAAACGGTATCATGCCGGTTTGTTTTATTGCTACCAACCATACCACAGGTGGCAACAGTGGCAGTCCTGCACTGGATGCTTATGGCAACCTCATTGGTTTAAACTTTGACCGTGTATGGGAAGGAACGATGAGTGATATTAATTATGATGCCAGCATTTGCCGCAACATTATGGTGGATATCCGCTATGTGCTTTTTATTGTAGATAAATATGCAGGAGCAGGGCACCTTGTTAATGAGATGAAACTGGTGAATCCTAAAAAGAAAAAGTAAGAGAAAAAGTATAATGTAATTCGTTAGGAACATTCAATATTTACATAATTATTTTTTATGTTCATTCATTTAAAAAACCGGATTTTTCCGGTTTTTTAAATTATAACAGTAATAGGCAGTTCTTAATTATATTAGCTTTAGCCAATTCAATATTAGTGCTAAAGCCCGGTTTCTTATTTCTATTTTTAACTCCATCCCATGAAGGGCGTGGCAATTAAAAGATGGTAATGCAAACATTTTACTAAGTGTTAGCCCCCGATAGCGCTTTTATACTTTCCGAAATTTGTATTTGCCAATCTATGGCTCTACACTCAGCGCAAATAATTAAAATTCAAATTTATTTACTTTAATATTTTGTTACCTTCAAAAAAAATATCATCATGTCTTATTTAAAATTTATACAAATTCCATTGCTTGCACTGGTACTGTTTAGTTCCTGCAGGGAAACCAAAAAACAAGCAACTGTTGCCACTGCTGTTACAGAAGAAGCAACACCGGTAGCACCATCAAAAAAATGGTATGTCAACAGCAATATTTATGAAGTAAACCTTCGGCAATATACCAATAAAGGCACCATCAATGAATTTGCCAAGAGCCTTCCCCGCCTGAAAGAAATGGGTGTAGAAATTCTTTGGTTTATGCCGGTAACCCCCATTGGTATTGAAGGAAGAAAACAAACATCCAAAGATCTTGGCAGTTATTATGCCGTAAGAAATTACACTGCCTTTAGCGATGAGTTTGGAACCATGGAAGATTGGAAGGACCTGGTAAAACAGGCACACAGCATGGGTTTTAAAGTAATTACAGACTGGGTGGCCAATCATTCATCCCCGGATAATCATTGGCTGAAAAACTATCCCCAGTTTTATGAAAAGGATTCTACCGGAAAATTTATATCACCCTTTGACTGGACAGATACCCGTAAACTGAATTATAAGAATCGTGAACTGAGAGACAGTATGATTGCTGCCATGAAATTCTGGCTCACCGAAACCGGCATCGACGGGTTCCGATGCGATGTAGCAGCAGAAGTGCCCACCGACTTCTGGAAAGAGTGTATAGATTCACTGAGGGCCATAAACCCTGACCTGTTTATGCTGGCTGAAGCTGAAAAACCTGAGTTGCATACCGCAGGTTTTAATGCCAGTTATGCATGGGGTGCCATGGGCGCCGTGAAAGATCTTTATACTGGTAAAAAAACATTAACCCAGTTTGATTCTTTGCTGAATGCCAATATTCAAAGTCACCCGGCAGATGCGGCCCGTATGTTTTTTACTACCAACCACGACGAAAACAGTTGGAATGGTACCGAATTTGAAAAGTTTGGAAATGCCTATAAAACCTTTGCGGTATTTAGTCAAACCATGGCGCAAAGTATTCCACTCATTTACAGCGGACAGGAAATAGCCAATAAAAAACGCCTGAAATTTTTTGTGAAAGACACCATCCCATGGAATGATCGTTATGAGATGGCAGCATTTTATAAAACATTACTCACACTTCGCAAAACCAATCCTGCACTGGCATCTGATGCAGGTTATAAACGCCTGCCCAGCAGTGATAATAATGTAGTGTTTGCTTTTGTGAGAGAAAAAGAAGGAAGAAAAGCAGTGGTAATTTTTAATATGTCTAAAAAAATGCAACAGTTTAAAGTAACCGATCCCATTATTAATGGCGCACCTTTAAATGTTTTTATGGGGGTTGAAGAAAAGATATCGGATACCCACGATTTTAGTTTAGAGCCATGGGGATATATTGTGTATGATTACAAATAAACCGTTCCCCAAAAAAAGATAGGCCATTAAAGTGGCATCAATCAACTGTGGTGGTAACAAATCAGTAGTATATTATCATCCACAGCAGAAAAGAAAAAGGGTTTAATAAGTGCTGATAAATGCATCCTTCTATAAAAAGTTGGATGCATTTATTTTTGGTAAAGAAATTATTGTACTTTTAGCATAGTGTAATTTTTACACTTTAAACTTTAACTACAGATTGCTATGTCTCAAAACGATCTCCATTCCCCGGAAGCATCCTTTGCAAAACCACGATTAAGCTTTAAGCAAATACTTAATATGAGCTTTGGTTTTTTCGGTATCCAGTTTGGATTTGCTTTACAAAATGCCAATGTTTCCCGTATTTTTCAAACCTTAGGTGCCGATATTGACAAGATTGGTTTTCTTTGGATTGCTGCGCCGGTTACGGGTTTGCTGGTACAGCCAATCATTGGATACCTTAGTGATCGCACCTGGCATCCACGATGGGGCAGAAGGCGCCCCTTCTTTTTTTTAGGGGCTATCTTATCTGCGCTGGCGTTGTTCCTGATGCCGCAGAGCAGCGTACTTTGGATGGCCGCCACTTTGTTATGGGTATTGGATGCTTCTATCAATATTTCTATGGAACCTTTTCGTGCATTTGTAGGAGATAAACTGCCCTCTTCACAAAGAACAACGGGCTTTGCTACCCAAACCTTTTTTATCGGTTTGGGAGCGGTTATTGCTTCGCTGCTTCCATATATTTTTACCAACTGGTTTGGTATAAGTAATACCGCTGCAGCGGGTGTAATCAGCGATTCTGTAAAATATTCTTTTTATATAGGAGCGGTAGTGTTTCTTTTTTCCGTAATGTGGACGGTGTTTACAACCACCGAATTTCCGCCGGAAAATATGGATAGCTGGGCCAAAGAAAAATTACGTACCAAAGGGATATTTAACGGGTTTAAAGAAATATCAACCGGCATTTTTAAAATGCCCAAAACAATGATGCAACTTGCCGTTGTGCAGTTTTTTACCTGGCTGGCATTTTTTGCCATGTGGATTTATACTACTTCCGGTGTTGCACAAAATACCTTTGGCACAACTGATACCACTTCAAAAACATACCAGGATGCAGGTGACTGGGTAGGCGTAATGTTTATGGTGTATAATGGGGTATCGGCCATCACTGCTTTTGTTTTGCCAATGCTGGCCAAACAAATTGGCAGAAGGTTCACACATTTTATATGCCTGGTAATAGGAGGGGTTGGATTGATCTCTATGTTATTTATTGATGATAAAATGATGTTGTTATTGCCGATGGTAGGCGTAGGGCTGGCATGGTCTTCTACATTAACCATTCCTTATGCCATTCTTGCCGGCGCATTGCCTGCAAATCGCATGGGATTTTATATGGGCGTATTCAATTTTTTTATAGTGATACCGCAAATAGTTGCTGCTGCAATACTGGGTTTTTTCCTGAAAGGTTTGTTTAACGATGAAGCAATTTATGCATTGGTGATTGGCGGTGTAAGTATGATTTTAGCCGGCTTCTTAAGTTTTATTGTGAACGATAAAGATGATGTGGTTTTAAAAAAAGTTTAATTAATCAACATGAAAAAAATTTGGCTCCTATGCCTCTACGTTAGTGCCTGCTTTTTTGTTTCGGCACAGTCTTCTG
>Ga0209181_10011887_pt1 | contig 11084 bp, 11 predicted proteins | sample MAT05_FD_187208 | JGI IMG/M metagenome (GOLD analysis project Ga0209181, IMG submission 187208) | Freshwater microbial communities from Lake Fryxell liftoff mats and glacier meltwater in Antarctica - MAT-05 (SPAdes) (version 2) | ecosystem: Environmental > Aquatic > Freshwater > Ice > Liftoff...
GATCAGCAGATTCCTTTGCAAGACAACAATGTTAGGACTTACGCATTGACAGAAAAGCTAAAATAGCAGTCATGATTTTCAGCACTTTGAGCTTGATTTTCCTGTTCCCTATCAGCGATCTCAACCCCAAAAGGGGGATTTATGAAAGGCTGAAACGACGTATTTACACTGGTTCACAACATGGCTCATTTGTACAGTGCGTAAGTCCTAAATGTTTCTTTGGGCGATCGTTCCATTCATTTGGACTATTTTACTTTCATTAGAGCATTATTCATAGCCTAAAATTAGAAGTGATTTCGCAGAGTTTGTAGGCATGAACCAAAGTATGAGGCAGGTAATTCTATACAAGGATGAAGATGGCTACTGGGTAGTGGAGTGCCCAAGCCTCAAAGGGTGTATTAGCCAAGGTAGCACTAGAACAGAAGCCCTTTCAAATATCAAGGAGGCGATTACAGGTTATGTTGCGGCTTTAGAGGATGACGGCTTACCTTATCTCGAACGGTAATGGGAATGGTAACGGCAACGGTAAAGCGCTAGTCGTTTAATCTTTCACCAACCTAGATTCCCAGCGTCTTTGCCGGGAATCTTCACGGCTGGCTCTTTCGATCGCATTAGCGTCAAACGTCTATTCCTTCTCCTAAGCTTTCCAACCCCGCGTCACCGTATCTAGCCGTCCCAACTCCTCGGTTGTCATCGACCAGCCCAACGCCCCCGCATTCTGCCGCACCTGCTCCGCATTCTTTGCCCCCGGAATCGGCATCACATTTCCTTGAGCAATTAACCAATTAAGTGCTACCTGCGCCGGAGTTTTGCCATGCACTTCACCGACTGCTTTCAACGCCTCAATCACCGGAGCCAGTTTCTCTAGCCCCTTCCGACTAAAACGCGGATCAATCTGTCGTGCCCCGGTCGGCTGCTGATAGTTTTCGACAGTATACTTGCCCGTTACCAATCCCTGAGCTAAAGGACTATACGCCAAAATCACCACGCCTAACTCCCGCGCTGCCGACATCACGCCGTTATGCTCAATTTGCCGCGCCAGCAGCGAATACTGCACCTGATTAACCGCCAGCGGGATGCCCCGTGCTGCCAAGAACCGATGCGCTTGCTGCATCTGCTCTACAGAATAGTTACTCACCCCGATCGCCCCAATTCTGCCCTGATTCACCTCATCGGCAAGGGCATTCATCAACGCCTTTTGTCCCATCAAAAAGTCGAGGGGCCAATGCACCTGATACAACGGCACACTTGCCACCTGAAGCCGTCTCAGGCTAGCCGTTAACGCATCGGCAACTGCGTCTGAACCGAATCGCCAGGGCAACGGGAAGTACTTCGTGGCAATCTGCACAGGTTGCTGAGTCTGCTGCATGAACTGACCCAACAGCCGTTCCGACTCGCCAAAGCCATAAATTTCAGCCGTATCAAAAAAATTAACGCCCAAGTCTAGCGCTGTTCTGAAAGCATCTTGCAATTCTGTGGCGGCGTAGTCTTTGCCGTAGCCCCAAAACAACTTGTCGCCCCAAGCCCAAGTGCCAATGCCAAGGGGGGCAACCGTAATTCCGTTTGTGCCGAGGGTAAGAGAAGTCATAGTAGATTAACAAAACTTTATTTTTACCCCTTTAGTGTAGCGATTGTGGCGCGATCGCCTGAGATAATAACCCGGTAGGCTCCAGTTTTTGACGAGGTTCGCAATGCTTCCCCTTCAAGTGGGTTTGGTCGGTACAGGTTATGTGGCAAAGCTGCGGGCAGATATTTTGCAAGCCGACGATCGCGCCCAAATTGCCTATGTAACTGGGCACCATCCTGAAAAAGTCGAAGCCTTCAGCCAAACTTACGGCGCTCAAAGCGTAGAGGCTTGGCAAGATTTGGTGGAAAAACCAGAGCTAGATTTAGTAATCATTACTGCCGTTAATCGAGATCATGGCGCGATCGCTCATGCCGCCCTCCGAGCCGGAAAGCACGTTGTCGTAGAATATCCCCTTTCCCTAGATCTTGCGGAAGCCGAGGCACTGCTCCCATTGGCAAAGGCTCAAGGCAAAATGCTCCACGTTGAACACATCGAACTATTGAGCGGCATCCATAAAGCAGTCAAGGCGACGTTACCCGCGATCGCCACTCCCTTCTATGTCCGTTACAATAGCCTTGCCCCCCAAAGCCCTGCCCCCCATAAGTGGACTTACCAGCCCGATTTGTTTGGGTTTCCCTTCATTGGCGCATTGTCTCGCATCAGCCGCTTAACTAATCTGTTTGGACAGGTCACAACCGTCACTGGACAATCTCGATTTTGGGATGGAGCAGATGGCTTCTATCGCACCTGCGTTTGCACAGCGCAACTCAGATTTGCCAGCGACCTAATTGCCGATATTGTGTACGGTAAAGGTGAAGCCATTTGGAAAGCCGATCGCACTCTGGAGATACGGGGAGATAAGGGGGCGATCGCTATTGATGGCGAACAAGGTACGTTGATTCAAGCCGCCCAAACCACAGCGATCGACATGGGCAGTCGGCGCGGGTTATTCGTCCAAGATATGACGATGGTGCTGGATCACTTAACCACGGGCGCACCGCTGTATGTAACGCCTGAAGAGAGTTTGTATGCGCTGAGAGTGGCAGATGCAGTGCGGCGGGCGGCAGAGAGTGGAGGGGCGATCGGGGTTTAGAAGGAGTCTAAAGCTATCCAAAATTAGAGGTCTCCAAAAGTTTTGCACAAGCAACTCTATTAGGAGTTCGTCTAGAAAAGTGGGAACAATGAGTGCAACGAATAGATGTAACCTATGGCGCTCTTCAAACTTTTCAACCTCAAGTTCCTGCCTCGCCGCCCTGCTCAGCCCAAATCTATTCCTATACTCAATTCAACAGGGCAAGCTATTACATCTCAAACTAGTTCGCCACTTCAGCCTAAGTCCATCACTCAACTAGAGCAACAGATGGAAGAAGAACAACGGCTTCGCATTCAATTTACACAACCTCTTAAGAATGCAGGTCGGCGCGCTGCTCCGCAGATACAACAAGGGTTGCCCCTCAAAAAAATCGTTGTCATTGCTCTTCTCTTAGGTATTCCTGTAGGTATAATTTCGCTAGTAAATTTGCCTTATGCCATCATTCGTCGCCCCGTTGCCGAAATAGCTCCTATGCTATTGCTGCCTAGTTACATTAGCTTAGATCACAACTATCGCATCGCTACAACAACGCTTGAGCAAGCTCAACAATTAATTGATGGCGCAACCGCTCCCACAGATTTAGATTTGGGCGAACAAAAACTCCATCAAGCTCAGAAAAGCCTTGATGCCATACCTATGGGTTGGGTAAGCGACCAATTCTATTCAGATTACAGCGGGTACAATTGGCGATTCAGTAGCAGCAATTTCAACGCCGCTCGTGCAAAAGCAGGTCGGTTACAAGGTAAAGTTTTCCAAGAAAAAAACGCGCAGAATACATTGTTTGAAGCCGAACAATCTCTTGCTGCCGCCCAACAAAAGTATCCTCAAGCAAAAACCGCAGTCGATCGCCAAACTGCGATCGCTCAATGGCGAACTGCGATCGACCAACTCGAAAAAATTCCAGGCGAAACTCTGGCAGGCAAATCAGCTCAACAAAAACTATCTGCCCTTAAGCGAGATTTTCAGGAAATAGTGGGGCTAGCAGCAGGCAATCAGCATACTTTAATGTTGTTTAGTACAGCGAGAGAATACTCTCAGCGAGCCGCAGTACAAGGGCAAAATCCGCCTCATACGGCTGAAAAATGGCGGCAGATTGCTGGATTGTGGGAGGAAGCGATCGCCCAAGTTCAACTCGTTTCCCAAGATGACACGGGCTATGCTGAAGCCCAGAAAATGCGAGCAGAATATCAGCAAAATCTTGGACAAATTACAATTCGGCTACGGGCTGAAGAACAGTCTGTGAGGATTTTTGAGGAGGCGCAACGGCAGACAACGTATCTTTTAGCGATCGCCACTTCCTCCAACCCCAGCTACACAATGAGCCAATTGCAAAGCATCATCAACCAATTAGAACAAGTCCAAAATGGAACCACCGTGTATCTAGAAGCGCAAAGTCAATTGCTATCAGCCCAAAACAAACTCAACAAATTTAGGTAGTGATGCTCTACTCGTTCCTCTTCCCAAAACCTCGACATTTTCAAGGTTCTGTGAGTTAAGGTCAACAAAATCGCTAGGCCACCATCATTTGGTTCATCTCCGCAGGAGCCATGTTGGCATGGATGACCTTCCCATCGCGGAACCAAACGATCCGCTTCGTTTGGCGGGCAACATCGGCTTCGTGCGTCACCATCACCACAGTGATGCCGCTGGCGTTCAGTTCAGTAAAAATATTCAACACTTCCTGAGTGGTTTGAGAATCCAAAGCTCCCGTGGGTTCGTCTGCCAAAATTAAGACGGGACGGTTGACAATGGCACGGGCGATCGCCACCCGCTGTTGCTGTCCCCCCGAAAGCTGATTCGGCCTATTATTCAACCGATTCGCTAATCCCACTCGCGTTAACGCTTCTACCGATCGCTCCTTTCGTTCACGGGTAGAAACGCCCGCATAAACCATGGGCAGCATAACGTTTTCCAAAGCGCTAATCTGAGGCAGTAAATGAAACTGCTGGAACACAAAACCAATTTTGCGATTGCGAATATGAGCCAGTTCAGTATCAGAAAGCTGTGCCACGTCCAGTCCATCTAAGTAATACCTGCCAGATGTGGGGCGATCGAGACACCCAATCACATTCATCACTGTAGATTTACCCGATCCAGAAGCTCCCATAATCGAGCAGTATTCTCCTGGCTCTATAATCAAATTTACATCAGCCAGCGCTCGCACTTCTGTTTCTCCAGAACCGTAAGTTTTAGCGATGTTTTCTAACTGGATAATTGTTTGCATATTAAGCGCTCCTCAGTGCCACGATGGGGTCAAGCTTTGCGGCTTGGCGAGCCGGGAACACTCCAAAAAATAGCCCAATCCCTCCCGACACACCCACTGCTAATACGATCGCCGTCGTCGAAACCCCTGCCTTTAATGGCGAGACAGCGCTCACCAACGACACACCAGCAACTCCAATGCCCGTGCCAATCATGCCGCCTAGAGCAGAAAGAATAATCGCCTCAATGATGAACTGCATCAAAATATCCTGCTGAGTCGCCCCGATCGCTTTCCTTAACCCGATTTCCTGCGTTCGCTCCCGCACCGACACCAGCATAATATTCATAATGCCAATGCCGCCCACAAACAGCGAGATGCCCGCGATCGCCGCCAACATCAGAGTCAGTGCCCCGGTGACGTTCCCTACAATCTCCAGCGCATCTTTCTGATTCCGAATTGTAAAGTCATTGCTGGTTACAATCTTGTGACGTAACCGTAGCAGATTCGTCATTTGAAACTGCGCGGCACTGACCGACTTTTCATCCTTCGCCGTTACCGAAATAAAAGATACTGACAACCCATAAGGCGACGTGCGCCCGACGATTTGGCTTGCCATTGTGGTAATGGGAATGTACACCGAGTCATCTTGGTTGCTGCCTAAAAACGCTCCTTTTGCCTCCATTACACCAATAATCTGGAAGCTGATATTACGAATTCGGATCGACTGCCCAACGGGGTCAGAGCTACCAAAAATCTTCTTAGCCGTGTCTGCTCCCAGTGCCGCTACTCGGTTACGACGCTGAACATCAATATCGGTAAAAAAGCGTCCTCGCTCCATGTCAAAGTCGCGCACAATAGTAAACTCTGGAGTGGTGCCCATGATCAGCGTATCGCTGCGTTTATTGCCATAAGTAATGAGTCGTTGGCTTTGCAGTTGGGGCGCAACCGCTGAAACAGAGGGGACTTGAGACGCGATCGCTTTTGCATCATCTAGCGTTAACGTGCGCGGTACGTCGGTTGTGCGGTTCCGTGACTCATCGCTCCCTGGTAAAATAAACAGCACATTCGGACCTAACGACTCAAACTGACCAGAGGCATAGCGTTGCGCCCCTTGCCCTACGCCCACCATCGTGATCACCGAAGCATTGCCGATGATGATTCCTAACATGGTCAAGCTACTTCGCAGTTTATTACCAGTTAGCGTTGTGACCGCCATTTTGACGCTCTCAATTAGATCCATTGGCTCCTCCTATTTCGTTTACTTAGGTTTATCCCAATCCGAGTTAGGCGGAATATCGGTAAAGATTTCCTCTCCCACCTTCAATCCCTGTAGCACTTGGGTTTGATCTTCTACTGCAATGCCCGGAACAATGGCGCGGAACTGAGGTTTATTGTCTTTATCTGGAACTAGAACGCCCGTTTTACCACCCTTTGTCACGATCGCCACCGTCGGTACCACTACCGCACTCGGGATCTGATTTCCTAAAAAGACTACGTCTGCATTCATTCCCGACAGCAACTTTCCCTGTCCGGTTGCTAAAATAACCCGCACTTGAAAGGAAGTCACATTTTGCTTCACTACAGCTTCCGGTGCAATCAGCCGCACCTTACCCTCAAAAACTTCATCAGGATAGGCATCGGCAACCACCTCTACAGGCTGTCCAATCTTCAACTGCTGAATGTCAACTTCGGGGATGTCTGCCAACACCTCTAAACCTTCCGCGATCGCCACAATTGCAGAAGACGTTGCTGAAGCCGCCTCCGAAGCGGTAGTCGTGGGCGTCACAAAAGCCCCCTCTGTCGCAAACTTTTGAGTCACCACGCCATTAAAAGGTGCGCGAATCAGCGTGTCTTGCTGCTGCACTTCGATCGCCCGTAAATTGCCGATCGCCTCTACGACTGCCGCTTCTCCCTCTGCCAAATCTTCAGGGCGACTGCCGTTTTTGAGTTGCTGAAGATTTTCTTGGCGTTCTCGTAAAGTGGCAAGTGCTTGCGCCACATCGGCGTTAGAAGCGTTAGCAGTACTAATAATTTCATCCAGGCGATCGCTGGAAATCGCCCCTTCTGCTGCAAGCTGCTGATTCCGCTTGACTCGCTGGGCTGCTAAATCAAACGTTGCCCTGACCTGCGCCACTTGCGCCTGAGCCTGCACAACCTGGGCTTGTGCCTGAGTCACCTCCTCCAATCGGCTGCCCGCCTGAAGCTTGGCAAACCTTGCCTGTGCCTGCGCTACCCTTGCTTTTGCTTGCAAAACCTGGGCTGCAACTTCTCGGTTCTCCATGCGGGCAATCACCTGCCCCTGCTTGACGCGATCGCCCTGCTCTACCAGCAGCTCCGCCACAATACCCGAACTCTTAGGACTTAAATTGACGGTTTGAATGGGCTGAACCACGCCGCTGGCGGTAATTCGCACCTGCAAAGCCTGCGACGTCACCGGAACCGTCAAGTCAGCGGTGTCGGCAACCTGAGAGCTATTTTGAACAACCCAGGAGGTAACTCCGCCCACACCCAAAACACCTGCCGCGATCAGTCCAATCAGCCAGGGGGTGGGATGGCGGACTTTGCCAATAAAAGGTAGCTGCATATAAGGAGAGTCCTAAATAATCAAAAGTGCGAATAGACATTAGAGGATGTCTGAAAAGTCGTAGATGTGACATCCGAGCGTCAGGGCGCGGCATTCGGACGACCATTTTTCGGTGTGTCCAAGAACTTTTTGACCGAATGCCACGCCCCTACAGATGATTGGCGATACTTTTTAGACATCCTCTTAGATAAATAACTGGAAAAGTTATTCCTTCCCAGTTAACTGATAATGAAATTCTTGAGCCTGTTCTTTAGCCCAACGTTCATCTAATAACGGCAACTCTCGCTCTAGAAAAGCATGAATGTCATACATTTCTTGGAGCCGACTGGTTAGCTTCGGCGGTTCGTTGGACAGGAGCTTCAGTCCCCGCTCAGCCAAGTCGCGGAAGGCGGTAATTTGGGTCATGCGCTGCTTGGTCATGTGTGCCCAAGCCTGGGGCTTGATTTGAAAATAGTCGTGGCGATCGCCCGAAATACTGACTCGCTCAATCAACCCGATCTGAATCAGCAAACGATTCATGGTGCTGATTGACCCTTTGCTAGCTTGCAACATTTCTGCCAACTCACCGTTGGACTGGTGAGGCGGATTAGAAATCAACAGCGCACCGAAAAGCCTGCCCGACATCCGGGGTAGACCCACCATCTCAAACACTAAGCCCACTTCTTCTACAAAATGAGTCCGCTCAAAGGGTTGTTCTTGGATCACAATTGTTGATTTACCCCTCGCAACCTAAATTGTACAAACGTCAAGATTACTTTCGTATCCTTCTAGCATTATAGCTAATTCAAAATGTTCAGTAACTATTGAACAGAGTGAACCCACTACAAAAAAGAGACGGTTCTCCACGCTCTTAAATCATCGTCTAGGTCAGATAGCGCTAAAGTGGATTAGCGATTTTCCATGAGATGCATGAGCGGTTTCCCCGAAGATAAACAGGTTAATCCCACCCCAAAAGAAACAGAACCGGAAAACATCCTTTCTGATCCCTCTTCTCAGGCAGACTGGGACGATGAATTTTGGGCAGACACCCCCAAGCGACCCAGTGCGCCTATCGTTTTGGCAGCGCCCCATGTGCGAACGCCAACTCCGCCCCTAGCAATGGTCGAAACCGCTTTCCTTGCCAGTACCGCCAGCCTGCTGTGGATGGTGAGCTATTACCTCAGCATTGGCCCTTGGGTTCGAATTCTGTTCCCGACACCGATCGCCCTCGTCTATCTCCGTTGGGGGGCGCGTGCTGCCTGGATGTCGGCGCTGGTCACGGCTTTGCTGCTTTCGGTACTGATGGGGCCCTACCTCAGCCTTCTGTTTTGTATACCCTATGCCATTCTGGGTGTTCAGCTGGGGGCAATGTGGCGGCGGGGCTTCGGCTGGATTCCCTCGATCGCCACTGGCACGCTACTTTCTACCATCGGCTTTTTCTTTCGGATGGCGATTTTGTCAGTTTTTCTAGGGGAAGATCTGTGGAGTTATTTAACTAATCGCATTGCCGACCTTGTTCAATGGATTTTAACGCGGCTTGTAGATTGGGGAGTCTTAGGGCTAGATGTTTTGGGGCAAACGAATTTACCCGCCATTCAACTGGTCACAGTCGGAATGATTCTCTGTAGCGATTTCATCTATCTATTCACGGTACATTTAGTCGCATGGCTGCTGCTAGACCGCATTGGTAACCCGATCCCGGCTCCGCCTCGTTGGGTGCAGGTGCTGATGGAAGACGAATGACTTGTTCTAGATGATTAAAATCTACAGCCAACACCAGCAAGGGCAGCAGTGGCTAGGGCGGTTCCGGGAACAACTGCCTATATTTGCCTGTGTCCTGGGCTTTACCGAAACAGGTCTAATTCCCGGCATCTCGGCAGCAGGAGCAACGCCCACCGATCGCCGATACACCGCGATCGCCGATGCCGAATTTCTTTATCATGGCGCTCAACCCTACCCCCAGCATCCCTTGCCGCCTCTCCACGCAGGCGCTTCCCCTGTGCTGATCACGCGGGCGATCGTCGCTGCCCAAAATATTCCCATTCACCTCTTCAACGCCGGACTGCCCCATCCACCTACTGTTCCAACCATAGACTTACAGGGAGCGCCTGCCCGCTGCCTCAGTCAAGGAAATGCCCTTGACCTTTCTATGGTCAATCATCTCCTAGCTCAAGGACTGCTCTGGGGCGAAAAACTAGCCGCTCAAGCTCCCCAAAGCTACGTGATTTTGGGAGAATGCGTGGTTGGCGGCACCACAACTGCCCTGGCGGTTTTGACCGGGCTAGGTTGGGATGCATCAGGCAAAGTCAACAGCAGCCATCCCACCTGCAACCATTCACAAAAATGGCAGCTCGTGCAGCAAGGATTGACCGCCCAGACGCTTCACGGCGGCTCATCGGCAACTCATCCCTGGCAGAGAGTTCTAGCCGCAGTCGGCGATCCTATGCAAATAGTAGTCGCAGGAATGGCGATCGCTGCTAGTCAAACCTGCGGCGTTCTTCTGGCTGGCGGCACGCAAATGCTAGCAGTCTACGCTCTGATTCAAGCCATTACTCAAGCTCAAAACTTACCTTGGCAATCGGCACAAGTCATGATCGGCACCACTCGCTGGGTTGCAGAAGATCCGACGGGAGACACAGTGGGATTGGCAGAAATTCTGAAAGCTCCCCTGCTCGCCACCCAGCTCAACTTTGCGCAGTCTCAATATGCGACGCTGCGGGCTTACGAACAGGGATTTGTCAAAGAAGGCATGGGGGCTGGGGGCTGCGCGATCGCCGCACACCTCTATCAAAGTTGGGGGCAAGAGCAGATGCTTGAGGCGATTGAAGCGATCGCGGCGGAACATCAACGATTCGCCTCTCAAAAGCTCTCTGAACCCCCTTACCCATGATAAAGCTCAAAAAACTAGCTTTTTGAAGCCATTCGCTTCGATAAAAGCTGCTCTTCTAGCGCTGCAATTCGGTTGTAAGCTGCAGTCAACTGAGCCGTTAACCGCTGTACTTGCACCTCTTGAGAAAGGCGATCGCCGTTCTGTTGCTCAGCCTCCGGGAACCGAACATCAACCAGCACATCTTTATGCTCCATCTGTTCATCCAATCTGCTGTGCGAATACCATTCTGCACTTATGCCAAACTGGGGCGATTCAACTTTCTCTCTTCTCTGTGCCTTGAGTTCCGATAAAACTTCGGTCGCCTGGTTGCTCAAATGCTCGATAATTTGATGCATCGAGTCAACCTTGAGCGTTAAAGTAGCAACTTGGTCTTGAAGTAAATCCATAGCAAACTCGATTTTTATAAAAGTTAATACTTACATCCTAATGAAGCATCTGTTATGGCTGGCAGATACTCCTGAATCATTTAACGTTTAGTAACGCTTTTGATTGGGCAATTTGTCGATTCTAGGGCGTGAGTATTTGCCTTGTCGTAAAAGATTATTAACACAAGATATAGATCAGCTTGAAAAGCCCTACCGATAAAGCTTCTCTGGTTTGTTCCGTCTGAGCAAATTCTAGGTACGATAAAGGCTCACAAAAGGGCGTATCTAGGGTTTAGGGGAGTGCATTTGTATGGGCAATGAGACAGATGGAAATAGAGCATCAAATCGCTGATTCGCCCAGGCGACTCGAAGCGCCAATAGATGATTAAATCCATCTTCACTC